>ERZ838225.59-NODE-59-length-160127-cov-6.915101_pt1 | contig 160127 bp, 138 predicted proteins | sample MGYA00519684_ERZ838225 | MGnify/ENA primary metagenome ERZ838225 (study PRJEB31850, sample SAMEA3708829) | human gut metagenome | biome: human gut; feature: human-associated habitat; material: faeces | place: China | collected 2014 ... | reverse complement strand
AAGACCCGCAGACAGGACATTGAGATTTATTATTCTTTTGTTGGCAAGGTGGACTTGCCCGAATAACCGCCCGACCTATCCGACACAAGAGCTAAGTGCCGGATAGGAACGGCAAAATTTTTTACACTTCTATTACTTCTTTATAACACATAAGCAAAAGAACACGGTATATCCATTTTTATTTCGTGATATTCTGCATATCATATTTGTATTGATAATTGTGTCTTCTTTAGCTTTTTTATCTTTTACTTTTATAAATGCCATGATAATCATCTCTCCTCGATACTCATTCTGTAATTTGACTTTTTTTTAATATTATACACAAAAACACTGCTTTTTTCAATTTCACTAATCCATTCACAAAAACAGTGGACACAGTCTCTGCCATGCCCACTTTACTATCATCCCAATTTTCTCTCGGTACACTGCTTCTATCTGTCCATTTCAAACGCTCTTTTCGGGTGTTTAGTTGCCTTTTCTTCCTGTTCTAAAGCTTTAGATCGCTCTATAATCGCCTGCACCTGTTCTTTTCCCAAACAATGCTCCAGTCGTCCAAAATCTGCCGTTTTTTCCTGCAATTTATCAATCGCCTTCTCTTGCTCCATGATTCTGTTTGTTAAACGACTGATTTTTTCTTCTTGCCGTTCAGATTTAGCAGCCAACTTCTTTCCCTGTTCGGTAAGCTGAACACATTTAATTGTCAGTGCCTTGATTACTTCTTTCAGTTTCTCTACCAGCGGCAAAGCCTTTTTATCTCTATATGCCTTCGCACTCATCAGTGTCCCCGGTGATATTGTCAATATTAGTTGACACATTTCTCCCAAGGATATCACTGACTATGCTGCCAGCTCCAAATCTTCATAATACTTCCTGCGTTTTATCATAGGAGGAAGCCCGCCATTGGCAGAGCAGATCCTCCGGTTATTCCAGTAACTGTGGAAATATCTCCAAATGAGTATTTTTAATTCCTCTACTGTCATCTGCTTTGTGTCATAACGGCTGTAGAGAAGTTCCGTCTTCATTCTGGCCCACATGCTCTCGCAGCGGGCATTATCATGGCAGCGTCCTCCGGCACTGTTCATGCTTTGATGGATGTGGTACTTCCGGATGGTCTGGCGGTAGGCCTCACTGGTATACTGGGTTCCACGGTCACTATGGATGATCGCGCCTTCCAGTGCAGGATAAGCAGTCAGGGCGCTTTCCAGTGTATGGATACACAGATCTGCTTTCATGGTTGTTTCCATTGCCAGACCAAGGACACTAAGATCAAAGCAGTCGAAGATCGCAGATACATACAATTTCCCATTGGAGGCCGGGATCTCCGTGATATCTGTAATACATTTTTTCAGTGGGGCATCTGAATGAAAATCCCGCTTCAGCAAATCATCCGATTTCATAGCCTCCCGGTCTGCCTTTGTAATTCCGTTCGGTTTTCGCTTTGGCCGATGGCTCAGGCCAATCTGCTCCATAACCCGGTATATGGTTCTCTCGTTGGGAATTGATACTCCTTCGGGCTGCTTCAGGCACAGCGCCTGATACATTCGGAGCCGTCCGTAAGTATCGTTATATTCATCCTCGCTGGCAATCTCTTTCATGGCATCCGCCAGATCCTGGTACTTCCAGGGACGGTCTTTGTTTACAAGATATTTATAGAAGCCCTGCCGACTGACACCAAGCATCCGGCAGTAAAATGAAATTTTCCCGGTCATCCTGCCGTCCTCTGTTTTCAAAGCCAGAAAGATCATTCTCTGGTTTTTGCTGACTTCCGACGGCTGGCGGCGAAAAAAGCACTGGCTTCCTCCAAAAATTCGTTTTCTTCCTTCAGGCGGCGGATTTCTTTGTCCTGCTCCTTAACCCGCTTACGCAGCATGGTAATCTCTTCTGACAGGCTCATTGCGCTGGCAGGGGTATGAGAACCTTCCCCAATATCCAACTTACCAGTTCTTACGGCTTTCAGCCATGTATGCATGGTTCCTTCAGGGATTCCTAGTTCTTTAGCCGCCTTAGTGCCACCGATTTCTTTGGCGAGTTTTACTGCCTGTACTTTGTATTCATGGTCATATTTACGTGCCACTTTAAATACCTCCTTATTCTCTTGGTTTTATTATGAAATCCTTGAGAATAAGCTGTCAACTTTTTTATACCACACCATTCAGATACTCCACGGCAGGGAGGAAAAAGTCAATCCGAAACTGACAGCCTATCAAGTGGAATTGGCACAGGTGGAGGCAGAAATTGAAAAGCTGCTGGATACGCTGACCGGAGCCAATGCGACCTTGCTTGCCTATGCCAACAAAAAAATTGAAGAACTGGACACCCGACGCCAGACCATTTCAAAGGCAATCGCTGAATTGAGCGTTGAAATCATATCTCCCCAGCAGATAAAGAAGTTATCCTATTATCTCGACAACTGGGACAGCATAGATTTTGACGACAAAAGAAAAGCCGCCGATGGTTTGATCTCTACGATCAAGGCCACCAGCGACCGTGTTCAGATAGAGTGGAAAATCTGACATTTCTGCTCTATCGCCCCTCATTTCTATTTTATCTTGTTTGTACCCCTTGTACACCGATGTTTTGATCAATTTTTATCCAAAAATATTGGAAGTAAAGGGAAAAACAGCAAATGACAACAATATCAATAAAAAGTATAATTTGAAATTACAGGAATTAAGTTCACTTGGCATCATAAGACAGACACAGCGCATCGGTCTAAAAGGGAAAAAGGGAGACCGCAGATGGAGTGTAGATGGCTTGCCAACAATGAGAAGATTGTTAGATGAAGAAAAAAAGGCAAACAAAGATTTTGAATTCCATTTGCAGTGTCTGCTTGATTTTTATTCGAAGTATTACATGTTTGGTGAGGTTGGTGTGTTTTTGCTAGACAGAATGGAAAATAGTAGCATGAGTCCGTTTCGCTTGAAGCATGAACATTATATGCAGGCATTAAATGATTATAATTGTATTGATCTGCTTTATGCAATTGAGCAAGGCAAGTGGTGTAGAATCCAGTATAAGCATGGAATGAATGGAGAGAAAATAGAGCTTCTTTGTTATCCGATTGAGATCAGAGTTGGATTTCGCAATGGAAGAGAATCACTAGTTTATTATGAGCCGTTTAAGGAGTGCTATACGACATTACGTTTGGAATTCATCGAGTCAATTTATTATTGTGAAGATCAGGAGATAAGACAAGTATTGCAAAAATATGATGAGCGTTATACGAATGAATTTATTGATATGGAAATAGAAAACGCCAGAAGATCTATCAAAAACTCATGGGGGATATCAACTACAGTTGGTCAGCAGAAAAATGCAATGACTCCAGCAATTTTGCATAAGGTAAAGATGCGAATTGCATTTGATCCGAAGATGGAAGGCTTTATTCGAAGACGTTTGCAAAGGGAGTGCCGTTTGGGACAGGTAGTAGTAAATGAGACGGAGGGTTATATTGATTTTGAAGTTGAGGTGACGGATGCAGGAGAATTAATTCCATGGGTGAGGAGTTTTTACTGTCGAATTATTTCTTGTGAAGGTATTCCAGAGGATCGCTTCGAAATGAAAAAAGATGTAGAAATGATGCTTCAAAGGATAAAGCCGAACTATGAGGAAAAAAGAAAAGACTTGTCTAGCAGTATGATATCACAATTGAAGTTACAAAAGGATAGATGGCAGATTCCAAATGAAATTCAAACAGTATTTCCAAAAGGAACTCCTGCTCAGATACATAGTAAGATTTTTCATGAAATATTCAGTGCTCGATATTATATTATAGCAGAGTCGTTAATGCAAAAATATAGATATAATATGAGTGGTGACAGTTTCGCAGAAGAAAAGAGGAACAAACAAATTATAAGAGCGGCAGTGAGAAAATGTGAAAAGCAAATTGGGGAGAATACCGGACGTAATATCAATGGGGATGTGAAAGCTCTGCTGGAAGATCCTCAGTATGGGTTTGTGATTAAGAAGGAAAACAGCAAAGAGTCAGTTAATGACAGAAAGCACAGTGAAAAATATAATTTTTATGAGTTAACAGGAAAGATTCTGGATATGGAGGAGCCTGCTTTTTATAAAGATATTATTCCATTATCAGAAATAGAAAAAAGGTGGTTGTTATCGGTACTAGATGATTCAAAAGTCGATTATTTCTTAAATAGAGAAGAAATAAATGCAGTTAAAAAAAGCATACAGGAAAATGTTTTTACTGATAAAACTTTTTATGATAAAGCTGAACATATTCATATGGAAGTGCTTCCTATGAAATATGTTAAATGTTTTGATCAGTATCATATACAGGATAACCGTAAGGAAAAAGAGTATGTGATGATGTTAGCCAAGGCGATTATAGATAGAAAAACCGTCTTTATCCGATATCATACATTAACTGGCAAGATAAAGGAAGGAAATTATAACCCAATTTTATTAGAGTTCTCAAAGGACCATAATCGTTTTCAGGGATATTTTGAAATTTCTAAAACAAATAAAATAGTGATTTTTAATCTGTCGAATATACAGAATGTTGAGGATACTGAAGAAAAATTCGATATTGAGCAGGCTAAGATGAATTTACAAAATTACTTGAATTGGCAAGGGCTTTCTACAGAAATTCAGTTTAGCGATGAAAAGAATACTGCGGATCGAATTTTGACAGAACTTGCCCCATGGAAGAAGAAATGCACATATGATAAAAATAGTGGAATTTATCAGCTCAAAATTGATTATCAAAAATCAGATCAGTTGGATTTGGTGATTCGTCTTATGGGATATGGATCAACAATTCAATTTAAAAAGGAAGACGATCCAATCTATATTGAAACCAAAAGAAGGCTTGAATGCCAATTGAAGCATATGGCAGAAAATGAATGCAAGTGAAGATAATTGTAAGCAGCTGTAAAAGAAAAATGCAGCTGCTTTTTCTATGTGAAAATTGGATACCGTTTTTTCCTGATATTGAAATGCGAAAAAATTGGAAATCCAATATAATGAACTCACAGTTAAGGATAAAACATCAAATAAAGAGAAGGGAGACAAACATATGTCAAAGAGTTTTAAAGAATGCGCAGTAGAAATTGCAAAGGAAGCAGCATGGGCAGGATTTGTAGTAGCAGCGACAACCGCAGTTGAACTGACCCTTTCTGAAATACGAAATAATAGTCAGGACGATGACGATGATGAGGACGATGACGAGTATTATTAATGAGTAAGGAAAAAGATAGGAGGATGATGTAATGAAGAAGAATACAAAGAATGAGTCAGCAAAGGCTTCAAAGAGAAATCAAAGTACTTGGAAGATTGATGTTACGAGTAAAGGTAATACTAAAATACGCGGAAAAAATGAAAATGTAGCCAATACCAATATCACAGTAAATATAAATGTAGCTCAAAATAGTGACATTAAAACAAAATGCATCGTAGGAGAAATGTTGAGAGTTCATAGCTATTTAAAATATAAGGATGATTTGTAGCAGGAAGTTAAAGTTTTTGATAAAATTGATAATACTAGAAAGGGGGTGTAATTATGGCAACTGAGTTATTAAGCCTTTTGGGTCATGCGGTTGTTGATGCTGTGGTAATTGTTGTTAAGAGTAAATCTGGAAAGTAATAGAAAGTGAAGAAAAGAACATGCCCCGGTCTGTATGGCTGGAGCATGTTCTTTCTGCATAGATACGTATGGCATATGTGAATTGAAAAGAATAATATGGTTTTAATACCAATACTCCATCAATTCTTGTGTAGTAACAAATCCCATCCCTTTATAAATCTTAAACGCAGCTTCATTTTCCTCTGTCACATGTAGTGTAACTGGGAAGGTGATCTCTGGCTTTTGCAAAAGCACTTTTACTGCATCGCGACCATAGCCTTTTCCCTGATACTCAGGATGAATTGCAAGTCCATAGAGATTTGTCTGGTCTGGCTGGATTGAAGTTAATACAAGGCCGACAATTGTACTGCCTGCAGCAATGCACCAGATGGTTTCTCCAGTATCAAATGACTGCTCTAAGAATGCGATGGAATCTTCTTTTTCCATATCGAAGGCGGCACTGTGAACTGCGACAAGTGCAAGTAAGTCATCTTTTGTTGCCGGATAAAGAGTAACGGTGGTATTATTTTCTGCAATTGCAGCATCCCCAGCTACCTCAGGTCTTTTCTCTAACCTCATCAAATGCTCTGTTCCACTATATTCACAATCTAATACTTCCATTGTCATCAGCGCATCATAGCTGTTTCCATCTGGATAGAAGCATACGGGTGTTTCTTCGTATCCCTCCATAAGCTTCTGGAACAGACTTGTGAAAGCACCTTGGCAGCGATGAGCAGGACTTGTGAAGGCACTAACCTCGAGATAATCCTCAAGATCATAGCAAAAAAGTACACTGATGAGCTTTGGATTTTTTGAAGACTGATAATATAAATATGCAGTGCCGTCTTCTTCATTCAAATCTGGTACGGCAAGTTCAAGCTGCTCATAGCGGATACAGTCATCAATAAGCTCATGGATGGAAGCTTTATCTTTTTCTGTCAATTCAGTAAATTCTTTTATTTTAATCATGGAATACCTTTAACCTTTCTGCAGCAGACACCATAGGAATCTGTCTGCGCTTACAAACTGCAGTCAGTATACCATGAGTAGACAGAAAAAGACAAGAGATTCCTGAAAACAGTGGTCATTTATTTGGATTCAACGTCTGTAAGTCGTGACCTGAAAAATCGCCTTGAAAGTGCCTTCCATGAGAATGGAATGACTGGATACAGATAAGGATAGCCGCTTATTGTCTTGTTGCAGATCATAGAGCTGATAAACAAAATAACACCTGCTGCAAAGCCCCAGAAGTCAAAAATAGCAGTTAAAATAAGAGTCAGTATTCTCATAAATTTGAGCGCATAACCAAATTCGTAGCTTGATTGTGTATAATTGGCTACAAAAATAAATGCCATATAGACCATAGATTCCGAATTGAACCAGCCGGATTTAACTGAAAATTCACCTAAGACAATACCAGCTGTGATGCTAAGAGGGGTAGACAGCATATTTGGTGTGTTTACAGCTGCAAGACGAAGGCCATCAAGCGCCAGCTCTAAAATAAGAAGCTGTAAAATGATGGGAACATTGATATTATCTTTTATAGCAATGAATGATAACCAATCAGGAAGCATTGTTGGGTGCATGGTAGAAAGCAGATACAAAACGGGAACAAAATATGTCATGAGTGCAATCAGAGCTCTTGTTAGACGAAGGTAGGTGCCAGTGAGCGGAGGAAAATAATAATCGTCTGCTTCCTCAACAATATCAAACAAAGAAGAAGGAAGAATCATGGCACTTGGAGAGTTATCAACAAGTATTATCAGATTGCCCTCAAATACGGCAGCGCATGCAGCGTCAGGACGTTCCGTAAATTTGAATTTAGGAAATGGATTAAACCATTTGTATGGAAAAATACATTCAGCTAAACTTTCCTGGTTCATAGTAAGTGATTGTACAGTGATATTTCGAATCCGTTTCCGTATAGATGATAAAAGATTTTTATCAACAAGATCGTCTAAATAGCATAAGCAGATATCTGTTTTGGAGCGTGTTCCAGCCTGCTGCATTTCCATGATCAGCTTTGGATCGCGGATCCGCCTCCGTATCAAGGCAGTATTACACACAAGTGTTTCAACAAAACCGTCGCGAGAGCCGCGCATGGTTTTATCTTTGTCTGGTTCAGATATGCTTCGTGCAGGGTAGCTGCGGCAGTCTATGATAAAAAGTTGATCATAGCCGTCTATAATAAGAAGGCTCATTCCCTTTAATAGCGAGGTGACGGCAGGCGCAAAGTTTGCTTCTAGCTTGATTTCGCAGTAGGGAAGCAAGAGTGTCAAAAAAGAAGAAGCATCTGGTGGAAAATCTTCAGGTTGTTTGAATGAGTCTGCTTTTTTAAACATAAATTCCAGAAGCTTTTCAAGTGTGTCGCTTTTAACAAAGCCATCAATGCAGTAAACAGCAGCTTTATGTCCTTTTAATTCAATGACACGTGTGACAAGATCAAAGCTTTTGTTGATACGAAGAAGCTTTGAAAGATAGTTCATGTTGATATCTATATTTTTTGAAAGTTTTTCCATAATAGTAGTCCTTTCTGATGGATCTTGTTTTAGTTTTTACCTATTTGGAGCGAATATGCTTTGAATCATTTTCCATTTTGGACAAAAATGTTGACGTATAGAATGAAATTTGAGAATAAAATGTAGCTACAAAAACATTTTACATGCGTAGCAAAAAGTTATAAAAAATCAATAAAAGTCGATTGCAAATCAAATCAAATGGGATTAAATGGCAAAAGAGGTTAAATTCGCACGGATCAACATTAAATTTGTCACTTGACAATGAACTTAAACATTGTTATGATTAGTCGTGCAGGCAGACAAAATATTTTATTTGGGATGTTTGCAGCGAAAGCGTTGAATCGGAAGGATACAAGGGTGATTACATGAGTAATAAAGTTGTTTTTTCATTGTTGGTAGATAATGAAGCCGGTGTGTTGAGCCGCGTTGCCGGATTATTCAGCCGCAGAGGTTATAACATTGACAGCCTGACGGTTGGAGAGACACAGGATAAGTGTCACTCCAGAATGACAGTTGTGGCAGAGGGTGAGCCAGAGGTGCTTGAGCAAATTGAAAAGCAACTCGCAAAGCTGGTAGATGTATCAAAGATTCAGATGTTGCCTGCTGACGCATCTGTCTGTAGAGAATTGATTTTGATTAAGGTAGCAGCGAAACCGGAAGATAGAGCGCAGGTAATTGCGATTGCAGATATCTTCCGTGCAAAGATCGTAGATGTCGGAGAAGAATCTATGATGATTGAGCTTACCGGAAATGACAGCAAGCTTGATGCCTGCACAAAGCTTCTTGAGAAGTTTACGATACTGGAATTAGCAAGAACTGGTATCACAGGTTTGTCAAGAGGTTCTAATAATAGCCTTTCCTGATTGAAATGTTTTAGAACATATCAATAGTTATGTTATTAAAACGCGACATTGCAACTCTCTAATTTTAGAGTCTTGTTTTGCATATTTAAGTAGGGCAGTTGTCCTACAACACTATATGGAGGATAAAGTTATGGCAACAATTTATTATCAGAAGGACTGCAACCTGTCTTTACTGGAGGGTAAGACCATTGCGATTATCGGATACGGCAGCCAGGGACATGCACATGCAAAGAATGCAAAGGAATCTGGATGCAACGTCATTATTGGTCTGTACGAGGGATCCAAGTCTTGGGCAAAGGCAGAAGCAGAGGGATTTGAAGTATATACAGCAGCAGAGGCTACTAAGAGAGCAGATATTGTCATGATTCTGATTAATGATGAGAAGCAGGCAGCTATGTACAATGAAAGCGTAGCTCCAAACTTAAGACCAGGCATGATGTTAATGTTTGCACATGGCTTTGCAATCCATTTCAATCAGATCGTTCCGCCGGCAGATGTTGATGTTACAATGATCGCACCGAAGGGACCAGGTCACACAGTACGTTCAACTTATCAGGAAGGTAAGGGTGTTCCGTGTCTGATCGCTGTTCATCAGAATGCTACTGGTAAGGCACATGATCTGGCACTGGCTTACGCTTTAGCTATCGGCGGCGCAAGAGCAGGTGTTCTGGAGACAACATTCCGTCAGGAGACTGAGACTGACTTGTTCGGTGAGCAGGCAGTTCTTTGCGGTGGTGTTTGTGCACTTATGAAGACTGGTTATGAGGTACTTGTTGAGGCAGGTTATGAGCCAGAGTCAGCTTACTTTGAGTGTATTCATGAGATGAAGCTGATCGTTGATTTGATCAATGAGTCTGGCTTCGCTGGAATGAGATATTCCATCTCCAATACTGCTGAGTATGGTGATTACATCACTGGACCGAAGATCATTACTGAGGATACTAAGAACGCAATGCGTAAGGTTCTGGCTGATATCCAGAGTGGTGCATTTGCTAAGGAATGGCTGTTAGAGAGCAAGGTTGGTATGCCACACTTCTTAGCTATGAGACGTATGCAGGCTGAGCATCCAGTTGAGAAGGTTGGTGCTGAGTTAAGAAGTCTGATGAGTTGGAAGGATACAAAGAAGCTGATCGATAACTAATTTTTTATAGTTCACGCGGTTTTGTGAATGGGTGTCCCGTGAACTAAAAAAAACTTTATAAAAATTTTAGGGACTGGTAGAGAAATCTGCCAGTCTTTTTTTCGAAAAATCTTGTTTTTCTTTCGTGTATCAAGTATACTACAAGGGATATGAAAAACCGATAGGTAATGACTGGATCTATTTGTGCAGCAGGCTGGCTGCTGATCAGTCAATAAAATAGAAAGATTAAGGAGTTTTCTTTATGGCAAATCAGAATGCAAATGATAATGATACAAATGTAATAAATGCGGATAATAATAGCAGCAATGTCAATAGCAATGGAAATGATGATCATGATGCATATGAGAAGGTCTGCTATGTCTGCCGCAGACCAGAGAGCAAGGCAGGAAAGATGATCACAATCTCTCCAGATATTACTATATGTAATGATTGTATGCAAAAAGCATTTAATCAGGTTAACAGTGGTAATTTCCCAAAAATGTTTGGAATCCCAGAGGGATTTCCATTTGCTGGGATGCCAGATGATCTGATGAATATGATGGGGGGCATGAATATGGGAATGCCGGAAAAACAAAAAATTAAGAAAAAGAAGCCAGATGATCAGGTAAAACCAATTGATTTAAAGGCAATTCCGTCCCCGCATCAGATTCATGCAAGCTTAAATGAGTATGTTGTAGGTCAGGAGCACGCAAAGAAAGTTATGTCTGTGGCTGTATACAATCATTACAAAAGAGTGGCAGCGCTTCATCAAAAAAAGGATGTTGAGATTGAAAAATCAAATATGCTTATGATTGGACCAACAGGAAGCGGTAAAACATATCTAGTTAAGACATTAGCGAAGCTTCTTGATGTGCCGCTTGCTATTGCAGATGCAACGTCTCTTACAGAGGCAGGCTATATTGGTGATGATATTGAGAGTGTTATCAGTAAGCTTCTTGCAGCAGCAGACAATGATGTAGAAAAAGCACAGACTGGAATTGTGTTTATTGATGAAATTGATAAGCTTGCAAGAAAAAGAGAGACAAATCATCGTGATGTAAATGGTGAGAGTGTTCAGCAGGGTCTGTTGAAGCTTCTTGAAGGTGCTGAGGTAGAAGTTCCTGTTGGTGCATCAAGCAAGAATGCGATGGTGCCTATGGTAACAGTAGATACGACTAATATTTTATTTATATGTGGCGGCGCCTTCCCAGATCTTGATCAGGTCATTCGCGAGCGTCTGGCGAAGAAATCTTCGATGGGCTTTAATGCAGAGCTTAAAGATCACTATGATAATGAGAAGAATATTTTCCGTTATGTTGAGACAGAGGATCTTAGAAACTTTGGCATGATTCCAGAGTTTTTGGGACGTCTTCCAATCGTCTTTACATTGGATGCACTTGATGAGAAGATGCTGACAAGAATTTTGAGTGAGCCGAAGAATGCACTTTTAAAGCAGTACAGAGAGCTTCTTGCAATGGATGAGGTAGATCTTATATTTGAGCCAGATGCGCTTGAGGCAATTGCTGCAAAGGCATTAAAAAAGGATACGGGAGCTAGAGCACTTCGCGCCATTATAGAAGATTTTATGCTTGATATCATGTATGAGATTCCAAAGGATGACAATATTGGTCGTGTACGTATTACACGCGCTTACGTGGAGCATACAGGCGGACCTGTGATAGAACTTAGAGGACAGGAACCGCTTAGACTGGCGAATGAAAACTGATCTATAAAAATATAATCCTAATAATAAGAAAAAGGTGTCAAAACAGTTTAAAGTCTGTTTTTGACACCTTATTTTTAATTATTTGCTTCATGTTCTGATTTGCTTTTCTTTCGATAAGCACTCGGAGAGAGACCTGTAATTTTCTTAAATGTCTGCGAGAAATAGCCAGATGAAGCAAATCCACAGGAACTGCTGATTACAGATATAGAATAATCAGTTGTGGCCAGCAGTTTTTCAGCTTTTTTAACACGTGCCTGCATAAGATAATTGATTGGAGAAATGCCATATTCATCGGTAAATGCGTGAACAAGATAATATTTGTTGACATGAGAAAATTTTGCCAGCTGTTCTAGTGTGATATCTTCCTCACAGTTTTGATCAAGATAACGGCGGACAGAATCACATAGATGAGAAGCCTTTTTGTTGGCTGGAGTAAGAATTGTTGAGAAATTCGTCTGGCGTCCAAAAAGAACAATCAAAATTTCCATTAAATCCTGGCATATAGCTTCATGCCCAGGTGCACGTGTTTCAATTTCTCTTAGCATCATCTGTAAATAGAAAACCATCGTATCCTTAATTTCTTTAAAATTAACAATACAAAAATTAGAATGATCATTTTCAGACGAAAGTTCCAGACCTTCAATGCCAAGCACAATATATTTCATTGGATGGGAGCGAAGTCCAAGCTCAGTGTGTGAAATATTTGGATTGATGATAATTAAATCATTTGCTTTAACAGGAAAGATATTGTCTTCTACCTGAAACTGTCCAATTCCTTCAAGAACATAAAAAAGCTCAGAACAATAGTGTGTATGAGGTGTGCTAAGCCAGTCGCCGCTGTAGGTAGCGGAGGAGATATAAAGAAGCTTAGCCTTGTTTCGGATTAAATATTCTTTTGTAATTGAGATGTCGTAACGTTCATCTGCCATAAAATCTCCTTTCTGTAAAAAAGAATCGTCGTAATGCTATGATAGCATAGAAAAAAAGAAAAGTTTATAATAAATTGTTATAAATTTAAAGAATATTGCTGAGCAATATCAATAAGGTTAATGCGTAAAACTGTTAAAATATACGATAAAATAGTAATTCAATTCGGGAAAAAATATAAAATGCTGAAAAATATAGACTTGAAATCGCAAAAAAATGCTTGAAACAGCAAGATAATAACAAAATAGAGCAATATAAAAGTAGAAATAAGGAGATGGGAAAGTTATAATAAGATCATCAAAAACAGAAAAACAAATTTTTAAGGAGGAATTTATTATGAGAAAGAAATTAACGGCAGTCCTTCCGGCAGCAGCTATGTTTGCATACGCACTCGCAGGAACTACAGGAATTGCACAGAATGTTTACGCAGCAGATGAAGAGGAGACATTAACCGTATGGTGTTGGGATCCTACATTCAACGTATATGCAATGAAGCAGGCTGAGGCTGCATATCAGAAGGATCATCCTAATTTTAAGCTTGACATTCAGGAGAAGGTTTATTCTGATATTGAGCAGAGCTTGATTACAGCAGCTGAGGCTGGTACATATGATACATTGCCAGATATCTTTTTAATGCAGGATTATTCTTTCCATAAGAATGTAACTAATTATCCGGAGATTTTCACTGAGTTAACAGATTCAGGAATTGATTTTTCAAAGTTTTCAGCAGGTAAGCTGGCAGACTCTACAGTAGATGAAAAGAATTATGGTGTTCCGTTTGATAATGGTGCAACCATCATGGCAATTCGTTCTGATATGGTAGAGAAGGCTGGACTTAAAGTAGAGGATTTCATGGATACTACATGGTCTGAGTTTATCGAGCTTGCAAAGAAGGTAGTAGAGGCAAATGATGTTCCGATGCTGACAAGTTCAGGCGGTTCAGAGATCGTAATTGAGATGTTGCAGTCTGCAGGCGCATCCCCTATCGTAGATGGCGAAGTTAAACTTGTAGATAACGAAGCACTGAAGGCAGCAATTGAAGTATATAAGCAGCTGATCGATGAGGGTATCATGGTAGACTACACTGACTGGGATCAGTACATTGCTTCCATGAATAAGGGAACAGCAGCAGGCGTTATTCAGGGTTGCTGGATCATGTCTTCCATTCAGGCAGCAGAAGATCAGTCTGGTAAGTGGGCAATTGTAAATATGCCGGCACTTGATGATATCGAGGATGCAACAAATTACGCAAACTGTGGTGGTGCAAGTTGGGCAGTATCTTCTAACTGCAAGAATACAGAGCTTGCTTTTGATTTCTTAAGTTCTACTTTTGGTGCAGATGTTGAGCTTTATGATGATCTGCTTGTAAACGCAGGTGCAATTGCAAGTTATCTGCCAGCTGCAGAGTCTGATGTATACAATGAGACTTCTGATTTCTACGGCGGACAGGCTGTATATAAGGATATCGTTGAATTTGCAGGACAGGTTCCGGGAATTGATTATGGCGCATATTATTCTGATATCAGAAGTGCACTGACGGATGCTGTTACAAATGTGGTTCAGAATGATGCTGACATTGATGAAGAGATTCAGAATGCACAGGATACCGTTGAGTTTAACATTAGCGAGTAATTAAGAAAATTCTGGTACCGGGAATGCAGTGCGTTCCCGGTATATTTTTATCACCATATTTGCCATAAAAATTGAATTTCTGCTTTAATACAGACATCTACAGAAAGCATTTTTGCATGGCTCTGAATAATTACAAAATAGAAAGGCGTGGTTAACGTGAAAAGACAAAAAGCAAAGATGAGCCTGGAAAAAAGACATAATCTTACAGGATGGGTTTTCTTGATTCCGGCCGCACTTCTCATTTTTATATTCTGCTTTTATCCAATGGTGCAGGCATTTGTGCTTTCTTTTTCAAAAAAAGGGACAGGTGGTGCAAGTACTTTTGTAGGATTAGCAAATTACAAGAGAATCTTGAAGGATAAAACATTCCAACAATGCTTGTTTAATACTGTATTTTACTTTTTGATCCAAGTGCCGATTATGTTAATTTTGGCACTTTGTCTGGCACAGATTCTGAATAATCCCAAGATTAAAGGAAAAAGTATTTTCCGTACATTGATATTCCTTCCATGTGCGACATCACTTGTATCATATTCTATGATTTTCAAATCCTTGTTTGCGCAGGATGGTCTTGTTAACAATGTTATAGCAGCGATTGGTTTGACACCAGTAAATTGGTTCCAGGATGCATGGGCAGCACGCTTTGTAATTGTAATTGCATTGATTTGGCGATGGACTGGCTACAATATGGTATTTTATCTTGCTGGATTGCAGAATATTGATTATTCAGTCTATGAGGCAAGTTACATTGATGGTGCAAGTCCATTCAAGCAGTTTACACGTATCACCATTCCACTGTTAAAGCCGACCATTTTGTTAACTGCAATTATGTCCACATCAGGAACATTGCAGTTGTTTGATGAGTCAGTGAACCTGACGGGCGGAGGTCCTGGAAAATCGACTATGACACTGGCACATTATGTTTATAATATTTCCTTTGTAGAGACACCAAAATTTAATTATGCCGCAGCAATTTCAGTATTTATTTTGGTAAGCGTGGCAATTCTGTCAGCGATTCAGATGAAAGTAGGTGATAAACGTGACTAAAGTAAAAACAACAATATCCTATGTGATTTTGGTTCTTGCAAGTTTTCTGTCAGCGTTTCCTCTATATTATATGATATCAGGTGCGACAAATGCCAGCATCGACATTGTTAGAGGAAAACTGATTCCTGGAACTCATCTGTTGGAAAATTATAGGACATTGATTGAGACACAAAATTTAGGTCTTGCAATGTTTAACTCTTTTAGAAATGCGATTGTAATAACGGTAATCTCACTTCTTGTCTGCTCAATTGCAGGTTACGGTTTTGAGATTTATCATGATAAGGGAAAGGATATTTTAATGAATATCCTGTTGCTTGCAATGATGCTTCCATTTGTTGCTATTATGATTCCATTATTTAAGCTGTTTGCATCATGGAAGCTTGTAAATACTTGGATTGCACTGGCATTGCCTTCTATTTCAACGCCATTTTTGATTATGATGTTCCGTCAGGCAGCAAGATCTTTCCCACATGATATTATTGAGGCTGCACGATTAGAGGGATTAAGCGAGATTAAGATTTTCTTTACGATGTTTATTCCTGTTATGAAATCTACCTATGGTGCAGCTATGACGGTAACATTTATGAATGCATGGAACAATTATCTGTGGCCAACAATTATCCTTCAGGATAAAAATGAGGTTACAATGCCGATGTTAGTAGCAAATTTAAAGAGTGGCTATAGTGTAGATTACGGAATGCTGATGTTAGGTGTACTGATCTGTACACTGCCGACAGCGATTATTTTCCTTTGTCTGCAGAAGAGCTTTGCAAATGGAATTGCAGGAGCAGTAAAATAATGAAAAATCAGATGAAAAATAAGTATTGTCTGGATGAAAAAGATTGGCAAAGGGCAAAGGCTGCGCTTTTGCTGGCAAAAAATTTTGGCCTGATTCCTGATGATACTGTAGAAGCATTAGAAGAGCGCCGCAAAGAAAAAAATGAAGAGAACAGGCATAAACAGGAAAAAGGGGAATTGTTTTATGGGCCATATTTTTATACCCCACCGATGTATCTTCAATATGAGCTTACAAGATTTCGCCTGGATTTCGTACAGCCATCTGAAAAAATTAAGCAGCTAGGTGTTTGCCCATCCTTTACACGGGAAGAAAGATTGAATTTTTATGAAAATAATCATGATCTTTTTGGACGTTACCATGGAGATTATTTCCCATTTGAGGATGTAGAGCAGATCATTGAGAAAAGATTGAGAGAGGAAGCATATGACAAACTCATTCAGAACATATTATGTCAGTCAGATTGACGGAAATGATACAAATGATGGTTTGAGCAAATCATCTGCATTTGCAACTTTGTTTGCCATCAATCGTTTGACGCTTCAGCCAGGAGATCGTGTACTTTTAGCCAGAGGATCAGTTTTTGAGGGACAGTTTTTACAGATCAAAGACAGTGGAACAAAAGAATCTCCTATTGAGATTGGTGCATACTTGCCAGAAAATTGCGAGAAATTTTATGAGGAAGTATTGCCGGTGATTGCAGCAAATGGACAGGGAATTTGGTATCAGGATTATGGCACAGAATTAGATTCACCAACACATATGTATCAGGGATATGTGTCATCTGCAGTATTGCTGTACGATGCAGAATATATCTGGATTCATGATATTGAGATTACAAACAGTGCAGAGAACATCATCGGAGAAACGTACAGTGCACCTTATAAGATGAATCGTACAGGAGTTGCTGTTGCTGCAAGGGACAAGGGAGTAAGAAGTGGTATTCACCTGCAGAATCTTTATGTTCATGACGTTCATGGAAATGTTTACGATAAGCATATGAATAATGGCGGCATTTACATGACAGCATTAAAGCCGGCAAATGAAGATATGACAGGTGCTGCTCGTTTTTGTGATGTTATAGTAGAAGGCTGTTTTGTATATCGTACAAGCCGCTGGGGAATTGCAGTTGGCTATACATATGCACATGATAAATTTCAGGGAGCTATATTGGACGAAAAAGCATTCCTTAAGTATGGTCATGAACATATGGTGATTCGCAATAATTATGTTAAGGAAGCAGGTGGAGATGGCATTACAGCTATGTATGCGCTTCGTCCGCTTGTGGAACACAATATGACGGATTGTGTAGCACAGGAAATTAATGATCGTATTTATTGTTGTCCAAAAAATCGTGCAGGAAAGGTAGCAGCAGCCATTTGGCCATGGAAATGTAAGGATGCGCTGTTTCGTTACAATGAAGCAGCGGATACGAGATTAAATCAGGATGGAATGGCTTATGATGCAGATTCTGGAGATGGAACGACATATGAATATAATTACAGCAGACAAAATGAAGGCGGATGTGTGATGTTTTGTCTTGATGAAGCAATTCATAATACTTTCAGTCACAATGTAAGTTATGATGATCTTGGAGGAACAATAAGTCCATCCTTGAATCCTGATGCATTGCTTTCTCATAATATTTTCTATGTCAGAGAAGGTGTTCCATTTGTGAGAAATCAGATGGGCGGCGGAAACTATACTGAGGAAGAAAACCAGATTATTGTGTTGAAATAAGAGCAGTAAAACAAAAAGAGAATGAGAAAATTTTCGATAGGAGGATAACGTAAGATGAGCCAGACAAAGGGAAGAGTTACGATTCCGACCAATCTAGATGTTGTACCAGAAACAATTGAACTAATGAAACGCTGGGGAGCGGATGCAATACGTGACTGTGATGGAACTGAATTTCCAGAGGAATTGACAAAAACGGGTGCAAAAATTTATGCGACTTATTATACAACAAGAAAAGATAATGAGTGGGCAAAGGCAAATCCAGATGAGGTGCAGCAGTGCTATGTGATGACAGCCTTTTATACAGCGGTTGACAAAGAGCTTTCTATTCCGCTTATGAAGGGAATATCAGATGAACTGATGATGGTCAATACAAGAGATGATATCAAAAGATGGTGGGAAGTCATTGACCGTTCAACAGGTGAGATCGTGCCGACAACGAATTGGAATTATCAGGAAGAGACTGGCTGTGTGGTGATCTGCGACGCTGTGCCATTCCATGAATATACGGTTAGCTTTTTAGCATATATTATCTGGGACCCAGTTCATATGTATAATGCAGTAACAAATGAATGGAAGGATTTTGAGCATCAGATTACTTTTGATGTGCGCCAGCCAAAGACACATAAGTATTCATTAGAGCGTCTTCGCAAGTATTGTGAAGAACATCCATATGTGAATGTTATTCGTTATACAACATTTTTCCATCAGTTTACTCTTATGTTTGACGAGTTAAAGAGAGAAAAATATGTGGATTGGTATGGTTATTCTGCATCAGTCAGTCCTTATATTTTAGAGCAGTTTGAAAAAGAGGTGGGTTATCCATTCCGTCCGGAGTATATAATCGATCAGGGCTATTATAATAACCAGTATCGCGTTCCGAGCAAGGAATTTAAAGATTTTCAGGCATTCCAGCGCAGAGAAGTCGCAAAGCTGGCAAAGGAAATGGTAGATATTACTCACGAGTGTGGTAAAGAAGCCATGATGTTTTTAGGCGATCATTGGATTGGAACAGAACCGTTTATGGAAGAGTTTGCTACAATTGGACTTGATGCAGTTGTAGGAAGTGTTGGAAATGGAAGTACATTACGCCTGATTTCTGATATTAAGGGCGTAAAATATACAGAAGGCCGTTTCCTGCCTTACTTCTTCCCAGATACATTCCATGAGAATGGAGATCCAGTGAAGGAAGCAAAGGAAAACTGGATTACAGCAAGACGTGCAATTTTAAGAAAACCGATTGATCGTATCGGATATGGCGGATACTTAAAATTGACACTCGATTTCCCTGAATTTTTACAGTACGTTGAGGATGTATGCAATGAGTTTCGTGAGCTATATGAAAATGCAAAGGGAACGACACCATATTGCGTGAAAAAAGTTGCAGTGCTCAATAGTTGGGGCAAGATTCGCAGCTGGGGATGTCATATGGTACATCATGCACTGTATCAGAAGCAAAATTATAGCTATGCTGGAATTATTGAGGCACTTAGCGGAGCTCCATTTGATGTTTGCTTCATTTCATTTGATGATATTCTTCAAAATCCGCAGATATTAAAGGATATTGATGTTATTATCAATGTTGGAGATGGTGACACAGCTCATACTGGTGGAAGTGTTTGGGAAAATCCTAAAATCTCATCTGCAATTCGTGAATTTGTTTACAATGGAGGTGGATTTATTGGTGTTGGTGAACCATCTGGTCATCAATTCCAGGGTCATTTCTTACAGCTGGCTGATTTGATTGGTGTTGAGAAAGAGACAGGATTTACTTTAAACTATGATAAGTATAACTGGGAAGAACATCAGGATCATTTCATTCTTGCCGATACAACAAAGCCGGTAGACTTTGGAGAGGGAAAGAAGAGTATGTACGCATATGCTGGCACAGAAATTCTTGTGCAGCGTGAAAAGGAAGTGCAGATGGCTGTAAATGAGTTTGGTAAGGGCCGAAGTGTATATATTAGCGGTCTGCCATATAGTTTTGAGAACAGCCGTATCTTATATCGAAGCATTTTATGGAGTGCGCATGGTGAGGCTGTTTTAAATCAGTGGTTTAGTACAAACTTTAATGTAGAAGTTCACGCTTATGTAAAGAATGGAAAATTCTGCGTAGTGAACAATACTTATGAGCCACAGAAGACGACTGTTTACCGCGGTGACGGAAGTAGCTTTGAGTTGGAAATGGCGCCGAATGAGATTAAGTGGTACATGATTTAATGGAATAATAAAAAGACTTTCTAAAACAATCATAACGTACATATGCTAGTATGACGAGATTTGTTTTAGGGAGTCTTTTTTGAACTGTCAGGATCAGATTTATTCAGAGGAATATATTGATTTTATTGGGAATCGAAGTCTTATTGAGTCAAAGTATACGCTTGATTGCAAACAGCCATTAGGTGCTAGGTTTGCATCTCTTTACCTGAAGCTTTCGGATGGATATGAAGATGGAACTGTCTATGGCTATTATAACATTCCAAAGCTGTTTGGTTTGCAGGATACAGGAAGTATGGAATCATCTGGTATTTTGCAGGTAAGGGAAAATCCAGATCTTAAGCTTGATGGAAGTGGTGTTTTGATTGGATTTGTGGATACGGGAATTGATTATGCAGGTTCCATTTTTCTAAAACAAGATGGAACAACTAGAGTAACAGCAATCTGGGATCAGACAATACCGGCCGGAAGCCCAATCAGACTACCTGCGCAGCCAGAGCTTCCAGAGACGCCAGAGAACATTACAAGAACGCCGGAAGGATTTTTATATGGAAGCGAATTTACGCATGAGCAGTTAAACGCAGCAGTAAAAATGGAAGATGCTTATGAAGGAATTTCGTCAAGGGATGAAAATGGGCATGGAACTTTTTTGGCTTCTATAGCGGCAGGAAATGAGCTGCCAGATGGAAGCTTTACTGGTGCAGCGCCAAAAGCAGATATTGCAATGGTAAAGTTAAAGCCTGCTAAGAATCGTTTGCGAGCTTATTATCAGATTAAAGAGGATGCGGTGGCATATCAGGAAAATGATATTATGGCAGGTGTTCTTTATCTTGTATCGTTAGCAAAGAAGCGTCAACAGCCACTTGTGATTTGTCTGGGACTTGGAACGAATGCTGGATCTCATCGAGGTGGCTTGCCACTTGCAAGAATGCTTGAAGGGCTTGGAAGTTCTGTTGGCATCACAATTGTGGCAGGAACAGGAAACGAGACAGCAAGAGGTCATCATTTTGAAGGACAAATTTCATCAGAAAGCGGATATGAGGATGTAGAGATTCGCGTTGCAGAGGGAGAGAATGGCTTCTTTCTTGAATTGTGGGCAAATGAACCAGAAACATATTCAGTCGCGATACGTTCTCCGAATGGAGAAGTAATTCCAAGAATATATGTGAGGCCAGGGCGCATTGAAATTTTAAATTTTGCACTGGCACGGACAAGAGTGGAGCTTTCGTATAGACTTTCTGTTACGGGAACAGGTGAGTTTCTTGCACTGCTTCGCTTTATCAATATTACACCAGGTGTCTGGACAGTACGTGTATATAATGATCTTTTTATAACAGGTCGTTATCATATGTGGCTTCCGATAGAATCATTTTTGAGGCAGGATACTGTATTCCTTCGTCCTTCAGAATTTATAACGCTTACTTCGCCGTCTGATGCAGCAAATGTGATTTCAGTCAGCAATTACAATCATCAAAATAATAGTATTTACCTATATTCAGGGCGTGGCTATACTACAGATGGCCGGATTTGTCCAGATTTGGCGGCGCCTGGCGTTGGAATTGAAGGTTTTACATCGTCGTTATCAGGTGTGGGAAATGAACTCCGTCGTGTACAAAGAAGTGGTTCAAGTGTTGCAGCAGCACATATGGCGGGAGCAGCGGCATTATTTTGCCAGTGGACAAGAGAAAGCGGGATTCGCTATTTTAGTAGTACAGATGTAAGAACGTATTTTATCAGAGGTGCAAAAAGAGATTCATCGAGAACATATCCCAATAGGGAATGGGGCTTTGGAACACTTGATTTGTATGGTGTTTTTAAAAATCTTCAGACGCAGATTTTCTGAAGTCGTTACAGTTTGCGCGTCATGCGACTAAAACCCTTCGGTGCAATGGTTTCGTCGCCGGACCAAATTCCGCAGGTTCCTTTTATGTTCTTTCTTATCATACATTACTTTGAAAGACCTGCTTCAAGTGCCCGGCTCGTGAAATCCATTCACCTTCGGGCTTTGATATAAATACTGGCGTCATGTGAACTGTAATCTGAACTTAAATGAAAAAATACTATACATATTCAAGAAAAAGAGGTATAATCTTAACAGATATTTCGGTAAAAATGGCGAAAATCTGTAAAAAATCAGAAAAAGTTACATGCATCAAACAAAAGGGATGAAAGGAGATAAATTAATATGGAGATGCAAAATCAGATAAAGGAATATGTGGCACTATATGAAAGTGAAGTTAGAAAACTGGCAGATCAGTTAAGAAATGAGTGCATGCCACAGCCGACAGAGGAGCTTTTTAGCGAATTTGAAACAAATGGAAACCGTATGCGATATGAGGCTGTTTACTTTGGAAGAAGAAAATTCTTATCAGTGCTTGGTCTTGCAAGTGTGATCTGGCATGAAAAAGAAGATATTCAAAAGTTAGAAGAGGTAATACGAGAAATTTGTGCAGAGGAGTGTTGGGCACTTCCGGCACACGTGAGAAGAAAGGAAAATCCTAATTGGAGAGGTGTAATCGATCTTTTTGCAAGTGAAACAGGTCAGGCACTTGCACATCTTACAACTCTTTTAAAAGATGAGCTTTCAGAAGAGGTGATTACTCTTGCACAAAATGAAGTGAAGGCTCGTATTCTTAAGCCATTTATAGAGTCTAAAGTGCCATATGCAAGCTGGGAACAGGCAACGAATAATTGGAATGCTGTTTGCTGTGGTAATGTGGGAAGTGCAGCTCTTCTTCTTATGAAGGAAGGAACAGAAAAGAAAAAACTGTTAGAACGACTTAATTATGCACTGGAAAATTATTATTTAGAAGGCTTTGGCATGGATGGTGCATGTCAGGAGGGCCTTGGTTATTGGGTATATGGCTTTACGTATTTTACATTATTTGCATTAGCACAAAGAGAATACGATCCATCAAAGGATCTGATGGCATCTGAAAAGGTAAATGCGATAGCTCATTTTCAACAGAAGTGTTATTTTGCCGGAGGTCGTACTATTAGCTTTTCTGATGGTGATTCAAGAGGAACATATCCAATGGGACTTACATGTTGTCTGGCAGATCAGTACAGTGATATTCGTTTTCCAGATACATTATATGCGCAAAAGCTTGATGGAGACAGCTGTTGGAGATGGATTGGCATTTACTGGAACTGGTATTGGACACATCGCTATTTGGACGATGTACAGAATAAAAAGGCAGAAGAGCCAAAGCCTTTAGAGCAAAGTGGTATGTGCATTTTGCAGGATGCGCAGTGGTGTATTTTAAGAGGTGCAAAGCAAACAGCTGTTATTGCAAAGGGTGGTAATAATGGTGAATCACATAACCATAATGATGTAGGGAGTTTTCAGTATCTGGCAGATGGAGAAGCTTTTCTGGATGATTTGGGCGCAGGAGAATACACAAAGGATTATTTTTCTGAAAAACGTTATGAGATTTTCTGTAATAGAGGTGAAAGCCACAATATTCCGATCATTGGAGATGTTGATCAAAAGGCAGGAAAGGAATACTGTGCCGACAGATTTGAATTAACGAAAGATCGCAATATTTTGATTTCATTTGCAAAGGCATATGGAATTGAAGCACAGAAGGTATACCGTGAGATTTGGTTAGATGAAAATACGGGAAAACTTACTGTATGTGATTATATTCAGTGCAGACCGGGTGTTGAAGTTCATGAAAATCTTGTTACCAGACTGCCTGTAAGTGTTGAAAATGATAGTGTCGTAATTCGTGGAGAAAAGCATTGTGCTATTTTACATGCAGAGGGACGCAAGGGTGAATTTAAAATCAAAACAGTAGAACATTTAAATCATCAGGGTATATTGGAGAATATTAATGTTATTCGCTGGGAAGTTTGCTGTGATGAACCTCAAAACAGCAAAATTGGTATTGCAGACAGCAAAATTTGTCTGCACATAACAGAATAAAACTAGTATAATTGAATGGGCAGGTAGGAACCTGCCTATTCTTTTAAAAAAATGGGAGGAATAAATGAGAAGGCAGCAGTTAAAAACAAGAATAAGTGCACTTCTTATGGCTGTTTCACTTGCAGTAGCGGGAAGCTTTACTAGTGTAACAACGATACAGGCAGCAGAAGAAATTAGCACAACTGACAACAGTTTGTATCAAAAGGAGAACCAGACGCAGGAAAAAAATGAAGTGCAGACTGAGTCTAGTTTACAGCTGGAAACTTCGGCAGCAATAACAGAAAGTCCACAGTCGGAAAGCATACAGCCAGAGAGTACACAGTCAGAGAGTACACAACCGGAAAGTATACAGCCAGAAGGTACACAACCGGAAAGTACATCGTTAGAGACTGAGTCAACGATAGAAACAGCTTCTGAACATGAAGAAACAACAGTGGGAGAAGATGTAAGTGAAACAATAACTGAAACAGCTATTGAAACGACAGTAGAAGAATCTCCTGAAGAATCATCTGGAGAAAATATATTTGCAGAAGAATCTTCTGAGGAAGTATCATCGGAAGAAATGACAGAAGAGTTAACAGAAGAGTTAACAGAAGAAGAGTCAACTGAGGAAATAGAAGAGGAAACTACCGAGTTTGAATATGGAATTGACTTTTTAGATCTTGGAGATGTGACTCAGATTATTCAAATTTTATCATGTCGGATAGAGGGAAGTCAGGTTATTGTCAAAGGAAAAATTAACCATAAGTTTAAGACAGCGGATGAGAAATTGTATCTGTTTGAGGAGCCGATGTATCAAAAAGACATTACAGGCAGTCCAATTGCAAATGTGAAAAAAGAAGATACGTTTGAATTTTCTGTTCCACTGAATAATAATACAGCACAATCTAAACTGTATTCCAAATTTTTTGTGGGAATGAAATTTCGTGATGGTAAGTATCATGCATTGAGTGATGGCTGTTTTATTACAAATCCAGAAGCATTGGCAGAAAATCAGTCAGCATATCCGCATGCAAGAAGTAAAAAAGGGCTTCTCACAGATACTGCTTTTGGAACAGATATTGAAGAATTAGGCCTTAGTTATACAAATGTAAATATTGTAATGAATGAGCTAATTAATGGCAGCGGATATTCTTATACATATAATGGAAAAACATATCAGTATTCATCAAATTGTATTGCCAAGTTAGACCAAACACTTCTTATATACGATCGAAATAATATTATTGTGAATGCGATTTTATTATGGCAGCCAGATCAAAATCAACATAGCTTTGGCTATCCTGGTGCAAATGCATCAATTGGTGCATATCATGGATGGAATGTTGTCTCAAAGGAAGGAATTGAATGCATTTCTGCAGCACTTCATTTTCTCGGTGAGCGATATGGCAGGAGTGATCATGCATATGGACATATTGCAAGCTGGACAGTTGGAAATGAAGTTAATGCAGATACTTCGTGGAATTACACAGGTCACCAGTCTGCACCGGATTATGCATACATTTATACCAATATGATGAGAATTACAAGCCAGGCAGTGAAAAGCAGCTGTGCACATGCGCGAGTTTTTATGTCGTTAGACATGTATTGGCATGGTGTGTCTGGAGGAACACGTTATGATGGAAAAGAGCTAATTGACTATGTAAACACTTATATGAAGGCAGAGGGAGATATTGAGTGGGGAGTAGCCTTCCATCCATATGGAAATCCGCTTACGGAGGCAGAGTGGTGGAATGATAATGCAACCTTTAATGAAAATGCGATTTTTATTTCAATGGAGAATATTTCAGTTTTAACTGGATATCTGTGTAAAAATGGACTGCGAAATCCAGATGGCTCCGTAAAGCATGTGATATTGTCTGAGCAGGGATATACATCACATTCTTTTAATCAGGGAAATGTAGAGTGGAAACAGGCAGCAGCACTTGCCTACGCGTATTATGTGACTGAAGCTAACCCTTATATTGATGCATTTATTGCAATGAGAGAAGTAGATGCGAAGCCGGAGGCAGATGCGGGAATACATCAGGGCCTTTGGTATAATGATGAAAATAAGGCATTGTGTACATTTGCAAAGAAGCCTGCGTGGACGGTATGGAAATATATTGATACAAATCAATCATTTGCGTATACAGATTCACTTGCATCGCTTGTTGGATTGCCGTCATTTTCATCTGTATATGGTTCTGTCATGGCATCAAAAAATAGGAGCGTAGATTTGGGTACCGGCGGATATGCTGCATCATGTAATGCCGGAACTTCTCTTATGAATGGCTGGTATGGTGAGTATGGACTAACTTCCTGCAATGCAGATAGCCAGAAGATTGCTGTAAATGCAGGAGCAAACAGTCCATTCACATATGCAGGAATTGCACGAACAGGAAATGTTGATTTTTCTTCACAGCGTTATTTTTGTTTTAATATTTCAGGAACGGCTGGAGATAATCAAAATTTGAGAGTACGCATGCGTTTTACAAGCGGTCAGGACACGCTTGAAACGGAGCTTGCACTGAAAAAGAATGTAAATCAGATGATATATGCTGATCTTGGAAACTGGAAGGGAAAAAGCAATGTTTCTAAGATTCAGATTTGGGTGCAGCAGGATGGAACTGAAAAATGGCAGAATGGAAGCTTTACAATTCAGAATGTATGCCAAAGCAGTAGTATAAGTACAACATCAGCACCATCACTTACAATTACAGAATCGGGATACACAGGAGTAACTCAAGATGCATTTACAGCATACTGCAAGGTGAGCGGAACAAAGCCGGTTGCAAGAGTAGAATATAGTGCATGGAATATTGCATTCAGCACAGAGAAAACAGTTACAAAGCAGGGAAGCATTTCTGGTGGATATTCTCAGTGCAGTTTCTCAATTTCTGAGTTTGGGTGGAGAACAGGTGCATATGGTGTTCGAATTGTGGCATATGATACGGACAATGTAGCTTCAAAGCCAGTGCTAGTTAGTGTTACTGTGAAGGGTGCGGCAGAGGCACTTGTTATTTACAATGTTTATACAACAGATATTTCTTATAATGGATTTACACTTACAGTAGAAGCAGCCAGTGATTATGGTCTTTCTGGAAATTCTTCTGTGGCAGTATGGAGCAGTACCGCAGGACAGGCAAAGACTCTTATCTGGTATCCGCTTCAATTTGTAAATGGACGGGCAAGTGTTCGCGTAAATATTTCAAATCATGGAAATTATAGAGGTGAATATAATTGTCATGCGTATGTTACTGATAATAGGGGAACAAAAAAGCTGTATGCATTAACAGCATCTGTTCCTACGCCAGTTCCTAAGATTACATCAGCATCTGTAACGGAAGTTAGTGCTTTGGGATATCAGGTGAATGCAAATTTTGATTGTCCGCTTGGTGTGTCAAAGGCAGAGATGAAAACATGGACAGACAAACTTGGCTTAGGCGCTGCAGTGACAACGAATATGACGGTCAATGGATCAAGTGTAATGGCATATGTAATGACATCTGCTCATCAAAATAAAAGTGGAACGTATCATTCTGTTATTTATTTGTATGATAAAGCAGGAAATTGCGTAACGCGAACACTTGATGTTCAGATTCCAGAGGATTTAGAGCGAGAAAGCGGAAAACCGCAAATTACAGCTTCATGTACACAGACAAATTCCGATAATTATCGAATTTCGTTCCAGTATAGTACACTTTTTGGTGTAAATGCGATTCGCGTTGCAACATGGACAGCAGAGAATGGTCAGGATGATCTTGTTTGGAGAGATATAAATTATAATCCATCAACAAAGTCAGGATACATTGATCTTCCGGCAAAAGATAAAAAGGGAGGCCCATATATTAATGATGTGTATATATGGGATTACGCTGGACAGTTTAGTATGTATCGTGTTATTACGAATACACCTTCTAAAATGCCAAAAATTGTTAAGATTACAGTATCAGACGTAAGTAGTACTGGATATCGTGTAACAGCTCAGTTTGAGACTTCAAGAGGAATATCGAAAGTGCTGATGCCGACATGGACAGAGGCAAATGGTCAGGATGATTTAGTTTGGCATCAGGCAAGTGTTTCACAGAATACTGCAACATGTTATATCAGTACGTCAGATCATAAAAATGAGTATGGAACCTATATTACACATGTTTATGTATATGATGCGGATGGAGATTTTGCACTTGAAGGAACGTATGTGCCACTTGACCAGAATACACAAAATGGCTATACAGGTTTGCTTCTTCGTGATGGAAAATGGAAGTATTATCAGAATGGAGCGTTAGAGGAAAATTATATAGGACTTGTAAGCAATAGTGGAAGCTGGTATTATGTAGAGCGAGCAGAGGTGAACTGGAATTATACAGGATTGACCTACTACGAGGGCAGTTGGTACTATGTGAGAGCAGGTGTTGTTGACTGGTTATATACTGGATTGTGCTTACATGATGGTGCTTGGTATTATATAAAAAATGGTTTATTAGATTGGTCTTACACCGGATTGTGTTTCCACAGCAAAGTCTGGTATTACATTAAGAATGGTCAGATAAACTGGAATTATACTGGTCCATGTCAGTATAATGGAGAGTGTTATTATGTAGAAAATGGTGTGTTGAATTGGAGCCATGATTTGAATAACGATAGTGGAAAGACATATGCATCTGTTCTTGTAGAACCAGATGTAGATAATCAGAAGGCAGCAGCGATATTGGAAGAGAAGGCAATTATGATTGAAGAGGATCATGCACAGCCGACAGTTTTTACGGCACAGTCAGAACCAGAAGTAAAAATGCCACTACAATCAGAAATGCCATCAGAGGCAGATGCAACACTACCAGTGCAATCAGATAAACAGCAGATTGAATTGAATTGGTTTGTTATTATTGTAAAAACATTTCTTTCATACATTAAAGAGTGTATTGGTATGTAATCTGGAGCAACAATAAAATATTAGCAATATAAAACGTCAGGAAGCAATTGGAAATACAATAGCTCCTGACGTTTTATCTATGCTTTTCACTATAGTGTTATGATTTCTTAAATGAAGCAACATCATCTTTTGTGCAGCCCTCTTTTGAATATCGCGCTTTTTCATAAAGGGCATGCAGAAGATGTGTGCGCTCATCATCTGGCAGTTTTGCATACTGTTCAAGCTCCAGAGGAGTCAGTGATACAGGAATGAAATTGCCAGCCTTTTTGTTTAAATGGCTTCCCTGCTGAATCTGCTTTTTAAATTTCTTTCGAATCGTGGTATTCGGATTAAACAGCATAGAAAGAAGAGAATCACGTTCTTTTTTTTCAGAATCCTGAAGAAAAGTAGATTCTGTTTCTTCATTAATAAATTCCTGTATATCGCCAGTTACTGCAGATGGCTTGTAGAAGCGATGTACAAGCATCAGTATTGCATAGCCAATTCCTACAAGCGCACCTGCACTGACAACAAATAAAATGGCAGCAAATAAAATATCATAAAGCATTTTAAGCCAGGCAGGTGTAGGTTTAACATCGCCAAACATAGCAGATTGTCCAGAGGTGGCAAGTGACTCAGCTGCTGTTTCTACGACTGTCTGTTCTTCACTGGAAAAATGAGAGAAAATCCATCGCAAAAAATCACGTATAGCGATGCCGATGGAATAAACAATATGATCTAGTGGAAGAAGTGGAACAACAAGCATGACCACAAGAGCCAGTATTGAAAAGGCAATCATGAGTGCACGGTTCGTAGAAATAATCTGCTTGCCGGGAAGGTTTGCTATATTGCGTCTGCTGTAAAGATAGCGATTAAGGCTTTTTAAATTCGTGTATACAAGAAAATCTGTCAGCCAGGCAAATGTAATCCAGTAGAGTATTGTTTGAAGATCATTTCGTTTTAGCAGCAAGGCGATAAAAAAGAGAAGAACAAAATACCCTAAAAAGCCGGCACTTGGCGAATCAAAAAGACCACCTGATTCAATTACGTTTTCATCCACAATTTCATAGTCGTCTGTTTTTTGAAGACGGGAAGGAATACGGATTAGCATGATAGCTACTGAAAGAATCAAAAAGTACAGCTTCTCCCAAAAGTTGCTTCCAATAAAAAACAGCAAAATGGCACATGCAATACCAATAATGAAATAGCTGACAAAATGCTTGATTTTTTCCTGGCCATAAGCAGTAACTGCAAATGGAATCAGCAAAAGAAAACTGTGAAAAAAGTAGAATAAGTAATGAGAAGGAAAAATAAGACAGGAGAGAAACGCAGTAATTCCAAGAATTAACAAAAATCCATGAATATGCTCTGTCAGAGCCTGAAGCTTAATTCTCATATTTGTTTACCTCCCATCGTATAATGTCCATATTTGGTATTTTCCGTACGCGAAGCTCCATGTCCTCGTAGAGAGGTGCAATCCACATAGCGCTGCTGCCAGTTTTGATCAGCTGTTCAAATGCATCCTGCAGGGAATTGCTCATTGAGTTAGAGATCATGATATAAAGCGGAGCAGAAGTCGAGTTTGCCATTTTATTTGTGAGTTCATGCAGTTGGTCTGTACAGGATACAACTGTTCGTGTAAGATCGATTCTTGCAAGAACCTCAGCAATAGCATTCACATGACGAAGGCCGCTTCCTGTAGGAATTACAGCAACCTGATCGGTAATACAGTCACTTCCGTTGCATATCATTCTGGTGGGAACACCAGTATTAAGGAAGTAGTAGCTGATTGATGCGGCAAGCCGGATTGCAATTTCGTGAAGCTGTTCGTATACCCATACAGTTTCTGTTTCCAGATTTAAAATAATAATGGCTTCCTGAGAAGATGTAGAGTCGTGAACATTAACCATAAGCTCACCAGTTCGTGCACTGGCAGTCCAGTTTACGCTATTCATCGGGTCAGTAGATGTGTAATCTCGTATGCCGCGAAACTCAAAAGGATCCTCATATAAAAATTGGCGGCTAGTCATGGTTCCTATCATTTTTCGAAACGGTACGTCGAGACAATCAATATTTAGATATCTAGGATAAACATATAAATAGGTATTTTGATTCAATGTGCTGATATATTCACTTGTCATAAGTAGATTGGATGAGATGATATCAGATTGTGTAATCTCATAGTATCCGCGCTTTTGACAGGAGAAGACAAGCGTTCTTCGTATTCTCTGGTGAAACAAAACAGAAAAAACATCGTTTTTATAGTTGAAATCAGAAACACTTGTATTTTCCATATTTTGAAATACAAGATTGCGGCTGACCTGAAACTTAACGTTAAGGTAGGCAAGCGGAAGAAGCTTTCTGTTTTCAATAACCTCTGTCAGTGTGGCTTGTTCGCCTTCTAGAACCGCCTTGTCTTGAAAGTGGATTGAGACAGAGAGATTTTTGTCCCAAAAAGTTTTGTAGATCAAATCCTGCAATATGTATAAAAGACCTGCTGCGGCTAATAAAAGAAGTATTTTCATGGCAAATCCTCAGTCTTATTCGTGTTTTCCCCAGTTTTCAGTAGGAACGGCAACATCAGACAGTAGCTTTTCAATAATTTCAGTACCGGTTGACTGGCTGCCAACGCCGCGGCTTAAGACAAGTCGGTGTGCGAGAACAAAGACTGCTACTGCCTTGATATCTTCTGGAACGACAAAGCTTCGTTCATGTAAAAAGGCATACGCCTTTGATGCGTTCAAAAGTGCAAGTGTTCCTCGTGGGCTTACTCCAGTAACTACATAAGGATGACGTCTGCTTTGCTGTGAAAGTTCTGTCATGTAATCAAGAAGAAGCGGATGAACAAAAACTTTTTTATAATCCTTTTGTGCTGCAACAATTTCCTCAGTAGTGCATACAGCAGACAGTTCAGCAAGCGGCTGGGCATGTTCAAAACGCGTTAGGATAGAAAGCTCCTCTTCTTTAGATGGAAGACCCATAGAAAGCTTCATGAAGAAACGGTCAAGTTGTGCCTCAGGCAGAGGAAATGTTCCAGTTGTCTCGACAGGATTTTGTGTTGCGATAACAATAAAAGGAGCAGGAAGGGGTCTAGTCTTTCCGTCTACAGTAACCTGACGCTCCTCCATGCACTCTAAAAGAGCAGATTGTGTTCTTGGTGTAGCGCGGTTAATTTCGTCTGCTAATAAAATATTGCAGAAAACAGGGCCTGATTTAAATACGAACTCACCCTGCTTCTGATTGTAATAGTTTAATCCAGTTACATCAGATGGCAGCAAATCTGGTGTAAACTGTACACGGGAAAAAGAGGCATCCAAAGAGCGGGCAAGCGACTTGGCCATAACTGTTTTGCCCGTTCCAGGAACGTCCTCCAATAGAATATGACCGCCGGCAATTAAGGAAGTCATGACCATATCGATCACCTTTCCCTTTCCAACGATCACGGATTCAATGTTTTCTTTTAATTTCGTTAGTGTACTCATAAAATCTCCTTTTCTGAAGCATTTAAATTTTGTTTTCAGTATAGCATAGTTATTGAAAAAAGTGGAAAAAAGATGTAATTAATCAGGAATTTGTTTGCCAGAAGCATCCATGTGAAAATGATCTTTATAAACAAGCTCAGACAGCGTTACAAATTCATAACCCTTTGACTGAAGTGTTGAAATAACAGTTTCAAGTGCATCTTTTGTATATTTGGCACCATTATGCATCAAAATGATGGATCCGTTTGAAAGCTCAGGATTTAACGCAGTTCTATCAATGATAGATTGAACACCGTAGTCTTTCCAATCTAAGCTGTCAATATCCCACTGAATACTAAGATATCCACATTCTGTTGCTGTTTGTATTAAAAGATTGTTGTAGTCGCCGTAAGGTGGTCTGAAAAAGCACATATTTTGACCAGTCAGTTCCTTTACATTTTTGTGTACCTGCATTAACTCATCGCGGATCTGTTCTTTTGAAAGTGTGCTCATCTCTGGATGTGTCTGTGAATGATTTCCTATATCGTGTCCGGCAGCAGCAATTGCCTTGACATCATCAGGATAGGCATCTACCCAGCTTCCTGTTAAGAAAAAGGTAGCATGAATTTGATTTCGTGCCAGAATTGACAAAAGATCAGCTGTATCTTCATTGCCCCAGGCTGCGTCAAATGTAAGCGCAATTTTCTTTTGATCAGTCTGAACACAATAAATTGGCAATTCTCGTGAACCTTGGGTAGTGCTTACCATTACGGCGGCGGGAAGTGTAAAAGCGGTAAGCAAAAGAAGCAAAAAAGCAGCAGAAATTAAAAGAGTTTTGAAAGAAAATGGATGAAAGACACCTTTTTGAAAATTGAACATGGAAGGACACCTGATACCTTTTTAATAACTGATATGTAAAGAAGGTGGGATTCATGATGATTTTTCTTATTGTATGTTTTGATTATCTGTAGTACAATAAAAACAAGAGAAAAAATTGTTACATTATGAGAGGATGGTTTTCAAATTATGTATTATGTAGATGAACATATTAAAAATACAAATCGCGTTTTTCCGCAGCAGGGCCGTTATGATTATCTGCGCTATGATATGAATGAAAATCCGGAGGGACTGCCAAAGGAATTTGTAGACAGCGTATTAAAAGAGATTACACCAGAATTTCTTTCGATATATCCTGAGCCGGATCGCTTTTTGAATAAGTATGCAGCCTATATTGGCGCATCATATGAAAATGTAGTAGCAGTAAATGGTTCTGATATGGGAATACGTTATCTGTTAGAGACATTTGGTGAAAAAGGAAAAGATGTTGTCACAGTTGCACCAAGCTTTGAAATGTATTGGGTAAACTGCAGCATTCTTGGGCTTCGTCATGTTCCAGTTGCATATGAGTCAGATATGACGATTTCGATTGATAAAATTTTGGATGCCATTACAGAAAACACTAGAATTGTAGTGCTATTAAATCCAAATAATCCGATTGGTAATGTTTACACTGAAGATGAATTGGAAAAAGTAATCGAAAAAACAAAGAAAGTCGGTGCAATTGTTATTATTGATGAAGCGTATCATTATTTTTATCCAAATACTTTCTTAAAATATGCACTGAATGAAGAAAATGTTGTGCTTTTGCGTACATTTTCAAAGTTGTTTTCAATTGCTGCATGTCGTCTTGGCGTTGTAATCAGCAATCCTCGGATTATTCATTATGTGAAAAATGCGAAGCTGACATTTGATGCAAATGCGATTGCGTTATTGTTTGCAGAACGCATTTTAGATCATCCAGAGATGATTGAGCAGCTAATAGAAACGGAAAAAGAGGGAAAGGCATATACTCTTGCAGAACTCACAAAGCATGGATACGAGACAAGAGACTGCCGTGGAAATTTTATTTTCGTGACACCAAAACATCAGGCGACCGAGGTTGCGCAGAAATTAGAGACAGAAAAAAAGATTTTAGTAAAATCATATGGCAATGAAATACTGAAAAAATATCTGCGTATTTCAGTTGGTTCAAAAGATGCAATGGAACGTTTCCTGACTGCATTTTTTGAGATCGATGAAAGAGCATAATATAGATTTAGCAGACGTTTGAATGAAAAATACGAGTACAAGGAGAACGATTTGAAAAAAGTCATTACGTATGGTACGTTTGATCTGCTGCATTATGGCCATATAAACTTGCTCAAACGTGCGAAGGCGCTGGGAGACTATTTAATTGTGGGTGTGACAACAGATAGTTTTGATATCAGCAGAGGAAAACTGAATGTTCAGCAGTCTCTAATGGAGCGTATTCAGGCAGTAAAAGATACTGGACTTGCAGATGAGGTTATACCAGAGGAGTACATTGGTCAAAAAATAGATGATATTCGTCGATATCATATTGATGTTTTTGCAATTGGTTCAGATTGGGAAGGCAAATTTGATTACCTGAAGGAATATTGTGAGGTGGTTTATCTTCCGCGCACTGCTAATATTTCCAGTACAAAGCTTCGTCAGGAAAATAGTGGTATACGTCTTGGTATTATTGGCTATGAGCCGATGGTTGAAAAATTTATTCAGGAATCCAGGTATGTAGGAAATGTAGAGCTGTCGGGGATTTTTCAGCCGCCAATAAAGCAAGAACAATTGTCAGATGGTTTGTTATTACATGAAAAAAAGTATGCAGGAAGCCTTACAGTTTATGAAACACTGCAGGAATTGCTTGATGAGAGTGATGCAGTCTATGTGGTAACATCGCCGGATAAACGGGCTTGGTACAGCCAAAAGGCATTAGAACAAAAAAAACATGTTCTTTGCGAATCACCAGTGGCACTAGAAAAAGAGGGTGCACTTTTTCTGACAAGACTTGCAAAAGAAAAAGGCTGTGTTTTCTTAGAAGCTATTAAAACCGCATATTTTATGGCATTTAACCGTCTTGTTCTTATGGCAAAGAGTGGAGAGGTTGGAAATATCAAGGCAGTTGAAGCAACCTGTACACAGATGACGTCGCCGCCTGTAGGTTACCAAAAGGGTGGCTTTGGCAGTATGGCAGTATGGGGACCATTTGGATTATTGTCTGTATTTTCAATTTTGGGAGCAGATTATAAAAAATGTGATATGGTGACATATCAGACAAAAAATGATCAAGATCTTTTTTCAAAGATAAATTTTTTGTACGCAAATGCAGCAGCATCTGTTAAAACAGGAATCGGTGTAAAGTCAGAAGGTGAGCTTATCATAACAGGGACAAAAGGATATATTTATGTACCGTCACCGTGGTGGAAAACAGATTATTTTGAAGTTCGTTATGAGGACTTTACACAGAACAGACGCTATTTTTATAAACTGGATGGAGAAGGACTTCGCTATGAGATAGCTGCTTTTTCGCGTGCTATTCAAAACGGAGTAAACACAGGCTGTATGGATGAGAAAATTACGGCATCAATAAGCAGTGTAATGGAACAGTTTTATGATAAAGAATGCCCTAATCATGATTTCATATCTTGATAGAATGATATCAGGGTCAAAAGGTCAGTTCAGGCAAAGATTTTGTAAAAAAAGGTCTGGTAATTTGTCTGAAATATGCTATACTATTAAAGATTGTGTGGTTAAACAATAGCCATAAATCAAATTAGGACAAGAGTTTGTCTGTAATAGGATGGGCTTTAGAGTCTGGAAGACAGAGAGGAGAACCCGGTATGGCCAAGGGAAAGAAGAAGTCGGCCAAGACACCGCTTTTAATTGTGGTGCTTGTATTGTTGATTATTGTTTTTGCGGGACTTTGTGTATTTTATTTTGGATTAAAGCATTATCTTGGAAAAACGAATTATGTAGATGATAGTGAAGTTACCATTAACTATGGTTTGTTAACAGCAGATGAAGATGATGTGGAAGGCTTTACTGAGATGGAGACGCTGGATTCAGAGGCAGCAGCAGCTTTTGCTAAGGAAGTAAATGTAGGTCAAAATATTGATATTGCTTCTGATGGCGATGTTTATAATATCCTGCTGATTGGTTCTGATACTAGAAATGGATGGTATGGAAATTCTGATTCCATGATCTTAGCTTCCATCAATTCGCAGACAAAGACAATTTATATGACAAGCTTTATGCGAGATTTGTATGCAAACATCCCGAATGTTGGTATAAGAAAGTTAAACAGTGCATACGCAGTTGGCGGTGGTCCGCTTCTTGTTTCTACAATCGAAAGTAATTATCGAGTTGATATTGATAATTATGCTTCAGTTGACTTTAGTTCGATGGCTAATATCATAGATCTTGTAGGTGGTGTTGATCTGGAAGTTTCAACACAGGAGGCTGGTTATATCAATATGTATCTGGATGAGCAGTGCAGACTGCAGGGATTAAATGCTTCTGATTATTATGTTGCAGGTGGCGGAATTACACATCTGAATGGAAATCAGGCAGTTGGATTTGCAAGAATCCGTTACACAAGCCGTGGAAATGAGCATTCCGATTATGGCCGTACTTCAAGACAGAGAGAGATTCTTGTACAGCTGATGCAAAAAGCAAGATCTCTGGATGCAACAACTTTGCTCGCTGTTGTAAATAATATGCTTCCGCTTATTACTCACAATATTGATGCGGCAACATTGACAACCTTGATTGCTAACGCACCTTCCTATATAAATTATGATATTCAGACGGATCGTATACCATATGATGGTCTGTATTCAAATTTAGGTGAGGAGCTTGTTCCAGATTTTGAGGCAACAATCAATCGTCTGCATCAAACAATCTATGGAAATTAAATAAAAGTAAAATTCGTCTTATCTTTTTGATAGGGCGAATTTTTTTGTAAAAAAATAAAAAAGTGCTTGACAGATTTTGAAATTATGTTATACTTCTTATAGAACAAATGAAACATACATAACTCGCAGCCACTAAGCGATTGTTCTCAAGACATCATAGACAAAATATACCAAGTGATGTCGTGCAGTGGCAGATAAGGAGGGGCTATGAATATTAATAAATTTACACAAAAATCAATGCAGGCAGTTCAGGATTGTGAAAAGCTTGCGTATCAATATGGAAATCAGGAAATTGATCAGGAGCATCTGATCGTTGCGCTGTTACATCAGGAAGATAGTTTGTTTGCAAAACTGATCACCAAGATGGATATTCAGCTTGAATATTTTGAAAACAGAGCAGTTCAGACACTTGAGAAAAAGGTGAAGGTGTCTGGTGGAAACGGACAGCTTTATGTCAGCAATGCACTGAATAAGGTACTTGTTAGCGCAGAGGATGAAGCAAAGGCAATGGGAGACGAATATGTTTCCGTTGAGCATCTTGTCTTGGCACTTATTCGTTATCCAAATAATGCTGTAAAAGAACTGTTTCGCGAGTTTGGTATTACCAGAGAACGTTTTCTTCAGGTATTATCTACTATTAGAGGAAATCAGAGAGTGACATCTGATAATCCAGAAGCCACTTACGATACATTAAACAAGTATGGCAGTGATCTTGTTGATAAGGCAAGAGATCATAAGCTGGATCCAGTAATCGGACGAGACAGCGAGATTAGAAATGTTGTACGTATTCTTTCGCGTAAAACAAAGAATAACCCTGTTTTAATTGGTGAGCCTGGTGTTGGTAAGACTGCAGTTGTAGAGGGTCTTGCACAGCGTATTGTCCGCGGTGATGTTCCAGAAGGTTTGAAGGATAAAAAGATCTTTTCACTTGATATGGGTGCACTGGTAGCTGGTGCAAAGTATCGTGGTGAATTTGAGGAGCGTCTGAAAGCTGTTCTAGATGAAGTTAAAAAGAGCGAAGGTAAGATTATCCTCTTCATCGATGAGCTTCATTTGATTGTTGGTGCAGGTAAAACTGATGGCGCAATGGATGCCGGCAACATGTTAAAGCCGATGCTTGCAAGAGGTGAGCTTCATTGTATTGGTGCGACAACACTTGATGAGTATCGCAAATATATTGAAAAGGATCCAGCACTAGAGCGTCGTTTTCAGCCAGTTTTAGTTGATGAGCCAACGGTAGAAGATACCATTTCCATCCTGAGAGGTCTGAAGGATCGTTATGAGGTTTATCATGGTGTAAAGATTACCGATGCTGCGCTTGTAACAGCAGCAACACTCTCTAATCGTTATATCTCAGATCGTTTCCTTCCAGATAAGGCAATTGATCTTGTCGATGAGGCATGTGCGCTTGTAAAGACCGAGATGGATTCCATGCCGGCTGAAATGGATGAGCTAAGTCGTAAGATTATGCAGCTTGAAATTGAGGAGGCTGCATTAAAGAAGGAAACTGATCACTTGTCACAGGAGCGTCTTGAGACACTCAAGCAGGAGCTTTCAAGTCTGCGTGAAGAGTTTGCAGGCATGAAGGCACAGTGGGACAATGAGAAAAAGTCAGTAGATCACTTAAGCAAGCTGCGTGAGGAAATAGAGCAAGTTCATCAGCAGATTGCTCAGGCACAGCAGAAGTATGATCTTAACAAGGCAGCTGAGTTACAGTATGGCAAGCTGCCACAGCTTGAAAAACAGCTGGCAGCAGAGGAAGAATCTGTAAAGTCAAAGGATCTTTCTCTTGTTCATGAGGCTGTTACAGATGATGAAATCTGTAAAATTATTTCAAAATGGACAGGTATTCCTGTTGCCAGACTTACAGAGGGTGAGCGCGAGAAGACACTTCATCTGGCTGATGAGCTTCATAAGAGAGTCGTTGGTCAGGATGAGGCTGTTGAGAAAGTAACAGAGGCGATTCTTCGTTCTAAGGCAGGAATTAAGGATCCTTCAAAGCCGATTGGTTCGTTCCTTTTCCTTGGACCAACTGGTGTTGGTAAGACAGAGCTTGCAAAGGCGCTTGCTCAGAATCTGTTCGATGATGAAAACAACATGGTTCGTATTGATATGTCGGAGTACATGGAGAAGCATTCTGTATCTCGTCTGATCGGAGCGCCTCCGGGATATGTTGGATACGATGAAGGCGGTCAGCTGACAGAGGCAGTACGTCGTAAACCATACAGTGTTGTTTTATTTGATGAGGTAGAAAAGGCTCATCCTGATGTATTTAACATCTTACTTCAGGTACTTGATGATGGTCGAATCACTGATTCCCAGGGTCGTACCGTAGACTTTAAGAATACAATTTTGATCATGACATCTAATATTGGATCCTCATATTTGCTTGATGGCATTGATGAGCAGGGCAATATCAGATTAGAGGCAGAGTCAGCTGTTATGAATGATCTTCGCGGTCATTTCCGTCCAGAGTTTTTGAATCGTCTTGATGAGATAATCCTCTTTAAGCCATTAACAAAGGACAATATTGGCAATATCATTCATCTGATGGTAGCAGATGTCAATAATCGTCTTGAAGATCGTGAGCTGTCGATTTCTCTGACAAAGGATGCAGAGCAGTATATTGTTGAGCATGGTTATGATCCAGTATATGGTGCAAGACCGCTGAAGCGTTACCTGCAGAAGAATGTTGAGACACTTGCAGCAAGAATCATTCTTTCTGGAGAAGTTCACGCACAGGATGTTATTGAAATTGATGTCGGTGATGGTGGTTTGAAGGCAGAAGTTGTTCATACACCTAAGAAGGCATAAAAGAGTCTTTGTTACAGTTCATGAATATCACTTGCAATTTTTATTGATTGATAGTATAGTTTAAGAGGTATCTTCTAAAAAAGAAGATGCCTCTTTTCTAATACTAATTAAAAAAGTCAGTATTTATTCAAACTTATATGAAAGAAACACGGATTTGGATTGTTGCTGACAGACAATATAGAGGATATGAGAGGCTTAGAGTAAAGATTATGAAAATCAGTGAATTGCTGCAGCGTATTGATTATACAGTATTGCAAGGAGATCTTTCAGAAGAAATAACAGGTATCTGTCATGATAACCGTATGCTTCAAAAAGGAGATGCTTTTATCTGTATCTCAGGAGCACGTTTTGACACACATACAATGGCAGGGGAACTGGCAAAGAAAGTAGCACTTCTTGTTGTTGAAAAGCCAGTTGAACTTGATGCTGATTGCAAAACAGCAGTTGTGCAGGTCGCATCTACAAGAGATATAGTTGCAGCACTTGCAGCAGCCTTTTATGGATATCCATCTGAAAAGGTGGTTTGTATCGGAATTACAGGATCAAAGGGCAAGACAACATGCACTCATATGATGGCTGATATTTTGCGTGCAGCTGGTTATCTTACTGGAACAATAGGTACAAACGGTGCCATAATGCCTGCAGGATGCGATCATGCTGTATGGGGATCTGACAAATATAGCTGCGCACCTTGTAACGAAACGCCAGGGTATGACTGCTATGAATTAAATAATACGACTCCGGATCCAATGGAGCTTCAAATGTATCTGGCAATGATGGTAAAGGCTGGCTGCACGCATGTTGTTTTAGAGGTTTCATCACAAGGTATGAAGCAAAAACGCGTGGCAACAGTAGACTTTGCTTACGCAGTATGGACAAACATTGAGACAGGTGATCACATTGGACCGAATGAGCACAAGGATTTCGAGGAATATCTATATTGCAAGGCGATGTTGTTAAACCAGAGCCGCCGTGCTTATGTAAACTGTGATGATCGTCATCTGGATGCTTTTATGAAATATGTAACTCTTAGTGATGGTTTGGATGGTCGCACAAAGCAGGTATTCTATTATGGAGAAGGCGAAAAGGCCGATTATCGCATTGGCAATTTAAAGAAGAGCCAAAATGGTGTGCTTGAGGCTCCAGGAATCGAGTTTACGATGAGTGGTGCGTTGGATGCAGACATTCGGGTCAACCTGCCGGGCGATTTCAATATGTACAATGCGGCAGCAGCAGTTGCCATTGCACATGATATGGGAATTTCAACTGATATCATCAATAAAGGATTAACTCATTTAAAGATTCGCGGCCGTTTTGATATTGTGTTCAATAATGGCCATTTTGCAGTCTGTGTCGATTTTGCCCATAATGGTTACAGCACAAGAAATCATCTTGAAGCACTTCGTGAATATCATCCAAAGCGTATTGTCTGCGTATTTGGTGCTGACGGAAACCGTTCCAAGTATCGCCGCTACGAGATGGGAGAGGCGAGTGCACTGTTAGCCGATTTGAGTATTGTCACTGCCGGTCACAACCGCTATGAGACATTTGATCAGATTTTTGCTGATATCAAAATTGGAATCGATAAGGCACAGAAAGAAAAAGCAGAACCTGTTTCGTATTTGGTCATTCCGAACCGCAAGGAAGCAATTCGTTATGCGATTGAACATGCACAGGAGGGCGATATGATTACCATTCTTGGACTTGGACATGAGAGTTACCAAGAGGAGAATGGAGTTAAGACGCCACATAGCGATATTCAATTTGCGGCACAGTGCTGTAAGGAGTGTTATCCGCAGGGGTGAAAAAAGCAGTAATTAGCAGAATGGCTACAAAACACTTGATGGAGGAAGAAGAATGGATAGACAAAAGGTAAAGTCAGGACTGGGATTAATGTTCTGGGGAAACATTGTGGCATTATTTGCAGTAATTCCAATTCTGGGAGTAATTGCAGCTCTTGTTGGCGGAATCATGGAATTGATTGCGATTGTAAATTTGAGAAAACAAAGTGAAAATTATAACAATGCATTCTGGTTTACAATTGCCGGAATTGTGCTTGGGCTCTTCGCCGGTGGAGATGGATTATGGGGAACAGCGATGTCAATTCTCCATGGCCTTGCAACATTGGGTGCAACCTACTATATTTGCACAGCAACAGAGGAATGTGTAAGTATAGTATCTTATGAGGTAGCAGATTATTGCCACAGCGTATGCAACTGGTATGTAACTTGTATGGTTATTTCATTGGCGATCAGTGCAGCTATATTTGTATTTTCAATTATTCCGATATTAGGATTTATCGTCGCAGCAATTGGATCCATTGCTCTTATTGTAGTGGCTATTTTCCAATTAATAGCGTCCATTCGCTTTTTGATTATGCTTTGGAAGTGCCAAGGGGTGCTGTAAGTATTTTTTTGACAAGGCTACTAAGTCCCCGCATAAGCGGGGGTGATCCTATATATTATTAACAATGTAGAAAAAAGTAGATTTATTCCCCGCATAAGCGGGGGTGTAGTTTCACTTATGTTAAATATTCTAAAATATAAAAAATGGTATTGACATTAATGAAGATATATGATAAATATAAAATAACAAATATATAATATTAACAAAAAACAACATGAAAGGGGGTGGTTGAATGCAAACAAAAAAGTTATCGCTAGGTCTACGTCACATAGTTGCAAAATCAGGTCAAAATGGGGAACAGACATGGCTTCCGCTATGGATGCATGCGACTGATACAGCTGGCGTATTAGAATGGCTCATTGACAATTGGCTTCCTGAATCGGTATGGAAGGTTTTTGAAAATGCTGGAAGACGAGGACGAATGACCAGAAAAGAGATAAGAAAGCTTGTACTATTTCTGGGCTATATCCATGACGTTGGTAAAATAAATCCGTACTTTAGCTGTCTGATAACAAAGAGGATTACAGAAGCCTTAGAGCAACTGAAGGAAGATGGTGTTTCTATTCTACCTTGGGAGCAGTATCAGACATCGGGGTGTAACCATGCATATATTAGTGAGATAGTTCTTTTGTCATATGGCTGTCCGAAAGGATTTGCTTCTATTGTGGGATCTCATCATGGTATGACACAGCAAATAAATGATGATATTGTTGAAGCTACTTTGTATGAAGAAGGGCATCTAAAGAAAAATTTATATGGTGAAAATGCAAAACAGTGGAAACAACTACGTCAGGAGTTCTTTGAATGGGCGCTTGAAAAAGCTGGATATACCGACATTAGTGATATACCAGAACTTTTTCAAAAGGGACAGATTTTGCTTACTGGTCTTTTAATTATGGCAGACTGGATCGCAAGTAATACAACCTATTTTCCATTGTTGGCACTATCAGAAGAGGGTAGTGATAAATATTACCCACAGCGTGTAGAAGAAGCGATGGATGAACGGGTAAATCTTCCGGAATCATGGGAATCGATGACCTACTGCATGGATGAAGAAACATTCAAAGAAGAATTTGGCTTTTTTCCAAGACCTGCACAGCTAGATTTTATACGAACAATCGAAGAATTGACAGATATGGAAGAAGATAAGCCAGGTATTTTTATTTTAGAGGCACCGATGGGAATTGGAAAAACAGAAGCAGCATTGGCTGGAGCACAGCTGTTGGCGAATAAGACATCAGCTGGTGGTATCTTCTTTGGATTGCCAACACAGGCGACTGCAAATGGTATATTTGAACGTGTTATTCCTTGGGCGCAGAGACAGTCTGAGGACAGTACAATAGGATATTCTGTTCGATTAGCTCATGGAATGGCAGATTTTGATACTCGATATCGCGGCCTATTTGAAGGACATAGTGAAATTGCAGAAGATGAATCTGAGGAAAATAGATTATATGCGCACACTTGGTTCAAGGGAAAGAAACAGGCACTATTAGCTGATTTTGTAGTAGGTACTGTAGATCAGTTATTGATGTCTTCGTTAAAAAAGAAACATGTGATGTTACGTCACCTTGGCATGGCATCCAAAATTGCGATCCTTGACGAATGCCATGCTTATGATGTATATACAAGTGAGTATTTGGACCGAACACTTACTTGGATGGGGGTGTATGGACAGCCAGTCATAATATTATCAGCTACACTTCCATCCAAGAGACGCAGACAATTGATTGCCGCTTATCTGGATAAAAACGTAGAGGAGATTCCCAAAGAAGTTGAAGATCATATGGGATATCCACTTCTAACTTATTCAGTTGGTGAAAAGGTGTTGCAACGGGAACTTGCATCAAAAAACACACAAAACTTAGTAACAGTTGAATTGTTGGAACGGGAACAATTAGCAGAATTCTTGAAGGTAGAGTTAAAGGACGGAGGATGTGCAGCAGTTATATTAAATACTGTACAATGCGTACAGGAAATGGCACAGTACCTTAGAACTTATTTACCAAACAAAGAAATTTTAGAACTTCATTCACGCTATATTTATCCAGATCGAAAAGACAAAGAGGATGAATTGATACGAAGAATGGGAAAAAAATCAACAGCGAAAGAACGTGATGGTTGTATTCTAGTCGCTTCACAGGTGGCAGAACAGTCACTTGATTTTGATGCAGATATTTTAATTACTGAACTTTGCCCGGTTGACTTATTGCTTCAGAGAATGGGACGAGAACATCGTCACCAGATTCATAATGTGATGCGTCCGAGCAATCTTTCAACCCCACGTTGCATAATTTTAAGAGAAGGTAATGAGGTATATAGCAAAGGAAGCAAGGCAGTTTATGGTGAATATATTCTGATGAGAACACAGACAGTACTTCCAAAACAAATTGCTATACCCACGGATATTCCAATGCTGGTTCAGAAAGTCTATGCAGATGCAGATGAAGTTTATGAAACGATTGCTGGGTATCAAAAGGCAAAGAACGATTATTTGAATCAGCAGACAGAGAAGAGAAGTAAAGCTAGCAATTTTTTATTATCAAAGCCAATGAAGCGCGAAGGACGAAGAGAATCTTGCATGGATCAATGGCTTAAAAATTCCACTTGGGTCAATGATAAGGTAGCAGAGGCATCTGTTCGTGATGGAGAACCGTCTTTGGAAGTATTAGTTCTCCAAAGACGAGAGGGAAAAATTGCATTTTTGCCATGGCAGGATCGAAATGAGGTATTAAACGAGAACGAAGTACCATCGCAAGAAATTGGTATGAAAATTGCAAAACAGCGTCTTCGCCTTCCACGTTCGCTTTGTCAGGCAAACAAACTTTCAGATGTAATAAAAGAGTTGGAAGCTCTATTTAAAGCAAATTTTGATGAGTGGAAAAAATCACCATGGATTAATGGAGAGTTGATTTTAATTTTGGATGATAATTTATCAGCAACATTGGGAGGTGTAAAGCTAAAGTATTCAAGAGAAGATGGACTTGTGGAAATAAAAAAACAGGAGGAATCAGATGGCAGAAACAGAATTTAATTTATTGGATGAACCATGGATCCGCGTTATGACAAAAGATTATGAAATAAAAGAAGTATCACTAACAGAAGTACTGATACATAGCCATGAATATGCGGATTTTGCGGGAGAATTAGAGGCGCAGAATGTTGCAGTACTTCGATTGAGTTTGGCTGTTTTATATACTGTTTTTTATCGTTACAATGTAGATGGTGAACTAGAGAAAATAGATGATAGGGAAATGGCACATGATAGATGGGAAGATTTATGGGTGGAAGGACATTTTCCAGAAGAGGTGATACGAAATTATCTGAAAAAGTACAGAGATCGTTTTTGGCTGTTTCATCCACAAACACCATTTTATCAAGTAAACGAGGCAAAAAAAGGAACTGAATACACAGCAGCAAAATTAAACGGTGAGATTTCGGAAAGCAGTAATAAGATAAGAATGTTTGCAACAAGAAGTGGAGAAAGAAAATTACAGCTAACATATGCAGAGGCTGCAAGGTGGCTTCTCTTTATCAATGGCTTTGATGATACTTCGGCCAAACCGAGACAAAAAGGATTGCCGTCTCCAGGAGCGGGATGGATTGGAAGATTGGGAATTGTTGAAGCGATTGGCCACAATTTGTTTGAAACATTAATGCTGAATTTGGTGTTTGACCAAGTTGGAGATAACTGGACGGATAATAGACCAGTATGGGAGAAAGCACCAAAAGGGGATGAGCGAACCGAAATTCCACTTCCTAATAATCCAGCTGAGTTATTAACACTACAGTCCAGACGATTATTGTTAATTAGAAAAAATGGGTTTGTTACAGGATACTATTTGCTTGGTGGTGATTTCTTTCAAAAAGTTAATGCATTTACAGAGAAAATGACGGCATGGAGTTTAGTTACGAATAAATCCTCGGATACAGAGGATTTTCAACCGAAACGCCATGATCCTCAGAAGCAAATGTGGCGAGAGTTTGGAAATTTGTTCTTTGAAGAAAGAGAAAGTGAGAATGAAAAAATAGGAAAAAGACTTCCAGGTGTAGTAGATTGGATTAGTGAACTGAGAACGGAGGGACGTTTAGGAAAAATTGGAAAGTCAAGTAAAATTACATTTCGAAGCGTGTCCGTCCAATATGGAGATAAAGATTTCTTTATAGCAGATACATTCAGCGATTCATTGTCATTTCATTCTGACATACTTCGGAGAGAAAAGCATATGCTTTGGGGAAGAAGAATTGAAGATGAAGTGAAAAAGTGTGATGATCTCGCTAGGTTGATTGAAGAATTATCAAGAAAATTAAATTTGTCAGTTGGTTCTGAGCAATCAGGTGAGGCGGCTAAAGCTGAGTTTTACAGGCAGATTGATCTGCCATTTCGACGTTGGCTAGGAGAACTAGATCCGCAGAACGAGCAAGATTGTGGATATGAATATGCAGAAAAAAAATGTGAAGAATGGCACACTACGGCAATTGCCACAGCGAGAAGGATTGCAGATAGACTTATGAAAAATTTAGGTTCAGCAGCCTTTGTAGGAAGAGTGGTACAAGGAAAAGATAAGACTTATTATTGCTGTGCTCCAAAGGCATACAATAGCTTTTTGTATTTACTTTTTCAGGTATATCCGTTAAAAAATGTTGATGCCAAGCAATGTAATGATAGTAAGAAATAAAAAACTACAAAATAAGTAAGGAGGAATAAAGATGAGTGAGACAACAAAAGAACCAACTCCACAAAGTCGAACAAATCAATTATCATTTTTTGTTAAACAAAAAATAAAATGGATTAGTTCTATCTCCAGAGAAAGCCAAATGAAAGCAACGTTAGCAAATCTTCGAAGAGGTGTCGGAAAAGTACCTGGTGAGCTACCAGAGCTTTGGGGAACTTTATTTCAAAATTTTCCAGAGGAATTAAATGAAAAAGCAAGTGAGACAGAGCCTTCAAAAGTAGAATGGGCAGCATATTTATCACTTACTTTATATGCACTGCATCAACAGGGGCATGATATTGTGACTGCAAATATGAATAGTGATGGAGTCGGAATAGGGACAGCAGTGCGCAGATTGGTTCCGGATGGTGAAGAAGCGGAAAGCAGCAGCGCATTTAGGAGATTTCAGACACTTGCTACATCGTCAGATATAAAAGAGTTATCGCATCATCTTAGAGGAATTATTCAGCTTCTTAGCCAAGCTGGAATAGGACTGGATTATGCAAAATTAAGTGAGGATTTGTATCACTACCAGTTTGAGGATAGCCGTGATGGTGTACGCTTGAAATGGGGACGTCAGTATTTTGGTGGTGTCAAAAAAATGGAAAATGAAGAGTAAAATAATAAGAAAGAGAGGCTTTATTTATTATGGGAAGAAAGGCAATGTTTGTTGATGTTCATGTACTTCAGACAGTTCCACCGAGCTGTATTAATCGTGATGACACAGGAAGCCCGAAGACGGCAGTATACGGAGGAGTAACGAGAGCACGAGTATCATCTCAGTCTTGGAAGCATGCAGTGCGTGAATATTTTAGCAAAAAGTTTCCGAGTGACCAGTCTGGTTATCGCACAAAGAAGATTTTGGATCTTGTTCAGGAGGAAATTGCGAAGTTAGCAGCAGATAAAGATGCGGAAAAGCTTGCAAGGACGGCACTGGAAAATGCTGGGTTGAAGTTAAAAAAGAAAAAGGGAGAAGATGAAGAAGGACGAGATGTAGAAGCGTTATTTTTCATTAGTGAAGCTCAGATTAAGGCATTAGCACAGCTTGCAGTAACAGATGAAGCTGATAAAAAGAAATATAAGGAAGCATTAAAAACGCAGCCGTCTGTGGATATGGCACTATTTGGTCGTATGGTTGCAAGTGATCCGTCTTTGAATTTTGACGCTTGCTGCCAGGTGGCACACGCAATTTCAACTCATGCTGTTCATCCGGAATATGATTATTTTACAGCTGCTGATGATTGTTCACCAGAGGATAATGCTGGAGCTGGTCATATCGGAACAAAGGAATTTGATTCAGCGACACTGTATCGCTATGCTACTGTAAATGTAGAAGAATTAAAGTTGCATCTGGGAAATGAAACTGCTCACGCAGTAAGAGAATTTGTAGAAGCTTTTGTTCGTTCAATGCCGACAGGTGCACAGAATGCATATGCAAATCGTACCTCTCAGGATGCGATTTATGTGACAATTCGAGATGATCAGCCAATAAATTTGTGTGGTGCATTTGAAAAGCCAATCCGTTCAAGTGAAGGCTATGTTGAATCTTCAAAGCGTGCGCTTTGCGAGTATGCAAAAGATGTTTATAGCGATTTTACAGGAAAGCCAGTGAAAGAATTTTGTGTTGGTAAAGGTATGGAAGCGCTTTCAGACAGAACAACGTATATAGAGTTATTGGACACGTTGGAAAGTATACTTGCTGATTATTGCAGTGAGGAGGCCTGATGAGTACGCTTTTACTCAGGTTTGCAGCTCCGCTACAAGCCTGGGGCACCGAATCTAAGTATGATATTCGCAAGACAGATCGCGAACCGTCAAAGAGCGGAGTGGTAGGTTTTTTGGCGGCAGCACTGGGACGAAGACGTGATGAGTCAGTGGAAGATTTAAATGAACTCAGACTGGGTGTAAGGGTAGACCAAGAAGGTGAGATCATACAGGATTTTCATATGGTGCATAAAGATGAAAAAACTTCCTATCTGACAAGACGCTTTTATCTTTCAGATGCTATTTTTGTGGTAGGACTGGAATCGCAGGACAAGGAAATGTTGAAAATACTTGAAAGAGCTGTTAAAAATCCGGTTTTCCCGCTTTTCCTAGGAAGGCGTTCATGCCCACCATGCGGACCGATTTTATTGGGAATCCATGAGTGTGGACTGGAAGAGGCACTTGATAACGCGCCGTGGCAGGTTCCTGAGTGGCGGCAAAACGAAAAGAAAGATGTAAAATCGTTTCGAAAAATTGTGGAATCAAAAAATGGTGGTGTTCCACGAAGAGATAAGGCAGTTTCATTTAATCCTTATCATAGAGAATATGAATATCGTGGAGTTGAGGAGTCTATATATTATTTAAAACCGCAGATTAAGAAAACAGAACATAATCCGATGAACGAACTTTGAATTGTGGGAATTTATAGTAATGGAGCAATTTGTGAGTATCAGTTGGGGCAAAAGATTTTTTGCCCCAAACATCATTAAGCAATATTTTTAGCAAAATTATAAAAAAACAGAATTGAGGTGATGGAATGTATCTGACACGAATGGAGTTGGATATGAGACGAAAAAAAACAATGTTGGCATTTGCCAATCGGCGTTTGTTTCATGGTGCAGTAGAGTCTGCTTTTGAAGGGGAGAGAAAGAGACGATTATGGAGAATTGATCGTTTGGAAAATACTTGTTATATTTTAATAGTAAGTGAAGATAAACCTAATTTGCAGTCAGCCTTTGAACAGTTTGGTCCATATCAAAAAGAAGCGTATTGGGAAACAAAGCAGTATGATACTTTGTTAGATCGTGTTGAAAATGGAAGTACTTGGCAGTTTCGTTTGATTGCAAATCCAACAATAAGCAGTTCTAAAGATAGAAATAAAACTGCTGATAATAATAGCGAAAAACTAAAAACCAATATTTTAGAGCAAGAGCAGTCTAAGGAACAGACCGAAAAAAAACGCGGAACTGTCTACGCACATAATGTAGAACGTTTTCAACGAGATTGGTTTATAAAGAAGGCTGAAAAAAATGGCTTTTATGTGGGAAATCAAGATTTTTCAATTGTACAAAGTCAGTGGATGCAGTTTACAAAACGACAGGAGAAAAACAGAGTATCTTTTATAAGTGTAACTTATGAAGGAATTTTGACAGTAACAGATAAAGATGCATTTATAAAGGCACTCACAGAGGGAATCGGACGAGAAAAAGCATATGGTATGGGTATGTTGACAATTATCAAAGCTGCAAACACATGACAGCTTAGAAAAAATGAATGATAATAAGTTTATTATTTGAAATTTACAACTAAGAAAAAAGGAGTGTAATAAAATGGAGTTGCCGGGAATGGTTCGCCCAGAATTGCAGGAATTACCTCAAATCAGGGATCGAATGAGTTTTATTTATTTTGAACGGTGTAAGATCAATAGAGAGGATAGTGCGATAACAGTTATAGATGAAGAGGGAGTTGTACATCTCCCGGCAGCAGCAGTATCAGTATTACTTCTTGGACCCGGTTGTAGTGTTACACATCGTGCAATGGAGTTGATTGGAGATGCAGGTGTCACTGTAATCTGGGTTGGAGAGCAAGGTGTGCGTTATTATGCAAGTGGTCGTCCGCTAACGCACAGCGCGAGATGGTTGATGCGTCAGGCAAAGTTGGTGAGCAGTCAGCGTTTGCATATGGTGGTTGTACGTAAGATGTATCAGATTCGGTTTCCAGATGAAGATGTATCAGGTTTGACATTACAACAGCTTCGTGGGCGAGAAGGCAGTAGAATTAGAAAGGTTTATCAAGAATCTGCAAAAAAGTGGGGTGTAAAATGGAGTGGTCGAGAGTATCGTCCGGACGATTTTGTATCAGGTGATCCGGTCAATCAGGCATTATCGGCTGGTCATGCTTGTTTGTATGGGCTTGCGCATGCAGTTATTGTAGCACTTGGATGTTCGCCAGGACTGGGATTTGTGCATGTGGGTCATGAAAATTCTTTTGTATATGATATTGCCGACTTGTATAAAGCGGAGACAACGATTCCAATAGCCTTTGAAATTGCATCGCAATATATAGAAGATAAAGAGAAGTCGCTTGATGACCTTCCGGGCATTGTACGCCGACATGTTCGTGACGAACTGGTAGCTAAACATATTTTAGAGCGAATGGTGACAGATATCCAATATTTATTACAGAGAGATTCTCAAAATGAGGAAACTCAAGAATCTAAAATAAATTTAGATAATGAGGAAGAGATGACATCATCAGAGGCAATTTATTTATGGGATGGAGTTCGTGGTAATGTACAAAATGGAGTTCAGTATGGAAAGGAGATGCGAAAGTGATTGTCATTACACTTACGAGTTGTCCTCCGAAATTGCGAGGAGATCTTTCTAAATGGCTCTGTGAGATTAATACAGGTGTATATGTTGGGAATTTGAGTGCTAGAGTTCGTGATGAATTATGGTTGCGAGTTTGCGAAAATCTTGATAAGGGAAAAGCAACTATGGTATATAGCTCAAACAACGAACAACATTTAGAATTTTGCGTCCATAATGGTGAGTGGATACCGACTGACTTTGATGGAATTACACTCATGAAGAGACCATTGGCAAAGCCAACAGAAAAAGAAAATAAGCCTGAATATTATAGTAAAGCAGGAAATTGGTATCGTGGCATATCAAGAAGAAAAGCAAAATTATCAGTGTTACAATCGCAGCCAGAAGTAGAAGTAACATTATCAGAGAGCAGCCAGTGTTCAGAGGAGAAAAACGAATCCCCTAAGATAATAGATCAAGAGAAGCCCACAATATCGAGTAAGAAGCAGGTAATGAATAGTTCTGTGATAATTGACATCGAAACAACAGGTTTAAAAGCTGCTGAAGATGAGATTATTGAATTAGCAGCATTGAAAATAATAGATGGAATGGAAACTGATTCATTTTCTTGTCTTGTTCAATCAGAGAAAAAATTGCCATCGCCTATTACACAATTAACAGGAATTACACAGGAATTGTTGGATAGTCAAGGGAAAAAATTGCAGTTAGGGTTAAAAGATTTTCTGGATTTTATCGGAGAAGAAAAAATAATATGTCATAATCTATCATTTGATATGACATTCTTGCAAAAAGCCTGTCGAAAATTTGGCTATCCAGTAATTAAAAATTTATCTGAAGATACTGTAAAAATAGCGCGTAAAAAAATAGAAGATGTCTCTGATTATAAGTTGGCGACACTAGCATCTCATTTTGGATTTGAAGCACAAAAACATCGTGCATTGGAAGACTGTAGACTGCTTTTTAAAGTGTACAAAAAAATGATTTAGAGAAGAGAGAAAACACTGTTCAAGTTAAATAAAAAGTGCTATACTAGCAAACAAGGATCACGCAAAATCAAGCTTTTTTTAGTGTACTCCCCGCGCAAGCGGGGGTGATCCTCATTTCAGCTGGTTTAAGATTCCCATTCCATAGTACTCCCCGCGCAAGCGGGGGTGATCCCACGCTTGTTTTCTACTTCAATACTGCCTCTTGGTACTCCCCGCGCAAGCGGGGGTGATCCTACAACATAATAGGGTGAATCGGATCAGTTGCCGTACTCCCCGCGCAAGCGGGGGTGATCCTGTATCATTGATGATATATCCCCACTCAGTAGGGTACTCCCCGCGCAAGCGGGGGTGATCCCGGAAAAGCAGTTATCAATGATTTTTTGAATGGGTACTCCCCGCGCAAGCGGGGGTGATCCCAGTTTCAATTCTGTATCAACATAATTCGATCCGGTACTCCCCGCGCAAGCGGGGGTGATCCTGCTTCCGCAATACGGGCATGTAAAACGCTGCAGTACTCCCCGCGCAAGCGGGGGTGATCCTGGACGATAACCTCTCACTCTCAGAAGAGATCAGTACTCCCCGCGCAAGCGGGGGTGATCCCTCGTTTAAATCGTTTACATGGTACGCATTGCAGTACTCCCCGCGCAAGCGGGGGTGATCCTGATAGTGATACCATCACAAAAACAAAAGTTGTGTACTCCCCGCGCAAGCGGGGGTGATCCCTACGTGCTGGAAATCCACTTCAATGCATCAGCGTACTCCCCGCGCAAGCGGGGGTGATCCTTGACGGTGGATTCAGACTGAAATTACCCGTAAGTACTCCCCGCGCAAGCAGGGGTGATCCTGCAAACAACTTTTTCGGGATGAAATGTAGCTTGTACTCCCCGCGTAAGCGGGGGTGATCCTAACTACAGGGTATGACCCAGAATTACAGAAGTGTACTCCCCGCGCAAGCGGGGGTGATCCGAGTGGCGCTGGCTTGATCAGCCTTGACTATGCGTGCTCCCCGCGCAAGCGGGGGTGATCCTGCAGATGCCAGGCAAGCGTTCAAATCTTTGTAGTACTCCCCGCGCAAGCGGGGGTGATCCTCCGATAGGATACTATATTCACTACGAGCCTTCGTACTCCCCGCGCAAGCGGGGGTGATCCTTTCTTCTTTCAGGACATAGATCATCTGATCGCGTACTCCCCGCGTAAGCGGGGGTGATCCTAAAAATGGCTATTCAGAATCGTTATGAATTTGTATTCCCTGCGTAAGCGGGGATGATCCTGTGTGGTTCAGCATTAGAAGCAGTTGGACTAGGTATTCCCCGCGAAAGCGGGGGTGATCCCCTGCTCTTTTAGCATATGATGATAATTTTTTCTGTGTTTTAGCTATTGAAAAAAGTAAAAAAGGCTTTTTTAATATCCCAGGCAAAAGTGTACTAGTGCCATCAGATGCCTGCCACCAGCAAAACGGAGGCGTGAATTGAAATATCGTTTTCCTCAGGCATGAATGTATTCGCCTTGGTGGAGGCACTGAGGCGACCTGTGCTTTACGAGGCGTGCCCGTTTGTTAGCTAACCAAGCCATATAGGAAATCCCCCCGAAATAACCTTGACATTTTAAATTGCTGAGTGTAATATACAATATATCTTTTTCTGCCATTTGAAGGGCAAAAAAGTCAAAACAACCAACCCTTGAAAGGAATAACATGGATTTAATAGATTTGAGAAACGTTTCCGATTTAACCGGAATTGACATCAATATGGTAGATACAAACACCTTGGCACCGGAGATGGAACCAAACAGACAGCTCTATTTTATGGCAAAAAGCAGAGAGTATGTGAAAAGAAAGTCAGAAGAGTTAGGAAGAAACTTAACAGTTCATATTACTACCTTTGGCTGCCAGATGAATGCGAAAGATTCTGAAAAACTGCTTGGTATTCTTGAAAAAATCGGATATGAGGAAACTGATGATGAAAAGGCTGCTGATTTTTTGATCATGAATACCTGTACTGTGCGTGAGAATGCAAACCAGAAGGTATACGGTCATTTAGGAATGTACCAGAGCAGAAAGAAGAAAGCACCTCACCGTATGATTGCTATCTGCGGCTGTATGATGCAGGAGCCAGATGAGGTCGCAAAGATTCGCAGCAGCTACCGTTTTGTTGATATTGTATTTGGAACTCATAACATATTTAAGCTTGCAGAGTTGTTATATCAGGCATTTACTAAAAAAGAACAGGTAATTGATGTATGGGAAGGAACTGATCAAATCGTAGAGGATCTTCCTGCTGTCCGCAAATATTCCTTTAAGTGTGGTGTTAACATCATGTATGGCTGCAACAATTTCTGCAGCTACTGTATCGTTCCATATGTGCGCGGAAGAGAGAGAAGCAGACAGCCAGAGGATATCATAAAGGAGATTAAGCAGTTAGTAGCTGATGGTGTAGTAGAAGTTATGCTTCTTGGTCAGAATGTAAATTCATATGGAAAGACACTTGATAATCCGATTACATTTGCACAGCTTTTACAGCAGGTAGAGCAGATCGAAGGACTTCGTTGGATTCGTTTTATGACCTCACATCCGAAGGACCTGTCAGATGAATTAATTGAAGTGATGAAAAATTCCAAAAAGATTTGTCGTCACTTACATTTGCCGCTTCAGTCTGGAAGCAGCCGTATTTTAAAGCTTATGAACCGAAAGTATGACAAGGAACAGTATTTGGAGTTAGCAGCAAAGCTTCGCCGCGAAATTCCTGATCTTTCTTTGACTACGGATATTATTGTTGGCTTCCCAGGTGAGACTGAGGAAGATTTTGAAGATACAATGGATGTAGTACGCAAGGTGCAGTATGACAGTGCATTTACTTTTATTTATTCAAAGCGTACAGGAACACCAGCTGCTGCAATGGATGATCAGATACCAGAGGAAGTGGTAAAGGATCGTTTTGACCGCCTGTTAAAGCTTGTTCAGTCTATTGCGACAACTCAGTGCAGCCGCGATACTGGAAAAACACTTGAGGTGTTGGTAGAAGAGGTTAATGAGAAAGATCCATCTATGGTATCAGGACGTCTCAGCAATAACACAGTGGTTCATTTTAAGGGAGATAGTTCATTGATCGGAACGATCTGCAAAGTAAAAATGATAGAGTCCAAAGGCTTTTACTATTTGGGAGAGCTTGTGGAATAACGCATAAGATAAGAGGAGATAGCGGCTGACGGTTACGATAGCCGCTATCAGACTGTGTGCAGTTTTGCAAATGGACAGCAACAATTTACAGTAAGAGAGGCATAAGTAAATGGAAATCAACAGGGCGAAACTGTCGCCGATGATGCAGAAGTACTTTGAGACAAAGGATCAGTATCCTGGCTGTATTTTATTTTACAGATTGGGTGATTTTTATGAAATGTTTTTTGATGATGCGATTACTGCGTCAAAGGCACTGGAGATTACGTTAACAGGAAAAGAATGCGGACTAGAGGAACGGGCACCTATGTGTGGAGTTCCTTTTCATGCAGCCGACAATTACATAGATCGTTTGGTAAAAAAAGGCTATCGTGTCGCTATTGCAGAGCAGATGGAAGATCCGAAGCTTGCAAAGGGTCTTGTAAAGCGTGAGGTTATCCGTGTGGTGACACCAGGAACAATTTGTGATAATAAGGCACTTGATGAAACGAAGAACAATTACATTATGTCAATTGCCTATGTGGGTGGCATTTACGGAGTAAGTACATGTGATGTATCAACAGGCGAATTTTATCTGACAGAATTAAAGACAAAAGAACAGTTAGAGGATGAGCTGTTTAAGTTTACACCGGCAGAGGTAATATGCAATGATTTGTTTGAATTAAGTGGAGAAAATCTGGATGAATTAAAAGACAGGCTGCATTTTACTGTATCAACACCAGATTCCTGGTATTATAAGGAAGATAATGCAAAAAAGATTTTAATGGAGCATTTTCATACAACTTCACTTCTTGGAATTGGTCTGGAGGATTATGATTCAGGAATGATATCGGCAGGTGCTTTGATGCAGTATTTGTATGATACTCAGAAAAGTACAATGCCACATATTACAAATATTCAGCCATATACGACAGGCTGCTATATGATTGTGGATACATCGACACGCCGCAATTTGGAACTGACAGAGACACTTAGAGAAAAAGAAAAACGCGGAAGTTTGCTTTGGGTGCTTGATAAGACAAAGACAGCGATGGGAGCAAGACTTCTTCGAAGTTTTATTGAGCAGCCACTTATTGATCGTGCGAGAATTTTAAAAAGACAGGAAGCAATTGAAGAACTGCTAAACGAATATGTGACAAGAGAAGAAATTCGCGAGTATCTGCAGCCAGTTTATGATCTGGAGCGTTTGGCAGGTCGTATCAGTTATAAGACAGCAAATCCAAGAGATCTTTTGGCATTTGCGGCATCACTTCGCATGCTGCCGCCGATTAAACAGCAGTTAGCTGATTTTAAAGGATCACTGCTGAAAGAATTGTATGATGAACTAGATACGCTGGACGATTTGGAAGCATTAATCAGCAGTGCCATTATAGAGGATCCGCCGCTTGTTATCAGAGAGGGAGGAATCATTAAGGATGGCTATAATGAGGATGTAGATAAGCTTCGCCGCTCAAAGACAGAGGGAAAGAACTGGCTGGCAGAGCTAGAGGCAAAGGAGCGTGAACGCACAGGAATTAAGACATTGCGAGTGCGTTACAATAAGGTGTTTGGTTATTATATTGAAGTAACCAATTCCTTTAAGGACATGGTTCCTGATGATTATACAAGAAAGCAGACACTTACAAATGCAGAACGCTTTATCACGCAGGAGTTAAAAGAACTTGAGGATTTAATTCTTGGTGCTGAGGATAAGCTGGCAGCGCTTGAGTATGAATTGTTCTGTGATGTGCGAGATCGTGTGGCATCGCAGGTAGAACGTATTCAGAAAACAGCGCGTGCAGTTGCGCTTCTTGACGTTATCGCATCTCTTTCTTTTGTTGCGGAACGTCAGAATTATGTTAAACCACAGATCAATGAAAGAGGAATTCTTGATATTAAAAATGGTCGTCATCCTGTTGTTGAGCAGATGATTCCAAATGATATGTTTGTAGCAAATGATGTGCTGCTTGACAATGGAAAGAACCGCATTTCGATTATTACAGGTCCGAATATGGCTGGAAAGTCGACTTATATGCGTCAGGTCGCATTGATTGCGCTTATGGCACAGATTGGAAGCTTTGTTCCTGCAAAATCGGCTAATATCTGTATAAGTGATCGCATTTTTACAAGAGTAGGTGCTTCTGATGATTTGGCATCTGGTCAGAGTACCTTTATGGTAGAGATGAATGAGGTGGCGAACATTCTTCGTCATGCGACAAAAAAGAGTCTGATTATTCTTGATGAAATCGGACGCGGAACTAGTACATATGATGGTATGAGTATTGCGTGGGCCGTTGTTGAATATATCGCGGATGCCAGACAGCTTGGTGCAAAAACGCTCTTTGCAACGCATTACCATGAGCTGACAGAGCTTGAAGGCGCATTAAATGGTGTAAATAATTATTGCATTGCCGTGAAGGAGCAGGGTGACGATATTGTCTTTTTGCGAAAAATTGTTAAGGGTGGTGCAGATAGAAGCTATGGAATCCAGGTTGCAAAACTGGCAGGTGTTCCAGATCGCGTTATAAACCGTGCAAAGGAACTGGTTGAGGAACTGACTGATGCTGACATTGCAGCTCGTGCAAGAGAGATTGCCCAGATGCAGTCAACACCATCTAAAAAGCGCGTATCACGCCCAGATGAAGTAGATGCAAATCAGCTGACACTTTTTGATACAGTAAAAGATGATTCTATAATAGAAGAAATTAAAAAACTAGAAATTGCAAATATGACACCGCTTGATGCGCTTAATACGCTGTATCGTATGCAGGCAACACTAAAAAATCGCATTTGATGCTTCCAAGGTGAAAAGCTCAGATTGATTCCTGCTTGCAGGAAATCATATCTGAGCTTGGAACCTGCACTCCCATGAGGATGGCAGCGATTTACGAAGTAAATCCGCGAATCCGAATGAAAGCAGGATTGCGAGAGCGGCGAAGCTGCGGAGCAATTCGTGGGAAGCATCAAAAATATAAAAATTAAAAACATACAAAGGAGGTCTGCAATGCCCGAAATACAATTGCTCGATCAGGCAACGATTAATCAGATTGCAGCAGGAGAGGTTATTGACAGACCATCTTCTGTTGTAAAGGAGCTGTTGGAAAATGCTATTGATGCGAAAGCAACAGCGATTACTGTGGAAATCAAAGATGGTGGAATCAGTTTTATTCGCATTACCGATAATGGCTGCGGAATTGAAAAGGATCAGGTGCGTAAAGCTTTTTTGCGTCATGCAACGAGTAAGCTTCATACAATTGATGACTTGTTAGATATTGGTTCACTTGGCTTTCGTGGTGAGGCACTTTCGAGTATTGCAGCTATTGCACAGGTGGAGCTCATTTCAAAGCCGCCCGAAGCTATGCTTGGCATTTCCTACCAGATTGAAGACGGAGAAGAGAAAAGTTTAACACAGATAGGTGCACCAGACGGCACAACAATTCTCGTGCGCAATTTATTTTACCATGTGCCTGCCAGGAAGAAGTTTTTAAAGACAGCAGCTACAGAAGGAAATTATATCAATCAGCTGATGGAAAACATGGCTATGCTTCGTCCGGATATATCTATGCGCTTTATAAATGGCGGACAGAATAAGCTTTATACGAGTGGAAATGGCCGCTTGAAGGATTTGATCTATACAATTTATGGAAGAGAAATTTCATCTAATGTGTTAGAGATCAACTATGAGTGTCCTTTATTCGCAGTGACAGGTTATATTGGCAAGCCAATTATTTCAAGAGGAAATAGAACTTTTGAAAACTATTATATAAATGGCCGTTTTGTAAAGAGCCGTTTGATTGCTGCTGCAATTGAGCAGGCGTATAAGCCATTTATGATGCAGCATCGTTATCCGTTTACAGTGCTTCATATTAAAATTAAGCCTGAGCTTATTGATGTAAATGTTCATCCGGCGAAGATGGAAGTGCGTTTTCAGCAGGAAAACGAAATTTATGAGCTGTTAGCAGGCGCAATTGAAAATACACTTCGCGGCAAAGAATTTATTCCTGATGTAAGTGATGATGGCAAGGCAGAAAAGAAGATGCAGGAAAAGCAAAAGCTGCCAGAGCCTTTTGAGCAGAGACGTCTTCAGGCGATGAAGGAGATTATTCCACCGCCACCTGCAGAACATAAAACTCAAAATGAACAAAAGCCATCAGCAGAACATAAAACTCAGAGTGAACAAAAGTTGCCAAGAAACGAAGAACAGCCAAAAGTGTCGTCAAAACTTTCTGAGCCTGTTTGCGAATATAATGCAGAAAAAAAGCAGACAATAAAGGATTCTGATTCGAAGTGGGAGTCTGCCTCTGGAATACACAAACGTATTGGACAGGATGTATCTCAAACTGTTAATCAGATGCCTACTCAGCCAGAACAAAAATTAGAAAAACCAGAACAGCAAACACTGTTTACGGAGCCGTTATTGTCGGAGAAGGCAAGAATTCATCATCGTCTGATTGGACAGCTGTTTGATACATACTGGCTGATTCAGTATGGAAATCAACTTTATATAATGGATCAGCATGCTGCACATGAAAAGGTAAACTATGAGCGGCTTATGGAAGCATACCGCAAAAAGGAGCGTATTACTCAATTTGTGAGTCCGCCGATGGTTATTTCACTGACAAGGGCAGAGGAAGCGATTTTAGAAGAATTTAAAAGTGAATTTGAACGCATTGGCTTTACAATTGAACCATACGGCGGGCGCGAGTATGCAATCAGTGAGATTCCGGCAAATCTTTATGGAATCAATGAAAAGGAGCTGTTTTTGGAGATGCTGTCTGATCTTGAGGATAGAGGAAGCATGCAGCCATCCGAACTGATTGCATCAAAGCTTGCGTCGATGTCGTGTAAGGCAGCTATTAAGGGCGGTCAGAAGATTTCGTTTCAGGAGGCAGATGCGCTTGTGTCACAGCTATTGACACTTGAAAATCCGTATGCGTGTCCTCATGGAAGACCAACGATTATCACGATGACTAAATATGAGCTTGAAAAAAAGTTTAAGAGAATTGTGTGATTGTATAGTTTCAAATAGCAAACAATAAACTGCAACGAGCAATAGGTAGGAATAAAATATGACAGAAAATAAGAAACCACTTATTATATTGACCGGTCCAACGGCTGTGGGGAAAACAAGCGCTTCAATTGGACTGGCGAAATCGCTTGGCTGTGAGATAATCAGTGCAGATTCTATGCAGGTTTATAAATATATGGACATTGGTTCTGCAAAAATTATGCCTGATGAGATGCAGGGCGTTCCTCATTATCTTGTGGATGAGCTGCTGCCAGGTGATGAATTTTCCGTAGTGCGCTTTCAGCAGATGGCAAAGGCGGCAATGGAAAAAATTTATGCTAATGGTCATATTCCGCTTGTGGTAGGCGGAACTGGATTTTATATTCAGGCACTTTTGTATGATATTGATTTTGAAGATACATGCGAGGATACTGCGTACCGTACACAGCTTGAAGATAAGACAAGAGAACTTGGAAATGAATGGCTGTTAGAGCAAGTGCGAAGCGTTGATCCTGCATCGGCAGAGGCAATTCATGCAAATAATACGAAGCGTCTAATTCGCGCACTGGAATATTTTAAATTGACAGGTCGTCCAATCTCAGAACATAATGAGAAACAGCGCCAGAAAGAATCACCATACAATTTCTGCTATTTTGTCCTGAACAGAGATCGCGCAGAGTTGTATCGTCGCATTGATCTGCGCGTGGATCAGATGATGGAGCAGGGACTACTTAAGGAAGTGGAAGCATTAAAGGCGATGGGCTATGACAGAAGTTATGTCTCAATGCAGGGACTTGGCTATAAGGAGCTTTTATCATATCTTGACGGCGAGTGTACATTAGATGATGCGGTAAGTCAGATTAAGCAGTCAACGAGACATTTTGCAAAACGTCAGCTTACTTGGTTTCGCAGAGAACGAGATGTAACATGGCTTGATATTGACGGAGCAAAAAACGAAGATGTTATAAGCATATTGACAGAGCAGTGTGTAAAAAACTTACATGCCGCAGTAAAAATACAGCAAAAATAGAAAAGAGAGAAAGAAAAATGACAATGAAAGAAACTTACCTGTCCATGGGGATTGGTGAAAAGACGTATGAATTTTGTGAGAAAATCGAGCAGGATCTTAAAGAACGTTTCTGCGAGATTGATAAAGTTGCAGAGCAGAATCAGATGAAGGTGCTTGGTGCAATGCAAAAAAATCATGTAAGTGAAGCTTGCTTTGCAGCAACAACTGGATATGGATACAATGATATGGGAAGAGAAACGTTAGAGCAGGTATATGCTGATACATTCCATACAGAGGCTGCATTGGTGCGTCCACAGATCACATGCGGAACACATGCGCTTGCACTTGCACTATCTGCAAATCTTCGTCCAGGTGATGAGCTGCTTTCACCTGTGGGAAAACCATATGATACGCTTGAAGAGGTAATTGGAATCCGTCAGTCTGTTGGTTCTCTTAGAGAATATAATATTTCATATCGCCAGGTAGATCTGCTTAGTGATGGCAGCTTTGACTGGGAAGGTATTCGCGCTGCAATTAATGAGAAGACAAAAGTAGCAACTATTCAGCGTTCTAAGGGATATCAGACAAGACCGACACTTTCAGTTGAGCGTATCGGTGAGCTGATTTCATTCATCAAGTCAATTAAGCCAGACGTGATCTGTATGGTAGATAATTGTTATGGTGAATTTATCGAAGAAATTGAGCCATCTGATGTTGGGGCAGATATGACAGTTGGTTCTCTTATTAAAAATCCAGGCGGCGGATTAGCACCGATTGGCGGTTATATCTGCGGAACAGCAGCATGTATTGAGCAGTGTGCATATCGTCTTAGTGCTCCGGGACTTGGTCAGGAGGTTGGTGCATCTTTGGGCGTTCTTCCGTCATTCTATCAGGGATTTTTCCTGGCACCGACAGTAGCGGCAGGTGCGCTTAAGGGAGCAGTTTTTGCAGCAAACGTATTTGAAAAATTAGGTTATGATGTAATTCCAAACGGTACAGAGCCTAGATACGATATTATTCAGGCTGTTACACTTAAAAAGCCTGAGGCGCTGATCGCATTTTGTCAGGGTATTCAGGCAGCAGCTCCGGTTGACAGCTATGTAACACCAGAACCATGGGATATGCCAGGCTATGATTCACAGGTTATTATGGCAGCCGGTGCATTTATCCAGGGTTCTTCGATTGAGCTGAGTGCAGATGGTCCTCTAAAGGAGCCATATGCAGTTTATTTCCAGGGAGGTCTTACCTGGTATCATGCAAAGTATGGAATTATGATGGCACTTGAAAAACTGGTTCAGGCAGGTATTGTCACTTTATAAGAAATTTCCGTATGTCAGAGCAGGAACTGTCGGCTTTTGACATACGGATTTGTTAATATTCGAAAATTTCTTCTATACTTTAAAAAAGAATTGTGATAAAATAAGTTCATAATGGTTTCGATACCTGGAAGTAAGGAACGATTATGAAACATGATATTTCAAAGCAGCTGCCCAAAGATATCCAACCGTACGAAAGGTGTATGGAGCAGGGCGCTGGTGCACTGAACAATGCCGAACTGCTTGCCGTGATTTTAAGAACAGGAAGCGTTGGCGAAAATTCTCTTGAGCTTGCCTCAAGGCTTCTTGCGATAGAAAGTCTTTCAGGGCTTGTGTCTATGACTGTAGCTCAGTTGACTAAGATACGCGGAATCGGAAAGGTAAAGGCAATACAGCTTCAGTGTATTGGTGAGCTGTCAAGGCGTCTTAGTGCGTCAAGACAGCAGGGGATTGTGTTGGACAGTCCTCAGGCAGTCGGAAACTATTATATGAACCGTCTCAAAGATGAGCGTCAGGAACAGGTACTTCTTGTGTTCTTAAATAATAAGGGAGCACTGATTCGCGATCTGGTGCTGACTAAAGGTACAGTGAATCAGACAATTTTGTCACCGAGAGAGGTTTTTATTGAGGCCTTTCGTTATCAGGCAGTCAAAATTATATTGATTCACAATCATCCCAGCGGAGATCCAACCCCGAGCGCGGAAGATGTTGCGGTGACGCGGCAGATTCAAAAGGCGGGAGAGCTTACCGCCATCCCTTTGCTAGATCATATCATCATTGGTGACGGCAGATTTATCAGTTTAAAAGAACGAGGATATATTTCATGAAAAGCAGCAATCAAAACAGCAATGTAAAAATGCCTTTTACAAGAAGACCGCAGCTGATCCTTTTTATATTGACGGCGTGCTGTGTGATTTCTATGGGGTATTATTACATCAAAAAAGAAAACATCGTGTCAGTCGGACAGGTAGCAGGGGCAATCACTGTTCCGGTGCAGAAGGGTGTTAACAAGCTTGGCAGTATTTTCTTTAATTTTGATCAGGAACGACTGAGCAAAGAGGAGGCGATGGCAAAGATTGAGTCGCTTGAAGATGAAAATAAAGAACTCAAAGAGCAGATGGTTTCTTATGATCAGAAGATTCAGGAATATCAAGATATGAGAGAACTTCTTGAACTCAAAAGTGAGTATGCCGATTATGACACTGTTGGGGCAACTGTGATCTTTTCTGATATGACAGGAAACTGGTTCTCTACCTTTACGATAGACAAAGGTACGGACGATGGCCTTGAAGTAGGCATGAATGTACTTTCAAGCGGCGGACTTGTCGGTTACATATCGGATATAGCAAAGGGTCATGCAGTTGTGACTTCGATTATCAATGATAATGTAAATGTCAGTGCAATGCAGTCTACAACAGGAGATGCCTGTGTTGTTACCGGTGATCTTCCTTATATGAAGGAGCATGGTCTTTTGAAGCTTCAGTATATGGATACCGATTTTAATATCAGCAGAGACAATGTAATTGTTACATCCAATATTTCAGACCGCTATCTTCCAGGACTTGTTATTGGCTATGCGCAGGATGTTACTGTGGATGAAAATGGGCTGGCTGCATCTGGTTATTTGAAGCCGGCAGCGGATTTCAAACACATACGCAACGTGCTTGTAGTTACGACACAGAAGCAGTCTGCAGAGTAAACAAAGGATGGAGAAAAAAACAGATGAAGATTAAGATACTCAGAGTTGTTTTATGTATAGTACTTGCCGTCAGTTGTTTTATGCTGCAGTCAAATTTTACAAGGATTATTCCAATTTTGACTGCAGCGCCCAATCTGTTGTTAATTGTCACATTTTCAGTTGGCTTTTTAAAGGGCAGGATGTGGGGAATGCTTACAGGACTTGGGTGCGGTCTTTTGCTGGATTCATTCAGCGGAGGTGTACTGGGGTATTATACGCTTATCTTTATTTATATTGGCTATTTCAATGGCATTTTTACAAGGGTGCTGGCGCATGATATGGTTGTGATGCCTGTTTTGTTATGCAGTGCCAATGAGCTGATTTACAGTGTTTATATTTATGTATTCAGCTTCCTATTATTCGGCCGGGTAAATATTGCAGACTATATTAAAAATCTGGCACTTCCGGAGCTGTTGATGACAGCAATCGCTACGATTATAGTATATGGTGTGATCATGACGGTTGACAGACATCTGACAGAGGCAGAGAAAAAAGGAGAAAAGAGATTTGCTTAAGGAATATTGGGATTTATTCAGGGAATGGGTAAAAAATACATTAAGATCCAGAATTTTCTGGCTTGGTATTGTGTGCACGCTTTTTCTGGCAGTCCTGGTGGTGAGGCTGTTCCAGCTCCAGATTCTGGATGGAGCAGCTTATTATGATTCATACGTTTCCCGCACCAAAAAGGAGATTACGACAACTGCTACAAGAGGTACTATCTACGACAGAAATGGAGTCGTCCTTGCCGGAAATGAGGCAGTCTATAACCTGACTGTAAAAGATACTAGCGAATATACAAAGGCAAACGGTGATTTCAATGAGATGCTTCTTCGCCTGATTGAAATTGTGAAAAAATATGATGGAACCATTGTGACAGAACTTCCTGTGATTATTGATGATGACGGGCAGTTTGCTTACAGTGGAAAGGATAGTGCGATCCGTCAGCTTATTCGCGATGTATATGGAACTTCCTACATTGAAGAAAAAAGTAAGGAAGGTGAGGATGTCTATACTTATGACGCAGAGACTGTGATGAAGCGTCTTATGAAGGTTTCCTATAATTTTACAACAAGATGGGAAAATGCTGAAACGATCAGCAAGGAAGATGCGCTGGCAATCTGCAATATACGATATGCTATGCGTTTGACAACTTACGCAAAGTATAAGTCTACCACCATTTGTTCTGATATTTCGCCAGAGCTTCAGGCAGCAATTCTTGAAAATCAACAGCAGCTGCTCGGAGTTGAGGTGGAGCAGTCAGAGCGCCGTGTTTATCCGGATGGCGTGTATTTTTCAAATATTCTTGGTTATACAGGAAAGCCGAGTACACAGGAGCTTGAGACACTTCAGGAGAGCGATTCCACCTATGAGGCAACGGATATGGTCGGAAAGGATGGACTCGAGCAGTATTACGAGAGTGAACTTGCAGGAACAAAGGGCAACGATACTGTATATTTAAACAATGTTGGTCAGATTCTTGATACAATCGACAGTGAGCCATCGGTTCGCGGAAATGATGTATACCTGACTATTGACCATGATCTGCAGGTTGCCGTGTATCATATTGTGGAACAGCGTCTTGCGGATGTCCTTGTCGGAAAGCTTACAATCGAGGATTTCGAGGCAGATGATTCAACACTTGCAAGCGAGTTCCAGATTTCGGTAAAAGATGTCTACTATCAGATGTTTAACAACAATATTTTAGATGAAAAGCATTTTTCAGATGATGGTGCTTCTGAGGCCGAAAAACAGATTCTTTCCTTGTATGAGGGAGAGTCCACACTTGCTATTCGTCATATTTTGGAAGAAATGGTACCGGGTGCAACGATACAGTCTGAGTTGACAGAAGACATGCAGGACTACATGGAATATGTCTATACCTTTTTACGAGAAAAGGGGGTTATTACCGCAAGTGAGATTGATACCTCAGATGAGACCTTCCTCGCATGGAAAAATACAGAGATTTCATTTTATGATTTCCTGTCATATGTGATTTCAAAGGGATGGATTGATTCCTCAAAGCTTGGTGCGGAGTCTGCATACTCGGATTCCAGCCAGGTTATGAGCCAGATCCTATCCTTCTGTGAAGAAAATCTTTCAGCTGACAGTGGTTTTCGTAAACTTGTATATAAAAAGCTGATTCATAATGAGCAGCTTTCAGGTAATCTGGTTTGCCTGGCGTTGATTGATCAGGGCATCTTAGATGCCGACAATGCGTCCTATGAAGAACTTCAAAATGGAGATGCGCAGACTGCATTTACCTTTATTCGTGAGAAAATTGGAAATACTGAGCTGACGCCGGCGCAGATCGCGCTTGATCCGTGCAGTGGTTCTGCGATTGTAACTGATACGACGACAGGAGAGCTGTTAGCAATGGTATCTTACCCAGGCTATGATTTGAACAAGCTTTCTGGAACAGTTGATGCTGAATATTGGAATAAGCTTATTAATGATCAGTCAGAGCCGCTGTATGATAAGGCGACGCAGGTACGAATTGCGCCAGGTTCTGTTTACAAGCTTGTTACGACAAGTGCAGGACTCGAGGAGGGCGTAATTGACAGCTCAGAGTATATTAACTGTATTGGTACTTTCGACAAGTTGGATCATCCGCGATGCTGGATCGCTCGAGAGACTGGCGGTGAGCATGGCCCGTTAAACACAGTGGGGGCTATTGAGCAGTCGTGCAACTTCTATTTTTATGAAGTTGGCTACCGTTTAAGCTTAAATGAAAACGGAGAATATGACGCGGAGCGTGGTCTTGCAATGCTTCGCAAATACGCCGAAAAGTACGGGTTTGGTGAGAAGAGCGGTGTGGAAGTCGCAGAAAATCTGTCACAGATTTCAACAGAATACCCGGCGACATCTGCAATTGGACAGGGTACAAACAACATGACTGCGATCAGTCTGGCGCGCTATGTGACCGCACTTGCAACGGACGGTAAACTTTATACATTCCGTCTGTTAAGCAAAATCTGTGACGCAAACGGAAATGTGATTGAAGAACTCATCCCAGAGGGCGAGCAGATCGAGGGCATCTCACAGTCAACCTACGATGTCATGAGGGAAGGTATGTACCGAGTTGTCCATGCGGCTGGTACAGCGGCAGGTGCGTTTACCGGTTTGCAGATCGACATTGCTGGAAAATCTGGTTCCGTACAGGAGAATCTTTCACGTGCGAACCACGCAACCTTCATTTCATATGGTCCGTACAACGATCCAAAGATTTCCGTAACGGTTGCTATCCCGCATGGTTACATGGCATACAATGCCGCAGTAGTTTGCCGTTACATTTATCAGTATTACTTTGGCTACATTGATATGGAAGACATTCTGGATAAATCCTACAATACACTTGGAGAGTCAGCTACGTACAGTGACTGATGTAAGCTACAGAAGACAGGGATAAGAGAGAGGATCAGAAAGGTTTGGGAATATCATGAGTGAAGTGATTGTTGTGACATCAGGAAAAGGCGGTGTAGGAAAAACGACAGTGGCTGCAAATCTTGGCTGTGGCCTTGCCCTTCTTGGAAATAAAGTTGTTTTGATTGATACCGATATTGGTCTTCGAAATCTTGATGTTGTGATGGGACTGGAAAACCGCATTGTATATAATCTTGTGGATGTAGTAGAGGGAGGCTGTCGGATAAAGCAGGCGCTGATCAAAGACAAAAATCATCAGGGCCTGTATCTGATGCCGTCGGCACAGACGAGAGACAAATCGAGTGTGACGCCGCAGCAGATGAAAAAGCTGACGCAGGAATTGACAGAGGAGTTTGATTATGTGATTCTGGACTGTCCGGCTGGCATTGAGCAAGGCTTTAAAAATGCCGTGGCAGGAGCATCAAGAGCTATTGTTGTCACAACGCCAGAAGTATCTGCAATTCGTGATGCAGATCGCGTAATGGGACTTCTTGAAGCGGATGGGATGGAAAAGATTGAGATGATTATTAACCGCATTCGTCCAGATCTGGTAGCAAGAGGCGACATGATGTCACTTTCAGACATTCAGGAAATATTAACCGTTCCTATTATTGGTGCGGTGACGGATGAGGAAGAGATTGTCATTTCCAGTAATAACGGAGAGCCGGTTGCCGGAAAGGATTCACCGTTAGGGCAGATATTTGTTGATATCTGTCGAAGAATTATGGGTGAAGATATTCCGGTTGCACAGCCGTCTGTATCGAAGGGATTGATAAAAAGGCTGAAAAGTATTTTGGAAAAGAAAGGAAAATAAAGTAATATGGTCAGGCATTCATTACAAAGTCAGGCAGTTCGCTCTGGAAAGACAGCGAAGGAGCGGCTGATACAAATGATGCTTGAGGAGCATACGCAGTGCACTCCAGAGACATTAAGCTGTATGGAGCATGATATTACAAAAACTATTTCAAAATATCTGCCGGTATCTGAAAAAAACATCTGTCTGTATCTGAAGCGAAATGCCGGTAAAATTCTTTTATTTACCGTGACGGAGCTTTCAGCAGTCAAAAAAAGCAGATAGAGATAAAGAAAGGAATGGTCTGTCGGCATGCGCAAGAGAAAAACAGGACAAAACCTGCATCTGAGCAATCTTAATTTTAAAATCATCATATATGCGCTGATACTGAGTATCATTGGTATATTTATGGTGCACAGTGCAACACAGAATGAAGCTGTGACAGGTATGATTACAACAACACAAAAGCAGATCCTTGGAATGGTCATAGGACTTGTTCTTATGATGATTCTGACATGTATTGATTACCATAAGCTGATTAAATATTCAATTGTATTTTACGTGATCAGCATGGCACTTTTAATCTATGTAAAATACATCAATCCGTTAAATATCAGTAATGCAAACCGATGGATGCATCTACCGGGGTTTGGTACGATTCAGCCGTCTGAGTTTTCGAAGGTTGCAGTCGTTTTGATGGCAGTCTTTGTGCTTATACGTATCCAAAAACATATAAACAATGTGCTGTATCTTATTGGATATTTTGCCTTGACGGGCATAACAGTGTATCTGATTTATGTAGAGCCAGATTTATCTACGTCAATGATTATCGTTTTTGCGCTTGTTGCAATGGTTTTTGTGACAGGAATAAGTTGGAAGTGGGTAGGCGGTGTTCTTGGTGTAGTAGCTGTTTTTGTGGGCGCACTTTTGTTTTGTATTTATGAGCCTGAGCAAAAGACACTCAACTGGTTTATTGAGAAGGATATCCTTCAGCAATATCAGGTAAACCGTATTAACTCATATTTCTTTCCAGAGGATTACCCTGATCAGACGCGTCAGCAGTTAAACTCAGTTATGGCTATTGGCGGCGGTCAGCTTTTGGGAAAAGGATTAAATAATTCTACTTATGAATCTGTTAAGAATGGAAATTTTCTTTCAGAGGAACAGTGTGACTTCATTTTTGCTGTTGTAGGAGAAGAACTGGGTTTTGCAGGAAGTGCATTTATTATATTGATATATCTGCTTTTATTTATTGAAGGCCTAAGGGTTGCAGGACGAAGTCCTGATCTTGAGGGAAAACTTCTTGCAAGCGGATTTGTCACAATTTTGTTAATCCAGTGTTTTATCAATATGGGAGTAGCCATGCTGCTTCTTCCAAATACGGGAACACCGCTTCCATTTATCAGCGCAGGAATGAGTTCACTGATAAGCACGTATATTATGATGGGAATTATGCTGAACATAAGTATGCACAGAAAAATGAAAGTGTTCTGATAAGTTTTACAAAGTAACTATTATAGTGGAGGTATCAAAATGAATATCGGTTTTATAGCAGATGATTCCAAAAAGAAACTGATGCAGAATTTCTGCATCGCATACAGAGGCATTCTGAATAAGCACAGCCTTTATGCAACAGGAACAACAGGAAGACTGATAGAGGAGGCAACGACATTGACTGTCAATAAGTTTCTTGAGGGATCGTTAGGCGGTGCACAGCAGTTTGCATCTCAGATTGAAAATAATAGCATGGATCTGGTATTTTACTTTCGTGATCCAAACGAAGTGAGCCCAACCAATACAAGGAGAGTACAGACAGTGCTTCATCTTTGTGATATTTACAGCATTCCGCTGGCAACTAATTTGGCAACGGCAGAGCTTTTGATTCGTTCACTTGACTCTGGTGACTTAGAGTGGAGAGAGGCATACCGTTCATGAGAAAAAAACGGTTCATTTACACGCTGGCGGCAGTGCTTTTAATGTGCAGTGCCGCTAGTGTGGGAGCAGGCTGCGGCAAATCCTCTCCAGCCCTTCTTGATAGCTTTGGTACTCATTTAGATACTCTTATGACATCAAAAGATAAGCTGTCAAAAATGGATGGAGCTGCAGCAGATTTGTGTGTAATAGAAAATGAAGATGAATTTTCTGAAAATGACATAGAAGCGCCGGCTGGTGCATTATTTAATATTACAGATCAGAAAACATTGTACAGCAAAAATGCAAATGATGAGCGCGAAATTGCAAGTATCACAAAAATTATGACGGCTCTTCTTGCTATGAAATATGCTGATTTAAGTCAGGAAGTAACTATTTCGTATACTCCGGAGGGACTTGAGAGCAGTGCTGTTCTTTGTGGTTTTGAGCAGGGCGATAAGATGATGCTTTCAAGTTTGCTGAGTGCAGCACTTATCTATTCTGGAAACGATGCTGCTATTGATATTGCTATTGCTGTTGCAGGATCACAGGAAGCATTTGTAGATATGATGAATCAGGAAAGCAAGGAACTGATGACTAGTCATACACATTTTGCCAATCCGACAGGACTGACACAGTCTAAACATTATTCTTCAGTATATGATGTTTATTTGATGTTTCAGGAATGCTTAAAGTATCCGACGTTTCGCGATATTATAGCGCGTGGATCTTTTCTGTGCTATTACACGAATGCAGCAGGAGAGAATGTGACGAAGAACTTTAATAGCACTAATCAGTATCTGGTAGGTGCTTATACGCCGCCAGACGGCATTACTGTCATTGGCGGAAAAACAGGTCATACAAATACAGCCGGATATAACCTGGTAGTGCTCGTCCAGGACAGCCATCACAAGGAGTATGTGGCTGTTATTCTTGGTGCAGCAACAAAAGACGAACTATACAACCAGATGAATACATTACTGTCGAAAATTTGATAATTTTATAAAAATTTCTATTTATGACTTGCTTTATTCGGTAAAATATACTATACTATACGCAAGAACTACCATTGGTCTTAAGTGTAAAAGACTAATTCATATAAGGAGGATCGAGCATATGGTTCAGATTATTTCAGGCAAGAAGGGCAAAGGAAAAACAAAGTATCTGTTAGACAGTGTAAACGGTGCTGTTGCGTCTGCACAGGGAAGTGTAGTATATTTGGATAAGACAGCAAAGCACATGTACGAACTGAGCAATAAGGTTCGTTTGATTAATGTTTCTGATTATGGAATCAATTCCTATGATGCATTTATCGGATTTGTCAGCGGAATCATTTCTCAGGATCATGATCTTGAGAAAATGTATTTTGATAGCTTCTTAAAGATTTCCTGTCTTGAGGGAAGTGATATTACAGAGGCAATCAAGGCGCTTGAAGCGATTTCTGCAAAATTTGGAGTTGATTTTGTTTTGAGTGTTTCAGCAGATGCTACGGAGTTGTCCGATGAAGTAAAATCTCACATCATCGTATCTCTGTAAAGATGATATTCTTGCCAGAGTGTATCAGTTTTTAACAAAAAGTACATAGTACAGATTAAAAGGAGCCGGTTGACCCGACTCCTTTTTACAAACTTTTTTATTCTTGGGAAAAGTCGCGGATGCGGCCATAAAAGGAAAGAAGATAAAGTCCGCCAAGACCTACGATGGCATAAATGATCCGAGTTAACAGTGACATACTGCCAAAAAGCCACGAAACCAGATCAAACTTAAAAAAACCAATCAATCCCCAGTTTATAGCACCGATTACGACAACAGTCAGTACAATATAATCCCATACTTTTGAACTCATAGCAACCTCTCATTCTGCCAAAAATGGCTTTGTTATACGCTATTATTTTTTCATAACAGAAGTATTTTATACATCTTTAAAAAAACTATTTCTTTTTTTAAGAAAAATGCTATAATAATAGCTATGTCCGGTACAGGTGTACCGGAAGAGAAAGGCAGGAAACTGGATGGCAGACAAAAACAATAAGGTGATCCATTACAAAAACCGGTGGCATGGCAGTGTAATAGGATTCCTTTTCCTTTTTATTTTCATCTATTTGGCAGTTCAGCTTTATTTTTTCTTTACAAAAGAAAAAATAAGTATTTTTGAGGTTCAGGAAAAAGCACTCTACTCAATAGCAACTGACTACAAAGGCTTTATCACAAGAGATGAGCAGATTGTTACACTGAAAAATGATGCTTATGTAAACTATTCTGTTCGCGAAGGACTAAAGACAGCGCTTGGAAGCACAATTTACACGACTCAGGATATCAGTGCAATTACTGATGCACTTTTAAAGGAATACAGCAGTGCGCAGATACTAAGCACCTCAAGTATCAGTACGTTAAAAACAAAGCTTGAAAAGGCAGCGCGGCATGATCTTGATTCTAATTTTTCACTAGCTTATCAGGACAAAAATGATTTGGAAGTTTCCGTTCTGGATGCATATTTGATGGTAGCATCTGATGCACTTGACAGCTTTTCATCAGAAGATGCATACTGTGTCAAGAGCGATCAAAGTGGTTATGTGTTATTTAGAACAGATACATATGATGGATATACACCAGAAGATGTGACGCGTTCATGTTTCGATGAAGAGTCATATTCTATGAAGGTGTACGCAAATGGAGAACAGCGAAAGAAAGGCGATTTTGCCTATAAGCTTGTTTCTGATGATTCTTTTTGCATTACATTTCCAATAAGCGACACTGATGCTGTCCGTTATAGAAATAAAAAATATCTTTCTATTAAATTAACATCAATTGGTGTAACAGTAAATGGAAGCTTTTATCTTCACACTGCATCTGATGGCACTTCAATGGCAACAGTTTCATTAAATAAATATGGTTCAAGCTATCTGACGGAGCGTTATCTTGATTTTAAGATTGCAGAGGATGATATTAAAGGCTACAAGATTCCAAAGTCAGCAGTGCTTAGCAAGGATTTTCTTGTTGTGCCAGAACAATATGTTATCAATTCAGAAGAAAAAGGTGTAGGTGTATATAAGGAAGTAATTCAGTCTGACGGCAGTGCAAAGGCTGTATTTACAAAAGTTTCTATTTATGCAAAGCAGGGAAACAGCTATTATATTTCTGCATCTGGACTTACGACGGAGGATTATCTGATTGGTGCTAGTGTAGAAAAAAGTGAGGATGGCACATCTGAAACAATTACAACTGATCCAACAAATCGCCATTTGATTGCTGTGTCAGCACCGCTTACTGGTGTGTACAGTGTAAACAGAGGATATTGTATTTTCCGCCAGATTGATATTTTAAGTGAGACGAGCGATCATAACTACTATATTATTAATACGGGTACCTACTACGGATTGTCCGCCTACGATCGCATTATTTTAAATGCAGGTCTTGTAACCGAAAACCAGATCATCTATTAAAAGGAGAAATTGAAAATGGTAAGTGAAAACCTAGAGCAGGTAAAAGCTAATATAGAAGCAGCATGTAAAAGAGTTGGAAGAGATCCCAAAGATGTGCGTCTTGTTGCTGTCAGCAAGACAAAGCCGATTTCTTTAATTGAGGAGGCAATCGAAGCTGGTCAGGATACCTTCGGGGAAAACAAGGTTCAGGAAATGTGTGATAAAATGGAAGTGCTTCCAGACAATATAAAATGGCATATGATTGGTCATCTGCAGCGAAACAAGGTAAAATATATCGCAGGAAAGGTTGAATTGATTCATTCTGTGGACAGTATTCGTCTGGCAAAGCAAATCTCAGATGAGGCACAAAAACAATCAATTGAGATTCCAGTGCTTTTAGAGGTTAATGTAGCAAGAGAGGAAAGCAAGTTTGGCTTTTTTACAGAAGAAACAGAGGATGCCTGCAGAGAAATTTCCAAGATGCCTGGAATCCGTGTGAAAGGTTTAATGACAAGTGCTCCTTTTGTAGAGAACGCGGAGGATAATCGTAAATATTTTAAAAAATTATATGAATTAGCAGTTGACATTCAGAGTAAAAACATTGATAATATATCAATGAGAGAGCTATCTATGGGTATGACTGGAGATTATGTTGTAGCTGTTGAAGAGGGTGCAACGATTGTCCGGGTAGGAACTGGCATATTTGGTTCACGATAACACAAGAAGGAGAACAGTAATGGGTTTTTTAGACGGTTTTTTAAATAAGATGAATTTTTCTACCACCGACGAGTACGATGGAGATTATGACGATATGGATATGACAGAAGAAAACGAAGAAGAGGAGGAAGAAACCGCAGCTAGCGCAGCTGAGGAAAAGAAGGCTGATCAGGAGACTCCAAAGACAGAGTCTGCACCAGCTTCTTCTACAGCAACCTTCCGCAAGAAGTCAGCAAAAAATACCTCAAGCAAGGTGGTTTCTATGAATGGTGTTATGAAACAGTCAGAAGTATGTATGATCATTCCAAAGGAGTACAACGATACTAAGGATATCGCTGAGATCCTGCTTTCAGGAAAGACCGTAGTGCTTAATATGGAAGCAATGAACTTTGATACCGCACAGCGTGTAATTGACTTTACATCTGGTGCATGCTTTACAATGGGCGGCAATCTGCAGAAGATTTCCAAAAAGATCATCATTGCAACACCAAGCAATGTAGAGCTTTCTGGTGATTTCACTGAGCTTCTTGGTGACGATGATTCAACCGATATCAGCTCTTATAGTCTGAAGGTGTGATGAGATGAACAAAGAAGAACAGATGATTTGCAGTCATCTGCTGGATTTGGCAGAGGCATGCGACAGAAGAGGATACCCTATGGGCAGCGACTTTCTGACGCTCAATGAGCAGAATCTGTTTTTGGCTTTCTCAAAGGATAAGCTTCCGCCTGTTTCTATGGAGATGTGTGGTGGCTATGAACTTGCAGAACGAAAGATTATATTTTACAAGCCAGTAGGAGTTGGGGAGGAATACCCGGCTCCTATCTCTTTATTATCGGTTCAGCCTTTAATGAAGAAGTTTTCAGAAGAACTGACACACAGAGACTATCTGGGTGCACTTATGAATCTTGGCATTTCAAGAACAAAAACAGGCGATATAATCGTGCAGGATAAGCAGGCATATCTTATTGTATCAGAGTCGATTGCAGATTACATTTGTGAAAATTTGACCAGAATCCGTCATACAAGTGTTATGTGCAGGCAGATTGACTGGCAGGAGTTTGACTATAAGCCGCAGGTGAAGGAGGTCATGGGAAGCATCGCATCTGTACGTCTTGATGCAGTGATTGGACTGGCATTTTCTCAGTCAAGAAGTAAGCTGACTGGTTATATAAGTGAGGAGAAGGTACAGGTAAACGGAAAAGTGATTACATCAAATGCTTATAATTTAAAGGAAAATGATCTGATCTCTGTGCGTGGTCTTGGAAAGTTTCGCTATAAGGGAACCTCTGCCGTTACCAAAAAAGGAAGACTTATGGCATCAGTAGAAGTTTTTGTATAAGAAAGAGAGGAGTACAATGTCAAAAAGTTTAATGATCAATAATCAGGCACATGAGCCGATTTACGAGATCGTCTTTGAGACGGCGTTTGAAAAACTGGCAGAAAAGGTAAAGCAGATCGGTCTTGAGGGGAGAAAGGTCTGCATCGTAATGGATTCCAACACTAGCCATTTATATGGGGAAAAGGTACGAAAGGTGTTAGAGCCTGTATCTGCGAAGGTGATTTCCTTCCAGTTTCCGGCAGGAGAGCTTCATAAGACACTTGATGTAGTTCGCGACATTTATAAAGAGCTGATAGAATCTCATTTTGACCGTAAGGATTATTTGGCAGCGCTTGGCGGCGGTGTTGTAGGTGATATTACCGGATTTGCAGCGGCAACATATTTAAGAGGAATCTCATTTATACAGATTCCAACAACACTTCTTTCTCAGTCAGACAGCAGTGTCGGAGGAAAGACAGGCGTTGATTTTGATGGTTATAAAAATATGGTTGGTGCATTCTGCATGCCAAAGCTTGTATATATGAATGTTTCCACATTATCTACGATGGATGAAAGAGATTATCTTTCTGGAATGGGTGAAGTTGTAAAGCATGGTCTGATTCGCGATAAAAAGTTTTTTGACTGGCTGAAAATAAACCATGAAAAAATCTGTAGCCAGGATAATGAGACATTGATTGAGATGGATTATCATAACTGCAGTATTAAAGGAGAGGTAGTAGAGGAGGATCCGACCGAGCAGGGAATCCGCAGTCTTTTAAATTTTGGTCATACACTTGGTCATGCAATTGAAAAGCAAAAGGCAGGAGAATTGTATCATGGTGAGTGCGTTTCAATTGGTGCAGCAGCCGCAGCTTATATTAGTATGAAGCGGGGTTATCTTACAAAAGATGAGCTTCAGACTGTACTTGATGCGTTCACATCATTTAAGCTTCCAATAACAGTGACTGGTGTGGATAAAGAGGCAGCACTTGCAGCAACAAAAAGTGACAAAAAGATGCAGGGCAATCAGATACGTTTTATTTTGTTAAAGTCTCTTGGAGAGGCCGTTGTTGATAAGACTGTTACAATGGATGAGATGCGCGAGGCACTTGACTTTGTGTGTCAGGATGCGTGAGGTGAGTACATGAAAAAGAAACGAGCTGGTTTTGCAGCCCTTTTATGTACGCTGCTTATTGTACTTGATCAGATCACAAAGGCATTAACCGTGTCTGTGCTTAAGGTACATGACATTGTGGTAATTCCAGGCGTGCTTACATTGACCTATGTAGAGAACAGAGGTGCAGCATTTGGCATTTTCCAAAATAAAAAGATTTTTTTCTTTTTGATCACAGCTGTGATGATTGCTGTATTTGCATACTGCTATGTACGGCTGCTTAATCAAAAGTCATATCGTATTCTTAGAATGCTTTGTGTTACGTACACGGCAGGAGCACTTGGAAATCTGATTGACCGCATATTCAGAGGCTATGTAGTTGATATGATTTATTTTGTGCCAATCAATTTCCCAGTATTTAATGTGGCAGACTGCTATATTACTGTGTCAACAGTCATTCTCTTAATCGCGCTCTTTTTCTGCTATCAGGATGATGACTTTTCATTTTTAAAACCATCAGGAAAGGCAGGAAAAAAACATGAGTGAACTTCTGATTGTAGGAAGTGAGCAGGACAATACTCGTCTGGATCGTTTCCTGGCAGATCAGTATGAGGAATATACACGTTCTTTTCTGCAAAAGCTGATTGACCAGGGAAATGTATCAATAAATGGTATTTCTGTTAAAAAAAGTGGAATAAAGCTGAAGGAGAATGATGAAATTGCTGTTACGCTTCCAGAGCCGCAGCCGCTTGAGGTAGTTGCAGAGGATATACCTCTTGATATTTTGTATGAAGATGACGATGTCATTTTAATTAATAAGCCGAAGGGTATGGTGGTGCATCCAGCGGCGGGTCATACATCTGGTACAATCGTGAATGCACTTCTGTATCACTGTAAAGACAGTCTTTCAGGAATCAATGGAGTGATTCGTCCTGGAATCGTTCACAGAATTGATATGGATACGACAGGTGTTATAATTGCCTGTAAAAACGATGCATCGCACAACTGCATTGCAGCGCAGCTAAAGGAGCATTCAATCACAAGACGTTACTATGCCATTGTCCACGGCAATTTAAAAGAAGACGAGGGAGTGATTGACGCACCGATTGGCCGTGATCCAAATAATAGAAAGCGCATGGCAATCAATCATAAAAATGGAAAAAATGCAGTAACGCACTATAAGGTACTGGAGAGATTTGGGCGCTTTACATGGATAGAGTGCCGCCTTGAGACTGGCCGTACACATCAGATTAGAGTCCATATGGCATCTATTGGTCACCCATTGTTGGGAGATGCTCTTTACGGGCCTGCAAAATGCCCATATCAGCTTCAGGGTCAGACACTGCATGCGTATGTGTTAGGTTTTATTCATCCGTCTACAGGGGAATATATGGAGTTTCAGGCACCGCTTCCTGATTATTTTGAAGATCTTCTGAAAAAGCTTCGCCAATCATCCGCAGGATAAAAATAAAAGGATAAAAAAGTATGAAGAAAATAATTGCAAAAATCTTTTCACCGTGGGGACTTGTACCGCTTATTATGGCATTGCTGTGCAATTTTGTTGTATATAGCGGCTGCAATGCGCTTACACGAAACTGGAATCTTCATAGTCTTGCAATTCCACTTGATAAGCAGATTCCACTGATCCCGTGGACAATAGTGATTTACTTTGGCTGCTATATTTTTTGGATTATCAATTATATTTTGATTTACAGAAGAAGCAGAGAGTATGCCTACCGTTTTTTTGTCGCAGATTTTTTATCACGAATTGTGTGTCTTGTGTTTTTTCTATGTTATCCGACTACACTGGTACGTCCTGCTGTAGAAGGTGAGGGGATTTTTTATGATGCCATTCGCTTTCTCTACAAAATCGATGCGCCAACAAATCTTTTTCCATCCATTCACTGCCTTGTCAGTTGGTTTTGCTTTATAGGTATTATAAGTGACAGAAAAATTCCAAAATGGTATAAGGTGATGTCTTTTTTGATTGCCGTGGCAGTATTTGTCTCAACACTTACTACAAGACAACATGTGATTGTGGATGTTGTTGGAGGTGTAGTACTTGCTCAAATCTGCTACTTGATTGCGCAGAAGACAAACATATGGAGACGCTTTGAGAAAACATTTGATTATCTTAATGGCTTTTTTGCAGAGTGATACGCACTTAAAAGAATTGTACGAAAAAAGTTGCATTTTAATCTGAAATATTGTATAATACCATCATAAGATTTTGAAAGTTGAAAGGAGTGAGCATTATGACAGGTAATTTAGTGATCACAATAGGCAGAGAGTGCGGAAGCGGCGGAAGATTGATCGGAAATCGTCTTGCAGAAAAATTGAATATTAAGTGTTACGATAAGGAATTGCTGACACTGGCGGCGAAGAAGAGCGGACTGTGCGAGGAAATTTTTGAGAGTCACGATGAGAAGCCAACCAGCAGTTTTCTTTATTCTCTTGTAATGGACAGCTATTCAATGGGATATTCTACATCATCATTTATTGATATGCCGTTAAATCACAAGGTTTTTCTGGCACAGTTTGATACAATCAAGCATTTAGCTGACACAGAGAGCTGTGTAATTGTAGGACGCTGTGCAGATTATGCACTGGCAGAGTATCCAAATGTGTTAAGCGTATTTATCTCCGGCAACATGGATGAGAAGATCAAGTACATTTCTAAGCTGTATGATAAGACACCAGAAAAGGCAAAGGATATCATTGTTAAGACAGATAAGAAGCGTTCCAACTATTACAATTATTATACAAGTAAGAAGTGGGGCGATGCCAGAAGCTATGATGTCTGTTTAAACAGCAGCGTACTTGGACCAGAGGGTACCGTAGATGCAATTTTGGAGATTATCAAGCTTCGTGAGAGAAATCGAGCAGGAAAGTAAAAAATAAAAGTGCAGGCTGCAAAGCGCAGCCTGCCTCTTTTTTAATCGTTCGTAGATTCTCTGTAAATGGTGCGGCTGCGAATATATGTATATTCATAGTCGTCTTCAGGGTGCATCAAACGATAGACTATGCGGTTTGCCAAGTGCGTTCCGATGTGCTCTGTGTTTACGTGTACACTTGTAAGTGTAATTCTGTTATTAAATTCGTGATTATCATCAAAGCCGGAAACATATAAATCATCAGGAACACGAATATTATGTTCCTGACAATATGAAAGAACAAGAGAGGCAATGTGGTCATTTACGCATACAATGGCATCAGAGCTTGCTGCAATGTGATCCAAATATTCATAAACAAGAGGCTTGTACTGGTCAAGTCCCATTGACTGTGTAAGATTTTCAGATTCATTTATAAAAAGCTGGTGGCGCTGCATGGCTTTAAGATAGCCTAGGTAGCGCTCTTTGTTTGTCTGAGCATAGGCGATATCTCCGATAAAACGGATTCTCTTTTTTTCAGATGCAATCATTCGTTCTACAATTTCTTCAGTGTTGGCACGTCCTTCGATCAGAAAAAGATCTCCATTTAATGATGAAAAGCTAGTGTTCGTCGGGCAGTCAAGAAATACCTTTGGAAGTTCAAGATTGTTTAATGCCAGAAACAACCTTGGATCATAAATGTTCATTACGATAATACCGCTTACAGAACCGTCAGTCAGGCAGTTTGGCAGTGTAAAGTCATCACTGTAGGTTGGTGGAAGATAGACGTACATCATGTTGACTTCATGGCTTGCAAGCGCTATAGCCTGATGGTGAATAATGTTCATCCAGAAAGTAGATGTTTCTGGTCGTGATACTACAACGGCCACGTTACAGTTTTTGATACTAGGTGAGGATGCTTTTGGCGGCGCAGTCACAACGTTAATATTCTTTGAATCGGCTATCGAAATAGGGTATCCCATCTCAACGGCTTTTTGCAGAATGCTGCGTTTTGTATCAGGAGCAATGCCTGGTTTATCATTGACAGCTTTCCATACCGTTACTCTTGAAATATTAAGTGCATCGGCAACTTGCTGATAAGTAACTTTTTTCATATAAATAATCCTTTCTTTGTTTTTATATAACGTGAAACATTAAAGCTAATAAACAGGAATTAAAAAGATTATATAACTCTTGTATGTTATTGTAATTCATTTTCAAAAAAATTTCAACTGCTTTGGTAACATTTTGTAAACAAAGTACATTAAAATAATAAAAAAAAACAAATAAAATGAACAAAATGTTGTTGCATAACAGGAAAAAACTTGTTATACTCTCCATAAATAGCAATTATTTAATAAAACATAGCAATTTATTTGGAAGCGAAAGGAGAAACGTATAAAAATGTTAACACAGAAGATTCAACTGGGAGAAGAAATTTCAGTTCTGGCAAAAAAACTTGCGCAGGAAGGAAAAGAAGTTTTATGTGAGAAGGGTTTTACAAAGGAGCAGCAGGAAATTTTTGAGGAAATGTTTCAGAAATGTTTTGTGAGTACAGCGGATACCACAACCAAACTGCTTGAAAATGGAGAAACGTATGTATTTACAGGTGATATTGAGGCAATGTGGCTTAGAGATTCATCTGCACAGGTTGTACATTATCTGCCATTCGCAAAAGAGTTTTTGCAGATCAGACATATGATTGCAGGATTGATTCAAAGACAGATGCGTTATATTACAATCGATCCTTATGCAAATGCCTTTAATGAAGAGGAAAATGGTCATTGTTGGGAGAAGGACGATACTGAGTCTAATGATTGGGAGTGGGAGAGAAAATATGAGGTTGATTCTCTTTGTTATCCATTGTGGCTGCTTAATAGTTATTACGAGGCAACAGGCGATGAAACTGTTTTTTCACCAGAGGTAAAGAAAGCATTTCGCCGCATTTTAGATACATGGAAGACTGAGCAGCATCACGATAACGAATCTTCTTACTATTTTAGAAGAATAAACTGTCCGCCAACGGATACTCTCTCAAATGATGGAAAAGGCGAGCCTACTGCTTACACTGGTATGACATGGTCTGGCTTTCGTCCGAGTGATGATGCCTGCCGTTATGGTTATCTTGTGCCATCTAATATGTTTGCAAGTGTTGTTCTTGGCTATCTGGCAGAATATGCAGCAGACAAATTTCATGATGAAGAGATGGCACAAGAAGCTCTGACGCTCAAAAAAGAGATTGAAATGGGTATTGATTCCTATGCAGTACGTAATCTTGAGGGTATTGGAGAAACATACGTTTACGAGACAGATGGATATGGCAATGATGTTTGGATGGATGATGCAAACGTGCCGAATCTGTTGTCTATGCCATGGCTTGGCTGGTGCGATGCAAGCGATGAGCGCTATCAGAATACAAGAAAGTGGGTATTAAGCAGTAAAAATCCATTTTATTATGAAGGAAGTGCGGCAAAGGGAGTGGGAAGTCCGCATACACCTTCTGGTTACATCTGGCACATTGCGCTTGCAATGCAGGGACTTACATCAAATGATGAAGGAGAGAAGACAGGTCTTATGCAGACGCTTCTTGCGACTGATGCAGGAACACGCCTTATGCATGAAGGATTTAACAGCAATGATCCAACAGCATTTACAAGAGAGTGGTTTGCATGGGCAAATTCATTATTTGCATTATATGCAATGGAGTATTGTGGACTGACAAATCGCGATTAAAAATCATTGTGATAGGAGCATCAAGCTATGGGTGAGATTCAAAAAGAAGAGCAAAAAACACAGATGTTTCGTTATAAGAATGCGTCACTTCCGACACAAGAGCGTGTAAATGATCTGTTGTCACACATGACGCTTCGTGAGAAGGTAGGACAGCTGAATCAGCGCCTGTATGGATTTCGTGCATATGAAAGAAAAGGCGATGAGATAACGCTTACAAAAGAAACCATTGAGGAAGCTAAATATTTTGGCGGACTTGGTGTTGTGTATGGATTGTATCGTGCAGATCCATGGTCAGCAAAGACAACAGAAAACGGTCTCTCAAAAGAATATGCCATAAAAGGCTATAATTTGCTGCAGCGCTGCTGTCTGGAACATTCACGTCTTGGCATTCCGCTTTTACTAAGCTCAGAGTGTCCACATGGCCATCAGGCACTTGATGGATATTTGCTGCCTGTTAATCTGGCAGCAGGAGCTACGTTTGATCCTAAGCTTTATAAAGAGGCAGTGAGTGTTTGTGCGCATCAGTTAAAACAGATGGGTGTTAATTTGTCTCTTGTTTCGGCACTTGATGTAGCAAGAGATCCCAGATGGGGACGCACAGAGGAATGTTTTGGCGAGGATCCATATCTGTGCAGCTGTTTTGCAAAAGCAGCAGTAGAGGGCACACAGTCAGAAGGCGTTGCAATGGTGGCAAAGCATTTTTGTGCGCAGGGAGAGACAACAGGAGGCGTCAATGCCAGCGCAGCACGCATTGGAGAGAGGGAACTGCGTGAGATTCATCTTCCGGCAGCAAAGGCATGCTGCGAGGCTGGTGTTAAAGGTGTTATGGCAGCATACAATGAAATTGATGGTGTTTACTGTCATATGAATCATCATTTATTGACAGAAATTCTTCGTGATGAATTTGGCTTTGATGGAATCGTCATGGCAGATGGTGTCGCATTGGATCGTTTGCAGGAGGCAGTTGGAGATGAGCCGCATGCAGCAGCACTGGCACTTTCTGCAGGTGTCGATGTAAGCTTGTGGGATAATGTTTTTCCATATCTTGAAGATGCTGTTAAGGACGGACTTTTAGATGAGGCACTTTTAGATGAGGCTGTGAAAAGGGTTCTGACATTAAAATTTGAGCAGGGGCTTTTTGAACATCCATATCTGCCAGAGGATTCTAAAGAAGAGAACTATACGATGGAAAAGTATCCACAGAGTTTACAGCTGGCAAGAGAATCTGTTGTACTGTTAAAAAATAAGAATGTACTTCCGCTGAAGACTTCGGATCAAAAGATTCTTGTTCTTGGACCGAGTGCAGATGATATCTATCGAATGCTTGGCGATTATACGCCTCCGGTAAGTGATGAAAACAGCTTTACACTTTTAAAGGGATTGGAATATCTTGCAGGAGACAGAATAATTAAAACCTGCAGCTATACAGCTCTGACAGAAGAAAAGAAAAAAGAAGTTCAAGAACTTATAGACTGGGCTGATGTGGTAATTCTGGCAATTGGCGGTTCATCAAGCCGATTTGGCGGAGCATTGTTTGATAACAATGGAGCAGCTGTTGTACAGGGCACACAAAAAGATTCAAAAGACAGTGATTTAGTCCGCAAAAATAAAGAATCGTGGGCTATGGACTGCGGAGAGGGTATGGACAGCAGTACACTTTCTCTTCCGGGTGATCAGCTAGACTGGTTTTTGTTTGTGAGAGAATCAAAGAAACCGCTGGTTAGCATTGTAGTTGCCGGAAGACCATATGCTATCTCAAAGATTGCATTGAAGACAGATGCGCTTTTTTACAGCTTTTATCCTGGCCCATATGGTGGACTTGCATTAGCGCAGCTTCTTTATGGACAGGAAAGTCCGTCTGGACGTCTGCCGATTTCCATACCGGCTCATGTAGGTCAGCTGCCTGTTTATTACAATCCAAAACGCTCATATGAGGCGATGAAATATTGGGATGAAGAAGATCACGCGCTGTATGAATTTGGCGAGGGATTTGGCTATGGTCAGCTTTCGTATGAAAATATGACACTGCAAAAAGAAATAGATAATGGCAGCTTTGCATATAAGATTACATTTTCTGTGTCAAATAAGTCAGATGCAGATGATTTTGCAGTTCCGCAGCTTTATGTGCGTGATATTGCAGCAAGCACTGTACGGCGTGTACGTGAATTGAAGGGATTTACAAAGACAAGTCTAAAGGCAGGACAGACAAAGCAGATTTCAATTTTGCTTGATAGGAATGCCTTTACGATATGGAATCTTCAGATGAAACAGGTTGTGGAACCTGGCGAATTTGAAATTCTTTTGATGGATCAGGGAAAGATCTGGGACAGACAGACAATCACACTTTAACAAAAACAAGAAAGGCAGGGTAAATTGTTAGTTTACCCTGCTTTTAATATAAAATCCAAAGTAACATATTGTTAAAAGAAAGAATACACTTGTGTTATAGCACTGTTACGCAAATATATATATAATCAACAAAAAAAGCCTTGACATATGAAAAAACCTATACTATTATATGAAATATAAAGAAACAATCTTCGCAATATGTTAAGAAGCAAAGAAACATATTTTGATAACAGAATTAACATCTGTTAACATTGCGAAACGATAACGATTATAGAAAGGAATGGTATACTGCATGAGATATTTGGATGAGCGTGTCTGGGTAATTCTTAATGAACTAAGACCGCTTATTGATCGCCAGCATATTGATATTACAAAGTGGAAGATAAAAAAGAAGCTTTTTATGCGTCCATGTGAAGCGGATAATGATGAGACACCGTGGGAAAACTTTGACAGTGTAAAGGATAGATGGTACGGTAAGGATACATATTATTGGTTTCGCTCTCAATTTACAGTTCCACAGTCGATGGATGGAAAGTGTATTTTCTTAAAAATTCATACACAAATCGAGGAATGGGATGACGGACGCAATCCGCAGTTTTTACTGTTTGTAAATGGAAAAGTGACGCAGGGGCAGGATATGAACCATAGGGAGGTTCGACTTACAGACTGCGCCAAAGCAGGAGAGACGTATACGCTTGATCTGCAGGCGTATACAGGAATACTTCATAATGAGTTTTCTCTGATGGTAACAGCGTCAGAGACAGATCTTGCTTTATTAAAGCTTTATTATGATTTGAAGGCACCGGCAGATGCATATCATTACAATAGAATGATGCAGGGACGTACAAAAAGCCTTATTGTTGAAGCATTAAATGGTGCATTGAATTTGCTGGATCTTCGTACACCGCATTCTCCAAAGTTTGATGAATCCGTTGCAGCAGCGCAAGAATATATAAATGAGCATTTATACAGGAATCCTGAATTGTCTGGTCATGATGATATTATAGCATCTAGTATCGGTCATACACATATTGATGTTGCATGGTGGTGGACAGTATCTCAGACAAGAGAAAAGACAGCAAGAAGCTTTTCTACAGTGTTAAAACTGATGGAGGAGTATCCGAATTATAAATTTATGTCAAGTCAGCCGCAGCTTTATGTGTTCTTAAAGGAACGTTATCCTGAGGTTTATGAAAAGGTAAAAGAGCGTGTAAAGGAAGGCAGATGGATTCCAGAAGGCGGAATGTGGCTGGAGGCTGACTGCAATTTGACATCTGGAGAATCACTTGTCAGACAGTTCCTTTACGGAAAACAGTTCTTTAAGGAAGAATTTGGCATTGACAGCAAGATTTTGTGGCTGCCAGATGTGTTTGGATACAGCGGTGCTCTTCCGCAGATTATGAAGGAATGTGGAATTGAGTATTTTATGACAACAAAGCTTGCATGGAATCAGATTGATAAATTCCCTAACGATACCTTTTTATGGAAAGGAATTGATGGAACAGGTATCCTGACCCATTTGATTACAACTCCTGGTGTCGGACAGGATATTAAAAATACTCATTTTACAACGTACAATGGTATGCTTGATGCAGATGCCGTTATCGGTGCGTGGGAACGCTACCAGAATAAGGATCTTAATAATGAAGTGCTGATATGCTATGGCTATGGCGATGGAGGCGGCGGTCCAACAAGACAAATGTTAGAGTGTTCTTCTCGTTTAGAACAGGGAATAGCTGGCATTCCAAAGGTAGTACAGGAAAGTCCAGTTGAGTATTTTGAGCGTCTTGACGAGCGTGTCAGAAATCATAAGCGTCTTCCACAGTGGGAGGGTGAGCTGTATTTTGAATATCACAGAGGAACCCTTACATCTATGGGAAGAAATAAAAAGGGAAATAGAAAGAGCGAGCTTGCAATGATGGATTTAGAGCTGTTATCGTTGCTTGCAAAGAAGAAGGGAATTTCTTATCCAAAGGAAACGCTTGAGCGCATGTGGAAGGTTATTTTACTAAATCAGTTCCACGATATTTTACCAGGATCTGCCATTCATGAGGTTTATGAGGTATCAAAGAAGGAGTATGAAGAGCTTCTTTGTGAGGCACATGAGCTGATCGGTGAGCGCACAAAGGCACTTGCTGGTGATGGCGATGGCATTACCGTATTCAATACACTTGGCTTTACACGCGATGATGTGGTACGTCTTCCAGAGGGCTGCGATGCAGAGGCGCTTGAGGATGCTGACGGTGTCATCTATCCAGTTCAGCACACAAATGATGGTGCAGTTGTATCATTAAAGAAACTGCCATCAAAAGGAAGCCGTGTTTACAAAAAAGCGAAAATTGAAAAAGATATATCAAAATTGTGGTATTCAATTGAGAATACAGCAGGAAACAAAAAGCTTGAGACACCGTTTTACACAGTTGTGTTTGATGAGAATGGAATGCTTGCTCGTTTGTATGATAAGAAGAATGAGCGTGAAGTATTGAAAGAAGGCCAGAAGGGCAATCGTATGGTTATGTACGAGGATAAACCAATGAACTTTGACAATTGGGATATTGATATGTACTATACGGAAAAGGGATGGGAAGCTTCCGATCTTACAAGCTTTGAGTGGACAGACATTGGAGATGTTTGTGTCTGCGCTGTGCTTGAAAGAAGAATCAGTAAATCAGTAATTCGTCAGAAGGTTACATTTTATGCAGACAGCGCAGTAATTCGTTTTGATACTTATGTAGACTGGAAGGAGCATCAGCATCTGCTTAAAGTTCACTTCCCGGTTGATATTCATACAGATGAAGCTGCATTTGATATTCAGTTTGGAAATCTGACAAGAAAGATTCATCGCAACACTAGCTGGGATGAAGCTCGTTTTGAAAGCTGCGGACAGAAGTGGATGGATATGTCAGAGGGACATTATGGTGTCAGCTTGTTAAATGACTGCAAGTATGGTCATTCAGCACTTGATGGCGTTATGACGCTGACATTGATTAAGTCAGGAATTGAGCCAAATCCAACGGCAGATCAGGAAGAGCATACATTTACTTATGCATTATATCCTCATGCAGAAGGCTGGAGACAGGCTAATACAGTACAGGAGGCTATGAAACTGAATCAGCCGCTTCTTAGTGAAGATGGCGGACATGCAGGATGTCAGAATAGCTTTGTATGGGTGGACAAGTCAAATGTTATCATTGAAACAGTAAAGATGGCAGAGGATGATGATGGCATTATTGTGCGTTTGTATGAGTCTGAAAATGCAAAGACAAAGGCACATATCTTCTTTGGAGAAAAGATCTCCTCAGTAGAAAGCTGCAATTGTCTGGAAGAGATAAAACAAACAATAGAAACAGATGGAGAGGGATTTGAAATCACAGTTAAACCATATGAGATTCAGACCTACCGTGTTCGTTTCTAATATAGGTATTATAAAAAATAAGTAAGATGGGAAAGGAAGAAAAATGGCAAAGATTATAGGAAAAGAATTAGCAAATATACCGTGGCAAGAAAAGCCACAGGATTACCCGCGCCCAGTATGGCGTTACACAGAAAACCCGATTATTGACAGATACGCAATTCCAACATCTAACAGTATCTTTAACAGTGCAGTAGTACCGTTTGAGGATGGATTTGCAGGTGTATTCCGCTGCGACAGCCTTGGAGTGAGCATGGATATCTATGCAGGCTTTAGTAAAGATGCTATTCACTGGGAGATCAATCATGAGCCGATTCGTTTTGAGGGAGCTGATCCAGAGATTTTAAATAGAGAGTATCGCTATGATCCAAGAGTGTGCTTTATTGAAGATCGTTACTATATTACCTGGTGTAATGGTTATCATGGTCCGACAATCGGTGTTGCATATACATTTGATTTTAAGACCTTCGTACAGCTTGAAAATGCATTTTTACCATACAACCGCAATGGCGTTCTCTTCCCAAGAAAGATTGATGGAAAATTTGCAATGCTGTCTCGTCCGAGTGATACAGGACATACACCATTTGGTGATATCTTCTATAGTCAGAGCCCGGATCTTGAATATTGGGGCCGCCATCGTTTCGTGATGGGAACATATGGAGGAGATGCTTCAGCATGGCAGTCTGTAAAGATCGGACCAGGACCAGTTCCGATTGAGACAGATGAAGGATGGCTTTTGATCTATCATGGCGTTCTTAGAACATGCAGCGGCTTTGTATATCGTATGGGCTGTGCACTTCTTGATCTTGAGCAGCCATGGAAGGTAAAATATCGCAGCAAGTATTATATTTTAGGACCGGCAACTGATTATGAGCTTAGAGGCGATGTTCCAAATGTTGTGTTCCCATGTGCAACACTTACTGATTCTGCAACAGGCAGAATTGCAATCTATTATGGCTGTGCTGATACAGTAACAGGACTTGCTTTTACAACAATTGATGAACTGATGACATGGATGAAGACAAATTCACTGTAACCAGTCGCTAATTATAATAGTAAGGGACGCAAAAGGAGGAAGAAGAAATGATACGCATACTGCCTAGACCGCAGCATATCGAAGAAAGAGAGGGAAGACTGCTTCTTGATTACCATTGCAGAATTACAATGGACAGCAGCTGCCCATCAGAAGTATTTTTTTATGCATCACAGCTTGCAGAGCAGCTTAAAAAATCATCAGGTATTGAACTGTTGATTGACAGACGTACATCAGGTGCGCATAAGGGCATTGTGCTTTGCATGAGTGGGGAAGCAGGAATTACAAGAGAAAATAAAAAGGAAAAAGAAGCATATCGTCTGGAAATCACACCAGAGGGTGTAACTGTATGCGCAGCAGAAAAAGAAGGTCTTTTTAATGGTGTTCAGACGCTTCGCCAGCTTATTATTCAGTATGGAAGTTCTTTGCCATGTTTGTATATCGAGGATTATCCGGAACTTTCCGTGCGTGGCTGGTTTATGGATGTAACAAGAGGCCGTATTCCAAAGATGGCCTATTTAAAGGAACTGGCAGATCGCTGTAGTCTTTATAAGATTAATCAGCTGCATCTTTATATTGAGCACACCTTTTTATTTGATGGTTTGAGTGAGGTTTGGAGAGACGATACACCGCTTACAGCGCAGGATATTCTTGAATTTGATGCATATTGTGCAGAGAGAAATATTGAACTTGTTCCTTCTGTTGCTACATTTGGTCATCTGTATAAGGTACTTCGTACAAAAACATTCCATGAGCTTTCAGAAGTGGAAGAAGCAGAGGGTACAGCATTTTCATTTTATGAGCGCATGTGCCATCATACATTAAACAGCACAGATGACAGAGCATATGAGTTAGTATGCCGTTTAATTGATGAGTATAGTCCATTGTTTCGTTCTAACCTTTTTAATATCAACTGCGATGAAACCTTTGACCTTGGAAGAGGAAGAGGAAAAGAAAGAGCAGATGAAATTGGCTCTCATGTAATGTATGTTCAGTGGGTTAACCGCGTATGTGAGCATGTGAAGGCACTTGGAAAACGTCCGATGTTCTGGGGAGATATCATTGCTGCACATCCTGAAGCTATTAAAGAACTGCCAGAGGATGTAATCTGCATGACTTGGGATTATAGTCCGACACCACGAGAAATCAATGTGAAAAAGCTTTGGGAGAATGGTGCGCATCAATATCTGTGTCCAGGTGTTCAGGGATGGAATCAGGCAATTCACCAGTTAGATAATGCTTATGAAAATATCAAGCAGATGGCAGCATTTGCGCATAAGTATGATGGTGAAGGCCTTTTAAATACTGACTGGGGTGATTTTGGTCATTTCCAGCATCCAGAACTTTCTATGGTAGGTATCGTTTATGGAGCTGCATTTAGCTGGAACAGCAATATTCCGGAAAAGTCAGCGATAAATGCTGATATATCAGTAATTGAATATGGTGATCGTTCTGCGTCACTTGTTGAAGTGATAAGTCATATGAGCAATCAGGCAGTTGTGAATTGGGGAGAGTTTGTACGTATTCTGGAAAATTGCCGTTATCAGGTCGCAGAAAGAGAAGTAACTGCTTTTTGGGAGAAATATGACGAACAGACCGAAAATTCACAGAAGCAGATTGAATTTTGCAACGAAGCAATTAGAAATGACATGGCGAAGGTATCTGCACTTCTTGTTGGAATTGAGGAAGGAAAACGCAAGTATATTGCTCCAATTCTTCATATGGCAGAAGGTCAGATTCTGATCAATACTATGTTTGGCGTGATTAAGAATGTGCATGATGGACAGCAAAATCCGTGTATAGATAAAAGAGCACTTGCTGAGGCTTTTGAGATCTGGTACTATGAGTATCGCAGACAGTGGCACAAAATCAGCCGTGAGAGTGAGCTGTACCGTATTGGTGAATTGATTTTCTGGTTAGCAGATTATATAAGAGAACTGTAAGTTAAAATAATGAATATGCCAGGCTTGGTTCGGAAATATTGTCCGTTCAAGTCTGGCATAAATTATGTGTGGGGCGCATAGATTGGCGTAAGAACAAATAAACAGGTCATTGCCATGAAACGAAACACGAAAAAAAGAATGCGAAAGCAGAAAAAGTATCAGATAAGACGTGATGTGAAAAAACAAAGAGCGGAGCACGTGGTGGATTGCCTTCATTTGCCTAAAGATGTAGTGATGGGGGCAGAGCTGACGCAGTTGTCAGGAAATAGTGAAATGCAGGTGAGAAATTTTAAAAAGCTTATTTCATGCCAGGAAAATGAGATCTGTATCCAAACAGGAAGACATAGAATTAGAATAACGGGGCGCTGCCTGGCAATGGCCTACTTTGCATCAGAGGAGGTTAAAGTTACAGGGTGCATTACATCAATCTGCTACGAGGAATGAGCATTTAAAAGCAGGGTTGAAATGGCGGTGAGAAGTTGAGAAATGGATGGTCAAATCATGTTTTGATCAGCATAAGCGGATCAGAAACAGAACGCTTTTTAAATATAGTATCGTTTCATGGTTTAGTTTTGTATCAGGTACGCAGAAAACCATCAGGTATAGAGGCAGATGTGAAGGCGAAAGATTTCTTGAAACTGTGCTGTCTGCGTACAAAGGCGGATGTTTCTATCCGTATTCTTGAAAAGCGAGGCCCATATTTTTTATGGAAGAAAACGAGAAAAAGCCGTGTGGGAATTTGCTGTGGCATACTGGCATTTGCCGCTTTATATGTTATGTCCTTGTTTGTATGGGATATTGATTTTGCAGGAAATATGCGCTACACAGACAGCTATCTTTTGCAGTTTGTCAAAAATGAGGGCTACAAACCAGGTATGAAGATTTCAAGTGTGGCTTGTGACAGACTGGAAAAGCGGCTTCGCAATGAGTTTGATGATATTACATGGGTATCGGCTCGTTTAGAAGGCACGAGACTTGTTGTAGAGATAGAAGAAAATAATACTGCTTCAGCAAAAGAAAAGGAGCAAACACCATGCAGTCTTAAGGCATCAAAAAGTGGAATTATTGCGAGGATGATCACAAGGCGGGGAATGCCGCTTGTCAAAAAGGGAGATCAAGTCGAAAAAGGAGATCTTTTGGTGTCTGGACTGCTTCCTATTTACAATGATTCACAGGAAATTGTTGGGTATGAGAAGACAAATGCCTCAGCTGATGTGTGGATTAAATACGAGGAGAATATTGAAATTACAATACCCCGAAGTCAGACTGTAAGACATTATACATCAAAGAAGGTGCATTCGGGGCTTGTTTTGTTCGGTCATCGTTTTTGTCTGCCGCAAAGTCTTATGGCGTCAGATCAGGAAGAATTGTATATTGAGCAGCATCAATGGAAGCTTTTTGAACATTTCTACTTGCCCTTTTATAACGAAGAATATTGTCTTATGAAGTACGAAAACGCGACGGTTTGCTACGATGATGAGAGCCTCAAAAAACAGGCAGACCAAAAATATCTTGAATTTATTATTCAATTGGAAAAATTAGGGGTGGAAATAATTGAAAATAATGTTACAATAGAAAGTGGTCTGAAAGACTATCGAATGAATGTGCAGTTTCTTCTTGAAGCAAACGCATCAGAGAAATGTACTCTGGAATCGCAAGTGCAGGAACTGCAAAAACAAGAGTAACAAGTGAGGTTAATGTATGAGTGTTGCGCAAGCAGTTATGGAAATACCGGCTGCCCATCAGCTGAATGTATTTGGACAGTTTGACTGTAATATAAAAAAGATTGAACGTGCCTTTGGTGTAACGTTTGTAAACCGGGGTGAAACGATTCGTCTTTCAGGAACAGAAGAGGCAGTTGGTAAGGCGCGAAGCGTTGTGGATACGCTGCTTGAATTGTCACGAAGAGGAAACACTGTGACTGAGCAGAATGTTGATTATACGATTTCAATGTCTTTTTCCGAGAAAAGCAGTGATGTACTTGAGATTGATAAGGAAATCATCTGCCGTACGATCTCTGGAAAGCCAGTAAAGCCAAAGACCGTTGGACAAAAGAAGTACGTTGACGAAATACGAAGCAAAATGATTGTGTTTGGCGTTGGTCCGGCAGGAACTGGAAAAACATATCTGGCAATGGCGATGGCAATTGATGCATTTAAAAAGCAGGAGGTCAGCCGTATTATTCTGACGCGTCCGGCAATTGAGGCTGGTGAGAAGCTGGGATTTTTGCCTGGTGATCTGCAGAGTAAAATAGATCCTTACCTGCGTCCGTTATATGACGCATTATATCAGATTATGGGTGCAGAAAGCTTTATAAACAATCAGGAGAAGGGCCTTATAGAAGTAGCACCGCTTGCTTACATGAGAGGACGTACACTAGATAACTCCTATATTATACTGGATGAGGCACAGAATACGACACCTGCTCAGATGAAGATGTTTTTGACACGTATTGGTTTTGGATCAAAAGTCATTATCACAGGAGATATGACGCAAAAAGACCTTCCGGCAGGTACACCGTCTGGTCTTGATGTGGCAATTAAGGTTTTAAAGAATGTGGATGATATCGGATTTGTCTATCTTGATAACCGCGATGTTGTTCGCCATCCGCTTGTTCAGAAAATCGTAAAAGCTTATGAAGATTATGAAAATAAGCAAAACAGCAAAATGCGTGCGAAAGAGCATGAAGAAAAAACAAGAAAGCCAAGAGGCTGATGGAGAGAGTATGACAATTACAATTGAGAATGAAGCTTCAAAGGAGCTGCCATTTGACTACAAGGCGTTAATTGAACGTGTTGTTATGGGCTGCATGGATTATGAGAAGTGCCCGTATGAGGCAGAGGTCAATGTACTATTGACAAATAATGAGGAAATTCATAAGATCAATAAGGAATACCGCGGAATTGACCGTCCAACAGATGTCTTATCGTTTCCGATGGTCGATTATGATAAGCCGGCGAATTTTGATCCGCTGGAAGATGCGTCAGAGGATTATTTTAATTTCGAAACGGGAGAGCTTGTGCTTGGTGATATTATTATATCAGTGGACAAGGTATATGAGCAGGCTGAAAGCTATGGTCATTCATTAGAGCGCGAACTGGGCTTTTTAGTGGCACATAGTATGCTTCATCTGTTTGGCTATGACCATATGGAAGAAGAAGAACGCGAGCAGATGGAGGCTCGCCAAAGAGAAATATTGAACGGATTATCAATTCTCAGATAAGCCAAAAAGAAAGATTGGCGGCAGGAAAGGGAAGATTTTGTAATGGAAAAAAAGAAAAATGATTTTATCGCACAGGGAAGTATTCTGGCGATTGCGTCAATATTGGTGCGTGTAATGGGAATGATTTATCGTATTCCTATGACGGCGATTATTGGAGACAAGGGAAACGGATTTTATTCGTATGCGTACAGCGTTTACACAATTTTGCTGCTGCTGTCCTCATACAGTCTTCCGCTTGCCGTGTCAAAGATGGTTTCTGCAAAGGCACAATTGGGTCAGTGGCGCAACGTAAAGAGAGTATTTATATGTGCAATTGCATTTGCAATCGGTATTGGTACGACATTTGGTTTGATTGTATTAATTGGTGCGCAGTTTTTTACAAGGGTATTTTTCCACAGTGAGCTGGCGGCTATTGCGCTTCGTTTTATGGCACCGACTATTTTGATTATGGCGCTTCTTGGTGTATTTCGTGGTTTCTTCCAGGGCCTTCAAAATACACTTCCAACAGCAGTTTCACAGATTGTAGAGGGATTGATCAATGCGATCATGTCAGTTGTGTTTGCATATTTTCTGTTTGATTTTGGTCACGGAATGGATGCAGCAGGCGGTACGACTGATTTAGGCTACGCATGGGGTGCAGCAGGCGGTGCAATAGGAACTGGTGCCGGTGCACTGGCAGGCTTGATCTTTTGTTTTATTTTGTTTGTGGCATACAGAAAAATTCTTGCAGTTAATATTAGCCGTGATAAGACAGGAACACAGCAGGAGTATGGCGATATTTTTCGTCTTATGCTTTCTATTGCACTTCCAGTTATCTTAAGCACTGCACTTTATAACTTGATTGAGCTGGTAGATGGAAGTTTGTTTAACAACATTATGGCTTCAAAGGGCATGGAGGATGTAAAGGACAGCATGTGGGGAGCCTATAATGCAAAGGCTCTGCTTTTAGTTCATATTCCGGTATCTATCTCCTCAGCAATGGCAGTATCGCTTGTTCCAACACTGACAGCTGCATATGCTCTTGGAGATGAGCAGACTGCAAAGTCAAAAGTTCATGCAATTCTTAGGTTTATTTCGATACTGGCATTTCCGTCTGCCGTTGGTTTGCTTGTACTAGCAAATCCGATTATAAAAACATTATTTTCTGGTGACACAAGCGCAGCAAGCACTTATCTTCAGGTTGTCTGCCCAGCCGTTATCACATTCTCATTTTCTACTATCACAAACTCGATTCTTCAGGGAATTGACAGAATGAATCTTCCAGTTTGCCACTCTCTGATTGCGATGGCAGTTCATGTTGTGGTATTATTAATTCTTTGCCTTGGATTTAACATGGGTATTTACGGCGTTATTATCAGCTATGTGATTTATGCTCTTGCGATTACAATCCTGAATTTCTATTCTATCAGCAAGATTTTGGAATATCGCCCAGATGTGATTACATTATTTGTAAAGCCGGCAGCTGCCTCTGGAATTATGGGCATTGCCTGCTTTGGATGTTATCAGCTGCTGCATCAGTTTTTAGGAAAAGCAATTCCGATGCTGATATCTGTAGTAGTAGCAGTCATTGTGTATTTTGCAGTTGCAGTTAAATGTAAGCTTCTTACCGAGAGCGTCATGAGAGATCTGCCAAAGGGAAGCATGTTGATTCGCATTGCAAAAAAATGCAGGCTGATGTAAGTTTATAGGAATAAATGAATGAAAACGAATCCATACTTTACATAAAAATAAAACTTGGCAAAAGGAGTATTTGTGTGAAGTATGCAATTCGTTTTCTTTCTGTTGCGGCATTCTTTCTAATGATTGAGCAGACAAGCTTTTTTATAACAAGGCATGCAGCAAAAAATATGTTGGCAGAGAAAGAACAAAAAAAAATTTTAATACGTTTGCCTCCAAAATCAGAGAGTGAGGTGCGCGTGAATGCACAGATGGATATTTTTCTGGAAGAGTACAGTGTCGATACAGGGCAGCTGCTTTTTGTAGAACCATATTGGGATATACGTTTGGCAGGGATGAATGAAGAGGAACTTCGTCTTTTTTTATCAGATCCGTCTCAAATGGAAGAAAAAGATGATATACGAGGATGTATTAGGTGTGAGCTTATTGAGATGGACTGGTGTACACTTAGGATTAGGAAATATGTAACTAGTCAAAATACATTTGTACATGGAAAGGAAAACTTTAATGAAAACACAGGTGCTTGTCATTGGAGCGGGCGCGTCAGGATTGACGGCTGCGATATATGCCGCCCGCGGCGGATGCAAGGTGCATATTCTTGAGGCACAGGATCGCCCAGCAAAAAAAATCTTGGCGACAGGAAATGGAAAATGTAATTATACAAATGAAAAAATGGCACTTTCCTGTTATAGAAGTGCCTTTATCAGTCAGGCAGAAGAGGTGCTTTCACAGTATCCGCCGTCTGCTGCGATTACCTATTTGAAGGAGCTTGGCATTTGGCCAAGTGAACGCGATGGCTATTATTATCCATCATCTGGACAGGCAGCATCAGTTGCAGAATGTCTTTTGATGGAAGCAAAGCGGCTTGGTATTGTGATACATACAGATTCATCTGTTACGCAGGTAAAAAATAAAAATAACGAATTTATAGCCGTTACGTCACAGGGAGAGCATTTTGAGAGCCGTGTATTGATAATTGCGGCAGGAAGTCTTGCCGGAATGAAGGAAGGAAAGCTTGTCGATCCCCAAGGTTTTTGCCGCACACTTGGCTTAAAAGTACAGCCAACAGTTCCGGCGCTCACGGCACTTGTTCAGGAAAAAGATCCGATTGGGAAGATTTGGAGCGGTGTGCGCGTGCAGGCAGCTGTGTCACTTATTTCTGATGGAAAGTGTATGAGTAAGGATAAGGGAGAAGTACAACTGACAGATTATGGCATTTCAGGAATCCCGGTCTTTCAGGTTAGCCGCTATGCATCATATTCATTGTTAAAAAAGAAAAAGACAGAAGCGGTTATTGATTTTATGCCATCCATGACAAGAAATGAGCTGTTAGAGGAGCTTCGTGTGCGTGCAGGCTTTACAGAGCGAAGTGCACAGGGACAACTTTGTGGATTATGGAACTCAAAGCTTGTACATGCACTTTGCAAAAAGGCAAGAATTGCAATTGACAGACCAATGAGGCTGGTAGACTGCGATAACCTGGCAGCGCTTGCAAAAGAATATCGCATTACAATTACGAAAACTAACCCAGTAAGTCAGTCACAGGTATGTGCCGGCGGCGTTGACCTTAGAGAAATTGATCCGTCAACAATGGAATGTGTAAATGTGCCGGGGTTATATTTGACAGGAGAGGTTCTTGATGTGGATGGAATCTGCGGCGGTTATAATTTGCACTGGGCATGGGCAACAGGCACACTTGCCGGAAAAGCAGCGGCAAATAAAATTGGAAAACAGAGGAAAAATAGATGATACAGATCAATTCATTAAAACTTCCATGCGGTCACAGCAAAGAAGAGCTGGAAGAAAAAATATGTAAGCAGCTTAAAATATCACGCAGTCATTTAAAGAGCTGGAAGATTCTGCGCCAGTCTATTGATGCAAGAAAAAAGCCAGAACTTTTCTTTGCCTATCTTATCGAGGCAGAGGTGGACAATGAACGGACAATTGTAAAAAAGTTGCATAATCCGTCAATTGTGATTGCCTCTGGGCAGACCTATACATTTCCAAAGGAAGGAGTACTGCAGCAAAAACATCGCCCTGTAATAATAGGAACAGGACCGGCAGGACTTTTCTGTGGCTATCTGCTCGCGCAACACGGATATCGTCCTATTCTTTTGGAGCGAGGCGCTGATGTAGATAATCGTTCTAAAAAAGTTGAGCACTTCTGGGAAACAGGAGAGCTTGATGAGAAGACAAATGTTTCATTTGGAGAAGGCGGCGCAGGTACATTCTCAGATGGAAAGTTAAACACACTTGTCAAAGATAAGCTTATGAGAAATCGCAAGGTGTTAGAAATTTTTGTTGAGCACGGTGCACCGGAAGAAATTTTATATCAACAAAAGCCTCACATTGGAACTGATGTGTTAAAGAATGTAATTGTAAGTATGAGAAAGAGCATCCTAGAGTATGGCGGAGAAGTACGTTTTGACAGCTGTATGACAGATCTTGATGTAAGAGATGGCGCACTAGCTGGAATATGGGTCAATCAGACCGAGTATATTGCATGTGAGACACTCGTCCTTGCAACAGGACATAGTGCGCGCGATACATTTGCCATGCTTGGAAAGCATATTCATATGGAACCTAAATCATTTGCTGTCGGTGTGCGTATTGAGCATCCGCAGGAGATGATCAATTTCTCACAATATGGAGCCGCACATGTTTCGTCACTTGGAGCAGCCAGTTATAAGCTGACGCATCAGGCAGAAAACGGTCGTGGTGTGTACAGTTTTTGTATGTGTCCAGGAGGCTTTGTAGTCAATGCATCAAGTGAGAAGGGTGGTCTTGCTGTAAATGGAATGAGTTATCATGCGCGTGACAGCAAGAATGCAAATTCAGCGCTTATTGTCACTGTTACACCGCAGGATTTTCCTGATGCGTCTTATATGGGCGGCGTAGCCTTCCAGCGAAGACTTGAGCAGGCAGCATACAGCGCAGGAAACAGCAAAATTCCGCTTCAGCTGTTTGGCGATTTTAAAGAAGGACGTATCTCAACTGGCCTCGGAGAAGTCAAGCCATGCACAAAGGGTGCATATGCATTTGCCGATTTAAATCAGGTGCTTCCAAAGCCGCTTACTGAGGCACTTTGCGAAGCTATTCCAGCATTTGACCGCAAAATTCATGGCTTTGCAAGAGAGGATGCGCTTTTGCTTGGTGTGGAGAGTCGTACCTCATCACCGCTTCGTATGGTACGTGATGAAAATGGAGAGAGCAATGTGCGTGGACTATATCCGTGCGGTGAAGGAGCAGGCTATGCAGGCGGCATCACATCAGCAGCGATGGATGGCATTCGTGCAGCAGAGTGGATTGCAGCGCGTTTTTGCCCGTGAAAAGGGAGCTTCATATGATGATAGAAGAGGAGAAACGCTTATTTCGCAAATCTGCATTAAAAAAGCGTGCAAAGATTACGAATAGACAGGAAAAATCCGCGCAGATTGCGAAAAATTTATTTGACATAAAAGCTTACAAAAATGCTAGCATGATCTTTGCCTATATGTCATATCGCAGCGAGGCAGATACAATGCCTGTCATTGAGCATGCACTTGCTGAACAAAAATGTGTTGCTGTTCCAAGGGTAGTCCTTTTGGATGGAGAGCAGGGAAGCGGCAAGATGGTGTTTTGCCGTATTATGTCATTAGATGATTGTGTAAAAGGGACATATGGCATTTTAGAGCCAAAAAAAGACTGCCAGGTAGTTCGGGCAGACGAGAATAGCTTGATTCTTGTACCAGGATGTGCATTCACACGAGATGGGCTGCGCATGGGTTACGGCGGCGGTTACTATGACCGCTACCTGCAAATGTATAAGGAAGCAGTTACAGTTGGCTATGCATTTGAGGAACAGCTTTTCGATGCAATTCCAAGCGAAGCACATGACAGACGACTTGATTTTGTTGTGACGCAGAAAGAATGCTATGAAGCAGAGTACAGCAGAATGTAGACCAAATCAAAAACATGGTCATCAATTAAAACATGACAGAAAGAAAGGTACAGAAGTTGAAAATTACGATATTAACCGTTGGAAAATTAAAGGAAAACTACTGGAAACAGGCCATTGCGGAATATTCAAAGCGACTCGGACTGTATACGAAGCTTGAGCTTGTTGAGGTCGAGGATGAAAAAACTCCGGATCAGGCAAGCGATCTTCTCTGTGAGCAAATTAAAGATAAAGAAGGAGATCGTTTGCTTGCCCGCTGTCCGAAGGATGGATATGTGATCGCGTTAGCTATTGATGGAAAACAGTATGATTCAGTTGCATTATCAAAGCATTTAGAAAAACTTACAGTGGCAGGGCGGTCACATCTTGTTTTTGTGATTGGAGGCTCCCTTGGTCTTAGTAAAAAGGTACTTGCTCGTGCCGATGAGAAGCTAAGCTTCTCGGCACTGACATTTCCACATCAAATGATGCGTGTGATTTTACTTGAGCAGATATATCGCTGCTTTCGCATTCAGAAAAATGAGCCCTATCATAAGTAACAGAATTATAATTGTGCGCAGATAAGGTCATTTATTGCCTGCGTCAGTTCTTCTCCATTGCGGCATTCTGCGACAAGTGATACAACAGCATCTGCATCAGGCAGTACAATAGAAAGCTGAGAATATTTGCCATCGGCACGGTAGGAATTATATTTTCCGCGCCAGAACAGATAACCATACTGTTCTGTATCCGATGGCTTTGTGCTTTCCTCGATCCATGCAGCATTTAACAGTTGTTTTCCATTCCATTTTCCTTTATTCAAATAGAACAGACCAAATTTGTGAAGCTCAGAAAGAGTAAGGAACAGTCCGCCCGCACCAAATGTATTGCCAAGAGGATCAATTTCCCAGGTTGGCCGCTTAATTTCAAGATGTTTAAAAAGTCGCGGCATAAGATAAGATACAAGATCGGTTCCAGAGCGTCTCTGCACAAGGATGCCTGCAAGATATGGACCTACATTATTGTAGACAAAATGTGTTCCAGGCTCATAGACAAATGGAATAGAAAGAACCATCTTAACCCAATCGTCTTCCTTATAGAGCGGTCTCTGATCTCCCATTAAATGACCAGATTCCTGTCCAAGACACATCGTCAAAAGATTACGGACTGTCGCTTTTTTCAGATTCTCATCTGGATTTTCTGGAATATCGTCTGCGAATGCATCGGTAAGCTTTTCATCAAGCGAAATTAGTCCTTCCTGTACGGCAAATCCCATCGCACAAGACGTAAAACTTTTTGTTGCCGAATAAATATTTCTGCGGCATTCACCTTCACTTAACCACTCTGCTTTTAACTCATTATGCTGAGTAACCTTTACACCAAGAACGCCAAGAGTCTTAGCTTTCTCAACAAAACTTGAGATTTCAATTGTATGTTTTTTAGTCAAAGCAAGCGTGATACCTTCCTCAAATTTTGGAAGCCACCATTCGCGATAACCATCTCTTAATGGGTGAATTGGGTCAGACATGTAACGTTTGTAATTTTCTGGTGAAACTTGATTCATTTCTATATCATTCCATAAATCAATCACGTCAATCTGCCATTTTTTTTGTATTGAAAGCAGCAGTTCAACCATTTTTTTGTAAAGATCACTGTCATACTTAGTTCCAGTGTAAAAAATTACAGGGCAATGCCATGTCTGCTTAGCATATGCAATAATAAATTCAATAGCACCTGCTATGGTTTTAGTATCAAAATTTTCCTTTGCATATGAATCAGAAATTATTCCAAGCGGCTTGTTGTGCGAGGCATCATTTGTAGACAGCTGGCAGACAAACGCATCTGCTTTTATGTTTGTATCAATGGTCGCTAGTCGGGCAATGTACGATTTGCCATCAGCAACATCCTCATCAACAAGAAGCGTTCCGCTTACAGCTTCCTTTATGGCAATAATTCCATCTTTTTCTTCTAAAGCCTCGATAAATGATTGCCCCATGGCACAGGCTCCATAAGTGACTGAACTGCCAAGAAAAATAATTCTTTTTCCTCCAAGAGTTTCTTTACATAAATCAAAATCGGACATATCGTTACCTCCATTTAAAAAGTTGCTATGTATATATTGATAATAGTATACCATATTATCTTGTTAAGAAAATGGAGATTTCTTTCATTGGTAAAATTTCTCCTCAAAACTTTTTCACTCATTTTTTACAAGAAAAAGATAGACAGATGTGCTAATATTGACATTTCATCCATTTTGGCATTATAATGAATCATTATTCAGAATGGAGTGAAAATATGTATTATGTGATGGACAGCAGAATCGTACCGCAGATGCATCTGGCTGATTATTGGATATTAAAACCGCCGTGTGCGCATAAAAAGCGTGTACCGCATGAATATATAGCGTACTTGATTCAAAAGGGAGAGCTTTATTTGGCAGAGGATGGAATTACATATCATCTGCACCCAGGCGATTTTATTCTTTTGGATCCTGATAAATATCATGAGGGAAAGCAGATTACTTACTGCGAATATTATTACATTCATTTTCAGCATGATATGATTCATCTGATGACTCATCCAATGTTGGAAGAAAGCGAAAATAATGAAATAGACGAGTCCAAAATGCACGAACAAATGCTTCAGCTTCGTTGTGCAGCAATGCAGAGTGATTCAAGCGAAGCACCTAATGAAAAGAGCCATCAGCTTATGCTTCCTAAGTATTGCCATATTCAGGATGAGACAGTTTGGGGAGCGCTGATTCAGCAAATTCAGCAAGTGGTATCGGCAAATTCCGACCATCTGGAATATTATAAGGATTTGAGCGGCGCGCAATTTCTAGCATTTTTAATTCAGCTTTCACGTGCCAGTTTGACATTTGCAATGCAGGAAAATAAAATGATAACCGCCCGTGGCTATAAGAAAGTTCTTGAGGTGCAAAGTTTTTTGCATGAAGCCTACAAGGAACCGCTCACGGGCGATTATCTGGAAGAAAAATTTGATATCAATTTTGATTATCTGAACCGTCTATTTAGAAAGAATATGAAAAAAACGGTATTTCAGTATTTGCGTGACATTCGCATCGCGCATGCTAAGCAACTGCTAACAACCACATCAATGAGGATAATGGAGGTCAGTGAGTGTGTTGGCTTTGCTGATGAAAGCTATTTCAGTAAAGTTTTTAAGAAGCAGACAGGCGTTTCACCTGCAGATTATGCCAAAACACAGGAAATAGCACAACACAATTAAACAACTGTCTTCTTCATCCATTTTTTTGATTTCCAACGGAAGAAGTAGTTAATTCCGCGGAAGGCTTCATCCATTGCAAAGGCGATCCAACAGCCTGTCAGTCCAAGTCCGAGCTTTACGCCTAGTATGTAAGAAAATAGTACGCTCATTGCCCAACAGGAACAGATAGAGACAATCATTGGAAAGACTACATCGCCGGCACCGCGCAGAGAGTTCTCTTCGATATGGTTAAAACCGCGGAAAATCTCAACGAAAATATCCCAAAACAAAAGCGCACAGCCAACCTTAAGAATATCAGGGTCTTTTGTAAAAAGAGAAAGAAGCGGACGGCCAAATAGAAATAGTAAAATCGACAGCGTAGCATTTAGTAAAATCGTGACCTTTAAATTTTGCAGATTCAGCTTATATGCTTGATCGTATTTCTTGGCACCGCATAGCCATCCAATCAAAAGTGATGTTGACATTCCAAGGGAAAGGCCAAGCACATAAACATAAAAAACAAGATTGGAGACATATATTTTAGTTGAAATCGCGGAGACGCCAACTAGTGCAATAACAGATGTAGTTACAGTCTGCGATACATTGTAGGAGAGTGAGCTGATTCCGCCTGGAAGACCAACACGCAGAATTTCCTTAATCTTTAACAAGCTCTTTGGCCTCATCTTGTGAAAATCAAGATGCAGCGGAAGACGAAACAGACAAATTATAATGCAGATAAGAGCAACACCACGGCTTATATTGCTGCACCATGCAATTCCCGATACGCCTTTAAGAAAGAATGGGAATGGTTGGAAAATAACGAGATAATTCAGTGCAGCATTTAAGATATTCATACCAAGAGAAATGCCAACGGAAATCTGAGGAAAACCGTAGCTTTTAAAGATTGAGGATATAATTACAAAAAGTGCTGGCAGAAATGAAAACTGCATGCAGATCGAAAAATATTTTGCAGCATCATCTAAAACATCTCCCTTTATATTAAGAAGTGTCATACATGGACGAGCAAATATAGACATTAAAATACTAATAACTGCACTTAGGGCAGCACCAAAGACAAGCGCTGAAAATACAGCTTCTGAGGTCTGTTCTTTTTTTCCTGCGCCAAGATGATGGCATAAAACAATGGAGACACCCGTTCCAATGACGGAGTAAAAAGTATAGATCATGCTGGAAAACTGACCGGCAGCACCCACGGCGGCAACAGCATTATCCGAAAAATAAGAGAGCATAAAGGTATTGACCGTCTGCATGAAATTCATCAAAAACATTTCAAGAAAAAACGGAATGAATACCTTCGTAAGTGTCATGGTACCCTGAGAGGTTTCAACAGTTCCAAGAGTTTTGTCATAAGAAAACAACATTTTAATTGCTCCTTCCCGATTTTTAAGTATGCATTTACTGTTATTATAAATCAACAGATAAAAAAGAGAATGGAACACAGAGAGATAATTTGTAAATTAGCGACTTTTTGCATAAAGATTATGGACTTGCATATAGTTGTGTTAGAGGTGATGTCAATGCAGACAGATGCCATATGGCAAATTCTGCCGGAATCCATAAAAGAGGCATTAAAAAAGGGAGGCATTTCACTTGATTCATTTGAAGAAATACGCATCCGTACACAGAGACCTGTATCGGTGCGAAGAAAAATGAATCTTTTTTATTTGAATCAAAACGGGAGCCTTACAAAAACACTGTTACCAGAAATGTCACTCGTTATTATGTCAAAGGCAGAGATGGAGCAGATTTTATTAAATGCAAGCCGTTTTTCTGTATATGCAGCAGAAGAGCAGATTCGTCAGGGCTATTTGACTATTCAGGGAGGACACCGCATTGGAATTTGTGGAGAGGTAATACTTTGTGATGGAAAGCTTCAGGGAATACGTAAGATCAGCTCGTATAATATTCGAATGGCTAGGGAAGTACGCGGCTGTGCCAGAGAAATCTATCCATGGCTGTGGGAGAAAGAGCGATTTTTAGATACGCTGATAGTATCACCGCCAGGGCTTGGAAAGACAACTCTTCTTCGCGACCTTGTTCGTCTGATTTCAGATGGAACAGGCATTCATCGTCCTCTTACCACTAGTTTGGCAGATGAGAGAGGAGAAGTGGCCGCCTGTATAAGCGGTATTCCGCAAAATGATGTTGGACAAAACACAGATGTTATGGATGGCGGAAGTAAGACAAATACGATGATAATGCTTCTTCGTACAATGGCACCGCAGGTGTTAGCTGCAGATGAGGCTGGAGGAGAAGAAGACATAAAGATATTCGCACAGGCAAAAAAGTGGGGAACAGCGCTTTTAACGACAGCGCACGGAACAATAAAGCAGCATCTTTTTGATCAAAAGATTTCTGGATTATTTTCGCGGTACATAGAAATTCAAATAGACAATGACTGTTCCAGAAATGTTTTGATTTATGATCAGAATAGGCAACTTATGACGACTGTAGAAATTGAAAGGAGTTATGAATGAAACTTGCAGCAGCTGTTATAATAGCTGGAACTTTGTTGTCCATTGGATTTTGTATGGAAACATCACGAAAGGAGACGGCAAAACAGCTGCAGGAATTGATTCGTTTTCTTCTCTTTGCCGGACAGGAGATTGAAATAAGAGGCAGCATATTGGAGGATGTTTTTACAAAAGCATCATCAATCACGCAAGGGGCGACAAAAGAACTAGTAAGCAGGATGGCGAAACGTATGGCAGAAGGCGGCGATTTTTTGCAGGAGTGGAGCCATGCTGTAAACGAAGTATATAGGAAAATGGGTTGGAATGAGCAGGAAGAGGAATTGATTCTTCATTGTGCATCTGATTTTCTCTTATTTGAAAGAAAAATGGTAAAAGAGCAGCTTTTCTTTGATGCAAATCAGCTTTCACAGCTGTATGAAAAGCGGATAACGAAGCTTGGAAATGAGTGTAAGCTATGCCGCGTGCTTAGCTTTTGCGCGGCAGCTTTTCTTCTTATTTTGCTATGGTAAAAGGGGGATACCAGAATGGATGTCAATCTGATTTTTAAGATCGCGGCTGTCGGAATCCTGGTAACAATCATACAGCAGGTATTAAAGCAAAGCGGCCGTGACGAGCAGGCATTTTTGGTATCCTTGTCTGGTTTGATTCTTGTACTGTTTTGGCTGATTCCTTATATCAGTGAATTGTTTGACAGTATTCGAAATCTATTTGCACTGTAGGAGGGCGCATGTGGAAGATTGCGGCAGCAGGTATTGCGTTTACATTGTTAGCGGTTTGCCTGAAACAGATAAAAGAAGAGTATCGTACTTATCTGATGTTAGCTGCAGGATTGTTTTTTGGCTATTATCTTCTTGAACAGATTCGCTATTTAATTCAGAGCATGAATCAGCTTCGCCAGTATCTTTCAATTGACAACATTTATATGGAAAGCATTCTTAAAATGATAGGAATTACATGTTTGGGCGAATTTACATGTGATTTTTGTAAAGACTGCGGACAAGAGGCACTTGGACGTCAGATTTCAATGGCGGCACGACTTACAATTCTTGGTTTTAGCATGCCGATTGTGCTGGCTGTTTTAAAAAATGTTTCTAAGCTGATGTGAACATAACAAAAATGTGTTGTGGATAGAAGGGAGCATATGGCAAAAAGATGCAGGCAGCTTTGTATCGTATTATTTGTGACAGTGTGGTTTATTATAGCAGAAGGCAGTTTTTGCAAGTTGGTGCATGCAGAGTTATTGCAGGAGAAATCAGAAGAAAGCGACTTTGCAGAAGACATGGATGAGGCACTGTCAGAGCTTGATTTATCTGATTTGGAGCAGTTTGTATCTGATAATCTTTCAAAGACACATATAGGTTTTGGTGAGCTTGTTAGGAATTTGATTCATGCAGACAGGCCAATATCATTTTCAAAGCTTTTATCAGATATCGCGTCAGTTTTAATTGGAGAGGTGCAGGAAAATCGTACACAGGCAGTTTCTATTTTGCTGCTTGTGGTTTGCTCTGCAGTTCTTAGCAGCATAGCATCTGTTTTTGACAGTGATCAGATCGCGGGACAAGCATGGTTTGTTGTATTTCTGATGATTACAGCCTCTGCACTTGCAGGATTTGTTCAGAGTTGTCGTCTTGTGACGAATTGTCTTAATCTTATGATTACATTTATGAAAATGCTTTTGCCTGCCTTTTGCTTGTCAATGGTTTGTATAACAGGTGCGGCATCATCAAGTTTGTATTATCAGGCAACATTTGGCATGATTGGACTGATAGATGCAGTTCTTGTTTATGCAATGATACCTATTATTAAGCTGTATTTTGGCGTATCAATTTTAAACGGGCTTACAGGGGAAGATCGTTTTGCCGGGATGGAAGAGCTGATAAAGATGATCTATGAGTGGTCAATGAAAACACTTTGTGCTGTAATTGTTGGTCTGCAGGTGATTCAGGGATTGATTGTACCGCTTGCCTCTAGTGCAGGACCGGCATTTGCTCAGAAGCTAATTGGCTCCATACCTGGAATTGGAAGTGGTATAAAGAGTACAGCTGAAATAATAATAGGAACAGGTACGCTGATTAAAAATGGAATTGGTATGGCAGGGTGTATTGTTTTAATACTTGTAAGCATATATCCGATTTTGCAGATGGCAGCTATTGTTCTGATTTATTATGGGATTGCAGCAGTTGCCAGTCCTATCTCAGATAAGCGTATGATCACAGCACTTCAAGCAGTCTCATTTACGAATCGTATGCTGTTAAAAACGCTTTGTATGGCGATTTTTCTATTCCTGATTACAATTGCAGTAATATGCGCATTTACGAATCGTGTGCTGTAAGAAAAGCTTATCAGAGGAGGATTATTATGACCGCAATTCGTGATTATCTGCGTCAGATCGCGGGTTATCTTATTTTATCAGTGTTAGTAGAAAATCTTGTTGCAAAAAAAGAATATGGTCCATATATTCGCTTGTTTTTAAATCTTCTTTTAGTATTGCTGTTTGTTTCTCCGATTTTGTCCATTTCAGCTGAGCGGGTTGGTCAGACTTGGTTAGAGGCTGGAGCTTTTTTCTCAGAAGGAACTTATTTAGAAGCAGATTTGCAAAAATTAAATGATAAGCAGACTACGCTTGAAGTGTCTGCCCAGAAAAAGATCCTTGAGCAGCAGATAAGAGATCTTCTAAAAAAGCGTGAGTGTTTTTTAGAAGATCTGTCGCTAGAGACTGATTCTAGTGGAACGATCATACAGATTGAGGTGACAGTAAGTGAAATAAAAACGAATGAAAAAGATCATATGCAGATAGGACAAGATGAATTGAAAAAATATTTGGAAGAGCAGCTTTCATCCACATGCAAGATCACAGTTATTTTTAAAGACAGATAAAAATAAGGAGCAAGGTTATGAAATCCAAATGGCTTTCTGAATTAAAAAAGATTGGTTTTTTGCGGCTTGGTCTTTTAGCAGTTGCAGCAATTATTCTTATCATCTGTTCCCTTCCACAAAATCAATTATCAAACTTAAATCAGGCAGGTACTTATTCTAATCAGGCGCAAAGCATGGGCAGCAGTTTAGATACAGATGGTGATACATCTTTATTTTCTTATGAGCATGAGCTTGAAAAACGTCTGGAACAAATCCTTGGAGGAATGGAAGGCATCACATCTGTTGATGTTATGATCACTCTTTCTGCAACGTCAGAAAAAGTGCTTGAAAAATCAATTCAGCTTGAGGAAAATAAGCAGGAGATAGAAAAAGGAAGTGGAGAATCGTTAGAAAAAAGTGTAACAAGCAGTCTTAGCAAAAAAAATGAGGCTTTACTGACAGGAAACACCTCAGGCAGTATGCCATATATCATAAAGGAAATGAGCCCATCAATTCAGGGTGTGGTGGTAGCTGCTAGGGGAAATATCACGCAGACAAAAATTCGTGAGATCAGTGAGGCGGTGCAGGCATTATTTGGTATAGAGGCGCATAAAATTAAGGTAATTGAAAAGAAATCTCAGGCGGAGGAAGCAAAGTGAAGCGGATCATGAGAAAAAATCAGGTAATTATCACCGTACTTGCAGTGATGATTGCGATTGCTGGGTATCTTACATATGCCGGAAGAGTGGAAGTTGCTGACAGTAGGGATATCAGCATGGAAAACACAAGTGATGCTAAAGAGGCAATTGCAGAGTATGATACGATCGATACTGCTAAAGAAGATGCCACAGATGCTGCACTCACTGATATCGAAAGCTTAGATCAGGATATTGATGATCCAGGAAAAATGGTGCTGGCAAACGGGCTAACAGTATCTGATTATATGGCACAGACAAAGCTTGCAAGAGAGCAGACAAGAGGGAAAAATAAGGAAGATCTCTTGGCAATTATTGATAGTGATGCGCAGACAGAGTTAGATAAACAAGCCGCAATTGATGCAGTTGTTCGTCTGACAGACTATAGTGATAAGGAAAATGCTGTAGAGACACTTCTTAGCGCGAAAGGGTTTGATCATTCAATTGTCAGCATCACACAGGATGCCGTTGATGTAGTAATCTGCAAGGATAATCTAACAGATGCAGAGCTTGCTCAGATCGAAGATATTGTAAAACGCAAGACTTCCGTAAGTGCATCTCAAATCTGCGTTACACTGATGGGAACAGCAAAGACAGAATAACTTCTTTACAAAAGTCTTTTGATTTGATATAATACAAAAAGGTAAAACGATAGATAGAAGTAGAGGAGGTACCGTTGTGGGATTGGAATCAGAATCTGGAGAAGTTACTATTCCTGTTGAAGAAAGCACCGGAGAAATCAAGATTGCAAACGATGTTGTGGCAACTATTGCCGCACTTGCAGCAACTGAGACAAAAGGTGTTGCATATCTGTCTGGCTCACTGACACATGATGTCATTGCAAAGCATTCAAGCAAGAATCTTTCCAAGGGTGTTATGGTCACAGTCGAAGGAAAAAATGTGTCTGTACAGATTTCACTTATTATCGAGTATGGATGCAGCGTACCGGTTGTAACAGCAAAGGTACAGGAGCGCGTTAAGTCCGCAATTGAAAATATGACTGGACTTGAAGTTACAGAAGTAAAAATTACTGTTGCCGGAGTAAATATGTAAGATCAGGGTGTCGTACCGGCACCCTTTTTGCGCTTATAGTTAAAACAAATAAAAAGAACAGGCAGGAAACGAGGTAGAATTTGAACCGCAGACAGTTACGTGAATACACGTTTAAGTTATTATTTCATGCAAATTTTTATGATAAGGAAGAGCTGAATGAGCAGGCTGACAATTATTTAGAGGAATGTATGTATCCAGAAGAAGGTCAGCTGCTTTTAATCGAGAAGGAAAAGGAGCAGCTTGAGAAGCGCTTTTCCATGATCGTAGAAAAGCTTCCTGAAATTGACGAAGAAATCACACAGGCGGCAGAGGGCTGGAAGCTTAGCCGTATGAATAAGGTTGATTTGTCAATCATTCGTCTTGCAGCATATGAGCTGATATTTGACGAGGATGTTCCAGGAAAAGTAGCCATCAATGAGGCTGTCGAGCTTGCAAAAAGCTATGGAGGAGATGAGTCACCTCAGTTTGTAAATGGTGTGCTGGCAAAGCTTGTTCATAAGCATCCGGAGCTGGCTTAATGGCATCTGTCTATACAGTAGCACAGGTCACATCGTATATAAGTCATCTGTTTGAAGAAGATTTCGCCCTGAAGAGGATTTCCATTCAGGGCGAGATTTCTAATTGCAAAAAACATTCAGGCGGTCATCTGTATTTTACCTTAAAAGATGAAACGAGCACACTGTCATGTGTGATGTTTGCGTCTAATCGGGCAAAGCTTACATTTATTCCATCAGAAGGTATGCGTGTGATTGCAAGAGGCAGTGTTCGTATTTACGAGCGTGATGGTGTCTATCAGCTGTATGTGACGCAGCTAGAGCCAGCAGGTGTAGGAGAATGGTTTCGCCTTTTTGAAGAGCGAAAAGCTCAATTTGAGGAAATGGGCATGTTTTCCGAGGAATATAAAAAGCCGATTCCCCGCTTTGCTAAAAAAGTAGGTGTTGTCACTGCAAAGACAGGAGCTGCCATTCAGGATATTATAAATATTACACACAGAAGAAATCCATATGTTCAGCTGATTTTATATCCGACGCTTGTTCAGGGTGAATCAGCAGCAGTCAATATAGCTGCAGGAATTGACTATCTTGACACACTAGGACTTGATGTGATCATTGTTGGACGCGGAGGCGGTTCAATTGAAGATTTGTGGGCATTTAATGAGGAATGCGTAGCAATGGCCATTTTTCGCTGTGAGACACCTGTGATTTCAGCAGTCGGCCACGAGACAGATTTTACCATTGCCGATTTTGTTGCAGATTTGCGCGCACCAACACCATCCGCGGCAGCTGAACTTGCTGTATTTGAGTATGATACATTTGAAAATACGCTAAATCTTTTTGCAGCACAGCTTTCGCAGAGTATGCAGGCACTTATAGAGAGCAGAAAAAAGGAACTTGAACATGCAAAGCTTTCACTAAAAGTTTCTCATCCAAGCGTACGATTAAAAGCGCAAAGTGAAACGCTTAAGCAGTACGAAGCACAGATAAAAAGGCAGATAATGCATTTGATCGATCAAAAAAAAGCACAGCTTTCTATTGCAGCAGCAAAGTTAGAAGCGCAGTCGCCGCTTAAAAAGGTAGGAGGCGGATATGCATTTTTGACAGATGAGAATAAAAAACCAGTTTGCAGTGTGAATCAGATGACACCACAAACAACATTTTTTGCTTATCTAAGTGATGGTATCGTGCAGGCAGATGTGACAAAGTGCATGCCAAAAGACAAGATGGAATGATAAAAGAGGCAGCTTTTGATGAATAAGAAAAAACAGACAAAAAACATGCTAATGGATATGACAATAGAAGAGCAGCTTCTAAAGATTCAGGAGATTGCAGCTGAACTTGAAAACGGCAGTCTTGGACTCGAGGAGGCGCTTGCAAAATATGAAGAAGGTGTACGTCTTGTTCGCGGGTGTGCAGGTCAAATCGACCGAGTGCAAAAACGCATTACAGTCATAGAGACAGAAACAGAGGATGAGTTATGATGGAATGGAAAGAAGAGTTACAGCAGCATACAAAAGAGGCAGAGAAGGTTGTACAAGGTTATCTTCCTGAGGAGACTGGTCATCAAAAACTTCTTATCGAAGCATCTAATTATAGTGTTTTAGTTGGTGGAAAGCGTCTTCGCCCGATGATTATGTTAGAAAGCTTTAAGGCTTTTGGCGGAACAGGAAATGTTGTGGAGCCGTTTATGGCAGCACTTGAGATGATTCATTCAGGATCACTTGTACATGATGATCTTCCATGTATGGATAATGATGAGTATAGAAGAGGAAATCTGACTACATGGAAAAAATATGGCTATGATATGGCCGTGCTTGCAGGAGACAAGCTTTTTATCTATGCATTTGAGACAGCAGCAAAGGCATTTGCGCTGACAGATCGTGCTGATCTTGTTGGAAAAGCTATTTCGATTTTGGCAAATAAGGCTGGAATTTATGGAATGATCGGAGGACAGAGTGTAGATGTTGAGTACACGGACCGTCCTGTAACAAAGAGCCAGCTTGAATTTATATATGAATTAAAGACAGCAGCGCTTTTAGAAGCAGCAATGATGATTGGTGCTGTGCTTGCAGGAGCAGATGATAATCAGGTAAAAGCAGCAGAGCAGATCGCCCATCATGTAGGCATGGCATTTCAGATTCGTGATGATATTCTTGATGTAATTTCTACGACTGAGGAGCTTGGAAAGCCGGTAAAGAGCGATGAGAAGAATAATAAGACTACCTATGTGACAATTTATGGACTAGATGGTGCTTCTAAGCTGGTAGAGGAATATTCTCATACAGCAATGACACTTCTTGATCAGGTATGTCCGAATGCATCATTTTTAAAGCGACTCTTCGAGTATCTAATTGTAAGAAAAAAATAGGCATTATTTTCAAACCAAATGATGCTAAAGGGGGCCGTTTATGGTACTTGATAAAATACAGAGGCCGAATGACGTCAAAGAATTAAAAGAGCAAGAACTTCCTATTCTGGCAGATGAGATTCGGCAGTTTATAATTGATAAAGTCAGCGACAATGGTGGTCATCTTGCCTCGAACCTCGGAGTGGTGGAGCTGACAATTGCACTTCATCGGTGCTTGAATTTCCCACAGGATAAATTGATTTGGGATGTAGGACATCAATCATACACACATAAAATCTTGACAGGACGAAAGAATGGCTTTGACTCACTTCGCAAATATCACGGCATGAGTGGTTTCCCAAAGCGTGATGAAAGTAATTGTGATGCATTTGATACGGGTCATAGCTCTACGTCCTTATCAGCAGGACTTGGTATGGTTTGTGCACGAGAGCTCAAGAAAGAAAAATATAAAGTTGTTTCTGTGATTGGTGATGGTTCTCTTACAGGCGGCCTTGCTTTTGAAGCACTTAATAACGCAGCATCGCTTAAGAGTAATTATATCATGATTTTAAACGACAACCATATGTCTATCTCTGAAAATGTTGGAGGGCTTTCGCATTATCTGGCAGGTGTGCGTACTGCAAAGGGCTACACTAATTTCAAGAAAAATGTGAAAGCATCATTAAGCAAGATGAATGCAATTGGAGAGGAGCTTGAGCGCAACATTCGCCGTGCGAAGAGTATGCTGAAGCAAGTTTTTATTCCGGGAATGTTTTTCGAAGATATGGGCATCACATATCTTGGACCTATTGATGGTCATAATATTGAGGCACTTACAGAGGTCATTGAGGATGCCAAACAGGTAGAAGGTGCGGTGCTCATTCATGTGATCACAGAAAAGGGAAAGGGATACGAGCCGGCACAGCTTCATCCGGAATCCTACCATGGAGTTGGACCATTTATAAAGAAAAATGGAATGGCGAAAAAGCCAAAGGAAGAGGCAACATATACTGATATCTTTGCAAAAACAATTTGTGAACTTGCACAGACGCACGAAAAACTTGTAACTATTACAGCAGCTATGATGGACGGCTGTGGCTTAAAAGGCTTTGCCAAGCGTTTTCCAGATCGCTTTTTTGACGTTGGCATTGCTGAAGAGCATGCAGTGACATTTGCATGCGGTTTAGCAGCAGGTGGTTTTCATCCGTTTTTTGCAGTATATTCCTCTTTTTTACAGCGAGGCTACGATCAGATACTGCATGATATGTGTATGCAGAATCTTCCTGTTACGCTAATGCTTGATCGTGCAGGACTTGTCGGAAATGATGGAGAGACGCATCAGGGTGTGTTTGATTTATCGTATTTGACAATGATTCCAAATATGACAGTATTTGCACCGAAAAACCGCTATGAGTTTCAGGATGCTATTGCATTTGCTGCTGATTTTGAAGCACCGATGGCAATTCGCTATCCGAAAACAGATGCAGTGCGTGTATTAAAGGAATACCGTGAACCAATAAAGCTTGGAAAGAGCGAGTGGATTAGAAGAGGCAGCCGTGTAGCGCTTCTTGCAATTGGCACTATGGTAGAGACAGCCATGGAGGTTGAGGAATTGTTGGCAAAGGATGGAATCGATGCAACAGTTGTAAATCTTCGTTTTGCAAAGCCGCTAGATTACGAGATGCTTGATGAAGTATTAGATTATCACAGCCTTATCGTTACAATGGAGGAAAATGTGCTTTCAGGCGGTGTAGGTGAGCATATCTGCCGTTATGTTGAGCTGCATTCTACTGGTGTGCGCGTTATTGCATGTGGCATTCCAGATAAGTTTATTCATCAGGGTTCTATTAAAGAACTTTTGGAGGAGACTGGGCTGGATGCACAAAGTATTTATCAGAAAATAAGTACCATGCTGTAATTAAAAAAGTGAGTTAAAGGACAAAATAAAGTGAAAGAACGTTTAGATGTACTATTAGTAAATTTGGGATACGCGCCTTCAAGAGAGAAGGCAAAGGCTGTTATTATGTCTGGCTGTGTCTATGTGAATGGACAAAAGGAGGACAAGGCTGGCACGATGTTTGATACGTATGCAGCGATTGAGGTGCGCGGCAATTCGTTAAAATATGTCAGCAGAGGCGGATTGAAGCTGGAAAAGGCAATGGAAGAATTTGCCATCGCACTTGACCAGAAGACATGCATGGATGTAGGAGCCTCCACTGGCGGTTTTACCGACTGTATGCTTCAAAATGGTGCTGTTAAGGTTTTTGCGGTTGATGTCGGTCATGGTCAGCTTGCATGGAGTCTTCGAAATGATCCGCGTGTCATTTGTATGGAGAAGACGAATATCCGGTATGTTGTGCCAGAGGATATTGGATGCACCGTTGATTTTGTGTCAATTGACGTTTCATTTATCTCGCTTACAAAGGTACTTGTTCCGGTAAAGGAATTGATGGCAGAGCGTGGACAGATAGTCTGCCTTATTAAGCCGCAGTTTGAGGCTGGAAGAGAAAAGGTTGGCAAAAAGGGTGTTGTACGCGAGAAGGAAACTCATATGGAGGTTGTGCGCATGGTGATGGACTTTGCACTATCCATTGGTTTTGGCGTGCTTGGCCTTGCCTTCTCACCAATTAAGGGACCAGAAGGAAACATTGAATATCTTCTTTATCTTCAGAAAACACCGACAGAGGAAGAGTTAAATCGGCCTCTGCCAGATGTAAAGGCACTTGTAGAGCAGTCACATGAACTGCTGTAAGCTGACTGGGAGGAAGCTATGAGGCATTTTTATGTAATTGCAAATTATGCAAAGCCGCACACACTTTTTTGTGTGCAGGAAATAAAAGAATACCTGACAGCGAAAGGCGCAGAGTGTGTCATTGCCGGACCGGCAGCTTCGGATAATGGCCGGTATCACTATACAGATACTGGCCGGATTCCCGGCGACACACAATGCGTTATTGTTTTAGGCGGTGATGGAACATTGATTCAGGCAGCACACGACTTAAAAGGTACAAGCTATCCGCTGATCGGCATTAATCTGGGAAATCTTGGCTATCTGTCAGAAGTAGATCAGGAAAATCTGTTTCCAAGTCTCGACAGACTTTTGATGGATGATTTTTTTATCGAGGAACGTATGACGCTGCTTGGCGAGATTGTGCGTGATGGACAGATTGTCTGCAGTGATACGGCATTAAACGACATTGTTCTGACGAGACTTGAAAGCATGAAGATGCTTCGCTTTTCTCTCTATGTGAATGATCAGTTTATCACAAGATATAATGCAGATGGCATTATTGTTGCAACACCGACAGGCTCTACGGCATATAGTCTTTCAGCAGGAGGGCCAATCGTACTTCCGACCTCAAATTTATTTGTGCTTACGCCAATCTGTGCTCAGACACTGACAACGGCAAGAAGCATTGTTCTTCCGGATAATGCGTATATTCGACTGATTGTTGAGGCAAAGGATGGCATTCGCATGCTTCATCAGGCAGTAAGCTTTGACTCAGACAATGTGGTATCAGTGCATCCAGGAGATGAGATTGTGATAAAAAGTGCATCAGATAAGGTTAGATTAATCCGTTTGGATCAAAGAAGCTTTTTAGATACGCTTGGAAAAAAACTGAGCCGATAAATAAAAAGCCGCGAAAAAAGTTTTGAAAAGGAGATGGCTATGAAAACGGTACGACAGCAGCGCATATTAGAGCTGATTCAGATGCATGATATAGAAAAACAAGAAGAACTGGTGCAGATGCTTTGTGAGGATGGTTTTGATGTGACGCAGGCAACTGTTTCAAGAGACATAAGCCAGCTTCGGTTAAAAAAAGTTTCTGGAAAAAATGGAAAACTTGTCTATAAGGCAGCAGAATCAAAGCACCAACAGGCCGAACCAAAATATCTTCGTATTTTAAAGGAATCTTACGTCAGTATGGATATGGCAATGAATATACTTGTCATAAAAACAGTTTCTGGTATGGCAATGGCAGCGGCAGCAGCACTTGATGCGTGTCATTTTAGTGAGATTGTCGGATGTATTGCAGGTGATGATACGATTATGTGCGCGGTTCGTACCGTGCCCGACACCATTCATCTGATGAAAAAAATTGAGAGTATTCTCAATGATTGAATATAGAAAGGCAGGAGAAAAATGCTGGACAGTCTGTACGTCAAAAACCTCGCTCTGATCGATGAAGAAGAGGTGACTTTTACAGAAGGATTAAATGTCCTAAGCGGAGAGACGGGAGCAGGAAAATCCATTTTGATTGGTTCTGTTTTGATTGCACTTGGGGCAAAGGTACACAAAGAGATGATTCGCGCAAATGAAAAGGAGGCTTATATTGAGCTGATTTTTTCACCGACACATCCGGCAGTTCTCGAAAAGCTTCGAGAATATGATATTGAACCAGAAGATGGCCAGCTGATTATTTCGAAAAAGATCACTGCTTCAAAGAGCGTGAGCAAAATCAATAAAGAGGCATATCCAGCCTCGAAAGTACGCGAGGTTGCGTCACTTCTTCTTGATGTGCATGGTCAGCATGATCATCAGGCACTTATTCATCAGCATAAGCAGCTTGAGATCGTAGACAGAAGCGGCGGAAAAAAATTAAAAGAAGCAAAAGAACAGACAGCACAGTATTACCGCGTATGGAAACAGTATAAGGATGAGCTTGACAGTTACAGCGTAGACGAGGACGAGCGGCTTAGGCGCATGGATATTTTATGTTATGAGCTTGATGAGCTTAAAGAGGCATCGATTACACCTGGTGAAGAGGCACGTCTTTCAAAAGAATGGAAACGCTTATCGGAGCGTGAACATATCATAACAGCGTATCAGGAATTGACATCACTTTTAGGCTATGAGTCAAATGGTGCCTGTGATCTTTGTGGAAGAGCAGAGCATGCATTAAAAGGTATTTCAGATGCAGACGAAGAAGCGCAGTCTTTATATGATCAGCTTACGGATGCCGAGTCAATTATTCATGATATCTGTCGTGAAGCTTCAGAACGTCTTGATGCAATGCAGGATGAGGAGCTTGATACAGCAAAGATTGAAGAACGTCTTGATCAAATTCGTCATCTTATGCAGAAATATCGCTGTGATGAGGAAGGGTTGCTGGAGCTGACAGAGAAAAAAGAGCAGGAGCTTGAAAAATACCGTCATTTCGAGGAAGAGAAGGCGCGGGCACAAAAATTATGTCAAAATGCATTTGTTAAGTTAGAACAGGCCGCAAACGATCTTAGCAGCAAAAGAAGAAAATGCGCAGATTTACTTTGCAGCCAATTGATTAAGGCACTTGTAGATTTGAATTTTTTAGATGTGCGTTTTGAGATTCATATGGATCAGACAGAGCAGATTGGTCCAGGAGGAAAGGATGTCGTTACATTTTACATAGCGACAAACCCAGGAGAAGCACTAAAGCCGCTTGCTGCTGTCGCATCAGGTGGTGAATTATCAAGAATTATGTTAGCGGTGAAGTCTGTTATGGCGCAGAAGGAAGAAATAGAAACACTTATTTTCGACGAAATAGACACGGGAATCAGTGGCCGAACAGCACAAAAAGTCGCAAAACGTCTGTCAGAAACGGCAAAAGGAAGTCAGGTTATTTGTATCAGTCACCTAGCTCAGATCGTTTCAATGGCAGATACGCATTTTTTAATTGAGAAAAATGCAGAAAATGAAAGAACGACAACACATATCACAAAACTATCAGAAGAGGAAAGCATCCGTGAAGTTGCAAGACTTCTTGGCGGAGCAGAAATTACAAAGAACGTTCTTGATACAGCAAAAGAGATGAAAGATATGGCAAATAGAACAAAAGAATCCCAGATTACAAAATGATAAACAAACGCATACTAACAGCAGAAAAATGAAAGGAAGGCTGTTGGTATGCAAATGAAAATAAAGTACTTTAAAATACGAAAGGCTGTGGCAATTATATTTGCCATAGCCATAGCAGTTTGCTGTGCACATCACAGTTCATTTCAAAGTGTTGCAGCGACTGCGATGAAAAATACGGCTGTTCAAAACACCGTCCAAATGCCGCAAGTATATCCATGTGGATTTCCAGTTGGAATTTATATGGAAACAGAAGGTGTTATGGTGGTGACAACGGCGCAGATTCCAACAAATATGGAAACACTTTCTTCTCCATGTGAGGGCAGCCTGCAGCAGGGAGATTATATTACGTCGATCAATGGAAATCCAGTCAACTCGAAAGAAGAACTGGTTTCTAGTGTGGAAGCATGCGCGGGACAGCCGCTCACTCTTCATATTGTTCGCGAACAGGAATCGTTTGATATTTCTGTACTTCCTATTCAGGATACAAGCGGAACGTATCGTCTTGGTGTATGGGTCAAAGATGATGTGCAGGGAATTGGTACACTGACTTATATAAGTGAGGATGGTCATTTCGGTGCGCTTGGTCATCCAATTAATGACAGCGATACAGGAAAACGAGTTAGTGTGCGAAAAGGTGGTCTATATGAATCGCAGATTCAGATGATAATCCGTGGCAAAAACGGTACACCAGGATCGTTCTGCGGTATAATCTGTTATGATACATCTACTTTTTTAGGAAACATCTATGAAAATACAAGCTGTGGAATTTATGGAAATGTATCTGCTTTGATGAAAGAAAAATTAGTAAGATCAGCATTAATGCAGACGGCACACAAAGAAGAGGTTGTCTGCGGAAAAGCTTTTCTTCGCTGTGCAGTAAATGGCGAGCCGCAGGATTATGAAGTAGAAATTATAAAAACGCAGCCAGGAAGTACTGGAGGATTTCAGATTTGCGTTACAGATAAGGTACTTCTTGAAAAAACAGGTGGCATTATTCAGGGTATGAGTGGTTCACCGCTCATTCAAAATGGCAAAATGATCGGTGCAGTAACACATGTGTTTGTCAATGATCCAACGAAGGGCTATGCAATATATGCAGAAGATATGTTGAATCATTAATATGAAGTGTCGAATTGCCTGAATATTACAAAAGCATAAATCTACATGAAAAGACAGTTCTTTGTCTTATATAGCGCGAAATGCGCGCTTGACTACTCTTGTAGAAAATAGAAAAAACTGCTATAGTGAGTATGTCGATTGAAAAGACAAACGTAAAAATGAATGAACAATTAGCAGAAAGCAAGAGAAAGGATGAGGAAAATGGCAAAATTAAATGTAGCAATTGCAGATGATAATGAAAGAATACTCACAATGTTGGATGAGGTATTAACAGCAGATGATGATATTACAGTAGTGGGGACAGCTAGAAATGGAGAGCAGGCATACGAGATGATTCTGGATAAGAAGCCAGATGTGGTTTTGCTTGATTTAGTCATGCCGGGAATTGATGGTCTTGGCGTAATGGATAAGGTTCATGCCGAGAAAAATGCAGATCCGATGCCATCCTTTATCATAATTTCTGGTATTCAGAATGAATCAGTGGCAGAAAATGCCATGTCTGCCGGAGCTACGTATTATATTATGAAGCCGTTTGACAATTTTACATTGTTAAACCGTGTGAAGCAGTTAGGAAGACGAGGCTATGATATGCGCCCACAGCTGTTAACACAGAGTACAGCACTAAAAGAACCTGCGTTTATATATGGAGGACAGGGAAAGAGTTTGGAACAGTATGTCACGAGTGTGATTCATGAGATTGGTGTTCCAGCCCATATTAAGGGATATCAGTATTTACGTGATGCAATTATTATGTGTGTCAACGATATGGATCTATTAAATTCGATCACAAAGGCATTGTATCCATCAATCGCTAAGAAATATGTAACAACACCAAGCCGTGTAGAGCGTGCCCTGCGTCATGCTATTGAGGTTGCGTGGAGCCGCGGCAAGATGGATACGATATATTCGTTATTTGGGTATACGATAAATAGCGGAAAAGGTAAGCCCACTAATTCAGAATTTGTGGCGCTCATTGCTGATAAGATCCGACTGGAGCTGAATCTTTTTAAAAGTTAAAGCCAATTGACACAATCAACGAAAATTTGTATTGCATTTTGTATAAAAAGAGCTTCCATTATTCGGCATTTTCGTGTATAATTAAGAAAAAACGATGGATGAAATAGCTGACAAAGGTTGTTTGTCCTGGTACCAAATAGTGGAGGTTTGAGGTTTATGAAGAAAATTCTTTTCGCTGCGTCTGAGTGCGTACCTTTTATCAAGACGGGAGGTCTTGCTGATGTTGTCGGTTCCCTTCCAAAGTATTTTAATAAAGAAGAGTATGATGTCAGAGTAATTATGCCGAAGTACTTATGCATCAAGGAATCTTTGCGCTCCCAGATGAAGTATGTAACGCATTTCTACACCGATTTTTATTGGCGTACACAGTATGTCGGCGTTCTGGAAATGGAGTATGAAGGTGTTCATTTCTATTTTGTAGACAGTGAGTTTTATTTTGGCGGACCATGGCCATATGGAAATATGTACGAGGATATTGAGAAATTCTGCTTCTTCTCAAAGGCAGTTCTTTCCATCCTTCCATTAATTGGGTTTAAGCCGGATATCATCCATTGTCATGATTGGCAGACAGGTTTGATTCCAGTATATCTGCATGACAGCTTCCAGTCTGATCCGTTCTTCTGGGGCATCAAGACAATCTTTACTATTCATAACCTGAAGTTCCAGGGTACATGGAGTGTGGATACTATTAAGGGCTTCTCTGGTCTGTCTGATTATTACTTTACGAGTGACAAGCTTGAGGCATATGGAAACGGAAACATGTTAAAGGGCGGACTTGTCTATGCAGACCGCATCACTACAGTAAGTCGCAGCTACGCAAGCGAGATTAGAATGCCGTTCTATGGAGAAGGCTTAGATGGACTGCTGCGTGCACGTTCTAAGCAGCTTAGCGGTATTGTAAATGGTATTGATTATAATGTTTACAATCCGAAGACAGATAAGGACATTGCAGTTAATTATTCAGTAGAAGATGTAATTAAGGCAAAGGCTGCAAATAAGACAGCACTGCAAAAGGAACTTGGCCTTGAGGAAAATCCAGATGCATTCATGCTTGGAATTGTTTCACGTCTGACTGATCAGAAGGGACTTGACCTTGTTGAGTGCGTTCTTGATCAGATTTGTGCAGAAGATGTTCAGCTTGTCGTTCTTGGAACAGGAGAGGGCAAATATCAGGATATGTTTACCTATTACTCCAGAAAATATCCAGAGCGTGTATCTGCAAATATTTTCTACTCTGAGGCGCTGTCACATCGTATCTACGCAAGCTGTGATGCATTCTTAATGCCATCTCTGTTTGAGCCATGTGGTCTTAGCCAGCTGATGAGTCTTCGCTATGGTACTCTTCCGATTGTACGTGAGACAGGCGGACTTCGCGATACCGTTACACCATATAATGAAGTGGATGGAACAGGAACAGGATTTTCATTTACTAATTATAATGCGCATGAGATGCTTGCTATCATTCGTTATGCAAAGAAAACTTATTTCAATGATCGCAGGGCATGGAATGAAATGGTTCTTCGTGCAATGAAGCAGGATTTCTCATGGGATGCATCTGCAAGAGAATATGAAAAGCTTTATGATGGACTTATCGAAGAAGAAGCACGTAGAAAAGAAGCAATTCGTTTACAGCAGGCGAGAGAGGCTGCTGAGGCTGCATTAAAAGAAGCTGAGAAAGCCTTAGAGCTTGCAAAGCGTGCTGAAGAAAAAGCAATTCGTAAGTTTAGTGGTATTGAAGACGAGACAGAAGATGAAAGAACAGAGACTGCCGAAGTAGAAGCAGATAAAACTCCAGAAGCAGCATCAGAGCCAGAGGAAGTTACAGAGGTTTTGGAAACTCAAGAAACTCCAGAGGAAGCTGAAGAAGTAGTGACAAAAGCAAAATCAGAAGAAAAAGAATAATCCAATGAAAATGGCAATCATTCTAAAAATAGGATGATTGCCATTCTTTTTTGATATATACTTTTTACTCGCCTCCGGAGATTAGCTTAAGGCTGCTGATATCAGGACTTGCTACAAGTGAATAATTAGTATGGTAAATTACAAAACCTGGCTTTGCCCCAGCTGGCTTTTTTACAAACTTGCGTTCAATGTAGTCAACTTCAGCCTTTGGTGCAGTCTTTGCCTTGGAATAGTAAACAGCAAGACTTCCAGCCTCTTCATAGGTGCGGTCTGGCACTTCTCTGCCATTTGTCTGAATAATGACGTGAGATCCTGGTGTTTTTTTGGCATGCATCCAGATATCATTTCCTTGTGCGAACTTAAAGGTCAGTTCTTCATTCTGGTAGTTGTTTTTTCCAACATAGATATCAAAGCCATCAGAAGAAAGATAGTGATAAGGAACACATTTTCTTCGATTGTCCTTTCTCCCTTTTGGACCATGCGATTTAATATAACCGCTTTCTCCAAGCTCTCTGCGAATTTCATCAAGATCTACATCACTTGCAGCGATATCAATTGATGTCATGATAGATTCGAGATGAGCAAGCTCATTTTCTGTCTCAACAGTCAGAGTAGACAGCGCTTCAAAAGTTCGTTTTAATTTATTATAGCGCTCAAAATATTTCTGTGCATTTTCTTTTGCTGTCATTGTCGGATCAAGTGGGATCGTCATCATTTGATCAGTATAATAATTAAATACCTCATACGATTTTGCATCGGGCGGACAATCATAGCCATATGCATTTAAAAGCTCGCCATAGATGCGGTATTTTTCACGCTTATCGGTGTCAGAAAGCTGTCGTCTTTGAAGATCAGCCTTTTTGGCAGTGCGTTCAATCAAGTTTTGAACAAGATGGCGAAGATCTGCCGATTTTTGGCGCATGCGTGCAATGGCACTGCGGGAATTATAGTAAGTATATAAAACCTCGCTGATTGAGTCAAAAGTCTGAAGACGGTACTCAGTTAGTCCTGTCAGCAAAAATGCAGAAAATTCCTTTGGCTCATTGCTGTCATAAGCGATACATGGAGAAAATTGCTGTGTGCGGATCAAATCCATGACACCAGAAAAAGCGTTCCATAGGCGAGTCTGTTCTTCTAATGTGCAGGCCTCTGCGGCAAGAGAGCTGTCTAGGCCGCTGCGATAGACAATTTCCTCTGCACTGACATTGCTGATTCCGGTAAAATTTCCTGAAAGTATGGCAGCAATATTTTTTCCAGAAGAAAACAGAGAAGAAAAAAATGTCTTGTCGGCAGCAAGCGGATTTGTTTTGCCTGTTGTGTTTGGAATAAAATAGTCACGGCCAGGAAGAACCTCGCGCACAGAACTTACAGCGGCACTTACATGCTTGATACTGTCAACGATCTTTGTGCCATCACAGAAAATTATATTGCTGTGTTTGCCCATTATCTCAATTACAAGAGATTTCTGACGAAGATCACCCAGTTCGTCAAGATGCTCCAGTTCTAAGCGCACAATTCGCTCTAGTCCTGGCTGTGTGACATCTGTGATGCGGGCATTTCCTATATGCTTTCTAAGAAGCATACAGAAATTAGGTGCAGTCATCGGGCTAAGCCCTGCCTCCTGCGTCAGATAAATCAGCGGAAGACTTGCATTTGCTGATAGAAACAGACGGTAGGTGTCTTTTTTGTTTTTGATTGTTAAAACAAGTTCTTCTGGCTCAGGCTGAGCAATTTTGGAGATGCGCCCGCCAGTTAATTTTTGCTTTAATTCAGATACAATATTTGAAATTACAATTCCATCAAAAGCCATAGTACGTAATCAACCTTTCTAAAACAGTCTTGGACCTTGATATCTGACAGTATAACAGAATGTAAAAAAAAACGCAATCTTTCTTCGATTGCAAGTTGACGATAGAATTAAATTAGCGTATAATAATAAGTCGTAGTCTGCACGATAAAAGCAGCTGCCGGAAAGGCGAATACATTTATGATACGAAGTATGACAGGATTCGGGCGCTTTGAATTTGCGGGCGAATCGCATAAGATCATCGTAGAGATGAAATCAGTAAATCACAGGTATCTTGATCTCTCAATTAAGATGCCAAAGATCTTTAACTGCTTTGAGACTGCGATCCGCAGTCTTGTAAAAGAACAGCTGCAGCGTGGAAAAGTGGATATGTATATCAGCTATGAAACAGAGTCTGATGATCAGACAGTGCTGTGCTATCATGAGGATATTGCAAGAGACTATATGGCACATATGGCGCAGATGGCTGATACATTTAATCTTGAAAATAATCTGACATTGACAGAGCTTGCACGTATGCCAGAGGTTTTTACTATGGAGCAGCGGGATACTGATGCAAAGGAGCTGTGGCCAGATGTAGAGCAGGCAGTAAGGCAGGCTTGTGTTGCAATGGTACAGGCGCGTCAGACAGAGGGTGAGCAGCTAAAAAAGGATCTGCTGTTAAAGCTAGATCACATGGATATGTTAGTGGATATGGTGACAGATAGAGCACCTGTGATGGTACAGGAATACCGCATTCGTCTGACAGAAAAGGTAAAAGAGTTTATTGAAGCTTCTGTGATTGATGAAAATCGAATTGCAGCGGAAGTAACTCTGTATGCGGATAAGATTTGTGTGGATGAGGAGATGGTTCGTCTTCGCACTCATATCAGCCACATGAAGGAAGCGTTGTGCACAGGCGGAAGCGTTGGACGAAAACTTGATTTTCTTGCACAGGAGATGAATCGTGAGGCGAATACCACACTTTCAAAGATCAACGATGTAACACTTGCAGATGTGGCAATCGACATGAAAACTGAGATTGAGAAAATACGTGAACAGGTTCAAAATATCGAATAAAGTTTCACTACAGGAGTTTTGTATGTTTGTAAATATCGGATTTGGCAATTTTATAAATTCCAGTCAGATTGTATCTATCTGCAGAGCAGATTCTGCACCGATGAAGCGTATGGTCAGCGAGGCTAGAAGCAAAGGAAGTGCAGTTGATGCGACACAGGGAAGAAAAACAAAATCAGTCATTCTTACTGGAAGCGGTCATTTGGTTCTCTCAGCGCTCACACCAGAGACGCTTACCGCCAGATGTAATCTGACAGTGGGAAAGACACAGTTACAAGAGGAGGAAGAAGATGAGTAAACGAGGTAATTTATTTGTTGTTTCTGGTTTCTCAGGTTCAGGAAAGGGAACTGTGATGAAACAGCTTTGCAAAAATGAGCAGTATGCACTTTCCATATCCTGCACAAGCCGAGCACCAAGAGATGGCGAAACAAACGGAAAAGAGTATTATTTCATTTCTCATGAGGAGTTTGTAAAAAGACAGGCAGAGGGTTACTTTTTAGAGAGTGCAATCTATGTAAATAAAGGCTATGGCACACCGCTTGGCTTTGTTGAGGAGAATTTGGCAGCCGGAAAGGATGTTATCCTTGAAATTGAGATGCAGGGCGCTTTGCAGGTAAAGGAAACATACCCAGACACCATTCTTATCTTTATTACACCGCCGTCTGCAGCTGAATTAAGAAGACGTCTGACAGCCAGAGGAACTGAGACGAAAGAGCTGATTGAAAAGCGTTTAAAGCGTGCCGTTGAAGAAGGCGTTTACATGGATCAATATGATTACATTATTGTAAACGATGACTTAGATGTATGTGTCAAGGAGCTTGATGCACTGATGCAGAGCACACATCACGCAGTAAAATTTAACAAAGAGTTTGTTGCAGCAATCAAAGATGATTTAAAGACACTTTAAAGATAATTTGACTGCTGTAATGATCAATAAACAAATAAAAAATGATAAGGAGAATGAAAAAATGATCCATCCATCTTATAATGAGTTATTAAAGACACTTAATGAGGTTCGTGGCGAGAATGAGCCAGAAATCGACAGCCGCTATTCACTTGTAATTGCATCTGCAAAGCGTGCACGCCAGATTGTAAACGGACAGGAGCCGCTTGCTGATCATGTTTCTACCTATAAGCCTCTTTCCATCGCAGTAGAGGAGATTCGTGAGGGCAAGGTTCATATTACAAAGGAAGGTGAGGATGATTTCACACCAGTAGCCACTATGGAAAGCCCACTTTCTTTCACAGATACAGAAACTTCGGAGACAGAAGATGCTGAATAAGAAGGTAATGATCGTATCCCTTGGCTGCGATAAGAATCTGGTGGATACTGAGAAAATGCTTGGCATTCTTGCCGATGAGGGATGTACATTTACAGATGATGAAGCACAGGCACAGGTAATTATTGTAAATACCTGTTGCTTCATTGGAGATGCAAAGGAAGAAAGCATCCAAAATATTTTAGATCTGGCACGTTTTAAGACAGAAGGGAAGCTTGAAGCACTTATCGCAACGGGATGTCTTTCACAGCGTTATCAGGATGAAATGTTAGAAGAGCTGCCAGAGCTTGATGGAATCCTTGGAATAAGCGCATGGCATACAATTGCGGATGTTGTGCGTGATGCACTTGAAGGCAAACGACCAAGAAATCTGATGTCTACAGGTGTGTTAAACAGTCATACAACAAAGAGACTGCTGACAACAGGCGGTCATTATGCCTATTTAAAGATTGCAGAAGGATGCAATAAGCGCTGTACGTACTGCGTAATTCCATCTGTGCGCGGTGCTTATGTCAGCGTACCGATGGAGGAACTTGAAAAAGAGGCAAGAGAACTTGCAGCAGAAGGTGTAAAGGAATTGATTCTTGTTGCACAGGAGACTACCGTATATGGAATTGATCTCTATAAAAAGAAAATGCTTCCAGAACTCCTTCATCGTTTGTGTGCAATCCCGGGCATTGTCTGGATCCGTCTTTTATATTGTTATCCAGAGGAAATTACGCCAGAGCTTGTTCAGGTAATGAAAGAAGAAAAAAAGATCTGTCATTATTTGGATATGCCAATACAGCATTCCTCAGACCGCATTTTAAAGAAGATGGGCAGACGTACAAACCGCAAAGAGCTGTTAGATAAAATTGAGATGCTTCGTACAGAGATTCCGGATATTGTTCTTAGAACAACGTTAATTACAGGTTTCCCGGGCGAGACACAAGAAGATTTTGAAGAGATGCTCTCATTTGTAGACATGGTTGGCTTTGAGCGCCTTGGTGTTTTTCCATATTCACCAGAGGAAGGAACACCGGCTGCCGAGATGGAAGATCAGATTGATGAAGAAGTCAAAAAGCAAAGACGTGATGCTATCATGGAGCTGCAGCAGGAGATTTCTTTTGATTTTGAGGCAGACTGTGTTGGCGAAAAGCTGCTTGTTATGATTGAAGGATATCTTCCAGATGAGCATGCCTATGTCGGACGAACCTACATGGATGCGCCAGGCATTGATGGTTACATTTTTATAAAATCAGGAGAAGCACTGATGTCCGGTGATTTTGCCGAGGCAGTTGTTACCGGCTCAGATGAATATGATTTGATTGGAGAATTGTATGAAGAACATGAATCTGCCGAATAAACTGACTATGCTGCGTGTAATACTGATCCCGTTTTTTGTTGTATGTGAGTTGATTCCATACAGCTGGGGAAAGTGGGCTGCACTGGTAATTTTTGTGGCAGCGTCTATTACCGATAAACTCGATGGTACGATTGCAAGAAAGTATAACCTGATTACAAACTTTGGAAAATTCATGGATCCACTCGCAGACAAGCTGTTAGTCTGCTCCGCCATGATTTGTTTTGTCGGACTTGGAACGTTGGCACCATGGATTGTTATTATTATTGTAGCCAGAGAATTTATTATCAGCGGCTTTCGTCTTATTGCTGCTGAAAACGGCCGTGTGATTGCCGCAGGAATCTGGGGAAAGGCCAAGACGGTTGTTCAGATGATTATGTGCATCCTTTTGATTATGGATGTTTCTGCATTATCTGTTGTTACAACAATCGCAATTTATGCCGCTTTGATTCTTACGATTATCTCACTGGTTGACTATATTGTACACAATCTGGATGTATTATCAGACCAGAAGTAAGGAAAATAAGGGGACTTATTTATTATGAAAACCAATTCAACCATCCGCGGGATTGCTCACGGACATATGACAAAAGACAATCTGACAGGATTTGCATCTATGATGACATCTGATGCCAGGACACTCTCGTTGGCCAGAATCGCTATGAATCTGCCGGTTTATCTTGATATGGGAGAGGAGCCGTCTGATGAATATACACGAATCTCTAAGCTGTCCGCAGCGTATTGTGGTCTGCTTGGCCGTGTCAATAAAGAGCTTGTCTCAGGTCTGGATGAAAAGCGTGAGGATGAAGCGTTGTCGCTTCGCAAAGAGAGCACACAAATTATGGAGCTGCTTAGCGCATATACAGATCGTTTCACAGTATATGAATATGTGTTAAACAGACTTGAGTATCGCTTTAGTGGTGCTTCACTTGAGGCGGGCTACAGCGATGAGGATATGACGCAGGAAATTTTGCAGAAGCTGTCATCAGAGACTGATCAGACAGTTCGTCAGTCAATGCTTGTATCTATTATAGAGCAGCTTCCGATGCGAATGACAAGAAAGCGTTTCTTCCAGGTCCTCGCAGAAGGAATGGATGCCTATAAGGGTTCAGACAAAGAAGCAGTAGATGGACAGCTGTTTATGCTTCGTACAGCTGCAATGTTGGAAGAGCCAGCAGAATTTAAGCAGAGCTTTCCAGAATTTTATGAAGTTGTAGAGACATTTAAACAGGCACCGCTGTCTGCCGTAAGCGAGGCCGAGTGGAATAAACTTCACGATATGCTTGCTGACGCTATGGAGGAGCTAAACAGCCAGATGGATCGTATGCTTCTTTTGCAGGAGCTTATCAATGATCTGTGTGTTGTAACAATGACAGACGGCTGTACATGGACAGAGCAGCATAAGACCTGCAGCAGCATTATTTCCTTTACGCTGACACCGGGAACAGATGAGGCGGCATTAAATGCAATGCTTACAGCGCTTGAGGGCATTCAGGAACAGTACAGCATGACCTTTCAGGAAAAATCAACATTGGTAGATGAGCTGATGCAAAGCAGCAAAGAACAGCTTAGTGAGCAGGGAATGATTGAAACCTTCAGCAAGTTAGAGGTACTTTCAAAGCTTCTTTCAAGCAGCCGCTTTGCAGATATTGAGCAAAAGCAAGAGAGCGAGACTGTGGAAGCTTCTTATATCGAAGAACAGACAGCAGCGCTTATTTCAGAGCTGGAGACATTTTTAAAGTCATCATCAAAACCGTTAGCCCGTGCTGTTATGGCAAAACTTGTCACGATGGTTCCGCTGTTTATCCGTGATTATAATCAGCTTGAGGAATATATTCAAAACAGTCTGTCCTCATGTTCAGATGTTGCGGAAAAATTAGCATGTATCGAAATCATCAGAAGCCTGTAACAAAAAAGGTTCTAAGGGGAAGTGATCTTGTCTGGCAATAGTAAAGGAGAGGGATCAATTGAAACTGTGTAAGGATATCCGCCTTGGCGAAAAAGTTTCGGGGAAGCGTTTTGAGCTTACATGGAAGCTTAAGCACAATCGTCCGTCTGGCAGCATTTATGTTGTTGTTCTTCCTGAAGTGGTTCCAGAAAATCTGATGGAAATCTGTGCATACGAAGAACTTCGCAGAAAAAAGCAGTATGGGCGCACAGTGATTGCGGCAGCAGCGAATAAGAGCGAGGCGATTGAAGTAGTTCGAGCTTTGATTGAAGAAATGTATCAGAAGACTGGTGGTTTTGATGTGAAATCATTCATGAAGCTTTAAAAAGGAGGACAATGTTAGGTATTTTACTTACAATATTGAAAATAATTGGCATAATCCTTCTTGTGCTGATTGGATTGATTCTTTTGGCAGCGGCAGTCATTCTTTTAGTGCCAATACGATATCATGGCGAGGGTGCACGAGAGGAAAAGATACTCTCTGGAAATGTAAAACTAACGTGGCTTCTTAATATGATATCGGCAAGTGCTTCACTTTCAGAAGACGGGACGAAAATTAGGGTTTGCTTGTTTGGAAAGACGATTTATCCTAAGACAAAAAAGCCGCCTAAGAAAAGCAAAGCAAAGAAAATGCCTAAACAAGAGGCACCAAAAAAGTCAGAGAAATCAGAAAAGCCAAAACAGCAGTCTGACACTGTATCTAAAGATGTTGCAACAATCTACGAGCCGCAAAAGCCAATTCCAGAATTGCCAAAGAAAATGGATGAGCCAGAGTCAGAGAAAAAGCAGCAGTCACAAAAAGAAAAATCTGCCAGACCAGATGTGAAGTCTAAATTTGAGGCTATAAAACAAAAGCTTCTTGCAGTCAAAGAGAAGTTTATTGACAGTAAGGCAGGCATTCAAAAAATCAAAAATAAAATTGATTACTGGAAAAATCTGCTGACATCTGATCCTATGAAGGAAGCTATGGAATTTCTTTGGAAAAAAACAAAGGGATTGCTTCATCATATTCTTCCAAGAAGGATGACAGGACGCATTCACTTTGGTTTTGAGGATCCGTCTAAGACGGGAAAAACGTTAGCTTATTTTTCGATGCTGTATCCATTTACGAAAGAGAATCTCGTAATAGAGCCTGAGTTTGAAACAGAAGAACTTATACTCGAAGGAGATATTGCATTTCGTGGAAGAATACGATTAGGATATCTAGTGTATGTGGCGCTCAGTGTCGTACTAAATAAAAACATTCGCCGTCAATACAAGCGGCTGAGACAAGGAGGAAATAAAGATGGAGAAGGAAGAAATTAACTTTGGCTCATCAGTAGATGAGCTGTTAAAAGGGCTGGAAGGATTTGTCAGCTCAAAAACTGTTGTCGGTGAACCAATTCAGGTAAACGATGCCACCATCATTCCACTGGTTGATATGAAGTTCGGCATGGGAGCAGGCGCATTCAAAAAAAATAGTGACAATAAGACGGCAGGAGGAATTGGAGCTAACATTAGTCCATGTGCCGTGTTAATCATTCAAAAGGGTATGGCAAAGGTTGTTAATATCAAGAACCAGGATCTGACTACTAAGATTGTTGATATGGTTCCAGATTTGATTAACCGCTTCACAAGCAAGAAGGCAGACGATCCAGCTGTTGATGAGGCAGTAGATGATATCTTAAACGACGATAAAAAATAATAGCTGATTCAGTAGCAAAAAGAATAGACATAAAAAGTCCGCATAAACTATAATGAATAAGGAACCGAAAAAGGTCTTTATGAAACGTTTATGCGGACTTCTTTTATTTTTCTTTGGACTGGGAATGGCAGTGATGCTTTTTGTCCCAGTTTGTCTTTGCTCAGTAATAGTGATTTTATTTTGCCTTATTTTAGGGTATGTTCTATTTTGCTGCGGATGCTAATTTTAGACAGAAAAAAAGCAGTCGACAAGCGACCGCTTTAAATCATACCCGTAACGAAATTAAGCTCTCTCAACATAGCCAGAGCGTAAACAGGAAGTACAAACGTACATCTTCTTGTTGGTTCCGTTGACACTTACTCTAACGGACTTAACATTGGACTTCCAAACCGCATTACTTCTTCTATGGGAATGGCTAACATTGTTTCCGAAATGAGCACCCTTCTGACAGATCTCACACTTTGCCATAAATCGCACCTCCTTACGCAAATGTAGCCGTATAGGCTCACAACATGGATATCATAACAGATATTCAGAAAAAAATCAAGGACTTTTTTTAAAAAGATTTAAAAAGGATTATTACAGTGAACTGTAGTCATTCCAGATCAAAAGGATTTTGCTTGACTTATACGTGGTAATGAGATATTCTAAACATAGAGTATTCTGCTTAGAATCCGTCCAGAATTAATAAATTCTCTGATGGAATACTAGGAGCAGGCTCTTAGTCTAAGTCAGAATCAGTAAAAATGTATTTTCTGAATTTGTTAGTTGGAGGTAACCGAATGAAGGGACGTATATCGAATCCTCAGGGTGATGTTATGATCAGAACAGATGTCATCGCAAAGTATGCAGGTTCTATGGCGGTGGAATGCTTCGGCATTGTTGGTATGGCCAGTGTCAGCATGAAGGACGGACTTGTTCATCTGCTGAAAAAGGACAGCATAACAAGAGGCATTAATGTATCATTAGAAGATAATGAGCTTACAATTGATTTCCATGTAATTGTTTCATATGGAGTAAGTATTCTGGCTGTATACAACAATTTAACGGATAGTGTAAAGTACCATGTTGAGGAGTTTACAGGAATCCGTGTTAAAAAAATTAATATGTATGTAGAGGGTGTCAGAGTCATTGACTGATCAGTGACAGATGCCGCCTAAGGAGGAGCTATATTTTGGGTAGTAATGTGATAGACGCAGGTTTATTAAAGCGCATGTTTCTTGCAGGCGTGGCAAATCTGGAATCAAAGAAAGAATGGATTAACGAATTAAATGTATTCCCAGTGCCGGATGGTGATACAGGAACAAACATGACACTTACAATTCTCTCCGCAGCAAGGGAAGTAAATTCTGTTGAGGAACCAACGATGGAGACGTTAGCAAAAGCGATTTCATCTGGTTCACTGCGCGGTGCTAGAGGTAACTCAGGTGTTATTTTGTCTCAGCTGTTCCGTGGCTTTACAAAGGCCATCAAGTACAGTACAGAGATTGATATGGAGCTGCTTGCAGAAGCTTTGCAGCGTGCAACAGAGACAGCTTACAAGGCTGTTATGAAGCCGAAGGAAGGTACAATCCTTACTGTTGCAAAGGGAATTTCTGATAAAGCGAAAGAACTTGCACAAAGCGGCTGCGATATGGATGTTTTTATTCAGGAACTGTTAAAGGAAGGCGATTATGTATTAAGCCAGACACCAGAGATGCTTCCTGTTTTAAAGCAGGCAGGCGTTGTTGATTCTGGCGGACAGGGTCTGATGCAGGTATTAAAGGGTGCATATGATGGTTATCTTGGAAAAGAGATCACATTCACCGCTGAAAAGCCAGCTGCATCACGCACTGTAACAGGTGCAGCAAACGATGAAATCGATACTGCAGATATTAAGTTTGGCTATTGCACCGAATTTATTATTATGACAAGCCGTGCCTTTACACACGAGGATGAGAAGGAGTTTAAAGCATTCCTGTCTTCTATAGGTGACTCTATCGTGTGCGTAGCAGACGATGAGCTTGTTAAAGTACATGTGCATACAAATGATCCAGGTCTTGCAATTCAAAAGGCACTTACCTATGGTCAGCTGACAAGCATGAAGATTGATAACATGCGTGAGGAGCATCAGGAGCGCGTTATCAAGAATGCAGAGAGAGAAGCTATCAAGCAGGCAGAAGCTGATCGCAGGGAGCGTGAGCAGGAAGACAAGTCCAAGTGGAAGGAATATGGCTTTATAAGCGTATCTGCCGGTGCAGGAATTGGAGAAATTTTTAAGGGTCTTGGTGTCGATTATTTAATCGAGGGCGGACAGACCATGAATCCAAGTACAGAGGATATGCTTAATGCAATTCGTCAGGTTCCGGCAAGAAACATTTTCATTTTGCCGAACAATTCAAATATCATAATGGCAGCAAAGCAGGCAAAGCAGCTGACAAAGGATAAGGAAATTTTTGTAATTCCGACAAAAACTATCCCGCAGGGTATTACTGCTATCATTAATTTCGTACCGGATAGTTCGATGGAAGAAAATGCAGAGAACATGACAGAGAGTATCAAGAGTGTCAAGACAGGACAGATTACTTATGCTGTTCGTGATACGATGATCGACAATATCGAGATTCATAAGGATGACATTATTGGTCTTGGTGATAATGGAATGTTGGCAGATGGAACAGATATCAACGATGTTGCATTTGAAACTGTATGCAAGATGATGTCAGAGGATTCTGAACTGATCGGTATTTATTATGGTCAGGAAATTGATGAGGCAAGAGCTAATGAACTTTGTGATCGTTTGAGCGAAGAATTCCCGTCTGTTGATGTTGAAGTTAATGCCGGAAATCAGCCAGTATACTATTATTTCTTATCAGTAGAGTAATCTTTATAAGGAGGCAGCCGTGAATTACGATGATCCCATTACATGTTTAAAGGGAATCGGAGAGAAGACGGCAGCGCTTTACGAAAAATTGGGGATTGTGACCATTGGAGAGCTTATGCGTTATTATCCCCGAAGCTATGAACGATTTGAACCACCGGTCACGATCCGGGCCGCAGCTGTAATGGATTTTGCAGCGGTCCGGGTCGTGATTTGTTCTTATCCGACAATAAAGCGTGTGCGTAATCTCTCTATTATAAATACAAAGGTGCGCGATGAGGAAGGAAGTGAGCTTCGTGTTACTTGGTTTCAGACAACCTATCTGGCGAGCGTGCTTCGTCCAGGCGGCTGGTATGTGCTTCGCGGAAAGCTTTCAGGAAACGGAAAATCACGAACACTTGATCAGCCGCAGGTTTACGCACTTGATGCATATGAGCAGCTTCAAAAATCACTGCAGCCTGTTTATGCACTGACAGCAAAAATCACATCAAAAAGCATTTCAAAGGCAGTTGCAGCAGCATATGATGCTGGTGTAAAACAGAAGGCCACGATTCCAGAAAAGGTGCTTTCACAGTATAGTTTGCTGCCAGAGGATGAGGCTGGATATCTTATGCATTTTCCAAAAGATGAAGTGCAGCTGACACATGCACGAAAAACAATAGCGTTTGGCGAATTTTATAATTTCTTGCTTGGCGTAAATCAGATGAAAAAGCGGCTTTTGCAGGAGAAAAATCATTTCGCACTGACACGGCGTGAGGAAGTCACACATCTGATCAAACAGCTTCCATATGATCTGACAGGCGCGCAGCTTCGCACAATTGAAGAAATTACACAGGATATGACAGGTGATCATATGATGAGCCGTTTGCTTCAGGGAGATGTAGGTTCAGGAAAAACTATCGTTGCCTTTCTTTCAATGTATCAGGCTGCATTATGTCATTATCAAAGCGCTCTTATGGCACCAACTGAGGTATTAGCGTCACAGCATTATCAGAGCTTTACTGAATTATCAGAGCGTTATCATCTGAATCTTTCAATTGTTCTATTGACAGGCTCCATGCGTGCAGGACAAAAAAAAGAGGCACTTCGTCAGATTAGAGAGCATGAGGCAGATATTGTGATTGGAACACATGCCGTTATTCAGGAAAAAGTTGAGTTCGATGATCTTGCACTTGTAATTACAGATGAGCAGCATCGCTTCGGAGTCGCACAGCGTGATGCTTTAAGCAAGAAAGGTTATACTCCGCACGTGCTTGTAATGAGCGCAACACCAATTCCAAGAAGTCTGGCGATGATTCTTTATGGAGACCTTGATATTTCTATTATGGATGAGCTTCCGGCAAAAAGACTGTCAATAAAAAATTGTGTGGTCAATATTTCATACCGTCCAAAGGCATGGGATTTTATAATAAAGCAGGTGCAGGCAGGACACCAAGCGTATGTGATCTGTCCCATGGTAGAAGAGAGCGAGACATCGCAGGGGGCAGATGTTGTCAGTTATACAGAACAGCTGAGAGAAGCTTTGCCTTCCTATATTTCAATTGAGTATCTTCATGGAAAAATGAAAGCCAAAGAAAAAGATGATATTATGGCACATTTTGCAAAGAATGAGACGCAGGTGCTTGTTTCGACAACAGTAATCGAGGTTGGAATTAATGTACCAAATGCAACTGTCATTTTGATTGAGGATGCACAGCGCTTTGGCCTGGCACAGTTGCATCAGCTTCGTGGCCGTGTTGGGCGCGGTGATGCGCAGTCATATTGCATAATGATATACACCTCAGGAAAAGAAGAATCAGCAAAGCGTCTTGAAGTACTCAATCATTCAAACGATGGCTTTGCAATTGCAAACGAAGATTTAAAGCTTCGCGGACCTGGTGATTTTTTTGGAATACGTCAGAGCGGTGAAATTGCCTTTGCAGTCGCTGATATCTATCAGGATGCGCAGCTTTTAAAGTGGGCGAAAGAGGCTGCCGACAGTGCGCAGGTTATGGCAGCGGTGGAGACGCACAGCATTTAGAGTTTCTGATATAAAAATTTCTCATAACTTACCAGCGTAATCTTTTTATCTGTGCATATACTAGGGATGTAACAAACAACAAAGCTTTGATGTAAAGTTACAAACAACACACTTACAAAAAAACTGTGAAACAGAGCAATACGCACAGAAAAAAAGGAGGACTACTGATGTCTACAAATAAGAACAGTAATCGAATTGAAGTACCAGAAGCGAAGCAGGCGCTCGACCAGTTTAAGATGGAGGTTGCTGATGAGCTGGGTGTACCGTTAACAAACGGTTATAACGGAAATCTGACCTCTTACCAGAACGGAAGTGTCGGAGGCTATATGGTGAAAAAGATGATTGAAAAGCAGGAAAAGGAAATGTCCAACAAGTAATCATCTAAGCCAGTAACAAGAAGGAAGCAGGGACAAATACTCTGCTTCCTTTTTTGCGTGAATAAATAAAACCGCGAAAAAGCACTTGTCAGATTGTTTTTTGCATACTATAATAGAGTAGTTAGAGTATACAAAACTACAAAATTTAGAAAAACAAACATAGAACAAGGTGGAAGACATATGAGAGTAATTGCAGGTACAGCCAGAAGGTTGCCACTTGTTACACCAAAAGGAATGGAAACGCGTCCAACTACGGACCGTATAAAAGAAACGTTATTTAATATTCTCCAGAATGACTTGCCAGGCTGTCATTTTCTTGATTTGTTTGCAGGAAGCGGTGCTATAGGCATTGAGGCATTAAGCCGCGGTGCTGCAAAGGCTGTTTTTGTAGATAACAGCAAAGAAGCACTTTCGTGTATTCGTCAGAATCTGGAAAAGACGCATCTGGCAGACAGGGCAATAGTTATTGGTCAGGATTGTGCAGGTGCTATACATGCATTGGATGCAAAAAAAATGCATTTTGATATTATCTTTATGGATCCGCCCTATCAGCTGAATGCAGAAAAGGAAGTGCTCACTGCAATTGCTGACAGCAAAATAGCTGATGAGGATACGCAGATTATAATCGAAGCAACACTTGACAGAGAGTTTAGCGAGGATGAACTTGCTTGCTTTGATGTTGTTCGCGTAAAGGAATACAAGACAAACAAACATATTTTTTTGCAAAAAAGCAGTCGGGAGGCATAAGTCAGTATGGGAAAGACAATAGCAATTTATCCGGGAAGCTTTGACCCAGTGACACGCGGACATATGGATATTATCGAGCGTGCCAGTAAAACAGTTGATCATTTGATTGTTGGTGTGCTTGTAAACAGTGCAAAATCACCGCTGTTTACAGTGGAGGAAAGGGTTGCTTTGCTAAAGCAGGTGACAGCGCAATATCCCAATGTAGAGATTCGTTCCTTTGAAGGACTGCTTGTTGATTTTGCGCGTGCGAGTGGTGCACATATTTTAATCAGAGGATTAAGAGCAGTCACTGATTTTGAGTATGAACTTCAGATGTCACAGACAAATCGAAAGGTTGCACCAGAGGTTGATACGATTTTCTTTACAACCAGCCTGGAATATGCATACCTTAGCTCCAGCATTGTAAAAGAAGTTGCCCAGTACGGAGGCGATATAAGTGCATTTGTCGCAGAACCAGTTGAAAAGGCTATCAAGCAAAAGTTTGCACAAAGAAATAACAATAAATAAAAGTAAAAAAGCAGACGTTTGATATGACGTCTGATATAAAGGAGAAAATTAAAATGAGCAAAATTGAACAGTTAATTGGAGAAATTGAAGAGTTTATTGATGGCTGCAAGCTTCAGCCGTTTTCTAGCACAAAGATTGTTGTAGATAAGGCACAGTTAGAAGATCTTTTAGTAGAGCTTCGTCACCGCACACCTGATGAGATCAAAAAATATCAGAAGATTTTAAACAACAAGGATGCAATCATCAACGATGCAAAGCAGCAGGCAGAGGCTATTATCAGTGCTGCAAACGTTCAGACAAGCGAGATGGTTAACCAGAGTGAGATCACAAAGCGTGCTTATGCAAGAGCAAACGAAATCATCACACAGGCAACACAGCAGGCAAACGAAATTGTTAATAAGGCAATCGAGGATGCAAATGCACTTCGTACAGGTGCAATTGCTTATACTGATGATATGATGGGAAGTATGGAGCAGACTCTTGCACAGGGCTTAGACGGATTAAAGGAAAAGTATGAGGAGATGTTATCCACTATGAATACTACCGTTGAGACAATCAGTGCAAATCGTAAGGAGCTGCCAAAGGCAGAAGATGTAATCATCAGTGCCGCACCTGCAGATACGGCAGAAGAAGAGCAGTCTGAAGAAGAATAAAATTCAGGCTTATAGGCCGCTGCCTGATGCAGCGGTCTTTCCTTTTCTAAGTCTAAATAAGTCTAAATAAGTCTAAATTTAACTATTCAGAAAAAGAAAACATAGACTGCTGCACAGCCCAAATAAAAAACGCACAAGTATGTAACGAAATATCGGAAAATCAGATTGCTGCCAGGCTTGGCGCACCTGAATATGAACACAGATTCCGCCAAAGCCAAGTAAAAAAAGACAGATGGCTGATTTGTAACGCAAAGAAAGTGTATTGAGGGAACTAATCTTGCTGATCCCAGTTGTCATTTCAAGCATTCCGATTAAGATCGTTTGGGTGGCTGATTGTGGTGCTGCACTAGTTAAAAATTCAGACAGAATCGAGAAAAACATTAAAAGCACACCGATTCGAACTAAAAGAAGCAGGCAAGTATCGCAGATATCATTTAAAGAAGGCTCTTGCAAAGAAGTTTCTTGTACATTTTTTTCAATTGAAATACTGCGTTTTGCTGCGGATTTTAAGAAAAAAAGAAGTGTGCACAGCAAAAAAGAAGCGAAAAAAGGCAGATAGGCACATAAAAGAAAAACAAAATGTATTTTTTCAGGCAGCGCAAGCAAAGTAGATGCGACAAAGCCAGATAAAAATAGTGGGCTTGGCAGCTGAACAAAGCAAACAATCCACCGAGCTGTCCGCTTGGAGAGAAGTTTGCTGGCGTAAAGACCACTGCATGTCAGAGCGCCCATCGGACTTCCGCATAAAAGTCCACTTAGAAAAGCCGTGCCAGCTGGAAAAGGAAGATGTTTTAATGCGGCTTGTATGGACTTTCGGCTAATCAAAAATGATGCGGCAGCCATTGCAGGAAACAGAGCTGGCAAAACCTGCTTGTACCACAGCGAAAGACCTTTCGTGGCGCCGAGCGTACACAGTGCAGGATTATAAATTAAAAATATTAGAAATACGGCAGAAAAAAGAGTAAGAAGCATACAGCCACCAGGCATTTATCTTGCTTTATTTTATGCCAATGATAAGAAAAACATGAGGTGTATATGGAATTACCAGTTTCTTTTTTAGAGAACATGAAAAAACTGCTGTCACCAGAGGAGTTTAATGCATACCTTGACAGCTACAGTGAGGAGCGTGTTTACGGTCTTCGTGTCAATACAAATAAGCTCACTCCAGAGGAATTTGAAAAAATATGTCCATTCGAGATTAAAAAGATACCGTGGATTGATAATGGTTATTATTATAGTGGAAAGGATAAGCCGGCAAAGGATCCTTATTATTATGCCGGTCTGTATTATCTGCAGGAGCCATCAGCAATGACACCGGCACACGTACTTCCTATTGAACCAGGTGATCGCGTGCTTGATATCTGTGCAGCTCCAGGAGGAAAGAGTACTGAGCTGGCAGCAAAGCTTAAGGGAAAAGGAGTTTTAGTAAGCAACGATATTAGTAATTCACGAGCAAAAGCATTATTAAAGAACCTTGAGTTGTTTGGCATTTCAAATGCTTATGTAATCAGCGAGGCACCATACAAGCTTGCAGAGCATTTTGAAGGATATTTTGATAAGATTCTTATTGATGCGCCATGTTCAGGTGAAGGAATGTTTAGAAAGGAACCTTCAGTTATGAAAAGCTGGGTGGAGCATGGAAATGACTATTTTGTCAAGCTGCAGCAGGAGATTACTTCGTATGCATTAAAGATGCTTCGTCCAGGCGGAATGCTGCTTTACTCAACATGTACATTTTCACCGCTTGAAGATGAACAGATTGTGTCACGCATGCTTAAAGAAGATCCAGATTTAGAGCTTGTAGAGCCAGAGTGGTATGAAGGTTTTGACCATGGACACCCAGAATGGTCAGATAACAATCAAGAACTCACAAAATGTGTGCGTATTTGGCCGCATCGAATGAAGGGAGAAGGTCATTTCCTTGCGCTCCTTAAAAAGAAGGGAGAGAGCAGCCGTCTAAAAGAAAGACAGACAGAAAAAGCCAAAATGCCGCAGGAGCTTTTCGACTTTTTGCAGACTGTAAAGAAACCGCTTGCGCTTGATCGTCTGGAGATTCGTCAGGAAAAAGTATTTGTTCATCCAGACTGCAGACGTGATTTAAAAGGTCTTCGTATAATGCGCTCTGGCCTGCTTCTTGGTGAGTGCCTGAAAAATCGTTTTGAACCAAGTCAGGCATTAGCAATGGCGCTTCGTGCAGATGAATATCCAAATGTACTTTATCTGTCAAGAGAGGATGATCGTGTAATTCGTTATTTAAAGGGTGAGACGATTGATTTAAGAGATGAAGAATCTGTAGAAAAGGGCTGGGTTTTGATTTGCGTAGACAATTATCCGCTCGGCTTTGGAAAGGCAGCAGGCGGATCAGTGAAAAATAAGTATCTTGCAGGCTGGAGGTGGATGTAATGGAGTGGCGCCTTGATAAGTTTTTGACACAGATTCCAGTGGGAACGCGCAGCCAAGTTAAGGATATGATCAAAAAAGGACGCGTTTGCGTAAATGGTGTGCACGCATCAAAACCAGAATTAAAGGTAGATCCAGAGAACGACAGCATTACGCTTGATGGAAAGAAGCTTTTTTATTCTCAGTATGCATACTATATGTTAAACAAGCCGGCTGGTGTAATTACAGCAACCATGGATAAGAAAAAAGAGACTGTTCTTGATTTATTAGACGATAAGCGAAAGGATTTATTTCCAGTTGGACGCCTCGATATTGACACAGAAGGACTTCTTTTAATTACAAACGATGGGGAGCTTTGTCACAGACTTCTTTCTCCTAAGCATCACGTTGACAAATGTTATTTTGCAAAAACAGATCTTCCAATTCCGGCAGATGCTGTAAAAAAATTTGAAGAAGGCATAGATCTTGGCGATTTCACATCAATGCCTGCAAAGTTGGAAATTATTGGAGATTGTGAGGCAAAGGTAATTGTTCAGGAAGGAAAATTTCATCAGGTAAAGAGAATGTTCGAGGCAGTTGGAGTAACAGTTGTTTATTTAAAGCGCCTTTCAATGGGAAGCCTTGAGCTAGATGAAACACTTGCACCTGGTGAGAGCCGCGCACTGACACAGGAGGAGCTTGAATGTCTGAAGGAAAGCTGATTGTGAAAAATGCAAAGGGTGTGATCTTTGATTTAGACGGCACACTTGTAGATTCAATGAATGTATGGAAAGAGATTGACGTCAGTTATCTGGGAAAGCATGGATATGATGTGCCAGATGATCTTCATGACGAAATTGAAGGAATGAGCTTTACAGAGACAGCTGCCTATTTTAAAAAGCGTTTCTGCCTGAAAGAGACGGTTGACGAAATTAAAGACTGCTGGAATCAGATGGCATATGAAAAGTATTGTCATGAGGTCGCATTAAAACCAGGTGCAGCACCATTTCTTTCTTATCTTCATAAAAATGGATGCAAGATTGCCATTGCAAGCAGCAATTCACGCAAATTGATTCAGGCTGTATTAGAATCGCAAGGTATAGCATCATATTTTGAAGCTATAGTGACTAGCTGTGATGTAAAGGCCGGAAAACCAGCACCAGATGTTTATTTAGAAGCAGCGAAGCTTCTTAATCTGAATCCGTGTGACTGTGTTGTGTTTGAAGATATTCCAGCGGGAATCATGGCAGGAAAGGCGGCAGGGATGACTGTATTTGCAGTAGAAGATGAATTTTCAGAGCCGCTTCGCGAGAAGAAGCTTGCGCTTGCCGATGGATGGGTGAGAGATTACACAGAGCTTATATAAAATGGAGGACACAGTAGTTATGTTTCGAATAAAAAAAGGTCATCATGGCTATATCAAACGCAAGAAGCGCCTGCTGTTAGGAGAGGTACTTGGTCTTTTAATCGGCATCATAGGTCTTGTGGTGATTGGCGTTGTGACAACAGGAAGCCGCAAAAATCTGCTTACAGTTGTGGCTATGGTTTCAGTAATTCCAATGGTAAATCAGCTTGTCATTTTGATTGCACTTTGGAAATATCAGCCGTGCCCAGATAAGGAGTATGAGCAGGTGGCATCTATTGTAGGTAAAGGAATTTTAGACACTGAGCTTGTCATTACATCAAAAACAGATAAGTCATTTTTGCTTGATTATGCGTGTATTCATGAGAAAGGTGTCTTCTGCTATTGTTCTGATAAGAATGTATCAGAAAAAAAGACAGCTGAGTATATAAAGAGCTTTATGAAGGCTAATGACTTAAAGACGGATATATTTGTTATCCGTGACTGGAAAAATTATTTAAACCGCATTCGCGAGCTTGAGAAGTGGGATCGCGCCAGCTGTGATGAAAAGCTTCTTAAAATCGAAGGTGTGTTGAGAGGAATTGCCATATGAGACAATTGCAAATTCAGGCGGCAGAAGAAGGTCAGCGCTTAGACAAATATTTAAGCCGATATATGCCAGAGGCGCCAAAGAGCTTCTTTTATAAGATGCTTAGAAAAAAGAACATTACCTGCAACAAAAAAAAGTGTGATGGAAGCGAAAAACTTTGCGCGGGAGACTGCATTGAGCTATTTTTGGCAGAGGACACGATTGAAAAATTCCGTGGAAATACAGATGAAAAAAAAGCTTCCAGCATTCAGACACAGACTCAAAACGTATCGCTCTCACCAAAGAGCATTATATATGAAGATGATGATATATTGCTGATAAATAAAGCAGCGGGAGAACTTTCGCAGAAAGCATCGCCAAAAGATGTTTCCATGGTAGAAAAGGTCATTGGCTATGCACTTTCCACACAAAAAGTAACAAATGAGCAGCTGTTAGTTTGCCGTCCTTCTGTCTGCAACCGTTTAGACAGGAATACATCAGGATTAATTGCAGCTGGTTTTTCCATACGAGGTCTTCAGTTTTTATCAGAACAGTTTAGAACAAGAGATCTGCACAAATATTATATGGCGCTAGTGGCAGGCTGCGTAACCAGACAGCAAAAGCTTAAAGGATATCTGTATAAGGATGAAAAAACAAATAAAGTAGAGGTCCACGAGACACTTGAAGAATTTCCAGAGCATCTTAAAAAAGATGCACTTGCGATTGAAACTGTATATGAGCCAGTGGCAGCGACAAAGCAGGCAACGCTTTTAAAGGTGCTTTTAGTGACAGGACGTTCTCATCAGATTCGTGCACATCTGTCAAGTATAAATCACCCAATCATTGGAGATTCAAAATATGGTGACAGCAGTATAAATGAGCAGTTTAGAAGAAAGGCAGGCACAAAGAGACAGCTTCTTCATGCATATGAGATGGTATTTCCTGTCTGCGAGGGACATTTTTCATATCTGTCCCAAAAAAGCTTTCAGGCACCTCTTCCAAATGATTTTTTAAAGGCAATGGAGTATGCAAAAATCCATGACTGGAAGGAGTAATACGTATGCCAACATGGAAATCAAGAGGACTTAGAGGATCGGCATTAGAGGATATGATTAACTATACGATTGAGCAGTACAGCACAAAAAAGCTTGCGCTAATTCAGAAGATTCCGACTCCAATAAAACCAATCAATATTGATCAGGAGACGCGTCATATAACGCTTGCATATTTTGATCAAAAAAGTACAGTCGATTATATTGGTGCAGTTCAGGGCATTCCAATCTGCTTTGATGCGAAGGAATCTGCAGTTGATACCTTTCCACTGCAGAATATTCATGAGCATCAGGTAAAATTTATGCAGGCAATGGAAGAACAAAACGGAATTGCTTTTATTCTGTTGTATTACACGCACCGTCATGAAGCGTATTATGTGCCGCTTTCTGATATCGTCTCTTTCTGGAATCGCGGCAAAAATGGCGGAAGAAAGAGTTTTACATATGACGAGATCGATAAGACACTGCAGATTCCAATAAAAAATGGCGTGTTTTTACACTTTTTGGAGCAGCTTCAGCTTGATCTTTTGCGTCATGCTGACGAGTCAAATGGAAATGGGACTTGACAAACGCAAGTTGCTTCGTTATAATCGTACTTGACATTCATAAATTACCATGGTAGCACGTTAACTTGCTAAAGCAAACGAGCTGCAGGAAATGAGGAAAATATGGCAATCAGTTTACTGCACACACCGGAGGGTGTAAGAGATCTGTATAATGAAGAATGCGCGAAGAAGGAAACTGTAAGCGCAAAAATCGGAGCGGTTTTCCACCGTTTTGGTTATCGCAGCATCCAGACACCATCATATGAGTTTTTTGATATATTTAATAAAGACAGAGGTTCAGTTGCATCAAATCAGATGTTTAAATTTTTTGACCGCGACGGAAATACACTAGTGCTTCGGCCTGATATTACACCGTCAATTGCAAGATGTGCGGCAAAATATTTCATGGATGAGGACATGCCAGTGCGTCTTTGTTATAATGGAAACATTTTCATCAACAACATGAGCCTGCGCGGAAGTTTAAAAGAGTCTACTGTAATGGGCGCAGAGATGATTAATGATACGACAACAGATGCAGATGCAGAGATGGTTGCTATGCTGATTCAGTCTCTTCAAGTCAGCGGTCTGACAGAGTTTCAAGTTGAGATCGGACAGGTTGATTTCTTTAATGGACTAGTAGAAGAAGCAGGCTTTAATGAGCAGGAGACAGATGAGCTTAGAACACTGATTGAGCAGAAAAACTATTTTGGTGTAGAGGAAATGCTTTCGGCAAAGGAGCTTCCCAAACAGTTAAAGCAGGCACTTCTTTCTATGCCAAAGCTGTTTGGCGGCATCAGTCAGATCCATGAGGCAGCATCTCTTACAGATAATGATAAGGCGCTCAGCGCAATATATCGTCTTGAAAAGCTGTATAAGATTCTTTCTTCCTATGGACTGGAAAAATATATTACGTTTGATCTTGGTATGCTTGGCAAATTTCAGTATTATACAGGAATCATTTTCAAAGCATATACATATGGAAGCGGAACACCTATTGCAACGGGCGGTCGTTATGACAAGCTGCTTTCCCAGTTTGGAAAGGACGCACCATCTATCGGCTTTGGTATTTATGTAGATGAGTTGTTGATGGCTATGTCAAGACAGCAGATTGATATTGACACGGATTATCTTGGAACAATTCTTCTTTATGAGAGAAGTCAGAAGGATCTTGCCATTCGCCTTGCAAATGTATTAAGAGCAGATTCCTCAGTTACGCTTATGAAAAAGTTTTATGAAAAGACAATTGATGACTACATTGCGTATGCGAAGAGAAGCGGTATTGGTGGTATCTTTTATATTGATGAGGAAGGAAAATATGTTGAGGTTATAAATGTACTCACAGATGACCGCAAACAACATTTGCTTTCTGATTTGATCGGAGAAGAAGCATAAGAAGGAGAATACGCTTTATGAGATATATTACATTTGCACTTGCAAAGGGTCGTCTGGCAAAAAAGGCAATGGAGATGCTGGAGCTTGCCGGCATTACATGCGAGGAGATGAAGGACGAGACAAGCCGTAAGCTGATTTTTGTAAATGAAGAGCTAAAATTAAAATTTTTTCTGGCAAAGGCATCTGATGTTCCGACATATGTGGAATACGGTGCAGCTGATATTGGTGTAGTAGGAAAGGATACCATCCTTGAAGAAGGACGAAATCTATATGAGGTGATGGATCTTGGCATTGGCAAATGCCGTATGTGCGTGGCTGGCCCTGCATCGGCAAGAGAGCGCCTTAAGCACCATGAACTGATTCGTGTGGCATCAAAATATCCGGTCATCGCGAAGGATTACTTCTATAATAAGAAGCATCAGACAGTTGAAATTATTAAGCTGAATGGTTCAGTCGAGTTAGCACCAATTGTTGGCTTGTCTGAGGTTATTGTAGATATAGTTGAGACAGGAACGACGATTAAGGAAAACGGACTTGAGGTATTAGAGGAGATTTGCCCGCTGTCAGCCCGTGTGGTTGTAAATCAGGTAAGCATGAAGATGGAAAACGAGCGAATCAATAAGATCTTAGCCGGTTTTAAGACTGCGATTGAAAAAAGAAAATAGCAGACAGAGAGGATGGAGCATACATGAGAATCGTTAAGCTTAGCAAGGAATCAAAGGAAAATTTGTTAGCAGATCTGTTAAAGAGAGATCCGAACAACTACGGACAATATGCCGATACTGTACAGGCAATTGTAGATGATGTGAAGGCGCGCGGTGATGAAGCGTTGTTTGAATATACCGAGAAGTTTGACAAGGTTAAAGTGACAAAGGACACCATTAGAGTGACAAAAGAAGAGATTGACGAGGCACTTAAACAGGTCGATCCAAAGCTGATGGAAGTAATGGTAAAATCTATGAAGAATATCCGCGCATTCCATGAAAAGCAAAAGCAGCTCTCATGGTTTGACACGACACCAGACGGCACGATTCTTGGTCAGAGAGTTACACCGCTAGACAGTGCAGGTCTTTATGTTCCGGGCGGAAAGGCTGCATATCCGTCTTCTGTTTTAATGAATATCATTCCGGCAGAGGTAGCAGGAGTAAATCGTATTGTTATGGTGACACCTCCTGGCAAAGATGGAAAGGTTAATCCAGTCACTCTGGTAGCAGCTCACATTGCAGGTGCAACAGAAGTTTATAAGGTTGGCGGTGCGCAGGCAATTGCCGCACTTGCATTTGGTACTGAATCTATTCCGAAGGTAAATAAGATTGCAGGCCCTGGAAATATTTACGTTGCGCTTGCAAAGAAGGCCGTATATGGTCATGTCAGCATCGACAGCATTGCCGGACCTAGTGAGATCATGGTTCTTGCAGATGAGAGTGCAAATGCAAAGTTCGTTGCAGCAGATCTTTTGTCACAGGCAGAGCATGACGAGCTCGCCTGCGCTATTCTTGTTACAACCAGCATGAAGCTTGCCGAGGAAGTATCAAAGCTGACAGAAGAATTTATCGCAGGATTATCCAGAAAAGAGATTCTGCAAAAGTCCATTGATAATTATGGTTATATTCTTGTAGCAGATTCTATGGACGATGCAGTAGATGTAGTAAATGAAATTGCACCAGAGCATCTTGAAATTCAGACAATAAATCCATTTGAGACAATGACACAGGTACGAAATGCCGGTGCGATTTTTATGGGAGAGTACAGCAGTGAGCCGCTTGGCGACTATTTTGCAGGACCAAACCATGTTCTTCCGACAAACGGAACGGCAAAGTTTTTCTCACCGCTTGGCGTAGATGCTTATGTAAAGAAATCAAGTATTATTTATTACTCCAAGAAGGCATTAAAGCCAGTCAGCAGGGATATTATTCAGTTTGCAGAAAGCGAATACCTGACAGCGCATGCTAATTCTATCCGTGTTCGTTTTGAAGACGACAAAGAGTAATCGGGTATCAAAAGGAGATGAAACTATGCAGCAGCGAATCGGTACGATTACAAGAAATACAAAGGAAACACAAATTACTCTGACCATAAATTTGGATGGCAGCGGAAAGGCAGATATTTCTACAGAAATTGGCTTCTTTGATCATATGCTAAACAGCTTTGCACGTCATGGTCTGTTTGATTTGACAGTAAAGGCAACTGGTGATCTTGAGGTCGATTGCCACCATACGATAGAGGATGTCGGCATTGTGCTTGGTCAGGCGATAGCACAGGCAGTAGGCGACAAAAAGTCTATTTGCCGCTATGGAGACTGCATTCTTCCTATGGATGAAGCACTTATTCTCTGCGCAATTGATTTATCAGGCAGACCATATTTGGGTTATGAAGCATCAATTTCATCAGAGCGCGTGGGAGGATTTGATACAGAGATGGCAAAAGAATTTTTCTATGCTATTTCATATTCAGCATCAATGAATCTGCATATTCGTCAATTGGCAGGCGAGAACAGCCACCATATCATAGAAGGCATGTTCAAAGCCTTTGCAAAGGCACTTGACAAGGCAACAATTGCAGATCCGCGCATTACAGATGTACTTTCAACAAAGGGAAGTCTGTAAGAAAGGATGGTAAAGCAAATGGCAGGTGAAGTTACAAACGAGAATGAATTTGTGGCAGTTCCATTTCAGGCAGAGATTTCATGGGACGAGCTAAAAAAGGATGCATCTGGACTTGTCCCGTGCATAGTACAGGATTATAAAACAGGTCAGGTACTAATGTTAGCCTACATGAATGAAGCAGCATATCTTGAGACAGCCGCAACAGGAACCATGTGCTATTATAGCCGCAGCCGCAAAAGCAGATGGCTAAAAGGCGAAACAAGCGGTCATTTTCAATATGTGAAATCTCTGTATGCAGATTGTGATAAGGATACGCTTTTAGCAAAAGTAGCACAAAAAGGAGCAGCATGCCATACGGGATCATATTCATGTTTCTTTAATAAGGTGACGGAGTAAAATGCAGAGGCGAGGAGACGTTTGAGCTCTTCGCCCTTTTTGCTTTTTAGTGTTTCTTTAACAGCATTCATTCTTCGTGAATCACAACGTTAGCAAGGGAAAAATACTTGCGTTGCATTTACATGAATGATATAATAACGACAAGACGCTGTGAGTGCAGCTATCAGCATGCAAAGGGGACGATACGATGGAATTAGACGATCAGGACTTCCTGAAGGAGAAAAAGCAAATAGAAAAGCTGCCAGATTTTGAACAAAAGGCATTTTACATTAAGTGGCTGGGTGTGCATACAGAAAAAACGACTGCGCGCGTGACAGCCCTGTTTTGTTATGCCTCAATTTTGTACAGAGAAGGCGATTTTCGGAAAGTCATGGAAGTTTTAATGCCAGTCGTCATGAATTATCAGAGCTATCCAAACTCCCCGGAACTTGTTTCGTGCTGCAATCAAATGGGGCTGGCGGTGAACTGTGAAGCAGAGTATGATCTGGCTCGCCACTATTTTCAATTGGCACTTGAGGCTGCAGAAAAGCAGAATCTGGAATCGGTCTATTCCAAATTGCACAACAATATTGGACTAACATATTATGATCAGAACGAATTGGAAGCAGCTGACAGAGAATATGCTCAGGCAGAAAAATGGATTGCGCAAAGTATCAACAAAGAATGGATTGCGCCAATGGTCTATGGCAACTGGGCGAATACGATGCTAAAGCAAAAGCGCTGGGCGGACGCCATCGAGTCAACGAATCTGGCACTAGCCTATCTGGATCCGAAGATCGCAGAAGAAGTTGCAGAGGATGAGGAAATCATCAGTCTGTATATGATTGCGTATTATAAGCTTGGAAGAAAAGAACAGTATGAAGAATGCAGGAAAAAACTGCTTGCCATTGAAAAAAGACAGGGACTAGGTATTGTCACAATACGCCAATTGCTGGAAGAAGAAATTGGCATAGAGGATGAGGATTTTCTTTCGGCACTCTATCGCGGAGTGGATCGAATTTTTCATATGAGCGCACAGTCAAATGACTGGATTTCGATTCTGATCTGTACAGAAATCAAATATGCGCACGCAAAGGAAAAAGGGGATACGAAAGCCGCCTTAGAAGCACTAGAGCAGAGGGTGCTTGCGCAGACTCACAGGATTGATATGCTGGAAAAGAAGCGCGTAGAAACTCTGATGGAATATATGGACATTGCCAATGAAAAACAAAAGGCATTGGAACAGGCAGAGAGTGCAACCCGTGCGAAAACCAGATTTTTATCGAATATGTCTCATGACATCAGGACACCTATGAATGCAATCTTTGGTATCACACAGCTGATGGAGCACGATAAAACTAATCTGGGGAAGATGGAAGATCACATTCAAAAGCTGCAGGTCTCCAGCCGTCATCTGCTCAGCCTGATCAATGATGTGCTAGATATGAGCAAGATCGAATCGAGTGAGGTTTGCTTAAATCGAGAAGAGATTCATCTGCCCGATCTGATTGCACAGCTAAAAAGTATCATGGATCCGCAGACACAGGAGCATCATCAGACATTTGTGATTCATACAGATGAAATGTTATATGAAAATCTGATAGGCGATGCAGTCCGCCTGCGTCAGGTATTTTTGAATTTGCTGTCAAACGCAGTCAAGTATACGCCGGACGGCGGTACGATTACACTAGATCTGACACAGAAGAAGCAAGACAAAAATCATATCCTGCTTGCATTTACGGTGACAGATACCGGTTATGGAATGACACCTGACTTTGTCCAACACATTTTTGAGCCGTTTACGCGTGCAGAAGATTCGACAACGAATAAAATTCAGGGCACGGGTCTTGGCATGGCCATCACAAAAAGCATCGTGGATCTGATGAGCGGCACGATCACATTACAGAGCGAGCCAGGGAAGGGCAGCTGCTTTTTTGTCACAGTTTTGTTAGAGATTGCACAGACATCATTTGGTCATTCATCCACGGAAAAGAACGACAGTCAGACTGACGGGACGATTTTGCAGGGCATGAAATTCTTATGTGCAGAGGATAATGCGCTAAACGCCGAGATTTTGGAGGCTATTCTGGAAATGGAAGGCGCAGACTGCACAATTTATCCAGATGGCAGACAGATTGTAGAGGCATTCGCGCAGGTAAAGCCAGGAGAATACGATGCCATTTTGATGGATATGCAAATGCCGATCATGAACGGACTAGAAGCCACAGCTGCCATTCGAAACAACAAAAATCAACTGGGGAAAACCATTCCGATCATTGCCATGACAGCCAATGCATTTAGCTCAGATGTACAGGCGTGTCTGGATGCCGGCATGAATGCGCATCTGTCAAAGCCGTTGGAAATTGAATTGTTAAAGCAGACGATGAGGAGCATAAGTCGCCCTCATAAGGAGCAGCATGAGTAGAAAACGAACCGTTCGTAATACCAGACAGATGGCAATGCGCAGGAGGGAACTGCCATTTTATTTGATGCTTCTGCCCGGCACAATGTTTACGCTTGTTTTTTCTTATTTTCCCTTATTTGGACTGGTGATGGCATTCCAGAATTTTGTGCCGCTGCGTGGTTTTCAAAAATCTGAATGGGTGGGACTGCAAAATTTTCGCAACATGCTGGCTCTGCCAAACTTCTGGAACGTCATCGGCAACACTCTTTTTATTTCAATCTGCAAAATCATACTTGGACTGTTGGTGCCGCTTTTGGTGGCACTGCAGGTAAATGAAGTCATACACCGCAGATGGAAGCAGGCGGTAAAGATAATCTATTTTTTGCCTTATTTTTTGTCATGGGCAGTCGTAAGCGGTATGCTTCGCAGTCTGTTTCAGTACGACGGCATGGTCAATGATCTGCTAGTCAGACTAGGCATGGAACCCATTTTGTTTCTGGGCAGCAATGTCTGGTTTTTGGTCATCGTCATTCTTTCTGATGTGTGGAAGGACATGGGCTATTACCTGCTGTTATTTCTGGCAGCAATTGCAGACGTAGATCCTTGCCTGTTTGAAGCCGCAGCGATGGATGGTGCCAATCGTTTTAAGCGAATCTGGCACGTTACGCTACCTTCCATCCAGCCGATTGTCATAATGCTGTTTGTGCTTTCCTTAGGTTCGGTGTTAAATGCCGGAATGGAACAGATCATGCTGTTATACAATCCTATGGTGTATCAGCGTGGTGATATCATTGATACATTTGTCTACCGTCTTGGTCTGGTAAATCACCAGTGGTCGCTGTCTAGTGCCGTTGGTATGATGAAATCTGTCCTTTCTTTTTTTCTGGTGCTGATTTCCAACCAGATTGTGACAAAACGGTTTGCGTATCAACTTTTCTAAAGGAGTGTCTCTGTTATGCAGCGAAAGAAAATAACACCATTCCATGTGATGAACAGTCTGCTTCTTGGTCTGCTCGCGATCCTTTGTCTGCTGCCCATCGCACATGTCATTGCATTGTCTCTTTCTGACAGCAGCGAAGTCGCCTCCGGCCACGTGGCGCTGCTGCCACGCGGCATTACACTGGATGCGTACCGCTATGTGATGGAAAATAGGCAGTTTTGGAATGCCTTTTTTGTGACGCTTCGCCGCGTTGTGATTGGTGTTTCCGTGAGTCTGATATTGGTGGTGCTGACAGCATATCCACTTTCAAAACCAGTCAGCCGCTTTCATGGCCGCCCTTTCTTTTCATGGTTTTTTATGATCAGCATGCTGTTTTCTGGTGGTCTGATCCCAACTTACATGGTGATCAGCCAGCTTGGTATATTAGATACGATCTGGGCTTTGACGCTGCCGGGCGCCATGAATGTGGGTTTTATGATTATGATGATGAATTTTTTTCGGGCTGTGCCGCCTGAACTTGAAGATGCGGCTGTCATCGACGGCGCGACAATGTTTCAGATTTTGCGAAAAATTTATCTGCCACTATGCAGACCTTCTATCGCGGTAATTGTCCTGTTTTCCATTGTGGCCAACTGGAATGGCTGGATGGATGGCTACCTGTATATGAACACGCCAGATCACTATCCGCTTCAGACGTATCTGGCTGCCATGATAATGGAGGCAAGGGCAACGATTGACACCATGATCACACCGCAGCAGCTGACCAGAATGTCAAGCGTAAACGCCAAAACGATAGAGGGTGCGCAGATCTTTTTAGCCGCGCTGCCAATTCTGTGCGTATACCCATTTTTACAAAAACAGGATACCAAGGGGATTTTTTACGACAGAAAATTTTGAATTGCTTTCCAAAGAAAGGAAAACGTATATGAGAAAACAAATCAAATATAGGGTAATGGGATTGACTATGATATTGGCAGTTTCAGCAGGCGGCAGTGTGCAGTCATTTGCAGAAGTGGCATCAAAAGAAAGTCAGGATGCTAAACAGGATTCCCTTCCACAAGGATTGGAGTGGCTGACGCCATTTGATGAGACCGTCAAACTGGATGTTGTGGTCGAATGGTCTGCTGATGATAGTGTTAAGGCAGGCACTACACCAGAAACCAACTCCCTTGTCACCATCGCAAAGGACTATTTAAATATTGAACTCAATTTTTTGTGGATGGTTCCAGACGATCAATTTGAGGATCGTCTGGCACTTTTACTAAGCTCTGGTGAACTTCCGGACATTGTCACCGTGGCCGATGATTTTTATGAATTTATGGACAATGACTGTATGCGGGATTTGACAGATGCATATGAGCAATGCGCCAGTGAGGAACTAAAAGATGTGATGACTTCACTTGGCGATGATTTGACTAATTACTGTTCCAAAGACGGCAAATTGTACGGCATACCGGCTGCACTTGATCCGATTGAGGGGGTTCCGGGTCTATATTACCGTTCAGACTGGCTAGAGGCAGTGGGGATGGAGGAGCCTGACAGCATGGAAGCAGTCAATGAGATGTTGATAAAATTTGCCGAATATGGCGCCTCAATAAATGATGGCAAGAACGTGGCTGGTATTGGAACTGTTTCTGGTGTGTTAAATACCAATTTTGCGTTAAATGCTTATTTTCAGGGATACGGTGCGTATCCTAATAAGTGGATCATGCGTGACGGTATGTTGGTAAATGGTACGGTGCAGGATGAAATGTTAGACGCGTTGAATGGATTGCGGGATTTATATGAGCATGGTGCGCTGGCACCGGATTTTGCCACTTGGAATTTTGACCAGCTTTCAGAGAAACTTACAAATGATCAGGTGGGGGCAGTCTATGGTACCTACTATGTCCCGGCATGGCCGTTAAACCAGAACAAAGATGCCAATCCAAACGCAGAGTGGGCAGAGATTGATCTGGCCAGTCTTGGCAGCAAATCAAAGCCCTGTATGGAACAGACAAGTCTGCAGTTTTTCAATGTCGTGACAAAGGATGCACCAGACCACGCAGAAGAAGCCTTGATAAAGCTGTTAAATCTGACATTGGCCGTGCAGGATCATTCTATGGTGGACAGGCGCATCTTTAATGGATTGGATAAAGCAGAAAATGGTGCTTCTGTGTTTTATCTGCCTGTATTTGTCTATTATCCAACGCCATGGGAACGATATCGCGAGGATGTGTGGACGGCGTATGAAAACAAAAACCGCGAATCACTAAAAAATGACAATGAAAAAGAACTGTACGATGCCATGGAGGACTGGCTGACAAATGGAAATCAGTCGAATAAACGCGGCACCTCATGGGGCCTATATGAGAGCCGATTATCGGAAGATATGGGCATTGCGCTGGGAATCAAAGCGCGTGAAAGCGGCTGTTATGAACCCGATTATTTCTATGGCGCAGTTACCAAAACACAGGCGAGGGCAGCTTCAACATTGTCTGACATGACAACTTCGTTTGTAATTGATTACATTCTTGGCCAGAAAACAGAGAACGACTGGGCAGGATTCAAAGCAAGCTGGAACGCTCTTGGCGGCTCAGACTGGACTAAAGAAGTCAATGAGCAGTACGCCGAGATTACGATAAATTAAATTAAAAAACAAGGAACAAACCAAAATAAACAAAAATAGGAGAAAATGATTATGGAAAAAGACATGTTCGGCGTAAGCCGCCTTAAAGTAAATCTACATATGCACACGACACTTTCTGATGGCTCAAAAACACCAGAAGAAGCGGCAGAAATTTATAAAAAAGCAGGATATGATGTAGTTGCGATTACAGATCATTGGATTCATCGTGATAGTGGAGAGATTGGCGGTCTGCGTATTTTATCAGGAGCTGAATATAATATTGGCGGAGGCGATGCCAGCACTGGTGTATACCATATTCTTGGCATAGGATGCAGCAAAAAGCCAAATCTGACACAGGAGGCAGGACCACAAAAGATTATTGACGAGGTTCATCGCTGCAGCGGAATTGCCATATTGGCGCATCCGGCATGGTCATTAAATACGGCGCAGCAGGCAGCAGCACTTAATGGTGTGGACGCTACTGAAATTTTCAACTCTGTATCTGATGAGGGTGAGTCCTCAAGGCCATATTCTGGTGATTTTGTTGATACAGCAGCATGCCAGGGCTTATTTTATCCGTTGGTTGCAGATGACGATACGCATATGTATAACTGCGACGAGACAAAGGCGTGGATTATGCTTGAAGCCAAGATTACAGATTCAGATGAGGCGCTACTACAGGCAATTAAAGAAGAAAAGTTTTACGCAACGCAGGGACCAGAGATTCATATTAGAAGAAATGGCGATGAGATAACAGTACTATGCTCACCAGTCAGCCGTATTTCCTTCTTTTCCAATGCCGTATGGGCACCAGAGCGTGGTCATAGAGGAACAGGACTGACAAAAGCAGTATGCCATGTACAGCCATGGGAGAAATTTATACGTGCAGAGGTAACAGACGAACAGGGAAGAAAGGCCTGGAGTAAGGTGATTAGGCTGTAAGGGCTGTATTTGAGGTAGGAGTTACGATTGAAAAAGGAACAGAAAGGGAATTTACGTATGCCAAATCAGTTTTTAACAAATTACACAGAAGTTACATTTCTGAATAAATTAAAGGATAATCTGAGACATTGTAACTCTTTCGACTTTTCTGTCAGCTTTATAAAAAGAGCAGGGCTAATTTTACTATATAAGGATATTGAAGCTGCGCTTGAGAGAGGCTGCAAGGGAAGAATACTTACGTCCACTTATCAAAACTTTACAGATATTGAATCTCTTAATAGTTTTTTTGCATTGATGGGAAAATGTCCGAATTTTCAGTGCCATTTAGACTATGACAGTTTTCATGACAATGGATATGTAACATTAGGATATCATTCAAAAGGTTATTTATTTGAATTTGATGATCATAGAGAATTGATTGTTGGTTCCTCGAATATTACAAGATATGCGCTTTTGAAAAATATAGAGTGGGATGTGGCAGTGTCTGATCACTATGAGTCTGGGGTATATGATGAGGCGAAGAAAGAATTTGAAGAAAAGTGGGCAGCAACAGAGCTCCTTGATAATGAATTAATCAAGAAATATTCAACAAAACTAAATTATGCGGTTGAGCGCTGGGATATGGATTATGATTTGTCGGTATCAAAGATAAAACCAAACTATATGCAGAAAAAGGCTTTAAAAGAACTGAACAGATATCGGGCATTGGGTGTTAATAGAGCACTTACAATTGCTTCTGCCGGCAGTGGAAAAACTTATTTAGCAGCCTTTGATGCATTAAATTTTAATCCTAAAAGACTGCTCTACATTGTTCATGAAGGCTCTATTTTGAAAAAGTCCTTGGAAACCTTTCAGGAGGTATTTGGTAATCAGGCGAAATATGGGATCTACAGTGGTACAAGTAAAGAATCATGTGCTGATTTTGTGTTTGCTACTAATATTACGATGAGTAATACGCTAGATTTATTCGAAAAGGATGAATTTGATTATATTGTTATTGATGAATGTCATCATGCTACTGCACAAACGTATAAGAAGATTATTCAATATTTTGAACCTGAATTTTTGCTAGGACTTACGGCAACGCCAGAACGTTTGGATAACCAGGATGTGTTCGAGTTATTTGATCATAACGTTCCATATGAATTAAGACTTCGCGATGCGATTGCAAATAATTTAGTAGTCCCATTTAAATATTATGGAATACGTGATCAGCTTGTTGATTATGGATTATCAAGTAACGAAGAGCGCAGAATGATTGCGCAGTTGGCAACAAAAGATCATTGTGATTTCTTGTCAGATCAGATTGAGAAGCACCGACCAAAGGGAAAATTGAAGGCACTGGCATTTTGCCGAAATGTAACGCATGCGCGTATGATGTGTGAAGCGCTTGGAGAACGATACAAAACGGCATATTTGACTGGACGCAATGATATCGGAGAGCGTATACGTGCATATAATGATCTGCAGGATGACACGAAAGATCTTGAAATTCTATTTACAGTTGATATTTTAAATGAGGGAGTTGATATTCCAGGTGTCAATATGGTTTTATTCCTCAGACCAACGGAATCAACAACAATCTTTATTCAGCAGCTTGGACGAGGATTACGTAAATATCCAAATAAAGAATATGTTACTGTCCTAGATTTTATTGGCAACAGCTATAAGAGAAGTGTTCAGATAGCCTTTGCGCTAGGTTCATTGGCAGAAAACTTTGTAATGGAAAAACGACTTATGGCATCTCTTGTAAAGGATAATTTTACTGCGCTTGGATTGACTGATTATGGTGTAGAGATTCACATTGATGATCTAAGTAAAGAGGAAATTTTAGCTTATATCGATAAGGAAAATTTCAATGCAATTAAGTATCTGAAGCAGGATTATTGGAATTTTAAAAAATATATTGACGCAGAATTTTATCCGAAGCATGTCGATTATATCAATAACGATTGTGCTCCTGACTTGATTCGTTTCATGAGTGTAAAAACGCAAAACAGAAAAAACTGCAGCTATTACAACTTTCTTAAGGGTATCGGAGAAGAAAATCTTCCGCTATTTACAGAGAGACAAATAGCGTTTGTCAATTATTTATCTGGTCTTTTGCCACTTGTGAGGGTTCATGAATACCAAATTGTAAAATATCTGCTTACTGGTCAGAAAACTTATCAGGAATTAGAAACATATTTGAAAGAGACAATACCTGAATTTGCCGAAGAACAGTTGAATCATGCTTTGAAATATTTACAATTTACAAAGTGTGATGAATCGGATAATAACATTGCTCTTGATGTTGCGATTGATGATCAGTTTTTGGAATACATAGAAGATTTAATCGAATATGGACTGACAAGATATGTGATTGATATTGGAAGTGAGACAGAATTTAAACTGTGGCAGACATATCGTATGGATCAGGTACAACTAAAGCTTTTGAAAAATCCAGCAAATAATCAGGTTGGAACTTACTACTATGATGATTATGTCGTAATATTTGCATCTTTGAAAAAAGATCTTGATGAAGCTGATAAGCTAAATTATAAAGATAAGTTTCTACAGTCCGACTTGTTTCAATGGGAAAGTATGAATAGCCTTCCACAATCTCATTTGGAAAAGCTTATTCATAGTAAATTTGCCTATGTATTTATCCGAAAAGTAACAAGTGAGAATGGTCTTGTATTGCCGTTCACATATGTTGGAAAGGGAAAGCTTACAAATCCACGAAAGACAAGCGGTGGCAATGGAACGTATCTTTTTGATATTCAGATGGAAAATATGTTGCCAGAGTACTTACAGTATGATTTTGGATTAACAAAGGAGTAAGATAGGAGGTACAGTATGCCATTACAAATTATAATGATTCAGCGCAGAAACCCCCGGCCGTTCGCAAGAACGTCCGAGGGATGAATGCGCCGATTACAAACAACGCAACCATCATTCCAACAGGGTTTTCTTCTGGAATTTTTGGTCTCTCTTGGCCTGATGTTCTTCAGAACGCTGTGATTCGATGTATTGCTTTACTGTTTCAAGAGAAACACTTCCGGTAGTTGCGATAAAGTAGCTGCGGCTCCAGAATGAGGTATCGTCCCCATAGATAT
>ERZ838225.55-NODE-55-length-167879-cov-115.351881_pt1 | contig 167879 bp, 140 predicted proteins | sample MGYA00519684_ERZ838225 | MGnify/ENA primary metagenome ERZ838225 (study PRJEB31850, sample SAMEA3708829) | human gut metagenome | biome: human gut; feature: human-associated habitat; material: faeces | place: China | collected 2014 ... | reverse complement strand
CCACCGCACCCACATGGTCGGTGTCCTGATGGGTGATGAGGATGTGCCGGATGGACTGCGGGTCGATCCCCAGCCAGTGCATCTTCTCTGCCAACCGGTCGTAGTTATATCCCGCATCGACCATAACAGTCGTATCGCCTTTGCGGTAGAAGAAGATGTTCGCCACCCATTCGCGCACGCAGGCAACATTCTCGTCGATCCAGCCGGTGTTCAAAGGCTTGAAGATTTCCTTGCCCCGGTACATCCAGCTCATTGCTTTTCTTTGAAATTCCGTTGCCTTTTTCGACATGATCGCACCTCATTTCTGTGCTGTGATGCAAAGCCAGCCCTTTTTGTTTTTGTGGCTCTGGATCTGACAAAATCCTGCTTGCTCCAGATACGTTTTACCGTTCACAATGCAATACTTTTTACCAGATGCGCCCACTGCTCCGGGTGACAGGCCAGCAATTCCTCGTGCTGCAAGTTCTGCTCATGGAGAACAGGATGTGCAAAATGCTGCTGATACCGGGCACGATATTTTGCGCCCATTTTCAGGGCGTAAAAAATATGGATCTCGGTACCGGGCACATGGATCTTATCCGGCAGCGGAGTGATAAGATCGGAATAGAACTGATTTTTACAGCTCTGCATAGTCACATAAGGGCGGGCATCGCCAAACATTTTCAGAAAAGCCTTGACATAATCCCCCGACTCTTTAGCACACTTGTCCAGACGCTTTTGGAGAAATTTCGCCTTAATCTTTCCGTCCCGCACCACAGGGTAGATCAATGGCAGCAGAAAATCCGTCTGCAAGCTTGCCGTCAACGGCGATGCCTGATCCAGATCGGAGCTGCCCAGAATGCCACAGTCCATGTGGATGTTCTGCCGCGCCGCCAGCAGCCCCACGAAGGAACCGCCCAGAGAACAGCCGTAGGCTGCCCGGATGTGACCGCCGCAGTGGGTCTTGAGGTAGGCCTCGATCTTTTCGGTCTCCTCCAGCATGGTGGGAAATTCGGTCTGTTCAGTCTCATCAAAGCCATCGTAGCTGACGCACAGCACCCGGAAGCTGTCAGCCAGAAGCGGGATCACCGCACCGAAATTGCTTTTCCAATGGCAACAGGTGCCCGGCAGCAGCAACAGTACCGGGGCATCCTCTGCACCAAAATGGTAGATCTTCATCCTGATACGCTCCTTCTCTATTTATTTTCCACCTGTAAATAGAAGAGATCTATTTCTTCGTATAGGGCAGAGTTTTGAGTTAGGTAAAGCTAACTTTTCATTCTATAAAAAGCCGCTTCTCAGCGGTCCTTCTGCCAAAATAATACGCCCTGCCGTCTCCTCTGTCAAGGAGTTTAGGCATTTTCGGAGATTTTGAAAAAGATTTCGCTTTCGGGAACCCCCAACCGTCACCCCAGTGCCACATCCAGCACCATCATCACGCTGAAGCCCACCGCAAAAAACACCGTTCCAACGTTGGAGTGCTGCCCCTGCGACATTTCCGGGATCAGTTTCTCCACCACCACATACAGCATGGCTCCGGCAAAAAGGTCAATGGCTTTGCGGTACTATAAGCTCGGCGAGACTCCTGCCTACTACATTACCGCATGGTACAATCTGCTGAGCGGCAAGTGAGAGTTTGGCAAAGTCCACGCCACCGAGACTACCGTGGAGGGTGTTACTGTGGAGCTGACCACCAATGGCCGCCACACGAATTACGAGATGAAGCTCTCCGGTTTTGGTCTGGACACCAGCACCAACAAGGTCTACGGCGTGGTGCTGACCGCCGCCGATGGCAGTGAGTACGGCCTGCGTCATGTGGCCAACATCTGGCATGGTACCAAGCTGGGCTTCAATGCCGATAATCCTTACTTTGCATCCATCATCGGCAAGACGATTACTCAGATCACCTACTACACCGCCGATGGCGTGTATGTTCTGCCGGTCAGCGTAGCGTTGTAAAGTCGCGGGCAACTGCCTGATTTAGCAAAATACAGTACAAAACGGCAAGGTTTCTTGATTGCGGGAGACCTTGCCGTTTTATAGCAGCTTTCGTCTTTAATGCACAAATACTAACGCGAACTTGCCTATGGCAGGCAGCGCAGGCTCATCACACCACCAGCAAAGAAAAACAGAGCGTTCCCGATGGGGAACGCCCTGTTGTACATATCGCTATCGTGTGTGGATTTTTGCAGGGTGTGTTCAGCAGGGCGCACCCTGTTTTTGTGGCTATTTTTACCATCACATAAATTTGCACTGCCGTTGCCATAGCAACCGACAAAGGAAAGTGAATCTGATAAAATGCTCTGCGGTTGGTTATTGCTAACTAACTGCCACAACCAAAGAACCATTGATTTATCAAAGGAGTTTTCCATGAAAAAGATTTCTCGTCGTTCTTTTCTCGCTGCTATGGCTGCTGTAAGTGCAGCCGGTGTTCTGGCCGCCTGCGGTTCTTCTTCCAGCAGCACGGCTTCTTCTGTGGCTTCTTCCGCTGTATCCAGCGAAGCAACTTCCTCTGCCGCATCTATGGATGAGACCGGTACCCATACCGTCGTAGACCACGGCGGCAACGAAGTAGAAGTGCCTAATAAGGTCACTCGTGTGGTCATCGACCAGATTCCAATCCTGTCCACCTACATGGCCTATTTTGAGGGCAGTGCTCCCTACATCGTGGGTTACTGCGGCTCTTTCAAGTCGGTTATTTCTGACACTGTGTTGAAAAACATCGCCCCGGAGCTTCTGGAGTCCAGCGATACGGTCTATGCTCAGAGCGACCTGAACATCGAGGAGATCATGAAGCTGAACCCTGATGTTATCCTGTACAATGCAGGCAATTCCTCCCATGCAGAGATCCTGAAGGCCAGCGGTATTCCCTCGATCGGCTTTGCCACCGTGGGTGCTTCCACCGAGGCTGACCCGCTGGAGCGCTATGAGGAGTGGCTGAAACTGCTGGAGGATATCTTTGGCGAACCGGGCAAGACCGAGGCCTTTGTGGCTGCCGGTGACGAGATCGTGGCCGATGTGGAAGCCCGCATTGCGGATATTCCTGAGAGCGACCGCCCCAGTGCGCTGATTCTGTGGAAGTATTCGGACGGAGTGCCGCAGGTTTCCGGAAATGGCACGTTCGGTACCTACTGGATGAAGCATCTGGGCGTGACTGACAAAGCGCTGGAAGCCACCGGTTTTGCCCAGACCAGCATGGAACAGGTCTACAGCTGGGATCCGGACATCCTCTTCCTCGATGGCCCCGGCCTGCAGCCCCTGCGCACGGAGAATGTGCTTTCCGGCAACGTGGATGGTGCCGACTTCTCCACGCTGACCGCCGTGCAGAACGGCCGCGTGTACAACACCACCCTCGGTATGTGGAACTGGTTCACCCCGAACCCGGATGCCCCGCTGGTACTGGCATGGCTGGCCTGCAACACCTACCCGGACGCTTTCGCAGATTACCCGCTGGGCGATACCATCAAGGAATACTACAAGACCTGGTATAGCTATGATGTGACCGATGACGAGCTGGAGGAAATGCTGCTGTACTGATGAAGGACACCATCTGGATCAAAAAAGGCCGCTTTACCCCGCTGGCTATCCTGCTGATGCTGGCCCTGCCGCTGGTCACTTCGGTGGTCTGCCTGTGCTTCGGACGTATGAATGTCCCGGTCGGGGAAGTGCTGGCCGCTCTGCGCACAGCTCTGACCGGCGGCAGCGCGGCCAATGTGCAGAACTATTCCATCGTCATCAACCTGCGTCTGCCCCGCATCCTCATGGCCATCATCGTGGGTGCAGGGTTGACCTGTGCGGGCAACACCTTTCAGTCCCTGTTTTCTAATCCGCTTGCCACGCCGGACATTCTGGGCGTGACCAGCGGCACCTGTGTGGGCGCAATTCTGGCCATCATTCTGTCGTGCAGCATTCTGGAAACACAGCTCATTGCGCTGGTGTTCGGCCTTGCGTCCGTCTGCTTTACCCTGAAAATTGCAGGCAAGAACGATGGCCGTTCCATGGTCTATCTGGTTCTGGCCGGAACCATTGCCTCCTCGCTGTTCAACGCAGTCGGATCGCTGCTCAAGTATACGGCCGACCCGCAGGATAAGCTGCCGGAGATCACCTACTGGCTCTTGGGCAGCTTTACCAGTGCCAGTTACCAGAAGATCCTGATTGGCTGCCCACTTATCGTTGCCGGAATTATCATCATCTATCTGCTGCGCTGGCGGCTGAACATCCTTTCACTGAGTGATGACGAGGCTCGTGCCAGCGGCATCAACATCAAGCAGACCCGAATGCTGTTCATTGTTGCATCTACGCTGGTCACGGCTTCAGCCGTTTCCATGTGCGGCCAGGTGGGCTGGATCGGTTTGCTGATCCCGCACGCATCCCGGATGCTGGTAGGAAGCAACAACCGTTATGTGGTGCCCCTCAGTCTCAGTCTGGGAGCCAGCTTTATGATCCTGATCGATACCCTGTCCCGCAGCATCAGCATTATCGAGCTGCCTCTTTCCATCCTCACCGCTATCATCGGTGCGCCGGCATTTATTTCTCTGCTGAATAAAACAAGGAGCAACCTGCAATGATCTTGGAAGTGCAGAACGGTTGCTTCGGCTACCCGAAGCAGCCTGTGATTCTCGAAAATATCAATTTGCGTCTGGAAGAAGGACACATCCTTGCAATTCTTGGACCAAACGGCATTGGTAAAACCACCCTGCTCAAGTGCATGATCGGTCTGCTGTCGTGGCACAGCGGCAAGACCCTGCTCTATGGTAAGGAGATCCACACCCTGAAGCCGAAGGAAGTGTGGAGCACCATCTCCTACATCCCGCAGTCCCACGGGTTTGCCTTCTCCTATACCGGACTGGAAATGGTTTTGCTGGGCCGCAGTGCCCATCTGGGTATGTTCCAGCAGCCCGGTAAAGAGGAACTGGAAATGGCCGAAGCCATGATGGAGCGGGTGGGCATCTCTCACCTTGCCAACAAGGACTGCAACCGGATGAGCGGCGGCGAACTGCAAATGGTGCTCATTGCCCGTGCCCTTATCAACGAGCCGAAGCTCATCATTCTGGACGAGCCGGAAACCGGTCTGGATTTCCACAATCAGATCTTAGTACTGAATATGGTGGAGCGGCTGGCGCATGAATCCGGCATCAGTGCCATCATGAATACCCACTATCCCACCAATGCCATGAGCGTAGCGGACGAAGTCCTGATGCTGAACCGCAAAGGCGAATTTTTCTACGGTCCAGCTGCGGAGATCTTGAACGAGGAGAACATCTCGTATTCTTTTGATGTTCAGGTGCTGGTGGATGAACTGCATTATCATGGGCGGTCGGTGCGCAGCATCGTTCCGGTTGGTCTGCGGGAGGAAACTGCTGTATGAACAATGTTCCTTTTACACTTTCCCAGGTTCGCCCGATCCGGAATGCTATGACCGTTTCCCGACCTTCCGGACTGGGCTATGGAGTGCCGATAACATGGTTTTCCTTGGGCGCAGGCACTTCTATTACCCCGGAATACTATGACTGCACCACTCTTTATCTGGGTGGTGAGGGAAACGGCAAGTTTCTTCTGGGAGTCGATGGGCAGGAAGTGTCTGTCAAACCCGGAGAAGTGCTGTATGTACCGCCGAAAACACTGTGCGGCACAAAAACCGACAGTGGAATGATCTATACTGAAATCATTCTGAAAAAGGAGAACTTCACCATGAACAACATTCTCAAAGCAGGCCAGCCCACCGAACTGAAAGATCTCATTTCTTACGAGGACGGCAGCATCGCCAATCTGGACATCGCCCATGCCGACAACATGAAATTCGTGCTGATGGCTTTTGACGAGGGCACTGGCCTGACTCCGCACCGTGCTCCCGGCAATGCCATCCTGACCGCCCTCGAAGGCAAGGCCATTATTGGCTATGAGGGCAAGGATTACGAGCTGAACGCAGGCGAGAGCTTCCGCTTCGATAAGAACGGCCTGCACAGCGTTACCGCACAGGGCAAGTTCAAGATGAGCCTGCTGCTGGTCATCGAATAAGCGATCTTCTGTTTCATAACAGACGCAAAGAACCCGTCCGGACGTACCGGACGGGTTCTTTGCGTCTGTCAGATTCAGCAGTAGTAGAGGAACGAACGCAGGCGGCTCCATGCAGTTTCATCCCAGTCGTTATCAAGGGAAAGCTGGAACAGTGGGGCACTGCAGGCATCGTGCAGGCCGCGCATATCCAGAATCATCGCTGTATTTTCATACCGGGGTGCAAGGGTCAGCACTGCATTGGTACGGTTAGAAAGCTCCACGGCCTTGGCGTACCGATATCGACCGTTCCCGCCTGAAAAATTCGGCAAGGCAGAGTCCGCAATGAGGAACAGTGTTTCAGCGTCTTCCGCAAAGGTACTCTGCGCTCCAAGTTCATTCCCAAGGGTCTGCATCTGCCTCTGCATCTGGTCAAGCCAACCAGCCGATGGTTTGTTTTCATCCAAATTGTCTTTCCACAGAAACCAGAGTGCCTCGCTGAGCGGGGCGCGAAGCACCTGTTCGCCTTCGGCTTCCAGCGCAGCAAGTACGCCGTTGTCCAGTTCTGTCAGGCAGAGCGGCGTACCAACAGCGGCAATGCGGCGGCCTTTTGCGGGAAGTGTGCCGATCTCTCTCGCTGCGGTGTGCAGCTGCTCCCAGCCAGGCAGAGCATCCCACTGTGCCGAAATGTCTGCACGTTTATCTGCCGGAGCAGCATAGAGGATATCTCCCGCCAGCAAAGTGCGGAAGAGTGCGTCACGGTTCTGCGCCATTTCGGGCAGTGTTTCCAGCATCGGGCTGACCAGTTGAGCATTCCGCTCTTTTCTGCGGTCCAACACAGCACGGATGACACGGGCGTACTGACCGTCTGCCTCCGCACCCTGCGTCTGCGGAATTAGGAACTGCGCATGTGCGTGGTCATTTTTACGCTCAGCAAAGATACTGCCCAGCAGTGCCGGGAAAGGCAGGTATTCTTTTGCACTCGTCTCCGCTCGGCCAAGGCTCAGAATATCGTCCGTCAGGTGCGGCAGCTCGTAGGGGTCTGCCCCTTGCTGTTTGAAATATGCGGCCAGATAGGGCGTATAAGCCCCCATCGCCGGAAGATAGAGTGGCACATTGGGGGATGGTGTCTGTGCCAGACGACAGGGGTGAATATCGACCTGCTCGATGTTGAAATCTGTCGGCAGAGCCACCGCCGGGCGGTGGTTCAGGCTGTTCAGGAAGGCTTCAATGCGGGTGATGACACCCACATTGGAAAAGTGCTCGTCCACTTCGATCTGCAAGTAGGGCTTATCCCCCATTTCCTGCTTGAACAGGTGTGAGAGCATGGTGTCCGGGCCGCAGCCGTGGTTGGTCAGGTAGACAGCGTAGAGGTTCGGGTGGTGAGCGATCAGCTTTGCTCCGGACAGGATATGCTGCCCGAACGGATAATAAAGATTATCGTATTCATCGGAGATGTCCAGCGCATGACCGGGCAGGTGGCTCAGCGTAATGACCTTGTAGCCCCGCTCCAACAGCAGTTCCGGGATGCCCATGTTCAGGATGGGGTCGGAAACGCCGTAGTTGCGGGTGATGAGCACCAACACTTTATCGTCCGGTCTCAGGGTCGCCAGCAGAGCTTTGCCCTGTTTTTCCACGGCGGCGGTATGGCGGCGCACCGCCATGGCACCACTGAGCAGAGCTTTGGCACAAAACGGTTTCGGGATACCTAGTACTTTGCCCAGCCCCAGCATGGCGGTGGCCATGGCTTCCTGCCCGAAGTCCAGATCAAATACCGGGCTGAGCAGGGTGATGCCCTTGCTTTCGATGTCCAGTGCCTTTGCGATGGACACCGCCGCCGTCTGCATATAGACGCAGCCGTAGTTGTGCTTCACCCGGCTCTTTTCGTGCTTCATGGTGTGGATGCTGGGCAGAAAGATATAATCCACCTTCTGGTCGATGAGCTGCTGTATGTGGCCGTAGATCAGCTTGACCGGGTAGCAGGTCTCCCCTTGTGCGGTCTGCTGAGCCAGCCGGATCGTTTCCTCACTGGTGGGGTCAGTCAGGACGACATTGAAGCCCAACGAGGTAAAGAAGGCATTCGCCATCGGGAAGAATTTGTGGATCATCAACGCAAAAGGCACACCTACGGTCTTTTTACATGGGTCACGTTTGCCAGTGTAACCCTCCAAAAGCAGTTTGTCTGCCTGCTTGTAGAAGTCAATATTCTTCTGAATCTCCGCACTGCGGCTGTCCTCTGCATCCTTTGCCGGGCTGTCAAATCCCACAAATCGGCTGGGTGCGTCGCCCACAGCTTCCTGTGCCAGCAAAGCCACGCCATATGCGCCGCTGATGGAAAAGACCGGGCTGACCTGTATGCGGTCGCCGTATGCGGATTGGAATGCCGCCACAATGCCGGGGTTGTAATCGACACCGCCCTGCAAAACGATGTGCTGCCCCACAGGTTTAGAACCAACAACTTTATGCAGATAGTTCTGTACGATGGAGTGACAAAGGCCTGCGGCAATATCCGCCCGTGAAATACCTTCAGCGGAAGCGGACGCAATGGCCGTTTCGATAAACACCGTGCACCGTTCTCCCAAGGATGCCGGATGTTCAGAGGATAAGGCTAATGGGCCAAATTCCGCCAGTGGGATGCCCATACGGGCAGCTTGTTCTTCCACAAAAGAACCGGTACCGGCAGCGCAGATCTTGTTCATTTGAAAATCCACAACTTCACCGTTCTGGATGCTGATGTATTTGCTATCCTGTCCGCCGATCTCAAACACGGTATCGACTTCCGGCACCCAATGAGCAGCTCCCTTGGCTTGCGCAGTGATCTCATCCCGGACAGCATCCGCGCCGATGCGCTTGCCGACACGCTCCCGCCCGGAGCCAGTCACGCCCACCGCCGTAAAGCGCACCGCACCGAACCGTTCCCGGATGCTGGCCAGCCCCTTGCGGACAGCTCCTTCCGGGTTACCTGCGGTGCGCAGATATTGAAAGTCTACCAGTTCACCGTCAGCACCGACCAGGACAAGATCGGTGCTGGTGGAACCGATGTCGATGCCCAGCGCACAGCCCTTCTCCGGGAGGATACCGGTGGCCTTCGGCTCAGAAAGATCAGTGCCGGGCAACAGTTCCAGTCTGGGAAGCCCGGTTGTCGTGGAGCGTGTTGCCATTGCATCGTTCAACAACGCATCCAGCTGTGCCAGTGTAAATGCACCTTCTGCCTTGCATGCTGCACCGATGGCCGCTTCAAAACGCGCTTCTTCCGGGACGATCAGTTCCTCTTCGGTCAGGTCGAACACATCCCGGATAGCCCGTATCACACCGGAGTTGCAGGTCACGCCGCCGCAGAATACCACCGGTTTGCAGACCGGAAGCCGACGCACGATGGTAGCTTTGTAGTTGCGGATCATCGCATAGCACAATCCCAGCAGAATGTCCGGTGTGGAAACGCCTTCCTGCTGGCGGTGAATGATATCCGTTTTGGCAAACACGGCGCAGCGTCCGGAAAGCCGCGGGACGCTCTGCGCCTGCTCAACCAGCGCAGAATAATCCTCCAGCTTGCAGCCCACACGGGACATCTGGTCTTCAAAGAACGAGCCCGTGCCGCCTGCACAGTGTTCGTTGACTGCGAACTGCGGTGCACGGCTCTGCAAATCCGTGATGAATCGCGCACCCTGACTGCCGATTTCAATGACCGAACCAGCCTGCGGAACAATCTGGCGCACACCCTCGACGATAGCTGGGATATCCCCAAAAGAGGGAATATCGGGAGCCTGTTCCAGCAGAGCTTCGGTGTTGCTGCCAGTTACACAGAGCGAAAACGGTGTGTCTGCATCCAGTTCCAATGCAGAAAGTCCTTTTTTCAGGCAGGCGAACGGCCTGCCGTGATGCACCGCCATCCACTGCTTTGCCATTGCACCATCCCGCAGCAGCACCAACTTGACCGTCGAAGTGCCGATATCCATACCCAACGAAAGCATTGTGTCACTCCTTCAAGACAAACCCTGCAAGTTATAGGGTTTGACATTTCAAACTTTATACCGTATAATAATGATGCCTTTTAATTAGACATCTCTAACCAAGAGTTTAACACAACTACCTCGGAGTGTCCGTTGTTATGGCAACGGCAAAGTAAATTTTAAGATGGAGCAATATTATTCAATTTTACAGCAATGCGGCATGTTCAACGGCATCCAGCCACGAAAATATAGGGAAGTCCTTCGTTGCTTGAATGCGACTGTCCGTGAATATCCTCGTGGTGCGCACATCGTCGAGCTGGGTGAGCAGAGCCACAATACGGGTGTTCTGCTGGATGGCACGATAGAAGAATTTTTGTATGATGAAAATGGCAATCAAATCAGCATCTGCCGTTTTTGTCCCGGAGAAGTATTTGGTGCAGAACTGGCCTGTACTGGCTGGACGACAAGTCCGGTCTGTCTGCGTGCCAGTTCGGACTGTACCGTAATGCTGCTGGATTTCAGCGCATTGATGTCACAGAAAACGCTGTCCTGTCCCTGCCGGATGCAAGTCACAGCAAATCTTATGCAGGATATGGCGCAGCAGCTTCTGTTCTTCAATACAAAGGTGCGTATTCTTGCCCAGAAGCGTCTGCGGGATCGGCTGAAGATTTATCTTCAAACCTTGACACCCGATGAAAAAGGCTGTTACAGTCTGCCCTACACCCGGACAGAACTGGCAGATTTCCTCTGTGTGGACCGCAGTGCTCTTTCCCGTGAGCTGTGCCGGATGCGCGATGAGAGGATCCTTGATTTTTCCGGTGCAAAGATTCACCTGTTGAACCCAACGTTTTTGTATGGTTGGAACTGACAGTACTTCTAAATCTATGAAAAAAAAAATTGTCTGCCTAACATTTTTGTTCGACAGACAATTACTTTTCAATCTTCTAGTGTACGACTACCGGACACATTCTTCAAATATTCCTCCGAGTCACCGTTCAGAATCAAATCGGCATAGCCCAGCGGATCGTTGTAGATGAGGTAGTCCAGTTCCGTCCTCTGCGCCATGGTCACGTCCAATTCATCCTCAACCCCGGTACAGTCAATGGAAATTTTTCTCCCATCCCGGAGCAGTAGTTCCACACAGCCGGTGTCCATGTTGAAATGGCAAGCTCTTGCATCGTATTTCATGTTTGTGTCCTTTCTGCCTTACGGCACCTTTACAGTTGTGACTTTCGTTACACGTTTTTTCTGATAAGGTTTCGGACACACGGCCGTCGGGAATGAGCCGGAATTATCATTTCCGAAGAAAACAAAAAATCCGAACTCTTCTCCTATTGGAAAAAAGTTCGGATTTTGTTGTTGTGGTGCGGATAAGAGGACTTGAACCTCCACCGAGTTGCCCCGATTAGAACCTGAATCTAACGCGTCTGCCAATTCCGCCATATCCGCATATTCTGTTTTGTTCGCTGCCGTTCGGCTCGGAACGATAGTTATTATACCACGGAAAGCGGGAAAGTCAAGCGTTTTTTCAAAAAAGTTTTTGCATTCTTTTCCGCATATTTTATCTTGCGTCCCTGCGCGCAAAAACACAGACATCCGCCCCGGTGATGCCTGCTTCCGGGGCAGATGTCTGCCAGACCACGCTTCTTCTTTTGCAGTTTTTCCTGAATTTTCTCAGATACCCCAGAACAGCCAGAGGCTCCCTGCCCCCACGAGAACTGCCGCCAGTGTGAAGGGTACGCCGATGCGCAGGAAGTCCCGGGTACGGACAGTCTCGCCGTTCTTGCGGAGAATGCCGATGGCCGCGATGTTGGCCGACGCGCCGATGGGGGTCAGGTTGCCGCCCAGCGTCGCGCCGGTAAGCAGACCGAAGTAGAACAGCTCCGGCTCAATGCCCGCGCCGCCGTTCATGAGGGCGGCGACGCCCTGTACCACCGGCAGCATGGCCGCCACATAGGGGATGTTGTCGATGAAGGCCGACAGCCCCACCGACGCGGCCACCAGCAGCAGGTAAAGATGCAGCGGCTCGTCTCCGGCTGCGGAGTGGAACAGCTGCGCCGCCGCGTCGATGACGCCCGCCCTGCTCACTCCTTCCAGCAGAATAAAGAGGCTGAAGAGCAGCAGCAGGGTGTCATAGTCCAGCGCCCGGAACGTCTCGGCCAGCGGCCTCAGGGAGCGGCTGCGCCAGCAGGCGCGGGCGGCACCGAAGAGGCACAGCCCCATGCAGACGAGCCCGCTGCGCAAGGTATAGAGCAGATGCAGCACGCCGCCAGAGGGCTCAGGCAGGAAGGACGCCGCGATGAGCAGACCTACCGTCAGCAGGAGAAGCGCCGTGGGGACATCGTCCTCCACCTCCGTTTCCACCGTGACATGGACGGGCTGGCGCTGGTCCCGGAACAGCCAGAACAACACCCCCAGCGAGGCCAGCGCTCCCAGCTCCACGCTCCAAAAGATGCCGGGCCGGCCCTCCATCCAGAAGAAATCGAAGAAATTCATCCCCGCAAAGCCGCCCAGCAGGATGCTCGTGGTGTCCCCCACCAGCGTTGCCGCGCCCTGTAAATTGGACGACACCGCAATGGCGATGAGCACCGGCACCGGCGACAGTTTCAGCCGCCGGGCGATGGCAAGCCCTACCGGAGCCACCATCAGCACGGTGGCCACATTGTCCACAAAGGCACTGATGAACCCCGCCAGCAGCGCCAGCACCGACACGGCCCACCGGACATCCGGCACATGGGCAATGAGCTCTTCGGCCAGCCGGGCGGGCATCTTGCTCTGGATAAAAAGAAAGACCGTACCCATCATTCCCGCCATCATCAGCAGGACATTGAAGTCTACGGCCCGAGCGGCGTCCGCCAGCGTGAAATCGTACACGTCCAGCTTTCCCAGCAGCAGGAACGCCCCGGCCCCGCCCAGCGCGACCCAGGGGCGGTACTGCTGCACCGCCAGCATCAAGATATAAAACAGGACAAACAGGCTCAGCGCCAGTGTCATTTCGTCTCCTCCGCAGGTTCCAGAGGCTTTGCGTCTTCTTCTATCATCCGATAGCCCACGCCAAGCTCGTTGAGGATATAAGTATTGCTGCCCGGGCGGCTGCCCAGCTTTTTGCGGATATTGGCCATATTCACCTGCAGCTTCTTGGTGCTGCTGGCGTCCGTGTCGCCCCAGATGGCCCGGACGATGGCCGCATAGGTCATCACGCGCCCGGCGTGCTCGGACAGGAAAGCCACGATGTTGTATTCCGTCTGGGTCAGGCGCACCTCCTGCCCGTCCACGAACACCTTGCGGCGCTCGTAGTTGATGGTGAGGCCCTGTGCGCTGAACACCCCGCCGGGCAGACTGCCGCCGCCATAGCGGTTCACCCGCAGCGCAGCCCGCACCCGGGCCAGCAGCTCACCGGTGCCGAAGGGCTTGGTGATATAGTCGTTGGCACCGAGGTCGAGGGCCTCGATCTTATCCTGCTCGGTGGTGCGGGCCGACAGGACGATGATGGGGGTCAGATACTTCTGCCGGATGGAGCGTATGGCGTCCAGACCGTCCCGGTCGGGCAGGCCGAGGTCCAGGATGACGAGGTCCGGGTTATAGGAGATGAACATGGTCATGCCCATCACGCAGGTCTGGGCCACCAGCGCCTGATAGCCGTTGGTCTCCAGCAGGGTCTGGATGAAGCTGCAGATGTTCGCCTCATCCTCGATGATAAGTACCTTGAATTTATTATTGCTCATCCTCTGTTTCCTCCGTATCCACTTCTTCGGTCTCCAGCCAGAACCGGATGGTCGTACCCTCGCCGGGCGTGCTCTCGGCCTTTATCTCGCCGCCGTGGGCTTTGATGATGGCCGCGCACACCGACAGCCCGATGCCCATGCCGTGCTTGCCGCCCGACGAGGTATCCTGCGTCAGGGTCGTGCCGGTGAAGAGGGTCTTGAGCCGCTCTTTCGGGATGCCGCAGCCGTTGTCAACGACTTCAAACACCGCCCGCTGCCCCAGCGTGAACACCCGCAGCGTCAGGCGGGTCATCCCCTTGGCGTGGAGCACCGCGTTTTCCAAAAGGTTCGTCAGCACCTGCTGGATGAGCATGGAGTCCATCGGGATGACGATGAAGTCATCCGGAAGCTTTACTTCCACCGGTACGCCGGGGTGGAGCTTCTGGAACCGCACCAGCACCGTATCCACCAGCTCTTCCAGCACGGTGGGCGTCTTCTGGATGGCGACGCCGTCGGCGTCGATGCGGGTGACGGAGAGCAGATTCTCCACCATCCGGTTGAGCCACTGGGCGTCGGCACAAGCCTCGGAAAGGAGCTTTATCTTCTGCTCCCGGCCCAGCGAGTCGTAGTTGTCGATGACCGTAGAGCAGGCCCCGTAGATGGACGTCAGCGGGGTGCGCAGGTCGTGGGAGACAGCCCGCAGGAGGTTGGCCCGCATCTTCTCCGTCTCGCTCTCCATCCGCAGCTGCTCCTGCTTTTTGATGCGGGTGGTCAGGGTGCTCGTCATAAAGGAGACCACCAGCATCACCATGCCGGAGAAGATGTTCTCCGGGATGGTGAAGTTGAAGGCAAAGTAGGGTGTGCGGAACGCGAAGTTGACCGCCAGCACGCTGATGACAGAACCGGCCACGCCCCACCAGTAGCCGTCGGTGTACATGGAAACAAAAAACACCGCCAGCAGGAACACCATCGAGGCCACACCGTCGATGCGGCCGCTGATGAACTGGATGAGCGTCACGCAGGCGAACGCCCCGATGAGCGCCGCCAAAAGTACCCAGACGTCCTTTTTCCGGAGCATCTGCTTCATTTGCTGTCCCTCCCGATATATATTCAATCCCACTGTAAAAGTATACCACAAATAAATTAAAGATACAGCAAAGGGTGGGTATTTTTCCATGGTTTCAAAGGGTTGACAAACGTGCGTTCCTGGCTCACAATAGAATCATCTTCTTTATCGTAATAAAGGAAAGGGAAAGAATATGCTGTATTTTGAGAACGACTACTGCGAGGGTGCGCATCCCGCCATCCTGCAGAAGCTGACGGAAACGAACTTCGAGAAGGTGTCCGGCTACGGCACCGACCCCTACTGCGCCAGCGCAAAGGAGAAGATACGCGCCGCCTGCGCCTGCCCCGAGGCAGATGTCTTCTTCATCTCCGGCGGCACCCAGGCCAACTCCATCGTCATCGCCTCCACGCTCCGCCGCTGGGAAGGCGTCGTCGCCGCCGCCACCGGCCATGTGGCCGGTCATGAGGCGGGTGCCATCGAGTTCACCGGCCACAAGGTCATCGGCCTGCCCCAGAAAAACGGCAAGCTGGATGCCGCCACGGTGGAGGATTTCTGCAAGACCTTCTACGCCGACTCGAACCACGACCACATGGTCTTCCCCGGCATGGTGTATATCTCCCACCCCACCGAGTACGGCACCCTGTACAGCAAGGCTGAGCTCGAGGCCCTGTCCGCCGTCTGCCACACCTACCACATGCCCCTCTTCGTGGACGGCGCACGTCTGGGTTATGCGCTGGTGAGCGAGGGTACCGATGTGACCCTGGCAGACCTCGCCCGGCTCACCGACGTCTTTTACATCGGCGGCACCAAGGTGGGCGCACTCTGCGGCGAGGCCGTGGTCTTCCCCCACGGCGCACCGGCCCACTTCATGACCATGGTCAAGCAGCAGGGCGCTCTGCTGGCCAAGGGCCGCCTCATGGGCATCCAGTTCGACGTCCTCTTCACCGACGACCTCTACACCCGCATCAGCCGCAACGCCATCGAGACGGCCAACGCCCTCAAGAAGGGCCTCGCCGCAAAGGGCTACCGCTTCTTTATGGACTCCCCCACCAACCAGCTCTTTGTCGTGCTGGAAAACACCCAGCTGGCCGCGCTGGAAGGCAGGGCAAAGTTCGGCTTCTGGGAGAAGTTCGACGACCGCCACACCGTCGTCCGCATCGCCACCAGCTGGGCCACTAAGATGGAAGAGATCGAGCAGCTCATCGCTCTGATGTAACTGCCAAAACTTTTCCCTCCGTTTTATGCGAAACGCCGGTTGCTTTTGGGGCGTCAGTATGCTATCTTTGAAAGAAACATGAGTGGAAGGAAGGTCTTCTCTATGAGCTTTTTTGACAGGCTCTTCGGCGGCAGGGCAAAGACTGCGGAAGAGACGCGGTTCTCCGGTGAAAAGATGGTCGTCAAAGCCCCCATGGACGGCATCGTTCTCCCGCTGGAGCAGATCCCCGATGAGACGTTCGCCACCGCCATTCTGGGGCCCGGCTGCGGCATTGAGCCCACCGGCGACACCGTGTACGCCCCGTTTGACGGCACCATCACGCAGGTGGCTTCCACCCTGCACGCCATCGGCATCACCAGCGACGACGGCATCGAGCTGCTGATCCATGTCGGCATGGACACCGTCGAGATGCAGGGCAAGGGCTTCACCGCTCTGGTCAAGGAAGAGCAGAAGGTCAAGGCCGGCACCGCTCTGCTGAAGGTCGATCTGGACGCCATCCGCGCTGCCAACCACCCCACCACCACCGCCATCATCGTGACCAACGCCGATGACCTGCCAAAGCTCCATATCATCGCGGGCGGCATCGTCTCCACCGGCACGCCGCTGTTCAAATTCGAGTAAGATACAAAAAAGACATCTGCCGCCGGCAGATGTCTTTTTTGTTATGCTCATGCTTTTTCGGGCTTATACTGCAGGACCCGCTCGGAGACGAGGCCGTTGAAGAACTGGATGAAGGGTCCGAGGCAGAACGCGCAGATGAGGGTACCCAGACCCACAAGACCGCCCAGGAGCCAGCAGAGCAGGGCGCAGAAGGCGTCGGTGAAGACGCGGCAGCCGAAGTACTGGAAGTGCGTGTAGTCCCGCAGACCCAGCGAGAGGTAATCGTAGGGCGCAATGCCGAGGTCAGCCGTCTGGTAGAGAGACGCGCCCAGCGCCGTCACAAGGACGGCCAGCACCACCCACACCAGCTGTTCCGGCAGGGACGCTGCCGGGCCGAAGGCCGCGGCAATGGGCTCGTAGAAGAAGGTTATGATGAACCCCATGCCGATGCCGTTGACGAAGGTGCCAAGGCCGATGTACTTGCGCCCGAACCAGAATTCCAGCGCAAAGAAGAGGATGTTGGTGGCGACGTTCTGCACGCCCAGCGAGATGCCCAGCAGCTCGGCAAGGCGCATATTCAGCGCGCTGATGGAGTCGTTGCCGAGATGGGACTGCTTGAAGAGGGCGATGCCCAGACCAATAATGACAATGCCCACCACCATGCCCACGATGCGGCGGGTGGTCGGCTTTTGGGTGGTCGAAGTGCTCATGAAACGGCCTCCTGATTTCTTTTTCTCTATTATAACGCTGCAGGAGGGTCGGCGCAATCAATATTGCACAATTCTCTGTTTCATTGTGGAAAACTCATCGTCTCAGGTCTTCTTCCAGCCGGGCCTTGTCCAGCCCCTCGCCGATGACGATGAGCACCTGCTGTCCCTGCGGGATGGGGGCCGCCGTCAGACCGGCGGCGGCAGCATTCAGCTCATACCACCGGCCATCGTCCTCCACGAAGCCTTTCACACGGAGGACGTTTCCGCAGGCGGGGTCGGTGAAGAGGGACGGGATGTTCTTTTCCAGCTGAGCGCGGGGCAGACCCAGCTCGAGGAAGTAGGCCGAGGTGAAAGCATCGTGCGCGTCGAAGTGGAGCTTTTCGCAGCTGGCCTGCCGGAAGCCGCACTTTGCGATGCGGGCCATATCGTCGCCGGTCAAATCGGCCCAGTCCTTCGCAATGATCTCCTCCGGGCCGAACTTCCGGGAGCACTTGCAGGCTTCCAGCGCACGGGCCAGATGGGCTTCTGCCCCCTGCTTCTGCGCGTCAGAGGCCAGCTGACAGCGGCTCAGGAGGACACTGCCCGCCCACGCACTCTCGGAAGCGAGGATATATTCTGCCTGCGGGGAAAGCACCTCCGGCAGAAGAGCATCCACGATGGCGATGACATTGCCCAGCTGATACCAGCGGTCCAGCGGCTCGTCCCGCAGCACGTCGAAGAACTCGTCCACGTCAAAGATGCCGCTGGGCTCCACGATGACCCGCTCAAAGCCCCGCATGGCCATGGAGATGAGCTTCGTCCGCATCCGGCGCTGGTGGGTGTCGCAGTCGCAGCCGCCGCTGATGGTTTCCAGCTCCACGCCCTGCGCCTCCAGATCCTGAAGCAGCATGGCGTCCACGTTCACTGCGCCGAAGTCGTTTTCCAGCACACAGACTTTGACGCCCTGCCCGGCCCACCATGCTGCGTATCTGCGCAGGAAGGTGGTCTTCCCTGCCCCGAGAAATCCTGTGATAAGGTCTACCTGTACCATATTCCGTCCCTCCGTCGGTTTCTTTTTCCGCTGTCAGTATAAGCGAACGAGGCCGGATTGTCAAACAGAGGAAACGGCCCTTTCCCGGTCTGGGAAAGGGCCGTTCCGCCGCAATGCTGGGAGTTCCTTACAGGAATTCGACGCTGCCGTCCTCGATGTGGTACATCGCACCGACGACCCGCAGGCCCGTTTCCTCCTCGATGTTATGGATGCACAGGCTCTTTTCGATCTCCTGCACACTGTGCCGGACATTGAGACAGCTGGCCTTGTAGGGGTCTGTTTCGTCCCCGATGGCCTTTTTTATCTCGTCCGTGATGTAGCGGATATAGCCGGAGGACTCGTGGTTGATGGCGGCATCCACTGCGCCGCAGTGGGTATGGCCCAGCACCACCACCAGCCGACAGCCCAGATGGCCGGCAGCGTACTCGATGCTGCCCAGCTGGTGGTCATCGATGACATTGCCCGCCAGCCGGATGACGAACAGCTCACCGATGCCCGCCGAGAAGATGTTCTCCGGGATGACCCGGGAATCCGAACAGGTGACGATGATGGCGTAGGGCGACTGGCCCTTGGCCCAGGTGGACATCCGGATACGGCGGGAAATATCGCCGCTCCCGTTTTCCGCGTTCAGGTATTTCAGATTGCCCGCCGCCAGCTTGTAGATGGCATCGGCCGCGGTGCAGACTGGGGTCTCACGCATTGCAGCAGCCTCCTTGGGGAAAAGTGGTAAAAAATATCCTGTAAAAATGCCCGGCCGTCCAACGAAGGGCAGCCGGGCGGGAACTCAGTTTATCAGAAGTGGATGACGCCGAGGATCAGACCAGCGACGAGGCAGACGATGGAAACGCCCCACTGCCAGCCGAAGCAGTACTTGATGTGGTCCTTGATCTCGACACCGGCCAGACCGATGCCCAGATAGGTAGCGGGAGCCACCGGGCTGATGAAGGTAGCGCAGTTGCGGCAGACGACCATTGCGATGGCGATGTGAGCCGGGTTGACGCCGAACTGGTTGCCAACGCTGACCAGAACGGGCAGCAGGCCGTAGAAGTAGGAGTCGGTATCGAACAGCAGAGCCAGAGGCACGCTCAGGATGCCGATGATGATGGGCAGGAAACGGCCCATGGATGCCGGGATGAAGCTTGCCATGACGACTGCCATCTTCTCCATGATGCCGCTCTTGCTCAGGACACCGAGGAAGACGCCGGCACACAGAATGGTGGATGCCATGCTCAGGCCAGCGGAAGCGTGGCTCTTGATGATGGAGTTGTGCAGCTTCTTGCCGCGGTAGTTGACCAGAATGCCCAGAGCGCAGCCGACCATAAAGACGTAGTAAGAGGGGAAGATGTCCAGGACCAGCACAATGATGACGGCCAGAGTCAGGATGACGTTGAAGATGAAGTTCTGGGGACGAGCCAGAGCCTCGTCCTTCTTGCCGTCGTCGGAGTCGTCGTACTTGCCGGCGTCCTCAGCAACGATGGAATCGCCGAGCTTTGCGATGCGCTTCTTCTCCTGCAGGCCCCAGAAGATGGCGGTGCCGACAGCCAGCACCAGGCCGACGACCTGCATGGGCATGAGCTGGAACCACAGGTCGTTGGGCTCCATCTCGATGACGCTTGCGGCGCGCATGGTGGGGCCGCCCCAGGGCATCAGGTTCATGACGCCCATTGCGGTGACGCAGATGAGCAGCAGGGTCTCACGGCGCATGTGCAGGCGCTTGTAGACGGGCAGCATGGCGGGGATGGTGATGAGGAAGGTGGAAGCGCCGCCGCCGTCCAGATGGCCGATGATGGCGATGAGGCAGGTCATCAGAGCAACGCCGACGACGTTGTTGCCGACCTTCTTCATCAGCGCACCGATGATCTTGTCGAACATGCCTGCATCGGTCATGACGCCGAAGAACAGGACGGAGAAGATGAACAGGACAGCCGTACCGTGGACGCCCTTGACGCCCTCCTTGATAAAGCCAGCCATTTCATCCAGGGTGAAAGCACCGGTAGCCACCAGAATGGCTGCGGTGATGGTCGAGACGCTGACGAATGCCAGTGCAGGGACCGTGACATTGCGCAGCAGCAGGACGATGACCGCAATCACCGTTGCAAAGCCGAGCAGAGCGAGGATCGTATCACTCATGGGTTTGTACTTCCTTTCCTTTTTTCATATACCGGGGATGCATTCCGTTTTATCCTCCGGAATCATTCCCGTTCGTTATGGTTCCAGTATACAGGCTCAAACTTACAGCCCAAAGCCCTTCTCGTTACGGTTTGTTAAGAAATTCCTTAATATCCTGTAAGATTCCGTATGGAAGGTTGGATACAATATAGCCGGAGCTGCGCAAAAAAACAACAGGCCCCGGGGTGTTTCCACTCCGGGGCCTGTTTTCATCTTTATTTATGGGGAATCTATCGCCTTGCGGCGGTCCTCACATGGGGAAGCGGGAATTAGTTGTTTGCAGTCTTTGCGACCACATCGTTGACGATGACGACCAGCATGTACTTGCCATCGCTCGTCTTGGCAATGCCCAGCTTGCCGGTCTCAGCAACTTCATGATTCATGTCGTTAACGACAGCGGCCTGAGCCTCGAACAGAGCGCCATTCACAATGCCAGCCTGCAGGTTTGCGTTCTTCGTGGCATTCTCGGTCTTGACCAGAGCAACACGGATCTGCTTGCCAACGTTTGCCTTCTCGGCATCAGAGCCGTTGGCGAACACGCCCAGAGCCTTCTGGACTGCATTAGCGGCATCGGTGTTGTCGTCGATGTGCTCCTGACTGATGACCTTGCCGGTGACCTTCTCAACAGCATTGTCCAGAGTGATCTTGTTGGCGGAGTCAGCAGCGATGATAGTCTCGATAGCCTTCAGGGTTTTCTCAGCAGTCTCATCCACTTCCTTGCTCAGCTCGACCTTGACGCCCATCTTGTTCAGAGAATCAGCGATGTCCTTGCTCTTGACGCTCTTGCCGCAGCCAGTCAGAACGGACAGTGCCAGAACGCCGGCGAGGGCGACGGCCAGAAACTTCTTTGCCATTTTCATGATTTTTGCCTCCATAATTATGAATGATCTTACAGGCAGGCTGTCCAGTTCCGGTCGTCGGCCTGTCGGCCTTATTATACCCCCCCCCCCATATATTTGTCAATATATTCCTGCATTTTTATCATATTGCCGAATTATGAAGGATACCTCTGTGCATATTCCACAAATTCACAAAAACAGCCGCTGTTCACTCTTTCCGGCTGCTCCGTATCTGGGCCAGCAGCGTAGACGCCGACACCGGTTTTACCACATAGCCGTCGATGACGCCGTGGCTGCGGGCGTCCACGATCTCCCTTGTGGGGGCATTGGTCATCACGATGCGGGTCACGCCCGGGTAGCGGCCCCGGATGGCCATGCAGAAATCCACGCCGCTGCTGCTCATCAGGCTCTCGTCGATGGCAAGGACGTCGAAGGGCTGCTGCTCCAGCAGCTGGCGCAGCTCGCCCCGGCGGGAGCAGGTGGACACGCTCAGGCCCAGCGCGCTGAGGTCTTTGTCCAGCAGGTCGAGGACCTTGTTGTTGTCGTCCGCCGCCAGGATGCGCAGCTTGCTGTCCACGCCCCACTGCAGCTGTTCGCGCTCCTGCTGCTGCTCCAGCACCGGCAGATAGACATAGAAGGTCGTGCCTCTGCCGATGGTGCTCTCCGCCCGGATGCGGCCCCGGTGGGTGCGGATGATCTGGTCCGCCAGAGCAAGGCCGAGGCCGGTGCCTTCGCCGGTCTTTTTTGTGGTGAAGAAGGGCTCGAAGATGTGCTGCATCGTCTCCTTGTCCATGCCGCAGCCGGTGTCGGTGACGCTCAGGCAGACGTAGCTCGACCATTCCTCGGAGATCTTCTCTTCCGGGAAGAGCGCCGCCAGCTCACTGCGCGGCACGACACTGCCCCGGATGGTCAGCTTTCCGCCCTCGGTGCCGATGGCGTGGATGGCGTTGATGCTGATGTTCAGCAGCACCTGCTGCAGCTGGGTCGCGTTGCCCAGAACACATTCGCCGCTCAGCTCATTTTCTTCCTTCAGCTCCACGTTCTTCGGGCAGTTCGTCTCCACCAGCTTCCGGGTCCGATGGAGCAGTCCCTCCACCGACACGGCGTCGTAGACCGTCTCCACGTTTTTCCGGCTCATGGAGGAGATCTGTTTCACGACCTCCTGCGCCTTCTGCGCCGCCTCGCTGATCTCCATCGCGTTGTCATAGATCTCGCTGCCCGGGTCGGCGTCGGCCATGATGAGGTCGGCATAGCCGGTGATGGGGGTCAGGAAGTTGTTGAACTCATGGGCGATGCCGCCGGTGAGGGTCCCCATCATCTGCAGCCGCTGGCCGTGGGCCAGCGACTCTTCGCTGCGGTGGAGCTCTTCGAGGGTCTGGTTCAGGGTCTTCAGATCGCTGATCTCGGTGGCGCTGCGGCGGTCGCGCTCCTGCAGCCGGAACATCTGGAACATAAAGAGCACCAGCACCAGCGCCACGCCGCCGAAGATGAGGGCCACCTTCACGAAGCTCTGCTGTACCGGCTCGTAGAAATCGTCGTAGTCCACCACGGCGCTGACGATCCAGAAGCTGCCCCCCACGTCCAGATGACGGAAGGCGCTGATCTTATGCACCCGGGGCAGATCCGGGTCGGCCCACCAGTAGGAGTAGTAGTCCAGCACGCCGGATTCCTCTTCCTGCTGAGCGCGCAGCAGCTCACTCAGACTGCTCATGTCCAGTTCCTTCCCCTGATAGATGCGCTGGCGGCCCTCCACGACCTTGATGCCCCACTGAACGGCTTCGGGGTGCATGACCACAAGGTTATCGTCATTCTTTATCATGATGTAGCCGTTCCTGCCGACATGGATCTCCGAGATGAGCTGCTGATACATGACCGTGGAGTCTACCACGAGGCAGGCTGTCTCACCCCCGGCCTTCTTCTTCATCACAAGATAGTGCTCGTCACCGCTGTGGTACTGCCAGTAGGAGATGTTCTCCGTCCGGGTGATGAGGACATCGCAGACGGCGCTGAGGCCGTAGCAGCTGTAGATGACCTCGCCGTTGCTGTTTTCCAGCCAGACGTCCCGGATGGTATCGCTCCGGGCCACCGTGGGGCGGAACGCTTTGCTGGCCTGTGCTTTTTCGGCGATGGAGTCCAGCCTGTCGGCGTATTCTTCCAGCAGGACGCGGATGCTGTCGGCGGTGCTCTGCACCACCAGCTCCATCTGCCTCGTCTGGCTGTCCATCATGGCGGTGCGGTAGTCCTTCCACACCATACCCACCACGACAGCCAGTGCGGCTACCGTGACAACGCCGATGGCCAGCGGCACCCACAGGGTGCGCAGCGTTTGGAAGCGTATCTTTTTCGGGGCGGTCTCCTTCATATCGAGTCCTCCTTTGGGGCGGTCTTGCTCTTCCTGTCTAAAAATGTTATAATTTTATTTATCGCAAGTGAAACAAATTTTCCGGTCAGAAAAGTGCAGGGAGTTATCATGTCGTATCATGTTCTTATTGTAGACGATGATCCAGCGATTTGCAAACTTTTATCGAAAGTTATGATCAGCAATGAGATGGACCCTCTCGTCGTCAACAGCGGCGCGGCGGCGCTGGACCTCATCGCGCGGCAGAGTAGCACGCTGGATATGATCCTGATGGACATCACGCTGGGCGACATGGAGGGCTTCGATGTCATCCAGACCATCCGGCGCAACGGCGTCACCACGCCGGTCATCATCATCAGCGGCCGCAACGAGGACTACGACTTCATGTACGGCCTCTCGCTGGGCGCTGACGACTATGTCACCAAGCCCTTCCGCCCCCAGATCCTGGGCGCAAAGGTCAAGGCCCTCATCCGCCGCAGCAAGAGCTTCTCGCAGGAGAACAACCAGCAGATCAGCTGCGGCCCCTTCCTCTGCGACACCACCACCATGCGCTTTTATAAAAACAATGTGGAGCTGAACCTCTCCGAGAAAGAGCGCAGCCTGCTGCTGCTCTTCGTGCGCCACCCGCAGCAGGTGTTCACCAAGGACATGATATACGAGCAGATATGGGGCAACCTCATCGCCGTGGACGACAACGCCATCATGGTCTACATCAACCGCCTGCGCAGCAAGATCGAGGACAACGCCCGCACGCCCCAGCACATCATCACCATCCGCGGCGTCGGCTATCGTTTCGTGCCGTAAGAGCGTCATTTATTTTTTCATAGAAACAAAGAAGAGCAGCCAACTGCGCGCGGTGCAGTCGGCTGCTCTCTGGTTTTATGCCGGTATAAAACACAAAACCTTGAAAAAGGAGAATCGCATGAAGTTTGTGTGCATATTTAGCCGCAAAAGCGGGGTGAGAAGAGCGAAGGAATCTCCGTGAATCCATTCCGAAGCGTGGTTGGCAAGCCACATTCCCGCTTTTACGCTATATCACTCAATCTTCGCGGAAAGAGAAAGGCTTGACTTCGCGGACGACGTCCATGACAGTGCCGTCGCGGGCCTCGATGATTCCCACGATGCGGTCGCCGAACTGGACCTTCTCCGGCTCGCCGACGATGGAGTAGGCGATGTCGCGCAGCTCCTCGATGGTCTTCAGAGGCACGCAGTCAGCGGCCTTCAGAGCCTCCAGCAGGTCGGGACGGCGGGGGTTGACGGCCACGCCGTAGTCGGTGACGACGATGTCAACGCTCTCGCCCGGGGTGGTGACGGTGGTCACGTCGGTGCAGATGGCCGGGATGCGGCCCTGCAGCAGAGGAGCGATGACGATGGTGCATTTTGCACCCTGTGCGGTATCGGGATGGCCGCCCTGTGCGCCGGTGATGATGCCATCGGAGCCGACGACGACGTTGCAGTTGAAGTGGGTATCAACTTCCAGAGAGGCCAGGATGACGTAATCCAGCTTGTTGACGAAAGCGCCCTTGTTCATGGGGCTTGCATACTCGCCAGCAGAGATGGGGAAGTGGTTGGGGTTGGTGCGGACATTGTTGACCGCGTCCAGGTCAAAGTCCTGGGTATCGACCAGCTTGCGGGCCAGACCGCGGTCCAGCAGCTCGCACATGGGCTTGGTCAGACCGCCGACGCCCAGACCCATGTGGATGTTCTTCTCTTCCATGATCTTGGACAGAGAGATGGTGGAGGCGATGGATGCGCCGCCGACACCGGTCTGATAAGAGAAGCCGTCCTTGAAGTAGGGGGTGTTGGCAACGACCTGAGTGCAGTACTCGGCCATCAGGATCTTGCGCTGGTCGGTGGTGGGCTTTGCAGCGCCGGTAGCGATCTTCTCGGGGATGCCGATCTGGTCCACGACGCAGACGTAATCCACCTTGGTCTGGTTGATCTCTGCGGGGTAGTTGGGGTAGTCCACGAGGCAATCGGTGACAGCGACGACATAGTCAGCCATCTCAGCGTCAACGTAAGCATAGCTCAGGACGCCGCAGTTGGTCTTGCCGCCCATGCCGGAGCAGTTGCCGTACTCGTCGCAGGAAGGTGCACCGATGAAAGCGATGTCCACATGGGTCTCGCCGGTCTCGATGGCGCGGACACGGCCGCCGTGGCTGCGCATGGTAGCCAGGCCCTTCAGCTTGCCATGAGAAATGGCATCGCCGATCTTGCCGCGGACGCCGGAAGACTCGATGTTGACGATGGTACCGTCCTCGATCATGGGGACGAGGGCGTCATGAGCCTTGCCCAGAGAGCTTGCGCTCAGGGTGATGTTCTTGAAGCCCATCTTGTGGATTTCTTCCATGACCATGCAGACCACGAGGTCGCCCTCACGGAAGTGGTGGTGGAAGGAGACGGTCATGCCGTCGTGGGCATTGCACTTGACCAGAGCCTCGTGGATGTCCTTGACCATCTTGTCGTGGTCATTGCGCATCACGGGGGTGACCTTCGGGCTGGCCTTCTGGAAGGCCTTGCCGTCTTTATAATTGTTGCCCTGGAAGACCTCTTTGCCGGTGCGCTCGAGGATCTCTTCGGGAATTTCTCTGCCGACTGCGTTCAACATAATTACAAATCCCCCTTATACACGCCGGATGCCTTGGCCAGATCGATGGTGCGCTTTGCGCCGTCGTAGAAGGCGATGTCGATCATCTTGCCGTCCACGGTGAAGACGCCGATGCCCAGTGCCTTCTTGGAGTCGATCTCCTTGACGACCTTCTCAGCGAAGATGATGTCCTTCTGGGTGGGAGTAAAGATCTCGTGGACGATGGGGATCTGACGAGGATTGATGATGGATTTGCCGTCGAAGCCCATCAGGTGGATGTTCTCGACATCCTTGCGGAAGCCGTCCATGTCCTTCAGGTCGGTGTAAACGGTATCGAAGCACTGCACACCTGCGGCGCGGGCGGCAATGATCATCTGCTGGCGGGCGCCCATCAGCTCAATGCCGGTGCCGGTGATGTGGGTCTGCAGGTCCTTGGTGTAGTCGCCGCCGGACAGTGCGATGCCGAACAGGCGCTCATCGCTCTCGCAGATCTCCAGAGCGTTCATGACGCCGCGGGCAGACTCCAGAGCAGCGATGATGAGGACTTCGCCCTCGGGACGGCCATAGGTCTTCTCGTCCTCGGCGATGGCAGCAGCCACGCGGTGGACATCCTCAGCGTGCTCGGTCTTGGGGATGCGGATGGAATCGCAGCCGCCGGCCACGCAGGCACGGATGTCTTCACGCCAGTAGGGAGTGTCCAGACCGTTGATACGGACGACCCGCTCTGCACCGCGGTAGTCCACGGTCTTCAGGGCGTGGTACAGGCTGAAGCGGGCGACGTCCTTCTGGTTCTCAGCGACAGCGTCCTCCAGGTCCAGCATCAGGGAGTCGGCCTTATAGATGTAAGGGTCTTTGATGAGGCCGGGCTTCTGCGCATTCAGGAACATCATCGTGCGGCGCAGGCGCTTCTTGTTCGGATTGTTCATCGAATGGCACCTCCCCAGGGCAGATTCTCATACTGGTCAACAGAGCGGAACACCGCGCCCTCGATGCGGGCCTTCAGGGTGCAGTCCAGTGCGCCCTTGTCCACGATGGTAATGCGGACGTTGTCGATGTCCAGATCCTTCAGGGTCTCCAGCGCGACCTTGCGCAGCTGGTTGCCATACTGGTGGATGACGGAGCTTTCGAGGGAGAAATCGATCTTGCCCTCGCCCGGCTCCACGGTCACCATGCAGTCGCTGGATTCCAGAGTGCCAGCCGTGGCTGCTTTCTTGATCTCCATGCTTTTTTCCTCCTTGGCAGGTGGTTTCTTCAATCGTTATACCGTACTTGCGGGGCGGCACCTCACTGCGCCGCTCCTGATGGTTCTATCATAATCGGACAATCTTACAAAAGGCATAGCGCCAGTCTTAATATTCGTTAAGAATCGCCAAAAATTTCTCTTGTACACAAGATTTATTCCATTTGGTCATGCTGCTCATGCATTTTCTCTTCCGTTTCCCCTCCTTTCCTGCACAAGCTGCCATCCGGCGCTGTTTTTGCCTTTTTCTCAGCTCTATCCTACCGCACCCGGCGGCATTTGTGAAATGAAAAGATGGAATCCTTATCCATCCAAAAAGGGAATGGGTAGTGCAAAGCAGGCAAAACCACTGGCTGTGCGTTTTGCCTGCTGCGGAAAAGTCCTTTTTTACACGGGGCTGAAGCCCTTACCGATGATCTCGCTGGAATTTTCTATCATGATAAAGGCTGTCGGCTCCTGCTGGCGGATGAAGTTGCGCAGGCGGATGGCCTGACTGCGCCGCATGGTGGTCATGATGACCGTCTTGTGGGCGTCAGAGTACGCACCGCGCGCTTCAAAGGTGGTCGCACTGCGGTTCAGCTCGTGGATGATGAAGTTGCAGATGGGCTGCGGGTGCTCACACACGATGTTGAAGCACTTGCAGAGGTTCATATTCTCGATGACGTTGTCCACCACCATCGACTTGGCCACCAGACCCATGACGGAGAACAGACCGGTGGAGGGGCCGTACATTGCAAACGAGAGGCCCACAGCCGCCACATCCGCTGCCATCAGGGCAGAACCGATGTTCATGCTGGTGTACTTTTTCAAAATCATGGCGATGACATCCGTGCCGCCCGAGGATGCGTCGATGTTGAACAGGATCGCCGAACCGATCGCCGGGAGCATAATGGCAAATACCAGCTCCAGCATCGGCTGGTCGGTCAGAGTACCATGCATCGGCACCAGCGCATCCAGTGCCTGCAGGCTCACCGACATCACGATGGTCGCATAAACGGTGCGGACGCCGACGCTCTTGCCCAGAAAGATGAAGCCCAGCACCAGCAGCGCGTAGTTGGCCACGGTGGTGAAGGTACTTGCCGAGCAGTGGAGCAGCTGGCTGAACACGGTGGAAAAGCCGGTCACGCCGCCGAAGGCGAAGTGGTTTGGGAATTTGAAAAAGTAGATGCCGATGACCATGATCCAGATGCTGACGGTGATGAGGCCATACTCCGCCAGCGTCCGGAGCAAGGGATTTTTGATTTCCTTTATTGTTGACGCCATAGTCTGATTTTTTGCCGCCTTCCGGTTTACATGGGGCCGAGGTGGATCGCCTGTGCGATCATCAGCATCACAGAACCGACGGCCAGCCAGATGAGGAACAGCTTCCACATGAACTTCATCCAACGGTCATAGGGGATGTTCACGGCGCTGATGATGCCCATCAGAGCGGTGGAAGTGGGCAGGACGTAGTTGCAGAAGCCGTCGCCGAAATTGAAGGAAAGGATCGCGGTCTGACGGGTAACGCCCACGAGGTCGGCCAGAGGTGCCAGAATGGGAATGACAGCTGCGGCCTGACCGCTGCCGGAAGTCAGGAAGACGTTGATAATGGTGTTTGCCAGCAGCATGGCGGGTCCGAGCAGGATGGTGGGGACGAAGTTCAGGCCGTTTGCCAGTGCATGGACAACGGTATCGGTGATGTGACCGGCGTTCATGATGCTGCTGATGGCCTGTGCCATACCGATGATGAAGGCCGCGCCCAGCATCTTTTTGCAGCCCTCAAGGAACTCTTTGGAGATCGCGGAGGGGCCAAAGCCGCCCAGTACGCCTTCGATGACAGCCAGTGCGAGGAAGACAGCTGCAGTCTCAGACATATCCCAGTCGAGCTTGATGCCGCCGTAGACGATGAGGATAAGGGATGCGAAGAAGACCAGCATGATGAGGATCTTGCGGGCGTCCAGCTTGCCGAAGGAGTCGAGGTCCGCAGCGTCGCGGAACTCGCTGGTCTTGTCGAGCTCGTACATGGGGCTGAGTTCGGGATGTTTCTGGATCTTCAGTGCGTAGCGGATGAGGTAGATGTTGGTAATAACATAGAACACAGCAAAGCAGATAAAGCGGTATCCCACGCCGGAATACAGCGGCAGACCGGCGATTTTCTGAGCCACGATGGTGGTGTTGATGTTCAGAGGGCCAGTGGAGAAGCCGATCGCGCCGCCCAGCAGGATGATGGATGCACCGGTGATGGAATCCAGACCCATCGCAAAGGCCATCATGACCATGATGGGCGCAAAGGCAATGAACAGGTTGACGCCCTGCGTGGTGCAGATGAGGCCGAACACCAGCGTCAGGATGGGCAGGAACAGATAGACGCGGGTGGAGAAGACCTTCGCCATCTTGGCCACCACGGCGTGGAGTGCGCCGGTCTTGGTCAGGATGTGGAAAGCACCGCCTGCGAACATGATGACCAGCATCAGATCAATGCGCTTGATGAAGGCCTTGACGATGTACAGAGGAATTTCAAGCGGGTTGACGGGAGTCTTATCAATGTAGTTGAAATCGTTGGGGTCGATGACCTTGATGCCTGCTTCGTTCTCGAAGCGGGTGTAGGAGCCTGCCGGGATGATCCAGGTCAGCAGGACCGCAAGCAGGATGATGATGCCGATGATAACGAAGGTATGCGGCATCTTGAATTGTTTCTTTTTCGTTTCCATAATTTTTCCTCTCTTTTGACACACCAAAGCGTCAGCTCTGGCCGTTCAGTTCTTTGGCCAGATTCTCATGGAATTCCTTCTTGATGGCTTCCAGCTTTTCCGGGTCTTCAATGAGCTGTGCGCCCGTGAGAGCCAGGATCTTTGCGCCGTAGACCACCGCATTGTGGGCCGCTTCAGTCTTGCCGGCGTCCAGATACTCCTGCGAGTGAGCCGCCGCCCCCTCCGGGACAAAGGCCACGCGGATGCAGGTGCCGGGTACATGGCGCATCACGTTGCCGAAGTCGGTGGAACCGGTCTTCTGGCGGGCCGGACGGATGCAGGGAGCATGGACCTTCTCGGCCTGCTCCATCACCAGCTCGTTGAGAGCCAGCACCGGGATCTTGTTGTCGAGGCTCTTTTCCTCGATGATCTCCACTTCCGTCTCGGTCATCATGGCTGCGCCCTGAAGTACCTTCCTGACGCGGGCCACCACGCCGTCCAACTCCGTACGATTGTAGGAGCGGACATACATACTCGCTTCTGCATAGCCGGACACCACATTTGCCGCCGTGCCGCCGCAGTTGACGATGGTATAGTGCATCCGAACATCCGAGGGAACATGCTCCCGCAGGAACTCGACGCCCTGACAGGCCAGGATCAGGCCGTCCAGTGCGCTGCGGCCCTTTTCGGGCTTGAGCGCTGCGTGAGAGCAGACACCGTGGTAGATGATCTTGAGCTTGTTGAGTGCCAGCGACTTGACGTCCACCTGCGTGGCCGGGCCGCCGTGCATCATGAGCGCCACATCCAGCTCCTCAAAGGTACAGCCGTTTTCCAGCATCACGACCTTGCCGCTGATGCTCTCTTCGGCAGGCGTGCCGTAGACCGTGATGGTATACGGTGCGTCGATGGCTGCATCTTTCAGTGCCTTGGCTGCGCCCAGAATGGCCGGTCCCTGCATGTGATGGCCGCAGGCGTGGCCCAGACCGGCCAGAGCATCGTACTCGCAGAGCAGGCCGATGTTCGGGCCGCCCTCGCCGTGCTTCCAGACGGCTCGGAACGCGGTATCCATACCAGCAATGCCGCGCTCCACAGTGAAGCCTTCTTTTTCCAGCCAGCCGGTCAGGGTCTCAAATGCATGAAACTCCTGCAGACCCACTTCCGGGTGGTCGAAGAAGTCGTCTGCCATTGCAGTCAGGGCAGCTGCGCTCTGCTCAACGCTTCGCTCCAGTTTTTCCTCCAACATAATAAGCACCTCCGTTTTTTGGTACTTTCAGTTTACCAAACCGGAGGTGCTTTGTACATTTTGAAAAAATTATATCTTCATTTTGGAATTCTTATGTTCAGTTTATCAGAGCTTCAAATACTCCTCTGCCGCATCCTTCATCTGCATGATCATCGCTCGCATGGGTTTGGTCAGCTCCACATCCCGGCGGTAGGCCACCACAACGTCCTGTCCGTACCTGGAAATGTCGATGGTGTAGTATTTCACCGGCTTCGGATAGTGGATGTTCTTCTGATAGCCCTGCCGGATAAAGCCCACGCCCAGACCCTCGGCCACCAGCTGTGCGCCAAGCTCCATATTGCGTACTACCCGGATGCGGCCTGGCTTGACCTTGTGATCTTTCAGGATCTTCTCTTCCACCCGCCGGGCGCTCTGCATCTCGGTGTTCAGAAATATCGTCTCACCGCTCAGAAGGTGCGGGTCAAGGAAGTCGAACTTTGAACCTTCGACGGGGACCGCCCTTTCGTTCAGCGGGTGGTCTCCGGGCAGTATCAGCAGAAAATCTTCCATGCCCAGCGGGACAGCCTCCATCTCGGACGTTACGTCGCTCTGGCTCAGCACCACAAGGTCAAGCTCCCGGTTTTTCAGCATGATGGTCAAATCGGCCAGATTTCCTTCCCGGATGACCACATCCACCTGCGGCCACTCCCGCTCGTACACCGACAGTACCGCCGGCAGAAACCAGATGCCGCGCCGCTGTGCGATACCGATCCGCACCTGCCCGGCATTCTCCCGCTCCGTCTGCCGCCTCACCGCCTCGAACTGCCGCTCCAGCTCCAGCATCTGAGAAGCCTTTTCCACATACTGCTTGCCCAGCCACGTCAGCTCGAATTTCCGGCCATTCCGCTCGAACAGCCGCGCCCCCAGAATCTTTTCCACATTATTGATGTACAGGCTCAGTGCAGGCTGTGAGATATACAACCGCTCCGAGGCGCGGGTCAGGCTCTTGCATTCCGCAAGGGTGCAGACGTACTTTTGCTCCTTCAAGTCCATTCGATTCCAGCCTCCTCACCAAATAACGACATTTTTCTTATTATAGCACATTTGAGCGCAAACAAAAAAGCCCTCCTTTGCAGGAGAGCTTTCGTATGAGCTTTACACAGACCGTTTTACAGCATCATCGAAACTGCAAGGTTGAACACTGCCGCAATGCCCACGCTGATGGGCGCTGCTGATGCTGCCGATATTTTTATGCGTGATTGAAGCCCTTGCCGAACACCTCGGTGGTGCTGAGCATCGAGATAAAGGCGTTGAGGTTTTCCTTATGGATAAATGCCTGCAGCTGCAATGCCTCGCGGTGGGTGAGGGTCGTATAGATCATGTAGTGGGGCCGGTCGGTGTAGGCACCGTAGCAGGGCGTATAGGTCGCGCCGCGCACCAGCTTGCGCATGACGAAATCGCAGATGGGGTCTTTGTCGTCGCAGATGATGAGGATGGCCTTGCACATCTTCATCTGCTCGAGGACGGCATCGACGACGAGGCTCTTGACCGTCAGACCCACGAAAGAGTAGAGAGCGGTGTAGAGGTCGAAGACGAAGCAGGCTGCCAGCACCATGACGAAGTCGGTGATAAAAAGCGCCTCGCCGGTGTTCTTCATATGGGCGTATTTTTTCAGGATGAGGGCGACGACATCGGTGCCGCCGGAAGACGCGCCCACGTTGAAGAGCAGAGCCGACGCAATGGCGGGCAGGGCGATGGCGAAGACCAGGTCCAGCATGGGCTGGTTGGACAGGGGGCCGCTGAGGGGGACATATTTTTCAAAAAGGGCCAGCTCTGCCGTCATGACGACGGTAGCCCAGCCGGTGCTGATGGCAAAATCCTTGCCGAGGAATATCCAGCCCAGAATGAGCAGGAGGATATTGGCACAGGACGAAAAAGCTGAGGCCGACAGGGGCGTGAGCTTTGCCACAAGGGCCGCGCCGCCGGTCACGCCGCCGAAGACGAAGTTGTTGGGGAATTTGAAGAAGTATACGCCGATGGTCATGATGCTGATACTCAGGGTTATGATAACGTATCGGCTGACGATCTGCAAGGTCTTTTCCCGCGTGCTGATCTCCATTTGACTGTTTCCTTTCGCCGTCCGCGCGGCACTCTCTTCTCACACAAAGGGCCGTTTCTCTGCCCATTACTTGTGTTATTGTAACACTGCCCACCGCGCCGTTCAAGAGGAAAAAACTTTTCGCACAAAAACCGCCCGCTTCGTTTTCCACAAAGCGGGCGGCAGATGTTGAATTTATGGAGGTGCTTACAGCTTCTTGCCGGTCAGCATCTCATAAGCTTCCTCGTACTTGGCGATGGTCTTGTCGATAACGTCCTGCGGCAGGTCATAGTCACTGTCGGGGTTGGCCAGCAGCCAGTTGCGGACGAACTGCTTATCAAAGGAGGGCTGACCGTGGCCGGCCTCGTAGCCCTCCAGCGGCCAGAAGCGGGAGGAATCGGGGGTCAGCATCTCGTCGCCGAGGATGACGTTGCCCTCCTCATCCAGACCGAACTCAAACTTGGTGTCGGCGATGATGATGCCGCGGGAGAGGGCATACTCAGCGCACTTCTTATACAGAGCGATGGTGCAGTCGCGCAGCTTGGTGGCGTACTCCTCGCCCTTGCCGGGGAACAGCTTTTCCAGCACGTCGATGCTCTGCTCGTAGGAGATGTTCTCGTCGTGGTCGCCGATCTCAGCCTTGGTGGAGGGGGTGTAGATGGGCTCGGGCAGCTTCTCGGACTCCTTCAGGCCCTCGGGCAGCTGGATGCCGCAGACCTTGCCGGTCTTCTGGTAGCTGGCCCAGCCGCTGCCGGTGATGTAGCCGCGGACGATGCACTCGACGGGCAGCATGGTCAGCTTGCGGCACATCATGCTGCGGCCCTCGTACTGGGGCTGCCGGAAGAACTCGGGCATCTCCTTCACGTCCACGCTCAGCATATGGTTGGGCAGCAGGTCGCGGGTGTAGTCGAACCAGAACTTGCTCATCTGGGTCAGCACCTTGCCCTTGTTGGTGACTTTATTCTTTAAGATAACATCGAATGCAGAGATGCGGTCGGTGGCGACCATGATGAGGCTGTCGCCGTTGTCGTAGATCTCACGGACCTTGCCTTCCTTGATGGGCTTGAACTCAGTCATAGCAAAACTCTCCATTTCCCTTATTCCGTAGGTATCTTTTCTTTTGGTCATTGGCAGGCTGTCTGCCGTCCTGTTACACTATAATCTTATCACAGGAATTGTCCGTTGGGAAGAAACAGATGGGAGAGAAATGGGCCGATTTTTGGTTTTTTCTCGTGAAAAGTGCTAAAATCCAGCTTAAATTTTCGTCGTTTTGACGGTAAAAGTCGTACTTTCGCCCCATTTTCGCCTGCCTTGCTGACCGAAACGCCGTCATTGACGAAATTTGTGAAAACGTGTATCATGGGTAACGGCATTGCATTTTTCAACTTTTGTCTTTTAAGGAGGTCCATGCCATGCGCCCTCTCATCATCGCCCATCGCGGCGCGTCCCATCTGGCCCCCGAAAACACGCTGACCGCGTTCCGTCTGGCAAAGACGCTGGGTGCGGACGGCTTCGAGTGTGACGTTCAAATCACCAGAGACCGTCACCTCGTGGTGGCCCACGACTACCTCACCGACCTCAAGACCGGCGTCCACGGCAACATCCCGGATATGGACTTCGACGACCTGCGCCAGCTGGATTTCGGAAAATGGAAAAGCCCGGAGTTCGCGGGCGAAAAGATCCCCACCCTCGAAGAGGTGCTGGAAGTCGCGCAGGACTTCAAGATGGTACATATTGAATTGAAGCCCTACTTTGACCGGGACGAAGAGATCGTGGACCGGGTCATCGACGCCGTCCTTGACGCCGGGCTGGAAGAAAAGGCCGTGCTCACCTCCTTCGAGTACGGCACCCTCCGCCGGGTGAAGGAGCGGATGCCCCAGATGGCCACCTGCGCCATGACCCTCAGCCCCGAATCCCAGCTCATCCAGCCGGCCACCTTCTGGGAGAAGCTGGGCCTCAAGAAGACCGACCCTCTCGTGGAGAAGCTTTCCAGCCCCCAGGCCCTCAGCGAAGCGGCCGCTCTGCTGGAAGACCCCAGCAGTCTGGACGAAGAGAACAGCGTCCTCATCTACTACCTGAAAGACCGTCTCGATTTTCTCTGCTCCATCTACCCCGGCATGAACCTGGCCGAAATTTTGCAGCAGTATTATTATCAGACGGATTTTGTGAACTATGTGGCCCAGTTCGGCTTCCCGGTGGATTACGTCGGGCCGGAGTACCACGCCTTTTTCCGGGACAAAGACCTTGTCCCCAATGCCCACGCCCACGGCTTCAAGGTCGCGCCCTGGCCGGTGGGCAATGACAGCCGGGACGATCTGCGCCAGCTGTTCCGGCTAGACCCGGAGCTTGTGGTCACGAATAAGCCCGAGGTGGCCGTTGCTATCCTCACTGGGCTGGGCCAGTGGGACGAATCATCCAAAGAGGGTTGACAGCCCTCTTTTTTCGGAGCATAATAGTCCTGTATCGAACAGTTTTATGTGAAACAGTTCGACGATCGAACATTCACAGCAAAAGCCAAACCAGAAGGATGATACTATGAACCAAGCCTTTGAACCCGCCTGCACCCCCATCGCGCCGCCGTGGGAGACACCGCAGGTCATCCCGGCCCAGCTGCGCCGGGTGAACAACCTTATTTTCCGCAAGATAGGCCAGATCGCCCGCACCAATGGCGTGGAGGCCGTGACCCCCATGCACGGCTGGATCATGGAGTACCTCTACCGGAACTCCGAGACCCCCGTATTCCAGCGGGACATCGAGCGGGAGTTCTCCATCACCCGCTCCACCGTTACCAATATTTTACAGCTCATGGAGCGCAAGGGCTACATCGCCCGCCGGAGCGTGGAGCAGGACGCCCGCCTCAAGCAGCTGGTCCTCACCGAAAAAGGCCGCCAGTTCCACGAAAACACCATGCTCGCCCTCCACCAGACCGACGAATATGTGGCCGGCCTGCTCACCGAAGAAGAGAACACCGAGCTGCTGCGGCTGCTGAATAAGCTGTATCTGGGACTAAAGTGAAACAAATATGAACTTTTTCCGAAACTTTGGAAAAAGCATTGACTTTAATATTGTTTTGTATAAAATTGTTCCGTACCAAACAATTATTCAAAGGAGGCTCAAAGTATGATAAAGAAGCTTGCTTCCCATCTGGGCGAATACAAACGCGCCGCTCTCCTGACGCCGATGTTTTCCGCACTGGAAGCAGTCATGGACATCCTGCTGCCCACCATCATGGCGTTCATCATCGACCTTGGCATTGAAAAGGGCGATATGAACGCCATCGTCAAATACGGCCTGCTCACCTTCGCGGTGGCGGCCATCGCTCTGCTGCTGGGCGTTTTGGCCGGCAAGTACGCCGCCGAGGCGTCCACCGGCTTTGCCGGAAACCTGCGCGACGCGATGTATGAGAACATCCAGCACTACTCCTTCTCCAACATCGACAAATTCTCCACCGCCGGCCTCGTCACCCGCATGACCACCGACGTGACCAACCTGCAGAACGCTTTCCAGATGATGGAGCGCATGTGTGTGCGCGCCCCGGTCCATCTGGTGTTCGCACTCATCATGGCGTTCAGCATCGGCGGCCCTCTGGCCCTCATCTTCGTGGTGGCTGTCGCCTTCCTGCTGGCCGTGCTGGCAAGCATCATGGTCCCCACCTTCAAAATTTTTGACCGTGTTTTCAAGAATTACGACAACCTGAACTCCTCGGTGCAGGAGAACGTCTCCGCTATCCGCGTGGTCAAGAGCTTCGTCCGCGAGGGCTTCGAGAACGAGAAGTACACCAAAGCCTGCGAGGGTCTGTATCAGCAGTTCGTCAACGCAGAGAGCCGTCTGAGCTTCAATGGCCCCGCCATGCTGACGGCTATTTACGGCTGCAACATTGCCCTGAGTTGGTTCGGCGCAAAGTACATCCTGCACGGCGCGCTGACCACCGGCCAGCTGAACGCTCTGTTCGGCTACATCATGAACATCCTGATGGCTCTGATGATGCTGAGCATGGCTTTCGTCATGATCTCCATGTCCGCCGCTTCCGCAAAGCGTATCGTGGAAGTCCTGGACGAGAAGACCGACCTGCCCCCCGCCAAGGCTCCCGTGCAGGAAGTCAAGGACGGCAGCATCCGCTTCGATCACGTCACCTTCAAGTACAAGCACGGCTCCGGCCAGCCTGTCCTGAACGACATCACCTTTGACATCAAGCCCGGCGAGACACTGGGCATCATCGGCGGCACCGGCAGCGCAAAGTCCAGTCTGGTGCAGCTCATCCCCCGCCTGTACGACGCCGAGACCGGCACCGTCAGCGTGGGCGGCGTGGATGTCCGGGATTATAACCTCGACGTCCTCCGCCACGAGATCTCCATGGTGCTCCAGAAGAACGTCCTGTTCTCCGGCACCATCCTCGACAACCTCCGCTGGGGCAATGAGAACGCCAGCGAGGAAGAGTGCATCCGTGTAGCGAAGCTGGCCTGCGCCGATGAGTTCATCGAGCGCTTCCCGGACAAGTACAACACCTGGATCGAGCAGGGCGGCTCCAACGTGTCCGGCGGCCAGAAACAGCGTCTGACCATCGCCCGCGCCCTGCTGCGCAAGCCGAAGGTCCTCATCCTCGACGACTCCACCAGTGCCGTGGATACCGCCACCGACGCAAAGATCCGGAAGGCATTCCGTGAGGAGATCCCCGGCACCACCAAGATCATCATTGCACAGCGCATTTCCTCGGTGCAGGATGCCGACCGCATCCTCGTGCTGGACAACGGCCAGATCAACGGCCTCGGCACCCACGAGGAACTGCTGAAGAACAACGCGATCTATCAGGAAGTCTACAACAGCCAGACTCAGGGCGGCGGCGACTTCGACAAGCAGGGAGGTGAGCAGTAATGGCAGAACAGAAAGCAAAAGTCGTCCATGGCCCCGGCCCCCGCGGCATGGGAGGCCCGCGTCCGAAGGTCGAGAACCCGGGCAAGCTGCTCAAGCGCATCATGGCAGAGGTGTTCCAGCACTATCTGCCTCACTGCATCCTCGTGCTCATCTGCATCGTGGTCAGCGCGCTGGCCAATGTGCAGGCAAGCCTGTTCCTGCAGACCCTTATCGACGACTATATCATCCCCATGACCCAGCAGCAGGACCCCAGCTTTGCACCGCTGGCCGGTGCGCTGGTGCGCGTCGGCTGCATCTATGTGGTGGGCATCCTCGCCGCCTGGCTCAACGCCCGCATCATGGTCAACGTCACCCAGGGTACCCTGCGCAACCTGCGCATCCAGCTCTTTACCCACATGGAGAGCCTGCCCATCCGCTACTTTGACACCCATCCCCACGGCGACATCATGTCCGTCTACACCAACGACGTGGATACCCTCCGTCAGATGCTCAGCCAGAGCATCCCGCAGCTGGTATCCAGCGCCATCACCATCGTTTCCGTCTTTGCCAGCATGTGCATGCTGAGCTGGCAGCTCACCATCGTCACCATGCTGATGGTGGCCCTGATGCTCTTCTGCTCCAAGAAGATCACCCAGCAGAGCGGCAAGTTCTTCATCGCACAGCAGCGCGACCTCGGCAAAGTGAACGGCTACATCGAAGAGATGATGGAGGGCCAGAAGGTCGTCAAGGTCTTCACCCACGAACAGAAAGCCCTCGAGGGCTTCCGCGAGCTGAACGACAAGCTCAAGGACAGCGCCAAGCAGGCCAACAGCTTCGCCAACATCATGATGCCCGTCAACGCTCAGCTGGGCAACATCAGCTACGCCATCTGCGCTCTGGTGGGTGCAGCCATGGCCGTCACCGGCATGGGCGGCGTCACGCTGGGTACTGTCATGGCGTTCCTGTCCCTGAACAAGAGCTTCAATATGCCCATCAGCCAGGTGTCCATGCAGGCCAACAGCATCATCATGGCACTGGCCGGTGCAGAGCGCATCTTCAAGATGATGGATGAGCCCAGCGAGACCGATGAGGGCTATGTCACCCTCATCAACGCCAAGTACGACAAGGACGACAACCTCGTGGAGGCCAACGAGCGCACCGGCATCTGGGCCTGGAAGCACCCCCACCACGACGGCACCACCACCTACCACAAGCTGGAAGGCGACATCACCTTTACGGACGTTGATTTCGGCTATGTACCGAACAAGACCGTCCTGCACGACATCAACCTCTATGGCCGTCCGGGCCAGAAGATCGCCTTCGTCGGTTCCACCGGTGCCGGCAAGACCACCATCACCAACCTTATCAACCGCTTCTACGACATCCAGGACGGCAAGATCCGGTACGACGGCATCAACATCCATAAAATCAAGAAAGCCGACCTCCGCCGCTCTCTGGGCATCGTGCTGCAGGATACCCACCTGTTCACCGGCACGGTCATGGAGAACATCCGCTATGGCCGTCTGGAAGCCACCGACGAGGAGTGCATCGCCGCAGCCCGTCTGGCCAACGCCGACGGCTTCATCAAGCGCCTGCCCGAGGGCTACAACACCATGCTGACCGGCGACGGTGCGAACCTGTCGCAGGGCCAGCGTCAGCTGCTGGCCATCGCCCGTGCAGCCGTTGCCGACCCGCCGGTGCTCATCCTCGATGAGGCTACTTCCTCCATCGACACCCGCACCGAGGCTCTGGTGCAGCGCGGCATGGACGGTCTGATGTACGGCCGCACCAGCTTCGTCATCGCCCACCGCCTCTCCACTGTCCGCAACGCAGACTGCATCGTGGTCCTGGAGCAGGGCCGCATCATCGAGCGCGGCAGCCATGACGAGCTCATCGCCAAGAAGGGCAAGTATTACCAGCTCTATACCGGTAATCTGGCCGAGAACTAAGCGTACTACCACAAAAGCCGCCGTGCAGCTTTTCACAGCTGTACAGCGGCTTTTTCTTGTGCTTTGTCGAATTTTATGATATTCTTTAGGTGTCGGCCTTCCGACTCCATTAAATTGGGGAAGGGGGTGAAAAACCTATGGAGACATTCTTTTCCTTCATTCTGTCCGTCGCAGCCAATGTAGTTGCTCACTGCATTGACAAGTGGCTTGACGAACAGCTTAAGGCCGGTAAGCACTGATCCCCGCAAAACAGAAGCCCCGCGGTACTGCAATACCGTGGGGCTTCTGTTTGCTCATTGGTGAAAACCTATGAAGCAATATCTTCCTTCATTGCTTTTATTATATGCACTCTCAGCAAAAAAGTCAAGCGCTTCGCAATTTTATCGATCCAAATCGTGCTTCTTACAGAACTTCTTGCTCACCCAGTACATCCCGGCCCAGATGGCAATGGCGAGGATGAGATACACCGGATTTTTCAGCGCGCTGAGCAGCGACTGGCCGAAGAGAGCCATCATGGCCACCATAACGGCCTTGCCCACCAGAAGGGTGAGCAGATAGCGCTTCTCGTCAAAGTCCGAGATGCCGAAGGCCAGATGCAGGAACGACGTGGGCGTGAAGGGCAGGACGGCCAGCATGAAGAGGGTGGCGGTGTCCACATGGCTGACCCACTGCTGGGCCTTTTTCAGCTGTTCGGAGCGAGAGGCCAGCTTCCAGAAAAAGCGCTTGACCACCCGCCGCCAGAACAAAAACACCACCGTGCCGCCTGCGGCCACACCGAGCCAGCTGTAGACGAAGCCAAGAAATCCGCCGTGGGCCGCGATATTGAGGGCCACGATGGCGATGAGGGGCAGCGGCGGAAAAATGGATTCCACCATCGCCAGCAGGATAGGGACCAACGGCCCCAGCCCTTCAAAGCCCTCTAACAATGCCTCCCAGAATTCCAGCGTACCCAGCTGGTGAAGCCCGTCGATGAGCGTCGTTTCCATCGTGCTCGTACCATCCCTTTCGTTTCTGCCTGATGTTCCTTCTTAGTATATCCAGCATCTATGACCGGGATATGAACAAAATCTGAGCTTTTTTGCCTTATTCTTCCTGTCTCTCCTTACAATACGAAACAGCGTCGTTCTTTCCTGCACGATATTTTATTCTTCTGCCTCAGAAGATGTGCCGGGCGGCCTCTGCTTCGGCGGCCTGCCGTTCGGCCTTGAGGCGCTGACGCTCCAGATACTGGGCTTTCTGCTTTTTCCAGCGGACCAGGCTTGCATCGTCCGGCATCTGGACGCAGCGGGCGAAGGCCCAGTGCAGGCCGTCCCGGCGCGACATCCGGTATTTCTGGAACACGCCCCGGCCTGCCTCGCCGCCCCGGCCCTTACAGACGGGACATTGGGACAGCGTATACCAGCCGCTGCTCCCTTTTTTCAGCCAGACGTCATCCGGCTGCAGGGCCGTGCCGCAGACCGGGCAGGCCATCGTGCCGATGACGGGGTCCAGCTTCCACATAGACTGGTCCAGATAGCCCCGGAAGACCCTGAAATCCCGGTAGTCGCCCGGCGTGGGGCAAAGGCTCTGGCGCAGGGTGTCCTCCTCGCTGGGGTAAGCGGCCAGTCCGGCCCGCAGGTCGAGCATACGGCAGAGGTCGGCGGTGTAGAGGGTGTCGGACAGAGCGTCGTGGAAGGGGCGTTCCAGCGGGATGCCCATCCGGGTGACGACATTTTCCAGCTTCATCCCCTCGCCTTCCTTGCGGGGGTACTCCCGCAGAAAGAGCTGCTGCAGGTCGTACCAGACCGTCGGGCGGCTCTCGTCGAGATTGCAGAGGAAAAGGTTCTGCTTGAGCACCGGCACGTCATCCATGCCCCACTCGGCGAACTCGGCGTCCGGGCCGCACCACTTCATAAAGCGGCGGAGGCCCTGGATGATGGGTTCGCCCTTGTCGAGGTCCTCCTGCGTCAGACCGGTGACTTTGGCGATGTGGTGCTGCAGGCAGCGGAAGATGCGGGGACGCAGGTGGATGGAGAAGGTATCCAGCACGTTGGCGTCCTCGTCGATCTTGACAGCACCGATCTCAATGATCTCCCCCCGGAACGTCTGCTGGACACCGTGATAATTAAAGATAAACGGCTGATAGCCGATGTTCCACTCCAAATCGAATAAAACTAAGTTGCGCGGCATTTGCGTCTGGTATCCTTTCAAAAAATGAACTTCTCAATGGCCTCAGCCACGCCGTCATGGTTGTTGTCGGCGACGGTCACATAGTCCGCCGCCTCCTTGACGGGGGGCTCTGCATTCTGCATGGCCACACCCACGCCGGCAAAGCGTATCATAGAGCAGTCATTGAGGCCGTCGCCGCAGGCCATGAGGTTGTCGCGGGTCAGCCCCCTACTTTCCAGCAGACTGCCGAGGCTCACGTCCTTGGCGACCCCCAGCGGCACAGCCTCGATGAAGAAGGGGCTGGACGGGTAGAGGTCGATCTCGCCCGCAAACTGTTTCCGGCCTGCCTCCAGCACCTCGTCGCGGCGGGCGGGGTCGAGGGTAATGAGCATCTTGCAGATGGGATAATCCACATAGGCGGCGAGGTCCTCCACCTTCTGCATGGGCAGCTTGCAGGTAAAGCACTCCTTCAGCGCCCACTTGTCCTCGGGGCTTTCGGTAACGACGCCCTGCTTATTATAGGTAATGATGACCACACCCTGCTCTCTGGCGAAGGCACAGAGCTGCGGCACATACTTTGCATCCAGCTGCTTGCGGTAGAGCGTCTCGCCGGTGGCACAGTCGATGATGGCACCGCCGTTATACGAGAGGATGCAGCCGCCCTTTTTATCCAGTCCCAGCTCCTTTGCCAGCGGCATGACGCCTGCCGTGGGACGGCCCGAGGCCAGCACGATGGTCACACCCTTGGCAGCAGCGGCGTCCAGCGCTGCGCGGGTGGCGGGGGTGACGACCTTCTGGTCATTGGTCAGGGTGCCGTCGAGGTCGAGCGCCAGCACACGAATATCTTTCTTTTCCATATCCAGCCTCACTTATTTTTACAGGCCGGAACGTCCCGGCCCTGTCGATTTTATCGCATACTTTTTTATTGTACAATGAATGCACCACTCAGCGCAAGACTCTTTGTTATATTTCTTCGGCACCTTGGAGTTTGTTCGAAAATACAAACTGTAGTTTGTACCAAAAAACACGTAAAGATAGGCATTTCTAACTACTTATCGTAAAATGTTAGCAGATATAAACATCATCAAAATCCCTTGAATTTTCCAAAAACCGCGTTATAATAACGGCAGAAACACTTATTCCATGCCCTTTGGGGGACATGAGGGAATACGATAAAAAGGAAGGTATACTACTATGTTCGATATGAAGAAGATCGCTCTGTTCGCTGCCGGCACCCTGTTCGGTTCCGCTGGTTTCAAGCTGCTGTCCAGCAGCGATGCCAAGAAGGTCTACACCCAGACCACCGCTGCTGTCCTGCGCATGAAGGACTCCACCATGGAGACCGTCAGCAAGGTCCAGGAGCAGGCCGGTGACATCCTCGAGGATGCAAAGGCCATCAACGAGGCCCGCGCTGCCAAGGCTGAGGCTGAGGTCATCGAGGACGCTGCTGAGGCAGAGACCACCGAGACCAACGAGTAATTTTGCAGTCTCTGAGCCGCCTGCGGGCGGCTCTTTTTATGGTTATTTTTTGTAATACGCAGAGGATATTCTGATATGAAATGTACTATTCTTCATGAGAGCCGCGGCCGTCTGCGGGTACACGTCTGCAATGTGCGGATGACCCTGCACCGGGCCGATGTGCTGGAAGCCTATCTGAACCACCACGACGCCGTGAGCAAGGCCAAGGTCTACGAGCGGACGGGCGATGTGGTGGTGTATTACACCGGTACCCGCAAGGATGCCGTCGCCGCCCTGAGCACCTACCGTTTCGATGACCCCGAGCTGGACGCACTGGTCACCAGCGCCGACAGCCGCCGCATCAATCAGGAATATCAGGAAAAGATGTATAACCTCCTGGCAGGCCGGGTGCTGCGCGAGCTGTTCCTGCCCGCCCCGCTCAACGCCGCCTACACCGTGTTCCGCTCCATCAAGTTCCTCTGGAAGGGTGTGTGCTGCCTGTGGCGCCGCAAACTGGAAGTCGAGGTGCTGGATGCTTTGAGCATCGGTGTTTCCATCCTGCGGGGCGATTTCGCCACCGCAGGCTCCGTCATGTTCCTGCTCAACGTCGGCTCCCTGCTGGAGGAGTGGACCCGCAAGAAGAGCCTCGACGACCTGGCCCGCAGCATGGCCCTGAATGTCGATAAGGTCTGGGTCCGCGCACAGGGTACCGAAGTGCTCATGCCGCTGACCAAGGTCCACCCGGGCGACGAGATCGTCGTCCGCTCCGGCAACATGATCCCGCTGGACGGCACCGTCATCGAGGGCGAAGCCATGGTCAACCAGGCCGCACTCACCGGCGAGTCCATGCCGGTGCGCAAGACCATCGGTGCCACCGTCTACGCCGGCACTGTGGTGGAAGAGGGCGAGTGCGTCCTGACCACCAGGGCCGAGGGCGGCGCAAACCGCTACGACAAGATCGTGGCCATGATCGAGGAATCCGAGAAGCTGAAGTCCAGCACCGAAAACCGTGCGCTGGCTCTGGCCGACCGTCTGGTCCCCTGGTGCCTCGGTGCTACCGTCGTCACCTACGCCCTGACCCGGAACGCCACCCGCGCCATCTCCTGCCTGATGGTCGATTTCTCCTGCGCCCTCAAGCTCTCCATGCCGCTGGCCGTTCTTTCTGCCATGCGCGAGTGCGGCGCAAGCCACATCACCGTCAAGGGCGGCAAATATCTCGAGACCCTGTCCAAGGCTGACACCATCGTCTTCGACAAGACCGGCACCCTGACCCGCGCTACCCCCAAGGTGGTCAAGGTCGTCCCCTTCTCCGGCTGCAGCGAGAGCGAAGTTTTGCAGCTGGCCGCCTGCCTCGAGGAGCACTTCCCCCACTCGATGGCCAATGCTGTCGTCCGGGAGGCCAAAGAGCGCGGCATCTCCCACGAAGAGATGCACTCCGAGGTAGAGTATATCGTGGCCCACGGCATCGCCAGCCGCGTCAGCGGTGAGCGGGTCGTCATCGGCAGCCACCACTTCGTCTTTGAGGACGAGCACTGCACCATCCCCGAGGACGAGCGCGAGAAGTTCGATGACCTCGAGCCGGAGTATTCTCATCTCTATCTGGCCGCTTCGGGCCATCTGGCCGGCGTCATCTGCATCGCCGACCCGCTGCGTCCGGAAGCTTCCCGCGTGCTGCGCGCTCTGCGCGGCCTCGGCATCACCAACACCGTCATGATGACCGGTGACAGCGAGCGCACCGCCGCCGCCATCGCAAAGCAGGTGGGCGTGGACCAGTTCTTCGCCGAAGTCCTGCCCGAGGACAAGGCTGCTTTCGTCCAGAAGGCCAAGAGCGAGGGCCACACCGTCGTGATGATCGGCGACGGCATCAACGACTCCCCCGCCCTCTCTGCCGCTGACGTCGGCATCGCCATCAACTCCGGCGCTGCCATCGCCCGCGAGATCGCAGACGTGACCATCAAGGCCGACAGCCTCGAGGAGCTGGTCGTCCTCAAGACCATCGCCAACTCCCTGCAGCGCCGTGTCAGCGCCAACTACCGCTTTGTGCTGACCTTCAACTCTGCCCTCATCGCGCTGGGGGCAATGGGCATCCTGCAGCCTGCGTCTTCTGCCATGCTGCACAACCTCTCCACCATCGGCATCAGCCTCAAGAGCATGACCAACCTCATCCCCGAGGAAAAGGCTCAGAAGGCTCTGGTGGAAAAGAACTAAAGCAACTGCCGTATCCCCCTGTCCGCACAACACCCCCGCCTGCACGGCCATCGTGCGGACGGGGGTGTTTTTTGTGCAAGCCAAAACCGCCCCGGGCGATGCGGAACGCCCGGGGCGGAGAGGGGATGTTTTATTTGGTCACGGTTCCGTTCGTGTAGGAAGTACGGTCTACAAGGCCATCATAGGGCGCAGGAACGGTCTGGTTATACACCACACTCTGGAAGTCCTTTACCGGCACGATCGCGTCCTTGAGTCCTTCGCCGTTGATGCGGATGAATGCAGGCATTGCGTCGTCCTCTGACTCATAGTACAGAACGTACTCATAGCTATATCCTGTGTCCTGCTTTCCATAAGCACTCAGCCAGTCTCCATTAGACCTTTTTGGCACTGACAGTTTGAATGCTTCCGTATAATACATTTTTCCGTTGTAAGCATTCTTTCCTGCCAGAAGCCAATAGCTATCCGTTCCATCTCTCATCAATATCCAAAGCGGTATATCCACCTCGTCCGGCTGATATTTCGTGCCGCTCCTATCATTATCCGCTTCCTGTGTCTTCGTTACAGAGTTCACAAGGTACCGAATCTGCCCGCCGGCACCCTCTTGAACGCCATACTTTTTAGAGCCAATAAAGTTCGCCTTGCCCACTACAATATATTTTTCCGTACCATTGACCTCATAAGTCAATAAAGTCTGTAAAGTCTGTGACCCAAGGCCAGCTCTTCTTCCCAATACCTTGCCCGTATTGCTCAAGTTCCAACTTTTCGCCGTTCCGGTAACTTTATTGTCGCTGCAGGCAGTCAGCAATCCTACAGCCAGTGCTGCCGCCAGCAGCCCGGCCGCGATTTTTTTCAGCATCCTCATAATTTACCCTTCCTGTTCCGCGTTTTTAATTTGCCGTCACCAAATCGTTCAGTTTCGCATATATTGCTCCCGAGTAGCCCCTCGATGTTCTCTTGGCTGTAAATTTTGCCCGCGCAGTTTTTTCACCCGGGAGGTATATCTCAATATACTTAAGGTCTATATCTGTACTCGACTTGTTCTCTGTCTCGTAGTACAATGCGACCGTTGCATAGTCATATTCAAATATTTCAGTATAGTAGACTTTCTTATTTTTGACGCGGGTAGCCGCCCGGATTTCTTTCGGGCCTTCTTGGGCGAAAGTATGATTGTTCTGGTCATAGCGGCAGCAGCTATACATGACTTCGCCCAGCACTCTTTCCATCGGGTCCAGCTTGCCATTTTTCTGATAGGTCTTATTCACACGGTCGATCGAGTAGATCCCGACCGCCACTGTCTGATTATTTTTGTCTTTGCCAGTGTTGTCATATTCGTTTACCCGGGCGATGTTCATGACACCCGCCTGATCTGTGCCCACATAATATCTTGTCCTTACTGTTTCAACATAGAGTTTTGCTCCGTTGGACACATTCGTGCATTCATATACGACCGGGAGCCCCATCATCCCGCTTTCCGCCGTCATGTTCGAAGTGACCGATTCCTCATAATCTATCACCGTTCCCTTATCGATCGAGCTCCCGCTGCACCCGCACAGCAGCGCAAGGGACAGTGCCGCCGCCAGCGCACCGGCGGCAAATCTTTTGACCCACTTCATTTTGATTCCTCCTGTATCATCATCCGGCCCCCGCAGGGTACGGGGGCTTTATTTAGCTTAATTATACCCCCCCCCCCCTGTCTGCTCTGCAATAGATTTTCGCAAATTCGCAAAATTTTGGCGGATAGCACAGCTTCCGGGCCGGATTTCCGGCATTATGACGAAAAAAGCCGCCGACTGTGTGATGCACAGCCGACGGCTTCCGGTTCTGATATTACGATTTACTCAAGGCCGATCTGCTGGGCGTACTCTTCCAGCAGCTCCCGCTCGAGGAAGGGGGTCTTGACGCCCTCGCGGTCACGGTAAGTCTCATGGCCCTTGCCGATGACGGCGATGAGGTCGCCCTCCTGTGCGTGGTCCACAGCATAATGCAGGGCGTCGAGGCGGTCGGGGATCTCCACGAACTTTGCGTCCGGGTTTCCCTTGTTCATGCCCACGCGGATGTCGGCGAGGATGTCCTCCACCTTCTCAAAGCGGTTGTTGTCCTCCGTGAGGATGGAGAAATCGGCCATCTTGGCACAAATTTCGCCCATGCCGTAGCGGCGCAGCTTGGAGCGGTTGCCGCCGCAGCCGAACACCACCACGAGGCGGTGGGGGTCGTAGGCCCGCAGGGTGGTGAGCAGACTCTCGGTGGAGACTTCGTTGTGGGCGTAGTCCAGCAGGATGGTGAACTTCCTGCTGATGGGAACCAGCTCCACGCGGCCCTTGACCACACAGCGGCTCAAACCTTCGTGGATGGCCTCATCGGGCAGGCCCAGCACCTTGCCCACAGTGAGAGCGGCCAGCGCATTGTAGACGCTGAACTCGCCGGGCATATTCACCTTGACGTCCATATCGTCCTTGCCGGAGACATGGAACTGGACACCGAGGAAGTCATGGGTGCGGAGCAGCTGATAAGTACCGGCGCGGTAGTCGGCCTTCTCGCTGCAGCCGTAGGTCACCAGCTTGCAGGTGTGGCCTTCCAGCAGGGCCTCAGTGTTCTCGTCGTCGATGTTCACGACGCCGGTGGTACAGCGCTTGAAAAGCTGACCCTTCCAGCTGCGGTATTCTTCAAAGGTCTTGTGCTCGCCGGGGCCGATGTGGTCAGGCGAGAGGTTGGTGAAGACGCCGATGTCGTAGTGGATGCCCGCCACACGGTCCATCATGAGGCCCTGACTGGACACTTCCATCAGCGCCGTGTCGCAGCCGGCGTCCAGAAACTCTCGGAACGTCTTCTGCAGCTCATAGCTCTCAGGGGTGGTGTTGGCCGTCTCCTGATGGTGGCCGAGGAAGTAGATGCCGTTGGTGCCAATCATGCCCACTTTGCGGCCTGCGGCTTCCAGCACGCTCTTTATCATGTGGGTGGTGGTGGTCTTGCCCTTGGTGCCGGTGACGCCGATCATGGTCATCCGGCGGGAGGGGTTGCCGAACAGGTTGCCGCTCATGAGCGCCAGCGCATAGCGGCTGCTCTCCACCTTCAGCACGGCAGCACCGGGGACGGTGGAAAGGTCGATGTCGTGCTGGACCACCAGCGCCGTCACGCCGTCGGCCACACACTGGGCGGCGTAGTCGTGGCTGTCCCGCTGGGTACCCACGATGCAGACGAAAAGCCGGCCCGGGGCCGCCTTGCGGCTGTCGTAGATGATGTCCTCGATGTCAAGTTCAAGGCTGCCCTGCACCAGCGTATAGGACACGCCCTCCAACAGTTGTTCCAGTTTCATCGTTCAAATGCTCCTTATTGCTGTTCTGCCGCTGCGGCAGTGGGGTCTTCGGCGGGCGCGGCTTCCGCGCCCTCAGTATCGGGTTCGGTGCCGGGGGCTTCCTCCGGCTGGTTCTCGGCTTCTGCCTCCGCCGGGGCGGCAGGCTCTTCCGGGGCCGTCCAGCCCGATGGCAGGGTCGGCTCACCCTGTGCAAAGCGGAATTTGCGGCTGGAAGAGGCGCTCAGGTGGCTCAGATCCAGCATACCGGTGTCGGTGGGCGAGCAGCCCTTGCCGTCCTCGTTGAGCAGGACATACTTTGCCAGCCGGAGTTTGTAGTCCAGCTCATTCAGGGTACCCAGAAGCACGCTGATGCGACCCTGATACAAAAACGCCATCTGCTCCGGGTCCTCGAACTCGATGCGGGTGACATCCGCCCCCAGCTCACTGCTGTCCAGTGCGGTCAGCAGAGTGTTCAGGGACTCGAGCCGCTTATCCGTGGGCGGTCCGGCCTCGCTGGATGCGGCGCTGTCAGACGCCGCGCTGCCCGAAGACGGGCCGGACGGTCCTGTCTCAAATTCCAGCTGTGTACCCGGCGTCGTGGATACCGGCTCGCCGCCGCAGAGGATGATAAGGTCCGGCTGGGCCGAATCCTGATCCAGTATCTTCAGCCCTGCAGAAAGGCTCAGCCAGCCGCCGGACGTCTGCATGGCGTAGACGGCAGTGGCCGCGTTGGTCCGCACCACTACGGTGTTAGGGTAATCCCGCTCCACCCGGATATTTTCCAGCAGCGGGAACTGCTTTTCCAGCGCAGCGGCCTTTTCGGCGGGGTCGAAGCTGAAGATGTTCTCTTCCGCGTGGACGCCCAGCGCCTGCAGGATCTCAGCGCTGGAATAGCCGCCCACCTCCTGCACCACCTCTCCATCGACCGCCACTTCTAAGGTGTTTATCTTGAAAAGCATGGTCACGGTGAGGTAGACGCCCACCCCGATGACGCAGAGCAGCAGCGCCAGCGCCGTCAGGCGGCGGATGGCCCTGCGGCGGCGGACAGCGGCCCGGGTCAGACGGCGCTTCTTTCTGCCCTCCCGCCGGGCCGGGCTGCGGAGGTTCGCCTCCGTGGGGCGGTAGCGCCCGCCGCTCTGGGGCCTCCGGGCGCTCTGGACATTCTGGGGCCGCTGGCCATTTCGGGGGCGGCTCCCATTTGTAGGGTAGGCGGTCGTGTTCTGGCGGGGCTGCTGGCTTCTCTGCCGGCCCTGACGGCGGCTCTGGTTCTGGTTATTGGGCCTTCGCGCCGTCTGCTGGGGAAACTGGATGCTGTTGTCCGCATATCCCGAGCTGTGGTTTTCGAAGGTCACATTGCCGCCCGAGAAGTCCAGCGTCTGCTCCTGATAGCCCTGCGTCCGGCGGCGGTCCTGATTCGAGGGACGCCGGTCCTGCGTCCAGTCGTAGGCTTTGCGGGGCTTTCCCTGCCGTCGGGCGCTGTTCTGCTGGATCGAACTGCTGGGGCGTCGGCTCTTGTTCCGATCCTGCTGCATGGTGCGGCGTCGCCTCCTTTCCGTCTGATTATTTTATCACAAGAGTGCTGCCGAATCAATCACGGCGTCTTGACCAGTTTCATCAGGGCGTCGGCGATGCGGTCGAGGCTGTCGTCCACCGAGAGGGTGCGGGCGTTCTTACCCATGGCAGCCAGCCTGCCCGGCTCGGCCAGCAGGCCGGAGACGGTCGAGACCAGCTTCTCGCCGGTCAGATCCTTTTCCTCGATGACCACAGCGGCACCGGCCTTCTGCAGCTCCATGGCGTTGTAATACTGGTGGTTCTCCGCCACATTGGGGCTGGGGATAAGGATGGCGGCGCGGCCCTCGGCTTCCAGTTCGGCCAGCGTCAGCGCACCGGCACGGCTGATGACGAGGTCGGCAGCGGCCAGCAGCTCGGGCATGTTGTTGATATATTCCTTCACCACGAGGCTCTCGCCGGGGGCAAAGCCTTTTTCCTTTTCGAGATTTTGAAACAGCTCCACGCCGTACTGTCCGGTGGCGTGGATGTGGAGCACAGGCTTGTGCTCTTTCTGCTCCCATGCGCAGAGGTCGGCCACCACCTCGTTGACGCGGCGGGCGCCGAGGCTTCCGCCGAAGGAGAGGATGACGGTGCGGTCACCGGCACCCAGCTGGGCGCGGATGGCGTCCCGCTCCCCCGCCTTCTCGAACACTTCAGGCCGCACCGGGTTGCCCACGACCTGCGTCTTTTCGGGCGCACCCAGCTTTTCCACAGCGGCAGGCACGGCAGCGAACACGATGTCCACGTCCGGGGCCAGCAGCTTGTTGGTCACGCCGGGGAAAGCGTTCTGCTCGTGGATGGCGGTCTTGATGCCCTTCTTGGCGGCGCAGCGCACCACCGGGCCGGAGACATAGCCGCCGCAGCCGATGACGAGGTCGGGCTGCACTTCCTTCATCATGGCCCGGGCTTTCGGGCCGGAGAGGGCCAGATTCCAGAGGGTGATGATGTTCCGCTTGATGTTGTTCAGAGAGAGCCTGCGCTGGAAACCGGTGATCTCGATGTGGTGGAAGGGGTAGCCCGCCTGGGTCACGAGACGGTATTCCATCCCCTCCTTCCGGCCTGCAAAGTGTATCTCGGCGGACGGGTCGGCCTTTTTGATGGCTCCCGCGATGGCCAGAGCCGGGTTGATATGTCCGGCGGTGCCGCCGGCTGCGATCAGTACACGCATGGTGATTTCCTCCTTATCTGGATGTGCTCAATATCCCATGTTGGGGTCGAGCCGGATGGTGTTGTCGGACTTTTCTTTTTCCCGCTGTTCCCGCTGGGCGCGGAGATTCTCCCGCTCGAGGCGGGCGCGCTCGCCGCCCCGGCCGATGTTTATCATCACGCCCATCTCGGCCAGCAGCAGGATGAGGCTGGTGCCGCCGGAGGAGAAGAAGGGCAGCGAGATGCCGGTGTTGGGCAGGGTGTTGGTGACGACCGCGATGTTGCAGAACACCTGCCACGCAATTTGGGCCATGATGCCGATGCCCACCAGTGTGCAGTAGCGGTTCTCGGCGTGGAAGGCCAGCCACAGCCCCTGCACGAGGAAGAGCACGAAGAGCAGGATGACGATGACGGCACCCACGAAGCCCAGCTCCTCACACACGACGCTGAAGATGAAGTCGTTGGTGCTCTCGGGGAGCCAGAGCTGTTTTTCGATGCTGTTGCCGAGGCCGAGGCCGGTGACACCGCCGGAGCCGATGGCGTAAAGGCTCTGCAGGGTCTGGTCGGTCATCTTGCTCAGGTCGTGGGTCCAGCCGTCCAGACGGCTCTGTAAGTACGGGATGGAGTCGATGTGCTCCAGCACGGTGCGGAGCAGCAGCACAGCGGACGCGCCGCCCGCCCAGGTGATGATGCCGCCGCTGCCGCCCAGCAGCAGGATGGTGCCGCAGATGGCCGTCGTCAGGACGATGCCGGACATATGCGGCTCAAGCATGAGCAGGATAACCACCGGGATGAGGGGCAGCAGCGGGACGATGAGTTCCCGCACGATACGCTGATAGAGCCACTGGCCTGCCGGGACGCGCCGCCCGGAGGCGGGGTCCAGCTTTTCCAGATGGGGCGCTTTCGCGGCCAGATGGGCCGTGAGCAGGATCATCTCAAACTTTGCGATCTCCGATACCTGAATGGTAAAGCCGATGCGCAGCCAGCGGCGGCAGCCGTTGAGGGGCGCACTGAACAGCACCGCAATGAGCATCACGATGCAGACAGCATAGCCCGGCCAGACCATCCTGCGCAGAAAGCGGTGGTCGATGCGGGAGAAGAGCAGCATGACCGCGAGACCCAGACCCAGGCAGAGCATCTGCGACTTGATGTAGTAGAAGCTGTCGCCCATCCGCAGGTAGCCCGTGGTGTAGCTGGCACTGAACAGCATGATGAGTCCGAACACGATGATGACTGCCAGCGTCGCCAGCCAGTTGATGAGCACCTGCGGCCAGGGGCCGGGGCTCGACAAGATGGCAAAGGACTCAGGCTTTTTTCTCCGGATGGTCGCCATCCGCATTCCCTCCTTATTGGATTCTGGCTCAGCTGGCCCGCGCCGCCTGCAAGGTCAGCGCAAGGCCCAGCATTGCCAGGACTCCAAAGATATAAAAGATATTCACCGGGTCAAAGCCCCGCTTTTCCAGCCAGCGGTGGAGCGGCGCGGTGCCGAACAGCTGCCGCCGCCCGCCGGAGGCTTTCCAGACGATGATCTGCAGAGCCACCATGCCGCCCTCCAGCCAGTAGGGCAGGGCCAGCGGGAGCGTCAGCCCGGGCCAGCCGACGCTCAGCGGCACACAGCCCAGCGCACCGGCTAAAAACTGGCATCCCACTGCACCGGGGCGGAGCTTTGCGGGGTAGAAATTCCAGAGCAGGAAGGCCATCAATGCCCCGGCCAGCGCCGCCGGGAGGACGCCCAGTGGGAACCAGCCCAGGAGGGTCATCGCCGTCATGAGGCCCAGCATGGCGATGAAGGCGCAGCCGCAGACCGTGCCGTCCATGCCGTCAGCAGTGCGGGCGCTCTCGGCCAGGGCCACTAAAATCGCCAGCCAGACCACCGGCGCCAGCGGCCCGAGGGTGCAGTAGCCGACGCCCGGCAGGGCCAGCCCATCGGGCAGGCAGTGGTTCAGCCCCAGCAGGGCCAGCACCAGCGTGCCGGAGGCCGCTTCCAGTGCCAGCCGCACCGGGCGGCGCAGCCCCAGCGGCGACCGATGCCGCAGCCGGACCAGATCGTCCGCCAGGCCCACGGCCCCGAAGCAGAGCGCCCCGAACAGGGCGATGAGCAGCCGGGTGGTCAGCAGGCTCTCGGTCCCCAGCAGCTCCGGCTGGGCGACACAGGCCGCTGTCCAGCCGACGCCCACCGCCGCCAGCGTTCCCACCATCAGGCAGAGCCCGCCCATCGTGGGCGGCTCATTTTCCTCCTGCCGGACGCGGAACGCCCGCAGCAGCGGCGTCATCAAATTCCCGAGCGCCGCCGTGAGGACGAACCCCAGCGTTGAGGCGACGATCAAGGCAAAACGAATCATAATAACGATACTCCAAGTATTTTACTTTGCGCAGACGGGATAAAACAGGGCCAGCGCCTTTTCCAGTGCCATGCCCCGGCTGGCTTTCACCAGCAGAGCGTCGCCCGGGGCCATCCGGGCCAGCAGAGCGTCTGCGGCCTGCCGGTAATCTTCGGCGTGGACAACGTCGGCGAGGCCCGCGTCCTTTGCAGCCTTTGCCGTCCGTGCGGCCTCGGGGCCGTAGGTGACAAGGGCGGTCAGCCCGGCCTCTGCGGCCTGACGGCCCAGCTCTTCATGGGCTGGCGCGCTCATCCCGCCCAGTTCCAGCATATCGCCCAGCAGAGCGAAGCGGCGCTTGCAGGGGTACTCTTTGAACATCGCCAGCGCAGCCTTCATGCTGTCGGGGTTGGCGTTGTAGCAGTCCTCGATGACGTCCATGCTGCCTGCGTGGACGACCTTCTGGCGCATACCGGTCTGCTCGAAATCGGCCAGACCTGCGATGACGCCCTCGGGCGCGAGGCCCAGACGGGTGGCGGCGGCGTAAGCAGCCAGCGCATTCGCCACATTGTGACGTCCCATCGCAGGAATCGTCACCTCATAGCGGCCTGCATTTTTATCGCAGAGGGTGAAGGCCATGCCGTCGCCCTCCTGCCGGACATCGAGGGCGCAGACGTCGGCGTTCTCGTCGCCGAGGCTGAACCACACGGGCCGGACATGGGTGGGCAGCGCAGCTTTGCGCAGGAAGGGGTCGTCGCCGTTGAGCACGAGGGGCGAACCCTCGGCAAGGCCGGCGCAGATCTCCAGCTTCGCCTTGCAGATGTTCTCCTGACTGCCCAGATTGCCGATGTGGGACACGCCGATGCAGGTGATGATGCCCACATCGGGGCGGGCGCACTTTGCCAGACGCTCGATCTCACCGGCGTGGCTCATGCCCATCTCCACGACAGCGTACTCCGTATCCCTGCCGATGCGGAACATGGTGCGGGGCAGGCCCAGCTCATTGTTCTGGTTGCCCTCGGTCTTGATGGTATTGCCAAAGCCCGCGATGGCGGCGTAGGTCATCTGTTTGGTGGTGGTCTTTCCCACGCTGCCGGTAACGCCCACCACCTTCGGGTGGAACTGGCTGCGATAGTTCGCGCCCATGACCATCATGGCGTGGTAGCTGTCGGGGCTGATGACCGCCCGTTCAGCCGGGACGCCCTCCACCGGATGGTTGAGGACGACATAGGCCGCGCCCTCTTCCAGCGCCTTGGCCGCGAAATCGTGGCCGTCGAAGCGCTCACCGGGGAAAGCCACAAAGATGCATCCGGGGCAGACATCGCGGCTGTCGGTGGTCACGAGGCCGATGGGCTGGCTGTCGGCGAAGCCCTCGGGGGCAAGGCCCTTCAAAAGCAGGTCTGCTGCGATTTTTTCCATAAATCATTCTCCCTCATATAATGTTGTCCAAGCCGGTTCCATTTTTTGACCGGCCTTGCCCTCTCAGGCGCTGACGCGCCAGCTCTCCCAAAGGGAGAGCCTAATGCATTACCCACAGGTAATTGTAACGACAGTGCCTTTCTGGACGCTGGAGCCGGCGGCCTCGCTCTGGCTCTGCACCGTACCGGCGCTGTCGCCCGCCACCTGACAGTTCAGGCCGGCGGCGGTCAGCATCTGGCGGGCAAAGTCGGCACTCTTGCCGCTGACGTCCGGCACTTCCGTGTAGCTGCCGGAGTAGGTATCGGTGTAAAGATAGATGGTGGTGCCGCTGGCCACCGTTGCGCCCGCGTGGGGGTACTGGTAGGTGACGACGGCGGCGGTCTGGTCGCTCTCGCTCTCCACGAGCTGATGCTTGAGGCCCTTGGTATTCAGGGAGACCTGCGCATTGCTCCACTCCTTGCCCACGAGGTTCGGCACCTTGACGGTGTTCTGGCTGCGGTCGATGCCGTCGGTGGCAATGCCCAGATAGGGGGCTATCTCACTGATGATGTTGCCGACCACAGGCGCAGCCAGGATGGACGAATAGTCGGTGTTGGCGTTATTGGGGTCGTCCAGCATGACGTAGACCAGAATTTCGGGGTCGTTGGCGGGCAGGACGGCGGCAAAGGAGGCGACTTTCTTGTAGTCGCCGTCGGCGCGGCGCTCCATGTTCAGCTGCTCGGACGTACCGGACTTGCCGCCGATGCGGTAGCCCGCGACGTAGGCGTTGGAGCCGCCGCCGGTGGTGGTGCCGTCGCCGACCTCGTACTCCATGATCTGGCGGATGGTCTCGCTGGCGCTCTTGCTGATGACCTGGCGGCGGACGTTCGCGCCGATCTCCTCGACGACGTTGCCGTTCTGGTCGGTTATCTTATCCACCACATGAGGGGTGACGAGGTAGCCGCCGTTGACGGCTGCCGAGATGGCGGTGCAGACCTGCAGCGGGGTCACGGCCATTGCCTGACCGAAGGAGGAAGACGAAAGCTCGACCTCGCCCAGCTGGCTCTTGGTGTAATACTTCATCATGCCCGTCTCGTTGGGCAGGTCCACGCCGGTGCGCTCGGTGAAGCCGAACGCGTCGAAGTAGTCGTAGAAGACGCTGGGACCCAGCCGCTGACCCAGCTGGATGAAGTAGATGTTGCAGCTGTTCCGGAGGGCCTCAGCGAGGTTCTGGACGCCGTGGGACTTCTTACCGGCGCAGTGGTACGTCTCTTTCGCCACGCCGTAGGCACCGGAGCAGTTGAAGGTGGTGTAATAGGTGGCCTTGCCCGAGTCCACGCCCATGGCGGCCGTGATGACCTTGAAGACGCTTCCGGGGTAGTACAGCTCGGTGATGGTCTTGTTCTTCCACTGGATGTCGCGGTAGGTGCCGGTGTAGTCGGGGTCCTCTTCCGGTATCTTCTTGCCCTGCTCATCCCGGAGATAGTTGCCGTTGGCGTCTTTCTTGTAGATGGTGTAAATTTCCGGCTCGGCGTTCACCTGCTCATTCAGATAGGCCAGGTTCTCGCTGAAATCCAGCGGAGCGTTGGGGTCGAAGTCAGGCTTCGAGGCCATGGCAAGGATGGCACCGGTCTTGACGTTCATGACGATGGCTGCGCCGCGGTTCTCGACCGTGTTGGCGTAGATGGCCTCGTTGAGGTAGCGCTCCACGACCTCCTGCACATTGACGTCCAGCGACAGCACCAGATTGGAGCCGTCCTTGGCGGCGTAGGTGGTGGCGTTGGCGTCGGCGATGGCGTTGCCGTAGGCATTGCGGAGGGTGATGGTGCGGCCATTGACGCCCGCAAGGGTGTCATCGTAGGATTTTTCGAGGCCGTAGAAGCCCTCGCCGTCGCCGTTGCAGAAGCCCAGCACCGATGCGGCGAACGCGCCGTAGGGGTAGTCGCGCTGGAAGCTCTTGGACGAAGAGACGGAGACGCGGCCCTTCTTGATGACGGTGCCGTCTTCCAGAGTCTTGGCTTTGGCGTGATCTTTATTATATTCGCTGATGTATTTCTCGATGGAGAGCTTGACGGCGTTGTTCACCTTGGTGGCCAGCACCTGATAGGACGAGCCGTTCTTGGCCAGCGCATCATGCACGGTCTGGTACTGGGTCTGATATTCCGCCGAGGAGGTATCTACGCTGTCCAGACTCTCACCGTCGCCGGAGAGCAGCCGCAGGGTGAGCTGGCGGCTCACATCGGCCAGCGTCGTCTCGTCCACGGTCTTGACAGCCTCACCCGTCTCCTCGACGGTCTGGCTGGTGAAGAGGGCCGTGCTGTAGCTGGGGTCGGCCCAGATGGTCCATACTACGCTGGTGGACGCCAGCGTGATGCCGGAGGCGTCGTAGATCTCGCCGCGGGTGGCCTGGATGGTGCTGTCCAGCAGCTGCTGCTGGGCCGCATACTGGCGGAAGGTCGCGCCCTGTTTTATCTGGATCTTATACAGGCTGTTGGTGACGATGCCCGCAGCCGCCACTACAAAAAATACCGCCGCGCCGAAGCTGAAATGCCGCAGCCGCGCACTGAGGCGCTCGTGCGGGTCGCTGCGGCGGAGGCGGTAGTAGATGCTCTTATGCTGGTCGTTGGAGGGCTTGTTTTGCATGGTATTCTCCTGCAGAAACCAGAAAAGCGTGCGCTGCCGCACGCTTTTCTGTCTGTTTGCTTATTTTGCGCTGCGGACGGAAGCCAGAATGGTCATGGCACCGTCGTGCAGGAAATCCGTCCACTGGTGGACAGCCGACTCCCTGCGCACCAGTACGCTGTCGCTGTCGAGGCGGATGTAGGTGAGCTGGCTCTGGTCCATCTTCATGAGGCCCAGCCGCCCGGCCACTTCTTCCACGCTGGTGATGTTGGTCTTGCTGTTGAGGACACTGTTATAGTAGGTGTACTGGCTCTGCTCGCTCACGAGTTCCGCTTTGGCCTTCTGGATCTGGTCGTTGACCTCCACCAGCTGGGCCTCGCTCCACAGCAGGCTTACCGCAAAGCCTGCCAGCAGCGCCATCGAGATCAGTTGAAGTGCGTGCTGCATGGCCGCCTGAAACGGGCTGAGACGGCGTTTGCCGCCCTTTTCCACCCGCAGTGCGACCTTGCGCTGAGTCTGAGGCGCTTTTCTGCGACGCACCTCAGACGACATATCATAAGCTGGCTGACCCATAGTTGATCTCCTCCTCTTGCACTGAGCGGCGTCTTATCCGGCTCAGAGTTTCTCCAAAACGCGCAGATGAGCAGAACGGCTGCGCCGGTTCTCCTCCAGTTCCTGCTTGTCGGCCTCGATGGGCTTCCGGGTAATGAGCTTTGCCTTCGCCTTGCCGCCGCAGACGCAGACCGGGAACTCCGGCGGGCAGGTGCAGGCGGTGGACCAGCGGCGGAACTTATTTTTCACCAGCCGGTCTTCCAGCGAATGGAAGGTGATCACACACAGCCTTCCGCCCGGGGCGAGGTGGTCGAAGATGGTATCCAGACCTTCCTCCAGAGCGTCCAGCTCGTGGTTGACCGCGATACGCAGCGCCTGAAACGTGCGCCGCGAGGGATTCTTGTTCTTGCGCCGCTCCGCAGGCGGCATGGCGCTGGCCACGATGTCGGCCAGCTGCAAAGTCGTCTTGATGGGGGCCGTCTCGCGGGCCTCCACGATGCGGCCGGCGATCTGCCAGGCATAGGGCTCTTCGCCGTAGTCCCGCAGGATGCGGGAGAGCTCTTCCCGGCTGGCGGTGTTCACGAGGTCTGCCGCCGTCTCCCCCTGCTGGCTCATCCGCATATCCAGCGGGGCGTCTGCCCGGTACGAAAAGCCCCGGGCCGCGTCGTCCAGCTGGTGGCTGGAAACGCCGAGGTCCAGCAGCGCACCGTTTATCTTCTCGATGCCGAGGCTCTCGAGGGCTTGTCCGGCGCAGCGGAAGTTTATCTGCACCACCGTGGCCGGAAGCCCGGCCAGCCGCGCCCTGGCGGTCTGCACCGCGTCGGGGTCCTGGTCGAGGGAGACGAGCCGCCCGCCTTTTGCGCCGTCCAGCCGGAGGGCGATCTGGCGGGAGTGTCCCGCGCCGCCCGCCGTGCCGTCGAGATAGGTGCCTGCCGGGTCGATGTTCAGTCCGTCGAGGCACTCGTTCAGAAGCACGGGGATATGCTCAAACGAGGCCGGGTCGAACTGTTCCAAATCTTCTGTCTGAGTCATCCCGCCCAGCCTCCTTTCGTTTCGTGTTCCTAGCCGTCCGATACGCCGGACATCTCCCGGGGAGTTTGTCCCCTTTTCCGCTCTGTCAAGATACCTGACGACTCTATTTTATTTTAGCAAATCGAAACGCCGAATGCAAGTTTTTTCCTGCGCTTTTTTCCTACAAAATGTTACAAAAAAAGCCCCTGCGAATCGTCATTTTTACTCGCAGGGGACTGGATTCAGGTCAGGAGCGGCCCATCACACGCCGCGGCGGGGGGTCTGGCGCAGGTTCGCGCGGACGTTTTTCACCTGAGCGGCGTTCTCAGACATCGTCTCCTCGGTGGTTTTCAGCATATTATCGCAGTAATCCGTGACCGTCTGGCGGACGGTGCGGGCCTCGGTCTGGGCAGCGGAGACGATCTCGGACGCACGCTGCTGGGCGGCGCGGACGATCTCGGCCTCGCTCACGAGGATGCGGGCGCGCTCTTCTGCCTTCTTGACGATGGCCTGTGCCTGCGCGTTGGCCGACTCGATGAGCTGGGCGCGGTCGCTGACGATGGACTGGGCCTGACGCAGCTCCACGGGGAGGTTTGCGCGGATGTCATCGAGATAGTCCCGAATTTGTTCCACATCCACGATGCGCTTGCCGCCCGAAAGGGGCATTCCGGTGCTCTCTTCCAGCAGGTCCTCGATGGTATCCAAAAGCTCGTTGACGTTCATCACGCTTCTCCTTCTTCCTCTGCGGCGTCTGCCATGGGTCTCACATATTTCCAGAGCAGGACTTTGCCGTACTTATACTGCTTCTTCAGCTGTAGACCGCCCACTTCGGCGGGGAGGACGAGTTTCGTCTCGCTCTCGCAGATGACGATGCCGCCGGGGGCGACGCACTTGTCCACGATGGGGAGGATATTTTCCAGCGTGCCGTTGTGGAAGGGCGGGTCCAGCAGCACCAGATCGAACTGCTCCCGGCAGGCCGAGAGGAAGCGGGCCGCTTCGCCGATGTTGACGCGGCTGCGGTCAAAGACGCCGCAGTTCTTGCAGTTCTTCATGACGATGTTCACGGCCTCGCGGTTCTCGTCCAGAAACACGCACCGGGCAGCGCCCCGGCTCAGCGCCTCAATGCCCAGCTGGCCGCTGCCTGCGTACAGGTCCAGCACACGGGCTCCGGGCAGGTCGAACTGGACGATGCTGAACATCGCCTCCTTCACCTGGTCGAGGGTGGGGCGGGTAATATCCGTGCCGGGCAGCGCTTCCAGCCGTCTGCCGCGGGCTTCTCCTGCAATGACTCGCATGGTTTTGGCCTCCTTCGGGTCTTTCCTGTTATCGTAACTTCATATTATCGTCATACCGCCGGTCTTTGTCAAGGGCAGCGTCATGATTCGTTGCGTTACGGTCATGAATGTGCTAAAATCATACCAGAACGCCGCTTTTTCGGGCGTACAAAAGGAGAGTATTTATCATGAAAGTCCTGCTCATCAACGGCAGCCCCCACGAGAAGGGCTGCACCTATACCGCACTGAGCCTCATCGCCGGGGAGCTGAACGCCGCCGGCATCGAGACGGAGATCCTGAACGTCGGCACAAAGCCCGTGGGCGGCTGCATCGGCTGCGGCGGCTGTGCCGCCGGCAAGGGCTGCGTCTTCGGCGGCGTGGTCAACGAGGCCATCGAGAAGGCCAAGACTGCCGACGCCTTCGTCTTCGGCACGCCGGTGCATTACGCTTCCGCCTCCGGCAACATGACCAGCTTCATGGACCGTTTCGCCTACGCGGGCGGCAGGTATCTGGCCTACAAGCCCGCCGCCATCTGCTGCTCGGCCCGCCGCGCCGGCACCACCAGCACCCTCGACCAGCTGGTGAAGTACCCCGAGTTCTTCCATATGCCGCTGGTGAGCGGCTCCTACTGGCCCATGGTCCACGGCTCGAACCCCGAGCAGGTGCTGCAGGACGCCGAGGGCTGCGCCGTCATGCAGGAGCTGGGCCGCAACATGGCCTGGCTTCTCCGGTGCATCGAGGCCGGCAAAGCCGCAGGCATCCAGCACCCGGAGAATCCCCGCAGACCCATGACCAACTTTATCCGCTGAGCTTTTTCAAAGAAGGGCCGCGTTCCCGGCGGGAACGCGGCCCTTCTATCTAAAATTTTATTCAGAAACCGATAAAATCCGGCCCGGATTCTTTTTTCGTTCATAACTTTGTGGTAGCATAGGAACTAAAGTATTTTGCCACGGAGAACATTTGCCATGGAACACTACGATTGGAACGACGGCTGGCTTTTTACCCCGGTCTTTGACCCCGCCATCGTGCGGCCGGAATGCCCGGAGCTGACCCTTGAGCCGGTGCGCCTGCCCCACACGGTCAAGGCCCTGCCCTACAATTACTGCAACGAGAACGACTACCAGAAGCTTTCGGGCTACCGGCGGGAGTTTTTTGCGCCCAAAGAATGGGAGGGCCGCACCGTCCTGCTCACCTTCGGAGCCGTGGCCCATGACGCCACGGTGTTCTGCAACGGGCGGCGGGTGTTCCACCACAGCTGCGGCTACACCGCTTTTACCGTCGATCTGACCAGCGCTCTCCATCTGGGCCAGAAGAACGTGGTGGCTGTCCGCTGCGACAGCCGCGAAGATCTGAACATCCCGCCCTTCGGCGGGCAGATGGACTTTCTGACCTACGGCGGCATCTGCCGCGCCGTCTGCCTCGACGTGAAAGAGCCCGCCTACCTGCGGGACATCTTCATCGAGACGAAGGCCGAGGGCGGTTTCCGCATCTACACGGCCACCGTGGGCGAGACGGTGGGCTGCACGTTACAGGCCGAGATCCGCAGCCCCTCGGGCAGCCGGGCGTTCTACACCGGCGAGCTGTCGCTGCCCATCACCGGCGCACTGAACAGCGTCCATCCGTGGAGCACCGAGCACCCCACCCTCTACACCCTGACCGTCCGGCTCATCCGTCCCGGCACCGGCGGCCTGCCCGACCGGGTGCTGGACGAGAAAAGCTGCCGGTTCGGCTTCCGCACCCTGCAGTTCGTGGCGGGCGGGCTTTACCTCAACGGCCAGCGGGTGGAGCTGCGGGGCCTCAACCGCCGCCAGAGCTACGCCTATCAGGGCTATGCCATGCCCGACAGCATCCAGCGGCTGGACGCTCAGCTCCTGAAAAAGCAGCTGGGCTGCAACGCCGTGCGCCTCACCGCGCCCCCCAGCCCCGCCTTCCTCGATGCTTGCGACGAGCTGGGCCTTTTGGTCTTTGTGGAGATGCCCGGCTGGCAGCACGTCGGCGACGACATCTGGAAAGCGCAGGCTCTGCAGAACTGCCGCGAGATGGTCTGCCAGTGCCGCAGCCACCCCAGCATCTTTTTGTGGGGCGTGCGGGTCAGCGGCAGCGCCGACGACGAGAGCTTTTATAAGCGCACCAACGAGACGGTGCGCCGCCTCGACCCCACCCGCCCCACGGCCGGTACCCGCAGCACCCGCCGCAGCCAGCTTCTGGAAGATGTTTACGCCTATGCCGACTACTCCTACCACGGGCGCGGCGTCGGGTGCGAGGCCCGCACCGCCGTCACCCCCGACACCCGGAAAGGCTATCTCATCAGCGAGTTCGAGGGCGCCCAGTTCCCGGCCAAGTCCTTCGACGACGAGCCCCACCGCCTGGCGCAGGCCCTGCGCTACGCCGCCGTCCTCAACGACACCATCGCTCAGCAGGGCGTGGCGGGCAGCTTCGGCTGGTGCATGACCGACTACAACACCCACCGCGAATTCGGCAGCGGCGACCGCATCAGCTATCAGGGTGTGATGGATATGTTCCGCAGCCCGAAGCTTTCTGCCGCCGTCTACGCCAGCCAGAAGACGCCCCGCTCCCCTTCCGACATCGTGCTCGAAATTTCATCCAGCATGGCGCTGGGCGACCATCCGGGCGGTTTTGCGGGGGCGTGCTGGGCGTTCACCAACGCCGAAAGCCTGCGGCTCTACCGGGACAACGACTTCGTAGCCGAGTTCACCCCCGACCGCCGGGGCCGCTTTGCGGCTCTGCCCCACCCGCCCATCGAGATCCACGATTTCGTGGGCCTGCTGCTGGAGAAATACGAGGGCATCGACCGCACTGCCGCGCCGCAGGTGGCCGCCATCCTCAACGAGATGCGCCGGGACGCCATGGAGCTTTCGCCCCTGTCCCGGGCGCGGATGTACTCGCTGCGCCTGAGCTGGAACGAGCTGGTGCAGCTTTACTACAAATATATCGGCGTGCTGGGCAGTCCCGCTGCCGTCTACCGCTTCGAGGCCGTGTGGCATGGCCGGGCCGTCCGCACCGTCGTGAAGGAGCCGGTGCAGAGCGTCCGGCTGGAATGCACCGTCCACAATCCCATCCTGACCGACGGCCCCACCTGGGACTGTGCCGCCGTGAGCCTGCGGGCCATCGACCAGAACGGCAATCTCCTGCCCTATTGTGGTGAGGCCGTTCAGCTGAGCGCAGAGGGGCCGCTGCGCATCCTCGGCCCCAGCGTCGTCCCTCTGCGGGGCGGCATGGCAGGCACCTATCTCGCCACCACCGGCGAGGCCGGCCCGGCCAAGCTCCACTGCCGGATGGAGGGCGCTTTGGACACCGAAGTTTCCCTCACCATCCGCTGCCGAGAAGAGTGAGCGGCACTCAAGTGCCGTCTCTTTACGATAGGTTTGCACTCTGTTCAAAATTTTCTCATGGTTGCATGGTATCCTGAAAGCAGAAAAATACAGAGGGGCGGCGCACCCGCCCCTCTTTTATGAGGAAGGACGTTTATGAAAGAAAAGATACGCCAGTTCATGATAGGCCGCTACGGCACCGATGGTCTGAACCAGTTTTTGAACATCGCCTCTCTCGTGCTGATCCTGGTCTATATCCTCACCCGTCTGCCGCTGCTGCTGTACGTCGGCGTGGTGCTGCTGGGCTTGTGCTACTACCGGATGTTCAGCCGCAACATCTCCAAGCGCACCGAAGAAAATTATAAATACTACGCCGTGAAGGACCGCATCCGCAATAAGTTCAGCGGCCTGAAGGACCAGTGGGACAACCGCAAACTCTACCACTATTACCGCTGCCCCCAGTGCCGCCAGAAGCTGCGCGTTCCCCGGGGCCGGGGCCGCATCCAGATCTCCTGCCCCCGCTGCGGCACCCAGTTCATCAAGAAGAGCTAACGTATGTTTGGATATGTCATCCCGAATCAGGCCGCGCTGGACGACGAGGCCAAGGCCCGCTACCGCACGGCCTACTGCGGCCTCTGCCGCCGCATCGGTGCGCTCCACGGCCTGCGGGGCCGTCTGACGCTGAGTTACGATCTGACGTTTCTGGATCTGCTGCTTTCCAGCCTCTACGAGGGTGAGAGCGAGTGCATCACCGGCAGCGGCCACTGCCCCATCCACCCCATCCGGAAGATAAATTGGCGGCACAGCGGCCCCACCGACTACTGCGCCGATATGAGCGTGGCTCTCCACTACTACAACGCCGCCGATAAATGGAACGACGACCACAGCCTGCTGGGCCTCGGCTTCGAAAAGCTGCTGGACTCCCCTGCTCAGACCGCCGCACAGCGCTGGCCCCGACAGTGCAATGCCATCCGCACCTGCCTCGACCGGCTGGCTCAGCTGGAAGCCGAGGGCAGCGAAGACCTCGACGCTGTGTCGGGCTGCTTCGGCGAGCTGATGGCCGAGCTGTTCGACTACAAGCAGGACCACTGGTCGCCGGAGCTGCGGAGCATCGGCTTCCATCTGGGCAAATTCATCTACCTGCTGGACGCCTACGATGACCTGGCACGGGACGAGAAAAAGGGCGCATACAATCCGCTGCGCACCCTCAGCCGTCAGCCCGGCTACGAGGAAGAGATGCGGGAAATTTTTGAGCTGCTGTTGGCCCGGTGCGCCAGAAGCTTCGAGCGTCTGCCCTGCGTGGAGGACGCGGACCTTCTGCGGAACATCCTGTATTCCGGCGTGTGGCTCAAATACAACTGCAAACAGGCCAAAGAGGCTCAGAAAAAGTAACCAATTCCGCCCAAAAGGCGGATTTTGTCTTGATTTTGCAGGCACTGTCCTGTAGACTGTAATATTGTATGGAACGAAAAGGCCGCGCATGGCCTGAGAGACGTGAGGAAGTAGACCCATGAGAGATCCCTATGAGGTGCTGGGCATCCAGCGCGGCGCAACCGACGACGAGATAAAGAAAGCCTACCGTGCCAAGTGCAAGCGCTGGCACCCCGACCTGAACCCCAACGACCCCACCGCCGAAGAGCACTTCAAAGAGGTGCAGGCAGCTTACGACGCCATCACCAAGGGCGACACCGGCCCCCAGATGGGCGGACAGCCCGGCGGCGGTTACGGCTACGGCCAGCAGGGTTATTATCAGGGCGGCTACCAGCAGGGATACGACCAGGGCTACAGCCAGAACGGCTGGCAGCAGGGCGATTTCGGCTTCGGGTTCGACCCGTTTGGTTTCGGATTCGGTTTTGGCGGCTACCAGCAGCAGAGCGGGGCCAGCTACTCCGGCTCTGACAGCCCCGAGATGCAGGCGGCCCGCAACTTTGTGGCCAATGGCCGCTACGCGGAGGCCCGCCGGGTGCTGGACGGCATGAACAGCCGCTCGGCACGGTGGTACTACCTCTCCTCGCTGGCCAATCAGGGCCTCGGCAACAGCATCGACGCGCTGCAGGACGCCCGCCGCGCCGTTCAGCTGGACCCCAATAACACCGAGTACCAGATGCACCTGCGCCGGATGCAGAATCCCGGTCAGACCTACCGCACCCAGACCTCCTACGCCCAGCCCGGCGGGCTGATGCGCTGGTGCTGGAGCATGATCTTGCTCAATCTGCTCTGCAACTGCTGCTGTGGCGGCGGCTGGGGCTGGCGGTTCCGGATGTAAATAAGACAGAAAAAACCTCCCGTGCTGACGCACAGGAGGTTTTTTCTTTTGATGTTAATTGATAATGATAGTCCGTGTGATCTTCTCGCAGGAATAGTTGCCGGAGACTGTTGCCGTCTGGGTGTAGATACCCGGCTGCGTCGGGAACTCCGTGGACTTGCTGCTGAACAGGCCCTTCTTTTTATAAGTACAGGTGACCTTGGCATTATCGACCACCACGCCGTCCGACTCCAGCAGAGCGCCGACATTGTGTGCCTCAGCCTCGGCCAGCGTCATCCCGGCGGGCAGGTCTTCGGCCCAGTAGAGGCGGACGCCCTCGGTCTTGGGCTTTATCTTGAACATGGCCACACCGGCGGTGTTCAGATCGCCGGATTCCAGCGCCACGGCACCCGCGACATAGCGGCCCGAATCCACGGGCTGCTCATCCAGATAGATGCGGCTGAACGCACCCTCGGGAAGGTAGCGGCGGATGAGCTCGAGGGAGAGCTTCAGGCCCATGGACATATCTTTCAGGGTGGGGATATAGAATTTTAGGGTATCCATCACCTTGACGACCTCATCGGCCACACCCAGCAGCACACTGACGTCGTTGCCGTCGATGAGCTGTTTGACATAGGCGTAGACATTGAACTCTTCTACCTGGTCAGGGGTCTTGGACATCTTGCGGGGCAGGGGTATCATTTTGAGCAGGGTGCGGAGTTTATCGGAGAGCACGAGGGTGACGTAGCCCTTGGCTTCGCCCTTGATGCCCAGCACCACGCCGATATACTGCGCGTCCGCCGGGCGGGTGACCACCGACAGCTCGAACGGGGAGCCATAGACCAGCTTGCCGGTAGCCTGCAGACGGATGGAGACGACTTCATTCGTCTCTTCCAGCCGGGTCTGAGAGGCGCGGGGCAATTCGGTCTCTGCCGAGGCGGCCAGCACCGGGGTCATCATGCTCAGCATGAGGGCTGCTGTGAGAAGCAGCGAAAGCAATCTTTTGGCCTTCATATGGACAAACCTCCTGTATTCATCATCTTCAGCCGGGCGGGCCGCACAGGCTGACACTCCGGCTGATATAATTTTACCGCAAATCCCTGCTGTGGTCAATGACGGGATTCAAGCGCATCCGCTTGCGAAAAGACCGCCGCCCCGGCGGGGCAGCGGCCTCAGGAAATTTTATCGCAGCATCACAGGATGCGCACCCGGACGACGGCGGGGATGGCCGAGAGCTTCGCGGCCAGTGCATCATTCACGGCACCGGTGGCGTCCAGCATGGTGTAGGCCATGTTCTTCTTGCTCTTGTTCACCATGTTCTCGATGTTCAGGCCCGCCTCCGTGGTCAGGGCGGTGATCTGGCTGATCATGCCCGGCTCGTTCTTGTGGATGATGCAGATGCGCTTGCCGCCGGCGCGGGGCTGATGCACCTCGGGCATGTTCACCGAGTGGGTGATGTTGCCGTTCTTGAGGTAGTCGCTGATCTCCTGGGCGGCCATGACCGCACAGTTGTCCTCGGCCTCCGGGGTGGAAGCGCCCAGATGAGGCGTGCAGATGACGCCCGGACGACCCAGCAGAGCTTCCGTGGGGAAGTCGGTCATATAGCCGGACACTTTGCCGGTGTCAAGGGCTTCCAGCAGGGCGTCGGTGTTCACCAGCTCACCGCGGGCGTAGTTCAGCAGCCTGACACCGTCCTTGCAGAGGGCCAGCGTCTGGGCATTGATAGTGTCCTTGGTGGTGGGCAGATACGGCACATGGATGGTGATGTAGTCGCAGAGGGGCAGCATATCATTCAGGTTGACGCAGTGACGGACCTGACTGCTCAGGTTCCACGCAGCATCAATGGAGATATAGGGGTCATAGCCGTAGACTTCCATGCCCAGCTCGATGGCACAGTTGGCGACGCGGGAGCCGATGGCGCCCAGGCCGATGACGCCGAGGGTCTTGCCCTTGATCTCGTTGCCCACGAACTGCTTTTTGCCCTTCTCCACGCTCTTTGCCATGGCGGGGTCACCGGCAAGACCCTGAGTCCACTGGGCGGCAGCCGCCACATTGCGGCTGCCTGCGATGAGCATACCGATGACCAGTTCCGCCACAGCGTTGGCGTTGGCACCGGGCGTGTTGAACACCACGATGCCCTGCTCACTGCACCGGTCAAGAGGAATATTGTTGACACCGGCACCGGCGCGGGCAATGGCCAGCAGGTTGTCATCGAAGGTGGTGTTCAGCAGGTCGGCGCTGCGGACAAGGATGCCGTCGGGGGCGTCGGCGTCCACCGAGACATCGAACAGGTTTTTGTTCAGCTTTGCCAGGCCCACCGGGCTGATGGCGTTCAGGGTTTTGATGGTGAACATACTTTCCTATCTCCTATACACAAAAACTCATGCATTCTCTTTGCGGAACTTCTCCATGAAGTCCACCAGCTTGTCGATGCCCTCGGCTGGCATTGCGTTGTAGATGGAGGCGCGCATACCGCCCACGAGGCGGTGGCCCTTCAGGTTGACGAAACCGGCGTCTGCGGCCTCGGCGCAGAACTTCTTGTCGAGGTCAGGGTCAGGGCTGGTGAAGGTGACGTTCATGGTGCTGCGGTAGCGGTGCTCCACAGGATTATTGAAGAAGTCCTGACCATCGAGGTAGTCGTACAGGACCTTGGCCTTGGCCTCGTTGATCTTCTGCATATTGGCAAGACCGCCGATGTCGTTTTCCAGATACTTGAGCACCAGACCGGTCATGTAGATGCACCAGCAGGGCGGCGTATTGTACATGCTGTCCTTGGCCAGCAGGGTGGTGTAGTTCATCATAGTAGGTACATTGTCGGCGGCATGGCCCAGCAGGTCGTCCCGGACGATGGCGATGGCCATACCGGCGGGGGCGACGTTCTTCTGGACGCCGAAGTAGATGCAGCCGTACTTGGTGACGTCCACGGGCTTGGAGAGGATCATGGAGCTCATATCCGCCACCAGCGGCACACCCTCCACCTGAGGCACCTCCACATACTGGGTGCCGAAGATGGTGTTGTTCTGGCAGATGTGGATGTAGCTTGCATCCTTGTCGTAGTCGATGGCGTTCACGTCCGGGATGTAGGTGAAGTTCTTGTCCTTGCTGGACGCGACGATCCTGGCCTCGCCGAACTTTGCGGCTTCCTTTGCGGCCAGATTGGAGAAGTTGCCGGTGACGATGTAGTCGGCCTTGCCGGTGGTCATGAAGTTCAGCGGCACCATGGCGAACTGCTGGGTCGCGCCGCCCTGGAAGAAGCCGACCTTATAATGATCGGGAATGTTCATCACCCGGCGCAGGGTGGCTTCGGTGTCGGTGATGATGGCGTCGAACCACTTGCTGCGGTGGCTCATCTCCATCACGCTCTGGCCGCTGTCGCCGTATTCGAGCAGCTCTGCCTGAGCCTGCTTGAGCACCTTTTCGGGCAGCATGCTGGGACCTGCGCTGAAATTATAAACTCGTGCCATGATGGATCCTCTCCTTTTCCTCTATCTGACGGCCCGTTCGGGCGTTGTGCTCTGGATTTGTCCGTAGTATAATGGTTTTTGGGGGTGCAAAACAAGAGCATCTTTGCACAAAGTTGAGCCGTCAAAGCCCGGGCGGGCGCACGAAGCGCACAAATGTCCCTGTGCGGGGGACATTTTCAGAGACATTTGTAAAACAGATAGTGAAGAGCCGCATGACTGCTGGGTTTTCTGCTCTTGTCCTTTCTCCTGATTTTTGCTATAATGGCAGCATCTGAGACAAATGTAAAATCAAGTTTTTCACTCAAAAAGGAGAGATGGCCCCCATGTATGGCATTCCGGACAGGCTGAAAGCCCTCTCGGCGGCGGAGGAACAGGTGCTTCTGGCCCTGTGGGACTGCAAACCGCCCGTGTCGCGGCGGGACATCGGTGCGCGTCTGGCCGAAAAAGGCTGGGCCGCCTCCACCGTGCTGAACTTTTTATACCGGCTGGAAGAGAAGGGCTGGGTCACCTGCGCCAAGGAGCAGAACCACAACCTCTACGCCCCCACCGTCACCCGCCGGGCCTACGGCGTCTACACCATGCGCCAGCGGCTGGACACCGTCTTTGGCGGCGACCTCGCACAGGCCGTGCGGGCGCTGGTGAGCGAGAGCGGCTGCTCTCAGAGCGAGCTGGAACAGGCCATCGCCGTGCTGAACGAAAAGCACGCAGAAGTGGAAGAATATGACCTGTATGACCCGTACGGTTAAACCTCTCAGTCTCGCTGCGCTCGCCGGCTTCTCTGTCAGGGGAGCCCTTGGCAGGCCGCTCAACTCGTACTGGATGAAAATGCACTGCCATCCGTAAGGCAATGGACCCTGCGGTCTGGTTTCAGGAGGATATGATAATGGATTGCAAACTTCGCGCCAAAAACTGCGGCGGCTGCCCGATGCTGGCCACCGAATACGCCGCACAGCTCAAAAAGAAAGAGGCCGACGTCCGCGCCCTGCTGGGCAAATACGGCCCTGTCGCCCCCATCCGGGGGATGGAAACTCCCTACCACTACCGCAACAAGGTCATTTCCACCTTTGCCCCCGCCGCCGGTGGAAAACTCACCTCCGGCATCTACGCGGCCCGCACCCACAAGGTGCTGCCGGTGGAGAGCTGCCTTTTGCAGGACGAGGTACTGGACAAGGTGATGCTGGCCGTCCGCGCCGCCGCCAACGCCTGCCGCTACCAGCCCTTCAACGAGGACAAAGGCACCGGCCTGCTCCGCCACTGCCTGCTCCGCCGGGGCGTCGCCACCGGTCAGGTGATGGTGGTGCTGGTCACGGCCCAGCCCGTGCTGCCCGGCGCGAAGAACTTCGTGAAAGCCCTGCTGGCCGAGGCCGAAAAGCGGGGCGTCCCCGTCACCACCGTCGTACAGAACTACAATCCCCGCCGCACCAGCGTCGTTCTGGGCGAGGACGAAAAAGTCCTCTACGGCAAGGGCTTCATCCTCGACACCCTCTGCGGCAAGACCTACGCCCTCAGCCCCCGCAGCTTCTATCAGGTGAACCCCGTCCAGACTGCCGTGCTCTACGGGCTGGCCGTCGATGCCGCCCACCTTACCGGCAAAGAAGTCGTCCTCGACGCCTACTGCGGCATCGGCACCATCGGCCTGACGGCCTCCGATAAGGCCCGGCAGGTGGTGGGCGTGGAAGTGAACCGGGACGCCGTCCGGGACGCCATCGGCAACGCAAAGCACAACGGCGTGAAGAATGCCCGCTTCTTTGCCGCTGACGCTACCGCATGGATCCGGGAAGCCGCCGACGCGGGCCAGAAGGCCGACGTCGTCTTCATGGACCCGCCCCGGGAGGGTTCGACGCCCGCCTTCATCGAGAGCGTGGCCCGCATGGCCCCGAAGCGGGTGGTCTACGTCAGCTGCAACCCCGAGACGATGGCCCGCGACCTCGCTCTCCTGACCCAGAAAGGCTACCGCGCCGAGGGCTTCACGCCGGTGGATATGTTCCCCCACAGCGCACATTGTGAGGTGGTCGGGTCGCTGGTTCGTGTAAAATAAAAGAGGAAAAAGATATGTCATCGTTTTCTGGCATCAAGAACACCCTGCTGGCCGAGCAGGCGGACGAAGAAGCTGCCCCCGCCCATGACCCAAACCCAAAAAACAGCAAGGCCCCGGAGCGATATGCTCCGGGGCCTGCTGTCATTTTTTATGGAAAAAAATCATGCTTTTCCGGGGTGCTGCGGGTCCTCAGCATCTGCGGTGACTACGATGAAGCGCACCGTTGTCTGCTTTCCGTGAATGGTCAGAGTACCAAGTGCAGTGCCTATGTAGCGGATGTTTCCGGGTTCTTTGCCTGTCAGCTTATCTGCATTCGCAGCTTTTTGGCTCAGAATATTATTCATCACATTATGAGCCTGTCCGGTTGTTCCGATCTCATCGGCAATAACTGCTCCGCACCAAACAAAGCGGCTTGTTTCATTTTTGCCGCCCTCATTGAGCCCAAGAATCTTCATGACTGGCCCAGAAAATTTATTGTCCCCATCCCCCTTTGTGTTCCACTCCGCCTCGGACAACGCAGCGATAGCTTTTGCCATCGCTTGTTCATCCGTCCGGGGCTTAAAGGTGTAATCCTTGGTCAGTCCGGCTGCAACTGAACTCTTGACGATGTCATTCAGAGCATCCGCAATGTTCTTGTCATTCACAGCGTTGCTGCCGCAAGCGGTGAGAAGGGTCAGGGCCATTGCGCCGGTCAGCACAACGGCCAGCAGTTTTTTCAGCATTTTCATTTGTCTGGTTCCTCCATATAATAAGCCTTTGTTCGCCATGCCCTGCTATGGCTAAGGGCTGGTTTGATTTTATTTTACCCCCCCCCCCTATATATTTGTCAAGGGGACGTTCAATTTTTGTAAACTGCCACAAATAATCAACCGCTGTTTTGAGTATGCTGCACAAACAAAGCCCCCGGCCGGGAGCATTCTGGGCTCCGGGCCGGGGGCAGGGACATGATCTTGCCGGTTCAAAGCCCGAACAGGGCCAGCAGGCGGACGAAGAAGCTGCCCCCGCCCATGACCCAAACCAAAAAACAGCAGGCCCCGGAGCGATATGCTCCAGGGCCTGCTGTCATTATTTATGGAAAAAAATCATGCTTTCCGGGGCGCTGCGGCGCTTAGTCCTTGTCCTTGTCCTCCTCAGCCGTTGCGGTGACTACGATGATGCGCTTTGTTACCTGTTTGCCGTTCTTATCGACCGTCTTGTAAAGTGCAGTACCCATGTAGCGGTCGTCTGCGGGATTTTTGCCTCTCAGTTTATCTGCATTCGCAGGTTTATCCATTACCTGAGTCATGAAATTAAGCGCCTGTCCGCTGGTTCCGAGCTCATCGGTGTAAGTCGCTCCACACCAGACAAAGCGGCTTTTTTCATTCTCACCGCCCGGATTGATTTCAAGGATCTCTTCAGCTTTCTCAGGCAAGGATCTGTTCTTTAAATACTCTTCCAGTTCTTTCAGATCTTCATCGGACAGCGCAGCAATAGCTTTTGCCATCTCCCGCTCTTTCGCCCGGGGCGTAAAGGTAATGTCCTCCTCTGCAGCCTTAGCCATGTCGTTCATGGCATCTGCAATGTCCTTCTCGGTCACAGCGTTGCCGCCGCAGGCTGTGAGAAGGGTCAGGGCCATCGCACCGGTCAGCACAACGGCCAGCAGTTTTTTCAACATCTTCATCGGTTGGTTCCTCCATAAAGTAAACGGTGTTTGCCCTGCCTTGACAGGCAGCAGGGTTCATTTTGTTTCATTCTACCCCCCCCCCCTATATATTTGTCAAGGGGACGTTCAATTTTTGTAAACTGCCACAAATAATCAACCGCTGTTTTGAGTATGCTGCACAAACAAAGCCCCCGGCCGGGAGCATTCTGGGCTCCGAGGCCGGGGGCGGGAGGCATGATCTTGCCGGTTCAAAGCCCGAACAGAGCCAGCAGGCGGTGCCACAGGCGGAGGAAGAAATTGCCCTCCGAAGCGTTGTCTGCCGCCGTCTCCACCGGGGCCGTTTCGGCGGGCGTCTCGGCGGTCTTGTAGAGGAACTTCACCCGGCTGGACGCACCCTCGGGTACACCGGCAAAGCTGGTGTAGTCGGCGAGACGGCCGGTCATCTCCTCCACCACAGTCTGCAGGGCGTGGAGCTGGTCGGCGTCCAGCGCACCGGTGAGCTGAGAAATGCCCTCCTCGTTGAACTGCACGAGGCCGCCGCTGAGCTGGTCGGTGCCGTTCTGGAGCTGGAGCACGCCGTCATACAGGGCGGATGCGCCGCCGGCCAGCTGAGCGCTTCCGGCCTTGGCGGCGTGTGCGCCGTCGGCGGCTGCGGCCACGCCGTCGGCGTACTGGCCGACGCTGGACACGAAGAGCCGGATCTGGCCCAGATTTTCTTTCAGGGCGCGGACGCTGGCCATATCCTCGCTGTTGGCGGTCTGATAGACCAGCTCGTCGTGGATCTTCTGCTGGGCGTCGCTGTCGGTGAGCTTTTTCAGCCAGCCTACGATGAAATCGGGCGAAAAGCTCTGCATCAGGCGCAGAGCGGCCTCAAGGTCGTGGTCGGTCCGGGTGGCCGCGAGGTAGAGTGCAATGTCCAGCTGGCTGGCCTTGAACTGGGGAGCCTGCTCCCAGATGGTGCGCACCATCTTTCTGCGGCCTGCCGCCAGCGTCTTGTCGCCCAGCGAGAGGATGTCGTCAATGACGGCTTCATAGGTATCCCAGGTCATGGGGGTGTCGATGAGGCCGTTCTCCATGAGGGTCTGGCTGGCGGAGTCCAGCACGCCGTCGGCCACCTGCTGTGCGCCGGAAGTCAGGGCGGCGTTGTTGGACGTCAGGGTGTCCAGCCCTTCCGTCAGCTGGCCGAGGCCGCTGTCCAGCCGGTTGGCCCCATCCAGCAGAGCCAGCGAACCGGCGGCAAGCTGTGCCGCGCCCGCTTTCAGCTGCGACGCACCGTCCAGCAGCTGGTTCATGGCATCATTCAGCGCCGCGATGCCGTCGGTCAAATCGTTGAGGCTGTCGAGGTCGAAGACCTCATCCCCCTGCCCCAGTGCCTCGGCGCTCGCCGCGCAGGCCAGCAGGATCTGAGGCGCCGTCAGCGACTCCACGTCGGCCTCCACGGTCACGCTGTCCTGTAAGTACTCGGCCACGCCGTTCACCTGTTCGGGAAGCAGGCCGTCGAGGGAATCCTTCACGCCCGGCAGGGTGACGAAGGCCGCCACGCTGCTCTTGGCCGCACTTTCCAGCAGGCCGTTCACGGCGTTGACGCCGCTGGCGTCCTCGCCCAGCACGACGCCCACCGCCGTGACCAGCGGGGTGACGATGGTGCGCTCTTTGCCGTTCACGGTCACCTTGCCGGTCTCATGGTTGGTCAGGTCGATGGTGAGCACGAGGTGGCCGCTCCGGCCCAGAAGCTCGCTGAGCGGGGCGGTCCTGCCGTCCAGCGTATAGGTCACTTTGGCAGAGATGGGCAGCTGACGGTCCGTGTCGCCCTTATAGTAGACATCGGTGTCGTCGGTGTTCCAGACCAGCGTATCGCCGTTCCGGGTGTACTCGGCAAAGCTCTCGGTGTTCACGATGTTTTTCAGGGTGGACCTGTCCTCCACACCGGCGAGGCCGTCGGCATTGTAAAGATGCTCGCTGACGGTGGTCTTGGTGACAGAGCCGTCCGCTGCCATGACGGCATACACCGTCTCATCCTTCGAGAAGGGAGCCTTGGTCGCCGCAAAGGCGGGCTGACAGAGGCTGACCGTCAGGGTCAGGGCAAGCGCCGCAGAGCCAGCGCGGCGCAGAAAATTCTGAGTTTTTCTCATAGCATTCACTCCTTTGCAGCGTTGGGGGCGTTGAGCCAGTGGTAGGTGGTGCGGCAGATGAGGCCGTCCAGCAGCATCAGGCCGGCGGGCAGCACCAGCAGGATGACCACCATACTGATGAGCGCACCCCGGGAGATGAGCCTACAGATACTTTCCAGCAGCTCCACCTTGCTGATGGCCGCGACGCCGAAGGTGGCCGCGAAGAAGGTCAGGCCGCTTGTCAGGATGCTCTGGCTGCAGTGCTCGAGGGCCTGCTGTGCCGCCGCCTTGGGCGAGCGGAGGGCCAGCCGCTCTTCGCGGTAGCGGGTGGTCATGAGGATGGAGTAGTCCACCGTCGCGCCCAGCTGGATGGTGCCGATGACGATGCTGGCGATGAAGGGCAGCGAGTCGTCGATAAAGTACGGGATGCCCATGTTGATGGCAATGGCCGCTTCAATGCTGGCCACCAGCAGCACCGGCACCGACAGGCTGCGGAAGGACAGCGCGATGATGACCAGCACCGCCGCGATGGACCAGATGTTGACATTTTTGAAGTCCTCGTCGGCGATCTCCACGAGGTCTTTCATCATGGCACCCTCACCGGTGACGAGGCCCTCGGGGTCTGCCTCCTTGACGAGGCGGACCAGCTCGTCCACCTGCGCGTTCAGCGCGTCGCTGCCCGACTTATAACGGCCATTGGCGAGGATGAGCTTGTAACCGCCGTTCTGGACGATGTTCAGCAGCTCGTCGGGCAGAAGTTCCGTCTCAAAGCCCGGGCCGGTGATGGAGTCGAGGCTCACCACCTGGGTGATGCCGTCCACCTCCTTGATCTCATCGCAGAGGGCGGACACCTGAGAGGCAGTCAGCTCCTCCCGCACGAGGATGAAGTGGCTGGTCATCATGCCGAAGTCTTCGCCCAGCTTGTTCGTACCCACGATGCCGGGCATATCCTGCGGAAGAGCGGCAAAAATGTTGTAGTAAATATCGGTCTTGCTCTGGGCCAGCCCGAAGGGGATCATCAGCAGGATGAACACCACCACGACGGGCATCGGGTGCTTCGAGACAAAATGGCTCAGGCGGGTGAGCTTGGGCATAAAGGTGCGGTGGCGGTATCTTTCCACCCACTGATCGAAGAAGAGAATGAGCGAGGGCAGGATGACGATGGTGCAGATGACGCCCAGCGCCACGCCCTTTGCCATGACGATGCCGAGGTCTGCGCCCAGCGTCAGCTGCATGGCGCAGAGGGCCAAAAAGCCCGCAATGGTCGTCAGACTGGACGCCGTGATGGAGCTCATGGTCTTACAGATGGCGTTCTCCATGGCCTCTTCGTTGGAGGCACAGAGCTTCTTTTCCTCGTCGTAGCGGTGGAGCAGGAAGATGGAGAAGTCCATCGTCACGCCCAGCTGCAAGACCGCCGCCAGCGACACGGTGATAAAGCAGACCTGACCGAGGAAAATATTCGTACCAAAGTTATAGACCAGCGGGAAGAGCAGCCCCAGCATGAACAAAAACGGCGTGAGCCAGCTTTCCAGCGAGAGGAACAGCACCAGCAGACAGCCGCCCACGGCGCAGAGCACATACCAGGGCATCTCGCCCATGACCAGCTCTTTGGTGTCGCTCAGGATGACGCTGATGCCGCCGAAGAAGCAATTCTTCCGGAGGATCTTCTTGATCTGGGCCACGGCCTGCATCGTCTCTTCGCTGACGCTGGAGCCGCCCAGCTGGACGATGAGGATGGTGGAGTCGTTCTTGCCGAACATAAACTGCTGGACATCCGCCGGCAGCATCTCCGTCGGCACCGCCGGGTCCAGCACGTCGCTGAGCCAGAAGGTGTTCAGCACGTCCGGCACCTCGTCGATCTCGGCCTTCATGGCCAGCAGCTCGTTGGTGGGCATCCCCTCCACGGTGATCATGTTGGTGGAGGCCAGATGGTAATCCGTTTCCAGCAGGAGCTGACCCACGCGGGAGTCCAGCTCCTGGGGCAGGTAAGAAAGGATGTCGTAGTTGATGGGCGTGGCGATGGCTCCCACTGCCGCCGGGATGAGCAGCAGGACCGCCGCGATGAGGATGAGCCTGCGCATCTTCACGATGGCCCTCGCTAATTTTTTCATTCATTTCCTCCCATTTTATCGTTCCGAAGAAAAACAACTTTTCTCGTTTTTCCGACACACCTTATTATAGTACACTCACCCGGGGTGTCAAGAGACAGCTCTTTCTATCTGTCATCGCCGACGTTATGCCTCTCCCTTTGGGAGAGGTGTCACCGGAGGTGACGGAGAGGGCAAGCCACAGAGGAAAGAATCTCTGCGCAGCGATAAGCTGTGTTTTTGTTAGAGCTCGATCATCACTGCGTCTTCCATTCTTTGTCAGCGTCCTTGCCCTCTCAGGCGCTTCGCGCCAGCTCTCCCAAAGGGAGAGCCTTTGCAAAACAAAAAGCGGGGCGCACAGGTGGTCAAGTCTGTGTGTCCCGCATTTTGTACTTTTTTGCACAGAGCGCCGTACCAGAGCGCCCCGCGCTGCGCGCAGGGAAAGCGGAGCAAACCATAAGCCGCTTTCTCTATCATTAGGAGAATGGAATGGAGGAACCGAATCGCCTCAAAGAGAGTTGCAGGCATCCCTTTGCAGTGAATCGGAGAAGCTTTGGTTAGATTTAACTAACCTCGCCGTGACAACAGGATACCATAGTTTGTCATGACTGTCAAGCCCGTTTTTCAAATTTTCAAAAAATTTTTCTCCGGCGGCCTCCATGAGCATTTTTCATAACAAAAACCGCCATCTCTTGTAGAAAATCCACAGGTTTCCTCTTGCTTTTTCTGAGAATCACTGTTATTATAGTGTCAGGCCGTTGCAGTCGGACTCGATTGCCTGTCTGCAGCGGCTCATAAACAGCGCAGGGGTTGCCATCCAAATACCTCTGCGCCCTGTACCACCCTGTCTTTCAGAAACCGCAATCGGCGGCTTTTTTAAGGCAGAACAGTTAGACTGCTCTAACTAATTATTGCAAAGCAGATCGGTTAGAGCGTCAGGAACGGAGCAAGGAGGTTCCAATGATCGATTTTGAACAGTGGGAAGGCTTTGAGGGCCGCATCTGGAAAGAGGAAGTCAACGTCCGCGACTTTATCCAGAAGAACTACACCCCTTATGACGGCGACGAGTCTTTCCTGGCTGGCCCCACCGAGGCCACCGATAAGCTCTGGGGCGCACTGCAGAAGCTGCAGAAGGCCGAGCGTGCCAAGGGCGGCGTGCTGGATATGGAGACCGAGGTCGTCAGCGGTCTGACCGCATACGGCCCCGGCTACATCGACGAGAGCCTGAAAGAGTTTGAGCAGATCGTCGGCCTGCAGACCGACAAGCCCCTGAAGCGTGCATTCATGCCCTACGGCGGCATTAAGATGGCGGAGCAGGCCTGCACTACCTATGGCTACCAGCCCTCTGAAGAGCTGCACAAGATCTTCACCGACTACACCCGCACCCACAATCAGGCTGTCTTCGATGCCTATACCCCCGAGATGAAGACCGCCCGCCATACCCACATCATCACCGGCCTGCCCGACACCTATGGCCGCGGCCGTATCGTCGGCGACTACCGCCGTGTGGCACTGTACGGCATCGACGCCCTCATCAAGTTCAAGCAGGAAGACTTCGCCAACTGCGGCGACGGCACCATGACCGATGACGTCATCCGCCTGCGCGAGGAGATCGCACGTCAGATCAACGCCCTGAAGGGCATGAAGAAGATGGCCGAGGCTTACGGCTGCGACATCTCCCAGCCCGCTAAGACCGCCAAGGAAGCCTGCCAGTGGCTGTACTTCGGCTATCTGGCCGCCATCAAGACCCAGAACGGCGCCGCTATGAGCGTGGGCCGCATCTCCACCTTCCTCGACATCTATATCCAGCGCGATCTGGACAAGGGCATCCTGACCGAGAGCGAGGCTCAGGAGCTCATCGACCACATGGTCATGAAGTTCCGCATGGTCAAGTTCGCCCGCATCCCCAGCTACAACCAGCTGTTCTCCGGCGACCCCGTCTGGGCAACGCTGGAAGTGGGCGGCATCGGCATGGACGGCCGCAGCATGGTCACCAAGAACTGCTACCGCTTCCTGCATACCCTCGAGAACATGGGCCCTGCACCGGAGCCGAACCTGACCGTTCTGTACTCCTCTGCTCTGCCTGAGAACTTCAAGAAGTACGCCGCCAAGGTGTCCATCAACACCAGCTCCGTCCAGTACGAGAACGACGACGTCATGAAGCCCGTCTGGGGCGACGATTACTCCATCTGCTGCTGCGTGTCTGCTACCCAGACCGGCAAGGAGATGCAGTTCTTCGGCGCACGTGCCAACCTGGCAAAGTGCCTGCTCTACGCCATCAACGGCGGTGTGGATGAGAAGAGCCACGAGCAGTGCGGCCCCAACTACGCCCCCATCACCGGCGAGTACCTGAACTACGACGAGGTGCTGCCCAAGTACGTCCAGATGCTGGACTGGCTGGCCGGCCTGTACGTCAACGTGCTGAACCTCATCCAGTATATGCACGACAAGTACTACTACGAAGAGGCTGAGATGGCCCTCATCGACACCGATGTCCGCCGCACCTTCGCCACCGGCATCGCCGGCTTCTCCCACGTCATCGACTCCCTGAGCGCCATCAAGTACGCCAAGGTCAAGGTCGTGCGCGACGAGGCAGGTCTTGCCACCGGCTTCGAGATCGAGGGCGACTTCCCGAAGTACGGCAACGACGATGACCGTGCCGACGAGATCGGCGTCTGGCTGCTGCGCACCTTCCTTGAGATGATCAAGAAGCGCCACACCTACCGCAACTCCGAGGCTACCACCTCCATCCTGACCATCACCTCCAACGTGGTCTACGGCAAGTACACCGGCGCTCTGCCCGATGGCCGTGCCGCATTCACCCCGTTCGCACCCGGTGCCAACCCCAGCTACGGCGCAGAGCAGAACGGCCTGCTGGCCTCTCTGAACTCCGTGGCCAAGCTGCCCTACCACTGGGCTCTGGACGGCATCTCCAACACCCAGACCATCAACCCCGACGCTCTGGGCCACAGCGAGGGCGAGCGCGTTGAGAATCTGGTGCAAGTCATGGACGGCTACTTCGACCAGGGCGCACACCACCTGAACGTCAATGTCTTCGGCAAGGAGAAGCTCATCGACGCTATGGAGCACCCCGAGAAGGAGGAGTACGCAAACTTCACCATCCGTGTCTCCGGCTACGCCGTCAAGTTCATCGACCTGACCCGCGAGCAGCAGATGGATGTCATCTCCCGTACCTGCCATGCAGCTCTGTAACCCCATCGGATACGTCCACTCGCTGGAGACTTTCGGTTCTGTGGACGGCCCCGGCGTCCGCTTCGTCGTCTTTTTGCAGGGGTGCGCCCTGCGGTGCAAATACTGCCACAACCCGGAGACCTGGGCTGAGGGCGGCGAGGAATGGACGGTGGACAAGCTCTTCCAGCGGGTGTGGCGCTACCGCAACTACTGGGGCAAAAAGGGCGGCATCACGGTCAGCGGCGGCGAGCCGCTGCGCCAGATGGAGTTCCTGACGGCATTCTTCGAGCTGGCGCGCTCCAAGGGCGTGCATACGGCTCTGGACACCGCCGGTCAGCCCTTCCGCCCCGACGATGCAGCGTATCTGGCCGATTTTGACCGGCTGATGAAGTCCACCAGCCTCGTCATCCTCGATTTGAAGGAGATCGACCCGGAGAAGCACCGCAGGCTCACCGGAAAGGACAACGCGAACATCCTTGCGATGGCGCGCCACATCTCCGACCTCGGCGTACCGCTCTGGATACGCCATGTCCTCGTCCCCGGCCTGACGGACGACGAAGACGGCCTGCGGAAGACCGCAGAGTTCATCTCGTCCCTCAAGACGGTGCAGCGGGTGGAGGTACTGCCCTACCACACGCTGGGCCTCTTCAAGTGGCAGAAGCTCGGCATCCCTTATCCCCTGCCCGATGCTGTCCCGCCCACGGCGGAACAGGTCAAGCGGGCCGAGGAACTGCTGGAGACCGCACGGTATACCAGCTGATATAATTCCAGCACGATAAACCCCCTGTACAGAAATGTACAGGGGGTTTTACGTTTCCGGCTCTTTCTATCAGAAGATAACGGCATCCTCAGCGGTAAAGCCGCCCAGAGAGTGTTCCTTCACCTGAATGCAAATATAGGTAATGCCCTCATCTGCGGCAGCAGAGAACTGACGCTTTGCTGCCGGAGCAACTTTCAGCCAGTCGCCAGCGGTCAGAGCGATCTCCTTCCCATCGATAACGGCTTTGCCCTTCCCTGCAATAATACCGTAGATCTCTTCATTGTTCCTGTGGGCGTGCACAAAAGGCACCCCTGCGCCCGCCGGGAGCTGGTTGATGCTGACCTCCGCACCCGTCAGGCCCAATTTTTCGTGAAGTTCCACTCTTGCCTCGCTGCCGATATTCGTTTTCGTATAGTTTTCCATCTCTTTTACCTCCAAAGGATATTGGCGCTCTCGCTCGCCTGTGTATAGTTTAAGCCGGAGCACACTCTAAAACAAGTACGCACCTTTTTATAACTGTACATATTAAAAAGAATATGTTATGATGTTCTCGGAGGTGTGATGCCATGAAAACAAAAGAAGAACTGCCCGCCTGCCCCGTGGCCACTGCAGTCTCCCTCATCGGCGGCAAGTGGAAGCTGCTGATCCTGCGCAATCTCAAGACCCGCCCATGGCGGTTCAACGAACTGCAAAGAGATCTGGAGGGAATCTCTCAGAAAGTTTTGACGGACAGCTTACGGCAGATGATCGACGACGGGCTCGCCTACCGACACGACTATCACGAAACGCCCCCTCGCGTGGAGTATGGCCTGACCAGCCTCGGCAGAGAGATGCTTCCCATCATTGATGCCCTTGCCGATTTCGGGAACTACTACAAATCCATCATCCAATGATTTTCCACAACAAAAGAGGCGTGACCCTGCGGTCACGCCTCTTTTACTTTTTGTGATTTAACCGCCCAGATATGCGCTGCGGACACGCTCGTTGGTCAGCAGCTCAGCACCGGTGCCATCCATGACCACGCGGCCCGTCTCGAGGACGTAGGCGCGGTCTGCCACGGAAAGGGCCATCTGTGCGTTCTGCTCGACCAGCAGGATGGTCATGCCCTCTTTGTGGATGTCCTGGATGATGTCGAAGATCTCCTGCACCAGCAGAGGCGACAGACCCATGGAGGGCTCGTCCAGCATCAGCATGGAGGCGTTGCTCATCAGAGCGCGGCCCATGGCCAGCATCTGCTGCTCACCGCCGGACATGGTGCCGGCCAGCTGCTTGCGGCGCTCCTTCAGGCGGGGGAACAGCTCAAAGACCTTCTCCTTGTTGGGAGCGATGGTGGAAGCAGGCTGGGTATAAGCGCCCATGTCCAGATTCTCTTCCACGGTCATGTGCAGGAAGACATGACGGCCTTCCGGCACCTGTGCCAGACCGGCCTCGACAATTTTATGAGCGTGGACGCCCTTGATGCTCTTGCCCTTGTAGAGGACGTCGCCGGTCTTCGGGTGGAGCAGGCCGGAGATGGTCTTCAGGGTGGTGGATTTACCGGCACCGTTGGCACCGATGAGGGTGACGATCTCGCCCTCGTTCACCTCGAAGGAGACATCCTTGACTGCGTGGATGTTGCCATAAAAGACGTTGATATTATCAACTTTCAGCAAAGTCTGTGCCATCGTTCAGCCCTCCTTCTTGCCCAGGTAGGCTTCGATGACCTGGGGATTGTTGCGGATCTCGTCCGGCGTACCCTTGGCGATGATGCGGCCAAAGTTCAGCACGGCGATGCCCTCGCAGATGCCCATAACGAGGCTCATATCATGCTCGATGAGGAGGACAGCGATGTTGAACTCGTCGCGGATGCGGCGGATGGTCTCCGTCAGCTCTGCGGTCTCGGAGGGGTTCATGCCGGCGGCTGGCTCGTCCAGAAGCAGCAGCTTCGGGCTGGTAGCCAGCGCGCGCATGATCTCCAGACGGCGCTGTGCGCCGTAGGGCAGGCTTCCGGCCTGTGCATCGGCGAGGTCGGCCATGTGGAAGATGTCCAGCAGCTCGAAGGCACGTTCGGTGCAGCGCTTCTCTTCCTTCCAGTAGTTGGGCAGGCGGATGAGAGAGGAGCCCAGATTGTACTTCATGGACTCGTGGAGGCCCACCTTGATGTTGTCGATGACGGACAGGTCCTTGAACAGGCGGATATTCTGGAACGTACGGGCCACGCCCATCCGGTTGACCTGATAGGTCTTTTTGCCGGCGGTGGGCATCCCATCGATGAGGATGGAGCCGCGGGTGGGCTGGTAGACGTTGGTCAGCAGGTTGAAGACGGTGGTCTTACCGGCGCCGTTGGGGCCGATGAGGCCGGTGATCTCGTTGCGGCCGATCATCAGGTTGAAGCCGTCCACGGCGGTCAGGCCGCCGAAGTCGATGCCCAGTTCACGGACGTCGAGGATGGGCTTTTTATCCTTGTCGCGGTCGGTCAGGAAGCCGCCGGAAGGGACGCTGTGTAACTTCGTCTGGAACTCACTCATGGTCTGCGCCCTCCTTGTCAGCATTCTTCTTGTGGAACAGCTCGCCGTTCATGACCTTTTCCACGATGCGGCTCATGGAGAAATCGTAGCTGCCCAGCAGTCCGCCCGGACGGAAGATCATCATCAGGATGAGCACCAGCGAGTAGATGACCATGCGGTAGCTGTCGAAGCTGCGGGTGGCCTCGGGCAGGATGGTCAGGACGGTAGCGGAGAGGATGGAGCCCAGCATGGAGCCCATGCCGCCCAGAACCACCATGACCAGGATCTCGATGGACTTCATGAAGCCGAAGGTGGAGGGGTTCAGAACGCCGATGTAGCAGGCGTACAGACCACCGGCCAGACCGGCAAAGGCAGCAGAGAAAGCGAAGGCCATGACCTTATAATACGTAGTCTGGATGCCGCAGCTCTCGGCAGCGATCTCGTTGTCGCGGATGGCGAGGACGGCGCGGCCATGGCGGCTCTTCATCATGGCATGGATGAGGAAGCAGGTGATGACCACACAGAGGAAGACATTGGCGAAGTTGGAGTACTTGGGGATGTTCTTGAGGCCCTTGGAGCCGTAGAACAGGCTGTAGCCCAGCACATCGTCGATGTTGTTCAGGGTGATGCGGATGATCTCGCCGAAGCCCAGGGTCAGGATGGCCAGATAGTCACCGGTCAGACGGAGGGCCGGGACGCCGATGAGGACGCCAAACAGGCCGGCCATCACAGCGCCCAGCGCAAGGCCGATGGCAAAGGAAACACCATCGGGCAGAGGGCTGTACTTGGTGAAGAGGGCGCAGGTGTAAGCACCCACGGCCATGAAACCGGCGTGGCCCAGCGGCAGCTGGCCCAGATAGCCGGTGGCCACGTTCAGGGACACGGCCAGGATGATGTTGATGCCCACGGTCATGAGCACCTTGTTCTGGTAAGTGGAGAGCATGCTGCCGGTCATGTAGGAAAGGGCCAGGAACAGCAGCACCACCAGCACGGCGTTCATGAGGTAGCGCACGGGCATTTTGAGCGTTTTGCGATTCTTGTTCATCTTCATGCCCTCCTTACACCTTTTCCTGCACCTTGCGGCCGAGGAAGCCCGTGGGCTTGAACAGCAGCACGATGATGAGGATGGCGAACGTGACAGCGTCCTTCCAGGCAGACAGGCCGATGGCGGAGACGAAGCACTCGCACAGGCCGATGACGATGCCGCCGACCATTGCGCCCGGGATGGAGCCGATGCCGCCCAGAACAGCGGCGACGAAGGCTTTCAGGCCCAGCATGGAGCCCATGGTGGGGGTGGCCTGCGGGTAGGAGCAGCAGTACAGCACCGAGCCGATGCCGGCCAGTGCAGAGCCGACCGCGAAGGTAAAGGAGATGGTGCTGTTGACGTTGATGCCCATCAGGCGGGCAGCGTCCATATCCTCAGAGACGGCGCGCATGGCCTTGCCAAGCTTGGTCTTCTGGACGAGGAAGGTCAGCACCAGCATGGACAGCACGGTGACCACCAGCGTGATGATGGAGGTCAGGCCCAGAGGCACCTTGCCCAGATAGAAGGTCTTGTTGTCGTAGTAAGACGGGATGACCTTTGCGCCCGAGCCCATGACCAGCTCAGCCGTGTACTCGAGGAAGAACGACACGCCGATGGCCGTGATGAGCAGAGAGATACGGGGTGCGCTGCGCAGCGGGGTGTAGGCGATCTTTTCGATGACCACGCCCAGCAGCGTACAGGTGAGGATGGTGGCACAGACCGCCGTGACCGGGCCGAGGCCCAGCTGGTTCATGACGAACCAGGACATGTACGCGCCCACCATGATGACGTCGCCGTGGGCAAAGTTCAGCAGCAGGATGATGCCGTACACCATGCTGTAGCCCAGTGCGATCAGTGCATAGATGCTGCCAAGGGACAGGCCATTGATCAGCTGGCTGAAAAACACTGTCATGGATGGATACTTCCTTTCTTTCCGGCGCTGTTGCACGCCTTATGTGGGGATACACTTTTTTCCAAAAAAGCGGAGAGCACCGGGGCAATACTGTTCCGGCGTTCTCCGCAGTCGGGTCAATTTACGATCATTCGGATCTCAGCGGCGCTTCCATCACCGGTCGATGGAAGAAAGCTGGGATCAGAACATTTCCTTCAGCACCGGCTTGCCGTCCACATAGGTCAGGATAGCAGTCTGCTTGACGGGGTCGTGATGCTCGTCGAAGGTGAAGGTGCCGGTGATGCCGTCGATGGTGCCGGAGGCAATGGCATCGATGACAGCCTGCTTGTAATCGTCGGTGCCAGCCTCGAGACCGGCATCCTCAGCAGCCTGCAGGCCGTAGACGATGGTCTTTGCTGCATCGTAGCCCAGAGGAGAGAAGCCGTTGGGGTACTCCTGACCGTACTCTGCCTTGTAGGCATCCTCAAACTCGGCGTTGGAGCCCTTTGCGTAGTTGGCGCAGAAGTAAGTGTCCTTCAGCTGATCGTTGGTGGCGTAGCCTTCCAGACCATCCCAGCCGTCGCCGCCCAGGAACGGAACGGTCAGGCCGACGCTCTCGGCCTGAGACAGGATCTGGCCCACTTCCTCGTAGTAGTTGGGGCAGAAGACGGTCTCGGGGTCCTTGCCGAGGATGGTGGTCAGCTGAGTCTTGAAGTCCACGTCGCCCTCGGAGTAGCTCTCCTGATCGACGATGGTGCCGCCCAGAGACTCGAACTCGTTGACGAAGTTCTCTGCCAGACCCTCGTTGTAGTCAGCACCCTTCTTGAAGATGACGGCTGCCTTGGTGTAGCCCAGCTTCTGGTATGCGTAGTCAGCCATCTTGATGCCCTGGAACGGGTCGGTGAAGGTGGCGCGGAAGACGTTTGCGTTCACGGTGTCGGTCTCGGCATCGTAGGTGACAGCCTCAGCGGTAGCGGAAGCGGTGACCATGGGCATATTGTAGTCTGCGCTCTCAGCAACGACTGCCAGAGTCGGGGTGGTGGTAACGTCGCCGATCAGAGCGGTCATGCCCTCGTCCACCATCTTGGTGAAGCAGTTGACAGCCTGCGTAGCATCGCCCTGCTCGTCCTCGGTGAGGATCTCGATCTGCTTGCCGTTGATGCCGCCGTTGGCGTTGACCTGCTTCAGGTACAGGGCAGCACCGTTGACAACCGCCTGACCGTAAACGGAGACGTTGCCGCTCAGGGGGCCCATAACGCCGACCTTGATGGTGTCGCCGGAAGCAGCTGCTGCGGTAGAACCGGCAGCGGAAGCTGCGGTGCTGGAAGAGCCGCCGCAGGCAGTCAGAACACCGGCAGCAGCCACGACACCGGCAGCAGCCAGAAAGTTACGACGAGAGATCATGTTTTTCATAAGTCTATATCCTCCTGCTATTTGGAAGCATTCGTGTTATTTGCAGCCCTCGCGCACGGCCCATGAGCCAGTGTCCCGAAAAGCTGTTAAGGAAGCAGCTCTCTTCCCTCAAAGCAGCTCTGCTTCCTTGAGTCTTATTATAAGCACTTCGGTGCAAGTCCGCAATTCACAAATCGTCCATAGTTTTGGAGGGGTTTCAGGCAAAACTCGCTATTTTTAACAAAATCAAGCGTCGATTTTTGGTTACTTTTTCAAATTGTTCACCTGAGAAAAACAGAACATGAAATTGATTCATGAGTAACAAAAAGATGACACAACTTTCCTCTCCTAAAGTTTGCTACCGCTAACATCCATGCATCCTCTTGCATCCCGGGCCGAATCATGGTAGGATAATATCGGTTAGTTAGTATATACTATCCAAATGAGAAGAGCGCATCCATTCCTATTATATATGGAGGTACAAATCATGAACTATCTTGAGATCGTAGACGTTCAGGGCCGTGAGATCCTGGACTCCCGCGGCAACCCCACTGTTGAGGCTGAGATCACCCTCGCCGACGGCACGGTAGCCCGGGGCTGCGCCCCGTCCGGCGCATCCACCGGCGAGTTCGAAGCGCTGGAGCTGCGCGACGGCGACAAGGGCCGCTATCTGGGCAAGGGCGTCACCAAGGCTGTGGAGAACATCAACACCGTCATCGCTGATGCCGTCATCGGCATGGATGCTTCCGACATCTACGCCATCGACAAGGCCATGATCGACGCTGACGGCACCAAGGACAAGTCCAAGCTGGGTGCAAACGCCATTCTGGCCGTTTCCATCGCTGCCTGCCGCGCTGCTGCCACTTCGCTGGACATGCCCCTCTACCGCTTCCTCGGCGGCGTGAACGGCAACCGCCTGCCCGTCCCCATGATGAACATTCTGAACGGCGGCGCACACGCCACCAACACCGTGGACACCCAGGAGTTCATGATCATGCCTGTGGGCGCACCTTCCTTTAAGGAGGGCCTGCGCTGGTGCGCCGAGGTCTTCCACGCTCTGGCTTCCATCCTGAAGGCAAAGGGTCTGGCTACCTCCGTGGGCGACGAGGGCGGCTTCGCTCCCAACCTGTCCAGCGACGAGGAGACCATCGAGACCATTCTGGCCGCCATCGAGAAGGCCGGTTATCTTCCCGGCAGGGACTTCATGCTGGCCATGGACGCTGCTTCCTCCGAGTGGAAGAGCCCCAAGGGCAAGGGCTTCTACAAGCTGCCTAAGGCCGGCACCGAGTTCACCTCCAGTGAGCTCATCGCACACTGGAAGAAGCTGGTGGAAAAGTACCCCATCATCTCCATCGAGGACGGTCTGGACGAAGAGGACTGGGAAGGCTGGCAGGAGATGACCCGCGAGCTGGGCGGCAAGGTCCAGCTGGTTGGCGACGACCTGTTCGTCACCAACACCGAGCGTCTGGCCAAGGGCATCCAGCTGGGTGCCGGCAACGCCATCCTCATCAAGCTGAACCAGATCGGCTCCGTGTCTGAGACTCTGGAAGCCATCAAGATGGCTCACAAGGCCGGTTATACCGCCATCAGCTCTCACCGCTCCGGCGAGACTGAGGACACCACCATCGCCGACCTGGCCGTGGCTCTGAACACCTGCCAGATCAAGACCGGCGCCCCCAGCCGCACCGAGCGTGTGGCAAAGTACAACCAGCTGCTGCGCATTGAGGAGCAGCTGGGCGGCAGCGCCGTCTACCCCGGCATGGCTGCTTTCAACGTGAAGCGCTGACTCAGACTCTGCGACAGGAGCGCCAGCCCCGGCTTTGCCGGAGCTGGCGCTCTTTTTTGTCATTTCCATGTCAATTTGTCTAAAGTATACAAGAAAAAACATCAAAACTCAGCAAATCGACTATTGCCAATTCGCAACTGATATATTAGAATATAAGTGAGAGAGCGAGGCACTCCTGCCGCGCATAAACGCAAAGCAATATGAACGGAGGACATCCACTATGCCTATGAAAATGGGTTGGCGCTGGTATGGCGAGGGCAACGACCCCGTCACCCTCAGCGACATCAAGCAGATCCCCGGCGTGACCAGCATCGTCTGGGCGCTGCACAACAAGATGCCCGGCGAGATCTGGGAGATCGATGAGATCCAGAAGGTCGCAGACCAGATCCACGCTTACGGCTTCGACATGGACGTTGTCGAGTCTGTCAACGTCCACGACGACATCAAGATCGGCCTGCCCACCCGCGATCAGTACATCGAGAACTACAAGCAGTGCATCCGCAACCTGTCCAAGTTCGGTGTCAAGGTCATCTGCTACAACTTCATGCCCATCTTCGACTGGACCCGCACCGACCTGTTCCACCCCGTCGGCGACGGCTCCACCGCACTGTTCTATGAGAAGGACAAGATCAAGGGCGACTACAAGTCTATGGCCGAGTACATCATGTCCTTCACCGAGAAGTACAACATGACCTTCCCCGGCTGGGAGCCGGAGCGGATGGCAAAGCTGGACGAGCTGTTCAAGGCCTACGCCCCTGTCACCAAGGAAAAGCTCTGGGAGAACCTGAAGTACTTCCTCGAAGCCCTGATGCCCACCTGCCGCGAGTGCGACATCAAGATGGCCATCCACATGGACGATCCCCCTTGGGACATCTTCGGCCTGCCCCGCCTGCTGGTGGATGCCGAGAGCATCGACCGCTTCCTGAGCATGGTGGACGACGAGTACAACTGCCTGACCCTCTGCTCCGGCAGCCTGAACGCCAACCCCAACAACAATGTGGCTGAGATCGTCCGCAAGCACTGCGACCGCATCGCATTCGCACACATCCGCAACATCCATCACTTCCCCAACGGCGACTTCTCCGAGGCTGCCCACCGCGACTGCTGCGGCGAGACCGGCATCATCGAGATCCTGCGCGCCTACCATGACTGCGGCTTCGAGGGCTACATCCGCCCCGACCATGGCCGTCAGCTGTGGGAGGAAGGCCCCGGCAGCTGCCGCCCCGGCTACGGCAAGTATGACCGTGCGCTGGGCATCCAGTATATGCTGGGCGTCTGGGACCTGCTGGACCGTCTGGACGAAGAAAAGAAGAAGGGCTGATCTATCATGAAGCTGACTGATATCAAGAACGGCAATCTGTCCGCCGAGTGGGCAGAAAAGGGCTACGAGCTGCCCAAGTTCGATGTCGAGGCCGTCAAGGCCAAGACCCACGCAGAACCCACCTGGGTCCACTTCGGCGCCGGCAACATCTTCCGCGCATTCCCGGCTGCCATCCTGAACGACGCCCTGAACAGCGGCAAGTATGACCGCGGCGTCATCGTGGCCGAGAGCTTCGACTACGAGATCATCGACAAGGCTTATCAGCCCTACGACAATCTGAGCCTGCTGGTCTGCCTGAAGTCCACCGGCGACATCGAGAAGAAGGTCATCGCCTCCGTCACCGAGAGCCTGAAGGCTGACTACTCCTTCGGCGCTGACTGGGCGCGTCTGGTCGAGATCTTCCAGGCACCCAGCCTGCAGATGATCTCCTTCACCATCACCGAGAAGGGCTACGGCGTCGCTCCTGCTGACCTCGAGCGCGGCCTGACCCCTGTTCTGGCCATGGGCAAGGTCACTGCTCTGCTCTACGAGCGCTTCAAGGCCGGCAAGCTGCCCCTGACCGTCCAGAGCATGGACAACTGCTCTCACAACGGCGATAAGGTCAAGACCGCAGTCTTTGCCTACGCTTCCAAGTGGGTCGAGCAGGGCCTGGTCCCCGCCGAGTTCCTGGCCTACGTCAAGGATGAGACCAAGATCACCTTCCCCTGGAGCATGATCGACAAGATCACTCCCCGCCCGGATGCCAAGGTCCAGCAGATGCTGGCTGACGACGGTTTTGAGGACAACTACACCATCGTCACCGAGAAGCACACCTTCACCGCTCCCTTCGTCAACGCCGAGGAGACCCAGTACCTCTGCATCGAGGACCACTACACCAATGGCCGTCCTCCGCTGGAGCTGGGCGGTGTCCTCTACTGCGACCGCGAGACCGTCGATAAGATCGAGAAGATGAAGGTCTGCACCTGCCTCAACCCCCTGCACACCGCCATGTCCATCTACGGCTGCATGCTGGGCTACACCCTCATCTCCGCTGAGATGGCTGATGAGGACCTGCGCAGCTTCATCCAGAAGATCGGCTACATCGAGGCGATGCCCGTCGTCGTTGACCCCGGCGTTCTGAACCCCTACGAGTTCATCGGCGCTGTCATCAACCGCCGTCTGCCCAACCCCTTCATGCCCGACGCTCCTCAGCGTATCGCCACCGATACCTCCCAGAAGCTGGCGATCCGCTTCGGCGAGACCATCAAGGCTTACGAGGCGCGCGGTCTGGACAAGTCCAACCTCGTGCTGATCCCGCTGGTGCTGGCAGGCTATGCCCGCTACCTGAAGGGCATCGACGACAACGGCCAGCCCTTCGAGATCTCCACTGACCCGCTGCTGGCTGAGCTGCAGGCCATCGTGGCTCCCCTGAAGGTGGAAGCCGGTGAGCAGGACTTCTCCTGCCTGAAGGCTCTGTACAGCCGCACCGACGTCTTCGGCGTGGACCTGTACGCCGTCGGTCTGGGCGAAAAGATCGAGTCCATGGCCAAGGAGCTGTTCGCAGGCCCCGGCGCTGTCCGCGCTACCCTGCACAAGTACGTCAAGGCCCGCTGATCCAAGCGTTCCCTGACTTCATAAGCCATTTCCGCACCCATGCTGCGTTTTGCTTTGCCGCAGCATGGGTTTTTATGATGTCTTTTTTCCGGCACAGGAAAAGCCGCCGGGCCTTGCGGCCCGGCGGCTTTTCTTATGATAGGAGGATCAAAAATGATCGTAGACTATCTTATTCAGTTCAGGATGGTCTGCTCGGTCTCGACGTCGAACAGGTGGACCTTGTGGGGATCGAAGGCGACACGGACGGTGTCTCCGTTGCGGGCCTTGGAGGTGGGAGCAACGCGGGCGGTCATCTTGTTGCCCTTGTACTCCAGGTACAGGTAGATCTCAGCGCCCATCATCTCAGAGACATCGACCTGAGCATCCAGCTGGCAGTCGGTGTGCTTTGCCATGAACTCGGGCTCATCGTCGATGTCCTCGGGACGGATGCCCATCTTGACCTTCTTGCCGACGTAGGAATCCAGCTTGCCGTCAGCGGTCTTCTCCTTGGGCAGGGGGATGAGGTCGCCGCCCAGATCGACGCTGTACTGGTCGCCCTTCTTGACGATGGTGCCGTCCAGGAAGTTCATCTGGGGGCTGCCGATGAAGCCTGCGACGAACATGTTGCAGGGCATATCGTACAGGTTCTGCGGGGTATCGACCTGCTGGATGATGCCGTCCTTCATGACAACGATACGGTCGCCCATGGTCATAGCCTCGGTCTGGTCGTGGGTAACGTAGATGAAGGTGGTAGCCAGCTTCTTGTGCAGCTTGATGATCTCGGTGCGCATGGAGGTACGCAGCTTAGCGTCCAGGTTGGACAGAGGCTCGTCCAGCAGGAAGACTGCCGGGTTACGGACCATTGCACGGCCCAGAGCGACACGCTGGCGCTGACCACCGGACAGAGCCTTGGGCTTGCGGTCCAGCAGGTGCTCGATCTCCAGGATCTTAGCAGCCTCGTGGACGCGGCGGTCGATCTCGTCCTTCGGGGTCTTGCGCAGTTCCAGACCGAAAGCGATGTTCTTGTAGACGGTCATGTGGGGGTACAGAGCGTAGCTCTGGAAGACCATGGCGATGTCGCGGTCCTTCGGGGGAACGTCGTTGATGAGGCGGCCGCCGATGTACATCTCGCCCTTGGAGATCTCCTCCAGACCGGCGATCATGCGCAGGGTGGTGGACTTACCGCAGCCAGAGGGGCCGACGAAGATGATGAATTCCTTGTCCTGGATCTCCAGGTTGAAATCGGTGACGGAAGGAGCCGTAGCACCGGGGTAGATCTTGTAGATATGCTGGCAGCTGATAGAAGCCATAAAGCTTTTTCCTCCATTGATGTTGTTGCACTCAAAGGCTCAGCTTGACGATGAGCCGTTTCATTGCTATTATAATAGCAGATTATTTTGTGTTATAAAATAGCATTTTATTGATTTGAGGTGTCAGATATTGATTTACTCTCCCAGCACGACTGCCGCCCTCGGCATCGTGGAGGATGCCCAGCCGGAAGAGCCCCTCACCCTGCGGGGCGAAGGGCTCTGGGTCTGCCTCGTTTCCAGCGGAAAATGTGTCGTCTCGCTGTCCGATCTCGAACTGATGCCGGCAGGTTCTGCCCTGTTGCTGCCGCCCCAGAATGCCGCAGCGGGCCATCTCGTGCTGAGCCGGGGGCCGCTGACCCTCGCGCCGGAAAACGAGTGCCATCTGCTCTGCGTCCAGCTCACCGGGCAGGCAGCGGAACAGTTCCTCGCAGGGCTTTCCGAGATGCCCTTCCTTGCCCGGGGCGAGACCTGCCCGGCGGCGGCAGAGCTGATGGGGCGCCTTGCCGAAGAGCGGGACGCCTCGGAGCGGGTGCGCAGTCAGCTGGCCTTCGCGCTGCTGTGCGAGCTCTCAGACGCCGACAGCGCCGCCCCTGCCCTGCCCCCGCTGGTGGCCGCCGCCATCGAGGACATCCGCAGGAACTACGCCGGGCTCTACGGCGTGGAAGAGCTGAGCGAGCGGCTGGGTGTCTCCAAGAGCCACCTCGTCCGGGCCTTTACGGCGGCGCTGGGCGTCTCGCCGGGGCGGTATCTCACCAGCGTCCGCATAGAAGCCGCCATGCGTCTGCTGCTCCACCGGGAGTACACGCTGGATGTCATCGCCAGCCTCTGCGGTTTCTCGGGGGCCAACTACCTCTGCCGCGTCTTCAAAAAAACGACCGGCCAATCTCCCACGCAGTGGCGGGCGATGGCCGGTCGGAGCGCTCTGCCCGAGCTTTCGCCCGAGCAGCAGCGGTTGGAACAGGAATTGTTTATTTAAGCTGTTTGTTTTTTCCGCTTCAGCAGGAAGAGGGTCAGGCAGGCCGTGATGGCCTCAGAGGCCGGGAACGCGGCCCAGACGCCGTTCATCCCGAAGAGGGCGCTCAGCACCAGAGAGCAGGCCACGATGGCCACGATGCCGCGGGAAAGCGACGTCGCAGAAGCCTCTGCGGGGCGGTCCACCGCGCCCAGATAGCCGGCGGCCACGATATTGAAGCCCGCGAAGAAATAGCCGAGGAAGTAGATGCGCACCCCGCTGAAGGCATACTGCGCCATGAGGGCCGAGTTCTCACTGTTGAAGACCGCGACGATCGGCCCGGTGAACCCGAACAGAACTGCATACAGTGCCGCCGCCAGCGCAAGCGCTGTTCCGCTGCCCAGCAGCAGGAGCTTGCGGGCACCGGCAGCATCGTTTTTGCCGTAGCACCTGCTGACCAGCGGCTGTGCGCCCTGGGCCACGCCGTTGAAGATCGCCGTCGCCACCAGCGCGTAGTTCGCCACGACGCCGTAAGCCGCCACGGCCACATTGCCCGCCAGACGCAGGAGCAGCAGGTTGAAGACGGTGGTGGTCACGCCGGAGGACATTTCTCCCACGAAGCCCGAGACGCCCAGCTGGCAGCTCTGAGCCAGCAGCTTCGGCGAGGGCAGCTGCCGCACAAGGCGGACGGTGCTGCTCTTTTTGAAGAAGTGGCGGCTGCAGATCGCAATGCTCAACACCGGCGAGACTGCCGTCGCCAGCGCCGCGCCGGGCAGGCCGAGACCCATGGGGAACATGAAGATGTAATCGAACACCACGTTGAAGAGGCTTCCGCAGAGGGTCGCCACCATGGCCAGCGAGGGGTCGCCGTCGTTGCGGACAAAGGCTGAGACGATGTAGTTGCACATGAAGAAGGGCGTGAACAGCAGGAAGATGCGGGCGTACCCCACGCCCAGTGCAACAATCTCCGCGTCGCCGCCCATGAACCGCAGCAGCACCTCGGGGCAGAAGATGCCCGCCAGCATGAAGGGCAGGGCGAACACCAGCGCCCAAAGCAGGGCGTTGGAGAAATAGCGCTCCGACCGCTCGTCGCCCTGCGCCCGGAGGATGGCGTAGCGGGTGGCCGCACCAAGGCCCAGCATAGAGCCGATGGCGAAGATGAAGTTGTAGATGGGCAGACAGAGGTTCAGCAGAGCCACACCGCTGGTGCCTGCCGCCTGCGAGATGAAATAGGTGTCGGCCAGGATGTAGCAGGACGTCCCCAGCAGGCCGAAGATGTTCTGGCTGACGTATTTGAAATACTGTTTGGTAAGGCTCATGTTCTCCTCGTCAAATGTCACATTTTTATCATTCAAATTTCAGATATACTGCCATATTGCGTCAGTTTATCACAATCCGACCGAAGCTGTCAAGCTCTCCATTTGCACAAACGCCCGGATGGGTGTATACTGTAGTTTGTTTTTGAAAACAGGCAGAAGGGAGGGTGCATCATGCCGGGCAAGACTTTATACTGTCTGGGCGAAGCGTGGCTGGAATTGAACAGCACCGCGCCGCTGGCGTCGGCAGAGACATTTTCTCCCCGCATGGGCGGAAGCGCCGCCGCGCTGGCACTGGCTTATGCCGCACAGGGCGGCAGAGCCTCTCTTTTAACGCAGCTTGGCGAGGATGCTTTCGGACACCGCATCGCGGACGCTCTGGCCGATGCCGGTGTGGACATCCGCCGGGTCTGCTTCACCTCCCGCGCCCCCACGCCGCTGCTGTTCGACGGCGGCGGCGAACAGCTAGGCTGCCGCGCCCGTTCTTCGGAGCTGCTCTATGCACCCGAACAGCTGGGCGCTGACTGGGCCGCAGATGCTGAAATGCTGGCCTTTTCCAGCGCCTGCCTCGTGGACAGCCCCTGCCGCTACACCCATCTTGCCGCGCTGGATACCGCCCGCACCGCCGGTGTGCCGGTCTGCTTTGTTCCCTCTCTCCGCCCGGCCCTCTGGCCCGGCGAAAAGACCCTGCGGGACACGGTGATGCAGTTTCTCCCCTTCGCGGACATCCTCGTCCTCACCGCCGACGAGATGGAGCTTCTGCTGGACACCCGGGAGTATCAGGTCGGACTGTTCGCCCTGCTGCGGGGGCATACCCAGCTGGTGGTGCTTGAGACAGAAGAAGGCGTCCACGCCTTTACCCGGGCAGTACACGCATTCCGGCCCGGGCTTTCCGCCCCGCCCGAGGAGCTGGCCGCACGGCTGCTGTATCAAATCTCTCAGCAGGAGCTGACCCTGAAAAAGCTCATGAAATGCAGTGCTCCGGCACTTCAGACGATTCTATAACGCCGGAAAGCCCCCGCCTTTGCAGGCGGGGGCTTTCCGTTTATCCTGTCATCCGGAGGAGGATGAGCTGATCAGCTTATCAGTGAATGAACACCGGGCCAAGGGGGTTAGCGATGGGGCTGACGTAGCCGCCCAGCAGCTTGGGGATCGCGAGGCTGATGTCAGGCACGAAGGTCAGCAGCAGCAGAGCGATGAACATGCACAGATAGAACGGGAGAGTAGCCTTGACGACCTTCTCCATGGGGCGCTTCGCAACGGCAGAGCCGATGAACAGAACCGCGCCGACAGGGGGAGTCAGCAGACCGATGCCGCAGTTCAGGACCATGATGATACCGAACTGGATGGGGTCGATGCCGATGGAGGTGGCGATGGGCAGCAGGATGGGGGTAGCGATCAGGATGATGGGAGCCATATCCATGATGCAGCCCAGAACCAGGATGATGAGGTCGATGAGCAGTGCGATGATATAGGGGTTGCTGGTGACGCTGGTGATGGCGTTTGCGGCCAGATCAGGCACGTGCAGCATGGTCAGGCAGTTACCGAACACTGCAGAGGTGGCGATCAGGATGAGGACGATGGACAGAGTGTTGACGCACTCGTCCAGAGCGTGCCAGACGCCCTTCCAGTCCAGGCCCTTGTAGACAAAGACGGAGACCAGCAGAGAGTAGATAACTGCGATAGCAGCGGACTCGGTAGCGGTGAACACACCGCCGACAACGCCGAACACGACGATGACGACTGCGGCCAGAGCCCAGATAGAGGTACCCAGCTGCTTGATGAAGCCTTTGATGGTGAAGGGAGAGCCCTTGGGATAATTCTCTTTCACAGAGATGATGTAGGAGCCGATCATCAGGACGATGGCCAGCAGAGCGCCGGGCAGGTAGCCAGCCAGGAACAGGCTGCCCACGGAGATGCCGCCGGCGGTGGTGGCGTAGATGACCATGTTATGGCTCGGGGGAACCAGCAGGCCCTCGCAGGAGGAGGTGATGGTGACAGCGGTGGAGAAGTCGGCGTCGTAGCCCTGATCGACCATCATGGGGATCATGATGGAGCCGATGGAAGCGGTATCTGCGGAAGCAGAACCGGAAATGCCGCCGAAGAAGTAGGAAGCAACGATGTTGACCATTGCCATGCCGCCGCGCATCCAGCCGACGCAGGCGTCAGCCAGAGCGATCAGCTTTTCGGAGATGCCGCCGCTGCCCATGAGGACGCCCATTGTGATGAAGAACGGGACGGCCATCAGGCTGAAGGACGAGATACCCTTGACCATCAGGCGGCAGACATCGGTCAGTGCCTGACCCTGCACCATCAGGCAGAGCACGCTGGACAGGCCAACGGCGTATGCGATGGGGAAACGCAGGAAGATCATGACGAAGAAGCTGACAAGAAGGACAACGATTGCCAGTGTCTGGACTGTCATATTAGTTCTCCTCCTTTACAAAAAAGCTCTTGATGTGATTGTACAGCGCCTCGATCTCAAAGATGATCATGGCGACACCGGCCAGAGGCACGGGGAAGTACATCCAGAAACGGCTCAGCCAAGGCATCGAGACATAGAAGCCGCGGCCGCCCAGGGTGGTGGCGTAGTTCCAGCCCACAACCAGCATGATGAGGCCGAGGATGCAGACCGCCAGATCGGCGAGGATGTCCAGCACCTTGACGACGATCTTGGGCAGGTAGACGTCAAATGCGGTCATCCGGATGTGTGCGCCGCGGCGGATGGCCAGAGCGGCACTCAGCACGGCCATGTAGCTCATGCAGGTCAGCACGACCTCTTCCGTCCATGCGGGGTCCGGGATGAACGGGACGTAACGACCAATGACCGACATGGTGGTGATGAGAATATCTGCGATCAGCAGCAGCTTGCAGATAAACAGGACCACTTTGTAGGTGACGTCGTACGCCGGCTTGATCTTATCCAGAGTGGTAAAGATTTTCGGCATAGGATCTCCTCCATACTCTTATAAAAAGCCCGGCGGGTCTGCGGGCGTATCCCGTAGTCCCCCGCCGGGCTATGTACTACTTCAGGATAAAGGCGCTTTTATCAGGCCTTCATATCCAGCAGCTGCTGATACAGCTCAGCCTGATCCGAGGTGTTCTCGCTGATGACCTTAGCGCAAGCCTCCTGCCAGGGAGTCTTATCGGGGACATCGACGACGTTGCAGCCGGAAGACTTCAGCTCGTCGAGGACCTTGTTCTCAGCGGTCTCGGACAGGTCAGCGTTGAAGGCCTGCGTATCCGCAGCAGCCTCCATGACGGCAGCCTGCTGGTTCTCGGTCAGCTTGTTCCAGGCATTGTCGGTGATGACAGCCTGCACTGCGCCCAGAGTATGGCCGTCGAGGATCAGGTTATTAGCGACCTCGGGGAAGGCGTTGGACTTGTAGTTTGCGATGGGCTGCTCAGCGCCATCGACAACACCGGTCTGCAGTGCGCTGTACAGCTCGCCGAAGGAAACGACGGTGGGGTTAGCGCCCAGGCCCTCGACCATGCCGTTCATGACGGGGTCGTTGGACACGCGCAGCTTCAGGCCCTTGAAATCAGCGATGCCGGAAACGGGCTTGACAGTGAAGAAGTGACGGAAGCCCTCCTCGCCGTAGAAGATACCACGAACGGGCAGGCCCAGCTCCTGGGGCTCGTTCAGGAACTCAGGTGCCAGCTCGCTGTTGGCGAAGTTCCAGAAGTGTGCGCGGTTCTCGAAGGTGAAGGGGATGGACAGCAGCTTGGACTTGTTGCAGCCGTAGCTGGTCAGTGCGAAAGCGGAGATACGGCTGATGTCGATGGAGGTGGAGCCGCCGAGGATAGCGTCCAGAACGTCGTTCTCAGAGCCCAGAACGCCGGAAGCCTGCACATCGACGACGACGGAGCCGCCGGTCAGCTCCTCGACCTTCTCCTTGAAGTGAGAACCGGTCTGGCCGACGATGGTATCCAGCGGGTTGACCTCGGCGTAGACCAGAGTCACCTTCGGGTCGGAAGCAGCAGCTGCGGCATCACCGGCGGGAGCGGTGGAAGCTGCAGCGGAGGACGCGGTAGAGGCAGCAGTGCTGCTGCCGGAGCCACCGCAGGCGGTCAGTGCCAGAGCAGCAGCGGAAACACCGGCTGCTGCCAGAAAGCTGCGACGAGAAATCTTCTTCATGATAAAATCCTCCTTAGATTTTCCTCATTCAGGGCGGTGCGCTCTGCACGGGTCGCACACCGTCCGTTCATTTACTGTACACACTTTAGCAAATTTTTTTAGTCAGAACAAGGGCTTATGAAAAATGTCCTGTTTTTCAAAAAAATGTGAGAAACACTTTTGTGCATTTCTTACAAGCAGCGGTGCAGTTTGTTCAGCACACTGCCCAACAAGATGAATACAATGTAATATCTCTCTCACTTTTTCAGGCTTCGCGGATGCGCTGGATGAGGCGGCTCTGCTCCTCAAAAGCCGCGTACACAGGCTCGACTGCCGCCCGGAAGCGGGCTTTTTCGGCGGCGGAGAGGGTCGTCACCTCCACGCCCCATTCCCGCATATTCCCCTCGGCGCTGGCCTCCCGCTCCGCCCAGAGGCGGCGTTCGGCCAGAGCGCTCTCCTTTCCGCAGGCGCGGATGATGTCCGGGAAGCGTTCGTCCAGCTCTGCCAGTTTTTCCATCGCGGCCTCGCTGGCCAACTGCAGCTCCGGCACACGGGTGTGCTCATCCTTTAAGAAATAGGGAGCCACCTCGTAGTGGCCCATGGCCTCATAGCTGGGCCAGTTGTTTTCCGCGCCGTCTATCTCGGCGTTGTGCAGGGCTGCATAGACCCGGCTGTAGACCACCTGCGCCGGCTTTGCGCCGAGGTCCAGTATCATCTCGCTCATCATGTCCGACTCCTGCACCCGGAGCGTCAGCCCCGCGAGGTCCGCCAGCGTCTCCACCTTTTCGCGGGTGTAGAAGCTGCGGACGCCGGCGTCGAACCATGACAGGCCCACGAGGTCCATCGCGCCGAGGCCGGAGAGGAATTCATCGCCGATCTCACCGTCCAGCACCCGCCACATCTGGGGCGCGTCGGTATAGAGAAAAGGCAGCTGCAATACGCTCAGGGCCGGCTGATACTCGGCCAGCTGGCTCAGAGAGACGCGGGCAAAGTCGATGCCGCCGTACTGCATCTGCTCGATGACGCTCTGTTCGGCCCCCAGCTCCCCGCCGCTGTAGACCACGACTTTGACTCTCCCCTCCGTCTGCTCGGCCACGAGGTCGGCGAAGGCCAGAGCGGCCTGAGTGGTGGGATAATCCTCGGGCTGGTTCTCGGCGTAGCGCAGGATGAGCTCCGGGCCGTTGTACTCTTCCGTCTTGCTGCAGCCCACAGCGCCCAGCGCCGTACAGGCGGCCAGCGCCAGCACACTGCGGCGGGAAATTTTCCGCCCGCTCACAGCCCGGCCTCCGGGTCGGCCTTTGCCTTCTGGCCGGCCTGACGGCGGTACTGGGTGGGAGTCATGCCGGTGCGTTTCTTGAACGCCCGGGCGAAGTAGCTGGCGTCCTCGTAGCCCACCATCGACGCCACCTCTGCCGAGGAGCGGAAGGGGTCGGCCAGCAGTTCCTTTGCCGCGTTGATGCGCAGCTCGGTGAGGCAGTCGAGGAAGTTCATCTTTTGATACTTCTTGAACTGCGCTGACAGGTAGGCCGGGCTGATGTGCAGGATCTCGCCCACGCTGTCCAGCGACAGATCGAACATATAGTTATCCTCGAGGTAGCGGCGGACGTGGGCCATGACAAGGGCCGTCTGGCTGTTCTCGCTCTCCTCGGGGGCGTCTTCCGCCTCTTCTTCGGTCTCCGTCTGCTCCGGCTGGGGCCGGGCGGCGGCCAGCTCTTCCAGCTTCCGCTCCGTCTCGATCTGCCGCATAGCCCGGCGCACCGAGGCTTCCAGCTCGTCGGGGTCCACCGGCTTGAGCAGATAGTCGCAGGCCCCCAGATGCACCGCCTCATGGGCATACTGGAACAGGCTGTAGGCCGTGACGAAGATGACCCGGCAGGAAGGCCGCTGGGCCAGCACGGCGCGGGCAGCGTCGAGACCGCTCATGCCCGGCATCTCAATATCCATCAGGATGAGGTCTGCGCCCCACAGCACCGCCGTGTCGGCAGCTTTGCGGCCATTTTCCGCCATCTCCAGGACCACTTCCCGCTCAAAACGGCGCTGGACCAGCTCTGCAAGCGCCTCCCGCTCCAGCTTTTCGTCATCCGCGATCAACAGGCGTATCATCGTCCAAATCCTCCTCCAAAAGTTCTACAAGGGGCAGGTACATCCTGATGGCCGTACCCCGGCCCGGGTGAGAGCGGATGACCAGCCGCCCCCGTTTATCCAGAAGCCGCAGCCGTGCGGCCACGTTATAGACGCCGATATGCTCCCAGCGCTCCCCGGGCTGGGCCAGCGCGGCTTTCAGCTGGGCCAGCTGTTCGGGCCGGATGCCCACGCCGTTGTCGCAGACGCTGATATAGAGCAGCCCCTTATCCCGCAGCGGGTTGATGCGGATGCGCACCACGCCGCCCTCTTCCTTGGGCGAGATGCCGTGCTTGAAGGCATTCTCCACGATGGGCTGCAAGATGAAGGACGGCACCATCGTCTCCGTCAGATCGAGGGAGTCGGAGATGCGCCACACCATCTTCACCCGGTCGCCGAAGCGGACGTGATAAATCGAGTAATACTCATCCACGATCCGCACTTCCCGGGCCAGCGGTACCTGCTCGTCGTTGCTCATCAGGCTGTAGCGCAGCAGGTGCGACAGAGCCGTGATGAGGGCCTGCGTGCGGTAGGCTTTTTCCTGTCCGGCGGTCTGTAAAATGACGTTCAGGGTGTTGAAAAGGAAATGGGGGTCGATCTGGCTGCGCAGCTGCTGCAAACGGCTGCGCTCCATCCGGTTCTGTAATTCCAGAGCTTCCGTCTTCTGGCGGTGGAGCTCCCGCTCCATCTCGTTTTTCTCCCGCAGGGTGGTCACCTGCTCGGCCATCGAATGCTTCATGTGGTTGAAGGCTTCGGTCAGCTGGGCCATTTCCGGCTGACGGGGCGCAGGCAGATCGGGCGAGTCAAACTCGCCCCGGGTGACCTCCCGGGAGGCGCCGATCATCTGCTGCACCGGGGTCAGCAGCGTCAGCACCGAGAAGGCCATGACGCAGCCCAGCGCAAGGCAGAGCGCCACCACGACGGTCTGTGCCCATTTCACCCGGTCGCTGAGGGCCGACACGGTGGTGTAAGTCCCCTGAGCGTCGGTGATGGCCGTGTTCAGCAGCTGCTGGGTATACTGGCGCAGATAGCCGCCGCAGGGTACGATCTTATTATAGTAGAGCTGGGCGGCTTTCGTGTCCTGACCGGCGGCCACCGCTTCTTCCAGCTGGTCCACCAGTGCGGTGTAGCTGTCGTAGGTAGTGGAAACGGCATTGTAAAGCAGATACTGCTCTTCACTCACAGTGCCAAGGTCGCTCTCGATGCGCCAGAGCCATGCGTTGGTGACGGAAAAGGCGCTGTGGAGCTCCTCTGTCAGCGCTTTGGCGTCGCCGTACTCCCAGCGGTAATCTTCCATGGCCGAAAGGCTCCGCTCCACACCGTTCTGGAAGCGGCTGATGGCGTTGAAGTTGCCCATCTGGTCGTCCAGTTCCCGCAGCACGGTGCCGGACTGGTAAAAGCTCAAGAATATCTGCCCCGCCAGCGCCAGAAAAAACGCCGCCAGGCAAAGACTGATCTGCCCTTTCAGGGTCATCCTGCGCCCCACGCACCCATCCTCCTTCTCTGTGATATTCTGCCGCGCATCTTCCGCCTTATCCGGCCTGTCCGCCGTCAGAGCGAAAGCTCCATAAACTTTCTTTTTCGTCCTATTTTAGCACATTTTAGGGCATCTGCGCAATATCGTCCTTGATTGTTGGAAAATAATATGGTACTATGACCAAAAAGGAGGGTATTTTTATGTCTCAGCCGATCTCCGTTTCCGTCCAGATGGATGCTGCATCCTTCCACGATTTTGCCGCCTTTGACCTGCTGCGCCACCGCAAGGCGTGGCACCGGCCTCTGGCGTTCACGGCCATTTTGCTGGTGTCTGCCTGTGTCTGCCTGTCGCAGGTGGGCCAGAAAGACGGCGCAGCCCTGCTCACGGTGGTGCTGGCCGTGGTGGCGCTGGGCGTGCCGGCCGTCTATTTCTGGACGTTCTTCCACTCCCTGAGCCTCCAGATCAAAAAGATGGGCCTGCCCCGCCCCTTCTACCGGCTGCTGCTGGACGACGACGGGCTGTCGGTCTGGATGGCCGGCGAGCAGGACAAGCCTGAGGCGAGCCGCAAGTATGCGTGGCACGATATGCATCTGGCCTACCGCACCCCCAACGCCATTTACCTCTATGTCCAGCAGAATCAGGCCTATCTGCTGAACGACAGCCTCGACGCCGCATGGAGCCTGCTGCAAGCCTCCCTCCCGGCAGAGCGCCTGCACGATATGCGCTGAAGACAACAAAAACCGCCCTTTTCAGGGCGGTTTTTGTTTTTAACCTCTCAGTCTCGCATTCGCTCGACAGCTCCCCTATCGAGGGGAGCCTATTTGGAAATGGATTTGCAATACAAAAACAGGCAGCGCCGTGGAAAGGAGGAGAAAGCGGCGCTGCCTGTGTATGAGAACTCCTAAACATTTGCGGCTGCTAGGAGGTTGTTGGTAGTCTGTCCGCCGCCGTGGCTATTGCCTCGCATAGGTGGGGGACAGTATTTTTTAGGGGCGCGGCACCCGCTGCGGGGCTGCGCATAGATCCTGCCTGCATGGCATTTATGGAAAGTCAAAAGCCGGAGATGGGGGGATCTCGTTCTTGTCTTCCCGACTGCACCTTTATTGTACCGGATAAAAATGGAGTTTCTTTGAGTTAGTTTTGAACAATCTGCAAACAAGATGTGGAAAGTCTGAGGGCGTTCTTTTCCGTTCTGCTTGACATTCGGCACAGAACGATGTATTGTTAAGTTTATTGTGAAATACCTATGAAATTCCTGCATTTTTGAGGGAGGAGACACTATGGCCGCACCGGCACAGCCGCAGCAGAAAAAGACCCTGCTCATGACCGAGGGCAGCATCTGGAAAAGCATCCTGCTCTTCTCGGTGCCGCTCATCCTGGGCAACCTGCTCCAGCAGCTTTACAACACCGCCGACTCCATCATCGTCGGCAACTTTCTTGGCAGCAACGCTCTGGCCGCTGTGGGTTCCAGCGGCTCGCCCATCTACCTGCTCATCGGTTTCAGTCAGGGCGTGGCCGTCGGCGCAGGCGTCGTCGTGAGCCAGTATCTCGGCGCAAAAGATAAAAAGGAAACGCTCATCGCCGTCCACACCTCGCTGGCCATTGCGGTCATCCTCGGCCTCATCCTGACGGTGGGCGGCATTGCCGTCAGCCGCAGTCTGCTGGTCTGGATGAACACCCCCGAAGAAGTCCTCGGCGACGCCGTGACTTACATGAAGCTCTACTTCGGCGGTGTGCTGTTCAGCGTCGTCTACAACATGGCAGCCGGCATCCTCAACGCGGCGGGCAACTCCCGCCGCTCGGTCCTCTACCTCGCCTGCGCTTCCATCACCAACATCATCCTCGACCTCGTGCTCATCGCCGGGCTGAAGATGGGCGTGGCGGGCGCCGCCATCGCCACCGACATCAGCCAGCTCGTCTCCTGTGTGCTGAGCCTCCGCTTTCTGATGAAGGTGGACGCCGACTACAAGGTAGAGCTTTCCGCCATCCGGCCCGATCAGCGGATGACCTCCCGCATCATCCGCATCGGCCTTCCCACCGGCATCCAGAACATGGTCATCTCTTTCTCGAACGTACTGGTGCAGTCCAGCGTCAACAGCTACGGTGCCGCCGCCATGGCAGGCTTTGCGGCCTATATGAAGATCGACGGCTTCAACATCCTGCCTGTCACCAGCTTCAGCATGGCGGCGACGACCTTCGTGGGCCAGAACTATGGCGCAGGCAACCTCAAACGAGTGAAGAATGGCATGTGGGTCACGCTGGGCATGAGCGTGCTCTACACCCTCTGCACCGGCGCTCTGCTGCTGGCGTTCCAGAAGCCCATCATGCACCTGTTCACCTCCGACGAGACGGTGGTGGCCTTCGGGTGCAGCGCCATGCACTACTTCTGCCCCTTCTACTTCCTGCTGGCCATCCTCCACGGCATGGCGGGCGCAGTGCGCGGCACCGGCCGCAGCGTGCCGCCGATGGTGGTGCTGCTCATCTCGCTCTGCCTCTTCCGTGTGGTGTGGATCCGGTTCGTCCTCCCCTTCTTTGCGGGCATCGAGGGCGTGTTCGTCCTCTACCCGGTGTCGTGGGCGCTGGGTGCCGTGCTGATGGCCCTCTACGCATGGAAAGGCAGCTGGATGACTTACGAGCATTCCTGACAGGAACCGGGAACCATTCCATTTTTCCATTCGCCTTTTGGGGACGTCTGTGGTATCTTATAGGGAAAGAAACAGCAAACCCGGTATCTCAGGAGGATCCATGCAGACAACAAAACCCGAAACCGCACAGCAGCGCCCCACCGGCGCACGAATGGCCCTGCTGATGCTTCTTTACTTTATCAAAATCGGCGCGTTCACCTTCGGCAGCGGATGGAGCATCATCGCCCAGATGGAGCGGGAGTTCGTGGACGAGCGCGGCTGGATGACCAGGAGCGATCTGCTGGAGCTCATCGCCGTGGGCAAAAGCCTGCCCGGCATCATGGTGGTGAACATCACTCTGCTCTTCGGCTATCAGATGGCCGGGGTGCTGGGCGGCATCTGCGCGGCCATCGGCCTGTGCATTCCCGCCGTCGTCACCCTTACCATTGTGACGGCCATCTACGACGCCATTAAAGATAACTACTGGGTCTGGTCGGCCCTCAAGGGCGTCCAGTGCGCCGTGGCCCCCATCATCGGCGGCGCGGCCATCTCCCTGGGCAAAGATGCTCTGACCAGCGCAATGCCCATCATCATCTGTGCCGTCGCCTTTGTGCTCTGTTACTTTACGTCCATCAGCAATCTGACGCTGGTGGCGGCCGGTGTGGTCATCGCGCTGGTCTGGATGGGGGTGAGCGAACATGGCCATGTTTGAGACCCTCGTTCAGCTCTTCGCCGCGTTTGCGAAGATCGGCTTCACCAGCTTCGGCGGCACCTCCATGATCCCCCTCATCATGGATGAAATGTCTTCCCACGGCTGGATGACGGACGCCGATTTGACGAACCTCATCGCCATCGCCGAGATGACCCCCGGCTCTCTGGGCGTCAACGCCGCCACCTTTGCAGGTACCAAGACCGCCGGGATGCTGGGCGGCGTCTTCGCGGTCCTGGGCGTCCTCAGCCCCACCCTGACGCTGACGCTTCTGGCGGCGGCGTTCTTCCAGAAGTTCCGCACCAGCAAGGTCATGAGCTACATCATGAAGATCGTCAAGCCTGTCTGCATCGGCATGGTGCTGGGTGTTCTGGTGGGCCTCTGCCGCCAGACCTGCATCACCGAGGCAGGCGGCATCAGTCTGCCGGGCATCGCCATCGGCATCCTCTGCTTTGTGCTGCTCCAGAAGTTCAAGCTCAGTGTGCCGAAGGTCATCGGCATCGCGGCGGTGCTGGGGCTGGTGTGCTTCGGGGTGTTTTGACCTCTCAGTCTCGCTCCGCTCGACAGGGCCGGGTTGCGGCACCCAGCATCCGCTGCGCTTCGCTTGCGTCTTGCTGGCCGCTGCCCCAACATCTCCTCCCTGTTTCCGCCACTGGCGGCGGTCGTCGCCGTTGCCCCTAGTAGGGGAGCCTCTGGCGTGTCGGTCAAATCCATTCTAAACGAGCCAAGCTCAATCTTTCAGAAGCAATAGTGCCCTGCTACAGCGGGCAGCAGCAGCTTGATGAGATAACTTGTCCAGCAGCCGCTGTCCCCGCAAGCAGGGCACGGTATTTTGCGCCATATTCAGCTTTCAGCAGTCAGTACAAAGCGGCCCGGCCTGCCAAAGCCTCCCCTCGATAGGGGAGGTGGCATCGCGCCAGCGATGACGGAGAGGTTTATTATTTTACCGCCAGCGGCGACGGCCTTATACTCACTTCTCCGTGGCAGAGCGCCTCGGTGCGGCCCCCTTCCCGCTGCACGATGAGCCGCCCGGCGTCGTCGATGTCCACCGCCTTTGCGGCGTAGCTCTCCGTCCCGGTGCAGACCGTGACCCAGTGGCCCGGCACGAAGCACCGGGTGCGGTACTCGTCCAGACAGTCGAAGTCCGGACAGAGGCCCAGCAGCTCCCGAGCGATGGCCCCGGCCAGTGCCGCCCGGCTCACCGGTGCAGGCCCGCCGGGGTAGAGACTGCCCGCGATGGGCCGCAGCTCCTCGGGCCAGTCCTCCGGGCGGGAGGTCAGGTTCAGGCCGATGCCCACCACCAGCCATTCCAGCTGGCCGCTCTCGAGGTCGGCCCCGGCTTCCGTCAGGATACCGCAGACCTTCTTGCCGTTATAATAGAGGTCGTTGACCCACTTGATGCCCAAGTCCAGCCCGCAGAGCCTCTTCACAGCCCGGCAGACGGCCACCGCCGCGCTGACGGTGACGGCCTGCGCCTCGGTCATGGGCAGGCCGGGCCGCAGCACCAGCGAGAGATAAATGCCTTTCCCCGCCGGGCTCTCGAACCGCCGCCCCAGCCGGCCCCGGCCCGCCGTCTGCTGACTTGTCAGCACCATCGTGCCGTGGGGCGCACCCTCGATGGCCAGCGTCTTGGCCGTGCGGTTGGAGCTTTCCAGCTTGTCGTAGAGGTAGATGGGGGCGTCGTACTCCCCCACCGCCTCGGCGCAGAAGGGGTCGCCGCCCGCCAGCCGATAGCCCCGCCGGGGGGCGGCTTCCAGCGCATAGCCCTGAGCCGCCAACGCGGCGGCGGCCTTATGGACAGCAGCGCGGCTCACACCCAGCTGCTGCGCCAGCTGCTGGCCGGAGATGCATTCGCCCTGGGCGGCGGAGAGCGCCGCCAGAAGTGCCTGTTTTGTGGCAGAGGCCATCGTGTTTTCTCCTTTGTGAGGTTTGATAAGGCCATTTTACCACATTTTCAAAATTTTTCCCACGATTTTGCAGGTTTTGGCCCCGCTGGTTCGTATCGATAGACAGAGCGCTCGAAATGCCGGGCAGAAAGGAGGCGGAGAGCAGCCATTGAATGCACTGGAATTTGACAGGCTGGTACAGAAGTACCAGTCCCTCGTCTACACCATCTGCCGTCAGCTGGTGGCAGATGAGGGCTATGCGCAGGATCTGACGCAGGAAACTTTTCTCTCTGCATGGCGGAGCATGGACCGCTGTCCTGCCGGATACGAAAAGCAATGGCTGGCCCGCATCGCCTCCAACAAAGCCAAGGATTACTTACGCAGCGCCTGGGCGCGCCGGGTGAACACCCCCGGCGACGATGTACTTGCACTTGAGGGCGCACCGCCCGGCAGCGAGCCGGAAGCGCAGGTGCTGGAAGCTCTGGGCGAAGAGGAGCTGACGCAGCGCATCCTCGCTCTGCGGGAACCCTACAAGACGCCCTGCCGCCTCATGCTGCTGGAACAGCACACCGCCGCCGAAGCCGCCCGGCTCTGCGGCAGGCCCCAGAAAACAGTGGAGGCGCAGGTCTTCCGGGCAAAAAAGATGCTGGCCGCGCAGCTGAGCGCCGCCGGAAAGGAGGGCTTTTGAGATGGAATTGTTCCGTGAAGACGGCTGTCTGAGCGACGAAGGGCTGCACGCCCTCACCGCCGGGCAGCTGGACGAGCTGGGACGGCTGGAAGCCGCCGAACATCTCGCCTACTGCGACAAATGCACCGACCGTTACACCGCACTTCTGACCGCCGACGCCCTCGCCGACCCGCCCCGGGATGTCCGCCGTACCGTGATGAGCACCATCTGGGTGCGGCTGATGCAGAGCACCTATGGCCGGGCTGCGGTGGCGGGCGTCGCCGCCGTGCTGGCGCTGACCATGTGGCGTACCGGAGCGCTGACCTTCGTCACCGACCACGGCAGCGACCTGCAGGCTCTCCTGCCCACAGTCCAGGTCACCCTGCCGGAAAAACAGCCCCCGAAGCTTCTGCCCGAAAAGCTGGGAAGGCCCGTGACTTCCCGCCCCGGCGAGAACATCTATACCCGCGTTTCCTCTGTGCTGGAAAGCCTGCTGAACGCGGCAGAAAACATAAAATCATAAAACAAGGAGATCGTTATGCTGAAAAACGGATTTTTGACCTTCTGCTGCGCGTTTATCCCCGGCGCAGGCCAGATGTATCAGGGTTACATGAAGCGGGGCCTCTCCCTCATCCTCACGGCCTGCTGCATCGGGATGGTGAGCTCACTGCTCAACCCGGTGCTGCTCCTGCTGGTGGTGGTGTGGATGTACAGCTTCTTTGACACCTTCAACCTCCGGGCGCAGATCATCGCGGACACCGCGCCGGAGGACGACTACCTCGTCCACTTCGACCCCCGCGACAAGCGGCTGGCCCGGGCTCTGCTGGACAGCCACAAGCTGGTGGGCTGGCTGCTCATCGCCTTCGGTGCGCTCATCGCCTACCAGAACCTCATCATGAACATTTTCGGCGACCTCGTCTACCGCTGGGGCCACTCTTCCCCCGTTTTCCGCGCCCTCTATCTCGTCATGGACAGCCTGCCGGATGTGGTGGTCTGTGTGGTCCTCATCGTCTGCGGCGTCTGGCTGGTGAAAGGCCCCCATCCGGCCAAAAAGCCGGATGCTTCCAAGGATGTCCCCGAGGATGCCGATTTCTGCGAGTATCACGCCGACGAGCCGGACAACGCCGCTCTGCTCTCCTCTCCTGTGGTGAATGAAAACGAGGTGACGGATGATGGAACAGAACACGACGAATAAACCCCTGCGTCGGGTGGGCACCCTGACGCTGGGCGTCTGCCTCATCGCGGCGGGCACGCTCTTCCTGCTGGCCCGCTTCCTGCCCGGCCTGCCGTGGCTGGTCATCTGGCAGGTGCTGCCGGCGGCGGGGCTCATCCTGCTGGGGTGCGAGGTACTCTACTACTCGGCCCGGCCCGGCGCATGCCGGTGCGACTTCGGCTCGGTGGTGCTCTGCCTGCTGATGATGGGTGGGTGCTTCGGCGTCTCGACCCTTATGTTGCTGGCCCAGATGCTGGGCCGCGGCTGCACCATCCACCTGTGAACACAAGAAAGCCTGTGCAGCCGCCCGGCCCGGGAGGGTCTGCACAGGCTTTTTCGTTTGAAGAGAGGGGCTTACTGTACGCCGGTCAGCTCAGCCAGCTTGTGGTAGATCTCGGTGTTGTCGAAGACGCCGCGGAACTTCTCCGCGCCGACGCCCAGCGCATAGATGTTGACCATCGCGCCGGTGTGGGCATAGGTGGTGTGGTCCATGCCGGACTTGTGGTTGATGGTGTGGCAGATGGCCATGCTGAAGGGGATGTAGGTGCCGTAGAGCTCATAATCCTGCTGGCTCATCTCCTTCTGGGAGGCAGCGCCGACTTCCAGCGTCCGCTCGTAAGCCTTGCGCAGATTCTCCACCTCGTAGTCGGTCAGCAGCAGCTTGCCTGCACTGGCAGCATCGGGGTCGGTGGGCAGGGTCAGCCCGAAGTTTGCCTTCACGTCGGCCATGGCGGCCTCGAAGTGAGTCTTGTTGGCGATGTAGCCCTCGACATAGGTGGAGTCGAACTTGGCGTAGGACATCTTCTGGTGGGTGAGGTTGGTCAGGAAGGTGTCGTAGTTGGTGGTCTTGTAGCCGATGGCCATGCCGCCCGTCTCGTGGTCGGCGGTGACGAGGATGAGGGTATCGTTGGGGTGGGCGTTGTAGAAGTCCACAGCGGCCTGCACGGCGTTGCTCATCTCCAGCACATCGTGGATGGAAGCGGCGGCATCGTTGGCGTGGCAGGCCCAGTCGATCTTGCCGGACTCGGTCATCAGGAAGAAGCCCTTCTTGTTGTCCAGCAGCTCGATGCCCTTCCTGACGTAGTCGGTCAGCTGCCACTCGCCTGCGGCGGCGTCCATGGCGTAGTTCATGGACTTGCCGTCGGCCAGAGCCTCGGCGATGATGAGGGTCTTGCCTGCACCGGCCTTGAGGGCGGCGGCGTCTGCCTGACGGGTGACGACATTGTAGCCGTTCTGGGCGGCGATCTCGTGGTTGTTGGGGCCGGTGCCGTCGCCGTTCACCTTCTGGAACTCGCCGCCGGCGAAATACTCGAAGCCGGAGGCGGCCAGCTCCTTGCCGATGGCGTAGTAGTTCTTGCGGGTCTTCTGATGTGCATAGAAGGCAGCGGGGGTGGCGTGGTCGATGTTGACGGAGGAGACGACGCCCACCTTGTAGTTCTTCTGGGCGTGGAGCTTCTCGGCGATGGTCTCATAGGGCACATCGCGGGTCCAGGGACACATATTGATGACGCCGCTCTCGGTCTTGTGGCCGGTGGCGATGGAAGTGGCAGTGGAAGCGGAATCGGGGCAGAAAGAAGTGCTGTCGTAGGTGGTCACGCTGCCCACCTCGGGGAACTGAGTGAAGCTCAGCTCGCCCTCGACGACAGCGCCGTTATTCTCTACCGTACCCTTATAGAATCGGGCGGACTGGATCTGGGCCGTACCCATGCCGTCGCCGATGAAGAGGAAAACATACTTGAGTTTTCCGCCGAACACGCCCAGCAGTCCGTTCTCTTCCTCTGCTGCGTTGGCGGCATTGGGGGCAGCAGCGTTGGCGGCAGCAGGCGCTGCGGCCAGCATACCGGCGGCGGACGCAAAGGCACCGACCTTCAAAAAGCTGCGGCGGGACATTTTATTCTCTTTCATGCGAAAGTCCTCTCTTTCCATGAGCCTCATGGCTCTTTCTCTCTTTTTCGATTTATCGGGAACGGCCTTATTCTACCGCCGCAGCCTCCCGCCCCGAAACCATGCGGGCGCAAAATCGGCGTAAAGCCCCGGCGGCGGCTTTGGGCCGTCTGTAAAAAAGAAGACTTCTGCTGCGCAAAAAGCGCCCCTCCGGTAAAACGGAGAGGCGCTTTTGTATGTTACAGGTCAATTATGCGTTGAACTTTTCCTCGTTCAGCAGACCCTCGCTCTTGGCCACGCAGATGCTGGCCACAGCGTCGCCCACCACGTTCAGGGAGGTGACGAGCATCTCGATGGGGCGGTTGATGGCGAGGATGAGGGAGTAGGCCAGCAGGGCGCTGTCATTCACGAAGCCCGCGCCGGACAGGATGGTGAAGAGGATGACGGCTCCTGCGCCGGGGGCGGCAGGCGTACCCACCGAGGCCAGCAGAGCCAGCAGAGCGACCACGACCAGCTGGGCGGGAGTAACGGTGTAACCGGCGCAGCCTGCGATGAAGACGGTGGCCACCACCTGCATGATGGCGGTGCCGTCCATGTTGATGGTCATGCCCAGAGGCAGGACGAAGGAGGCGATGGACTCATCGACGCCGAAATCCTCGGTGCAGACCCTGATGTTCAGGGGGAGAGTGGCTGCGCTGGAAGAGGTGGAGAAGCCGAAGACGGCCACGTTGGCGATCTTCTTAATGAAGGTGATGGGGTTCTGCTTTGCGCCCAGCGCCACCACCAGAGGATAGGCCACCAGCAGGAAGACGAAGAGCAGGACCACCGTGACCACCACATACACCAGAGCGGGCTTAAGGTAATCAATGCCGTAGATGGCGAAGGTGCGGGTCAGCAGCACGAAGACTGCAAAGGGCGCGAAGTTTGTGACGACGAAGTTCAGGAAGACCACCACCACGTCGTTCACCTCGCCCAGCAGGCGGCGCAGGGTAGCCGTGCGGCTCTCGCCCAGCACGTTCATGCTCAGGCCCACGGCCACGGCCAGGAACACCGAGGAGAGCACTGCGCCGTTGCTGCCAAAGGCAGTGACGATGTTGGAGGGGATGACGTTGAGCACCACGTTCAGGGGGTTGGAACCGGTGGAGCCGGTGGCCCCGGTGAGGCCCTCGATGTGGGCGTTGAAGAGGCCCATGGAATAGGTGGCATAGCCCACGCATCCGGCCAGTGCCAGCGCCATAAAGGAGCAGAGCAGGAACCAGAAGAGGGTCTTGGCCGAGATGCGGCCCATGGTGCGGGTATCGGCGATGCTGCCGATGGCCAGCGCGATGGAGGTGAAGACCATCGGGATGATGACCAGCTGCAGTGCTTTGATGAAGAGCTGGCCGATGATGTAGAAGAGGCCGAGCGCACGTTCCGCGCCCTCTGTGGTGATGTCCTGGAAGAGCAGGTCGTTGATGGTCTGCCAGATGCCGCTGTTGCCGGAAGCCACGAGCTTTTCGCGCAGCATCATAAAGGCAAAGCCTGCCGCCAGACCGCAAACCAGAGACACCGCCATCTTTCTTGCCAGTGCCGAGCCGCTATTCTTATTTTTTCCCATACGATTTTCCTCACTTTTGTCCATTTCCCAGTGTGTTTCGTTCGCATTCGACCTATCCTACCACGGCAAACTGTTGGACGCAAGGGAAAAATCGGCTTTTCAGGCGATTTTTTCGCAAAAGTATGACGCATGAAAATTTGATGTAAAAATTACGTTCTGGATAAATGGTCAAAAGAAAACCTCTCCGTCACGCCTATGGCGTGACGGAGAGGTTTTATTTTATGTATTGTCTGCGCCCAGCTCTGCGGCTTCCAGCACCTTGATGCCTTCGGCCTCGAACGCGGCGCGCAGAGCCTCGGCAAAGCCGGGGCGCGGCACCTTGTTCTTGACGCAGAGGGTGATGATGCCATGCAGGCTGGTGCATTCCAGACCGATGGAAGCGCCGTCCGCCGGCACCCAGGTCTGGAAGTCCTCGATGTACCGGGTCAGCTCCGGGCTGGACGGGGCGAAGGGATCGCCCAGATAGCTCACCCAGAAGTCCGCCGGGAAGCCGCTGATGTACTCGCCCATCTGGAAGATGCGCTTTTTGATGCTGAGGCTGGCTTTCTGCTGGTACACCCGGTAGACCCAGCCCATCTGCTCCGCGATACGGAACAGTTTTCGCTCAGCGGAAAGGTTCTCTTTCAGGTCAGCGTCCACGCCCACGGCCACTTCGGCCAGCGGGGCATCTGCCGTCAGCGGCAGCTTGCGCTGGAAGGATGCCACGCAGTTATAGAGGGCGTTCGGCGCACCCAGCGCGTCGCGGGCGTCTGTCGAGTAGCTGTAGAGCACCTCGTCCTTGTCCAGATACGTCCGCACCGCCTTACAGAGCAGGGCCGTGAGGGTACTGAAGGGCTTGACGCCGCAGCGGAGGGCGGCGTCCACAAGCCCCGCCTTTTCCAGCCGGACGCGGCAGCAGGTGGGCGTCTCTTCAAAGGTCTGCACCACGGGGCGCTGCATATCGTTGGCCACCTGACTCTCGGGATATTTTGCAAGGATGTCCTCGATGTCGTAGGCAGGGTCCGTCTCAAGGGTCTGGCCCTCGAAAGCCGTGCCGTACCGCAGGTTGCAGTAGAACTGCAGCACCATGGTCATGAAGGGTGCCATGCCCCGGCCATCGGCCAGAAAGTGGAACCAGTCAAAGCAGACGACTTTCCCCTCATAGCTCAGGGCAACCGTAAAGCCGTTCTCGTCCGGAAATTCGGGCTTTGCGCTGCCCTGCCGCACCGGGCAGGGGGCGTCCGACGGCTCGAGGTGGAGCAGCTTTTTCTCCCACACCGGCTTCTGGAAATAGTAGGGTGCCTTTGCCCGGGCCGCATCCAGAGCCTGCTGCAAAAGCGCACCGTCCACGGCATCTTTCAGCGTGACCTGATAGCGGCAGTTGACCATGTTTTCGCGGTAATAGTAGACGATGCCCTGAAAAACAGAGCGCTGTTCGGCATCCATTCCTTATTCCCCCGCGTGTGCGGCCAGATAGTCGGCCAGATCGCTGATGGTGACGAAGTTGCGCAGCTCCTTTTCGGGAATGCGCAGGCCGAAAGTCTCCTCCAGGTCGGCGACGACGGTCAGGATCTCCATGGACGACAGGTCCAGGTCGTCCATCAGGACGCTGTTCTCGTTGACATCCTCGGGGGAAATCTCTGCAACATCTTCCAGAATTGCAAGGATCTGGGACACGATCTCGGTTCTTTCCATAGTTTGAATCTTCCTTTCGTAGTTCCATTAAAGGCGGCTGCGGCTCTTTTCCAGTATTCCGCAGCCTGCCCGGTTTATTCTTACTTGCGCAGCAGCTTGCCGGTGCCGGTGCGGGGCAGAGGCTCGGTGCTGAACTCCACGGCGCTCATCCGCTTGTAGAGCGGCAGGGTGCGGTTGGTCTCGGTGATGAAGTCGCGGACAGTCTGCTGGTCGGCCTCGCCGCAGTAGATGACGGCACAGATCTTCTTGCCCTTCTCCCTGACGATGCATTCCTTGACGGCCTCGCACTTGGACAGCAGATTTTCCAGTTCTTCGGGGCTGACGTTCTCACCGTTGTCGAGGATGATGATATTCTTCTTGCGTCCGGTGATGTAATAGAAGCCGTCCTCGTCCACACGGGCCAGGTCTCCGGTGTGGAACCAGCCGTCGGCGTCGAGGACTTCTGCGGTGGCCTCGGGGTCCTTGTAATAGCCCAGCATGACGCAGCCGCCGCGGATGCAGATTTCGCCCGTCTCGTCCAGCTTGTACTCGGCGTGGTCGTCGGGCCTGCCCACGGCGCGGATGTGCTTTTCGTCCTGCTCGTAGTTGATGATGCCGTCGCCGCAGGTCTCGGTCATGCCGTACACCTGAGTGATCATCATGCCCTGCTGTGCCAGCTCGGCCAGCATGGCGCCGTCAAACATGGCAGAGGAGCCGCAGGGGTTCCAGATGCCGTTCAGGCGGGCGCGGCGGCTCCGCTTGACGTCTTTGTAGATGGCCTCCATCAGCATGGGAGCCACAGCGATGGCATCGCTGTGCATCAGGCCCAGGTCGCGGTAGAAGTCGCGGATGTCGGCGGAGAGGTTCAGCGCCCAGCCCTTGCAGGCCCAAACGAAGAGGCAGATGAACGTACCCAGATGGAACAGGGGCAGGATGGCGAAGTTGCTCAGGACATCGTTTTTGTCCTCGGGCATATGCTCGTGCTTATAGTCCAGCATGGCGTCGCCGAATTTGACCTGGCACTCCACAGTGGTAAAAAAGTTGCGCTCCGAGAGCATGACGGCCTTGCTGCGGCCGGTGGTGCCGGAAGTGAACATCAGCACGATCAAATCATCATGGCCCACGCAGTCAACAAGCTCTGCAGGCGCGCTGTCCTTGAAGGCGTCCATCGGGCGGAGTTTATCGCCGTAGGCGGCCTCGATGTCGGGGCGGCAGCCATAGTCGATGCCGTCGTTGACGATGAGGGAAGGCTCGACAAGGCCCAGCTCATATTCCAGCTCGGGCCAGGTCTTTTTCTGGTTGATGGTCACGACGACGGCCCCGGCGAGGATCGCGCCGAAGCTGTTGACACCGTACTCATAGCAGTTGCGGCTCATGATGCCGACACGCTTGCCCTTGATGTCGGGGATATTCTCCTTAAAATAAGTAACGGCCCTGCGGATGTCCTGCACATACTGGGCGTAGGTCTTTTCCACCACAGTCTTGCCATCGGCGGCCACATAGCGGAACGCCACCCGGTCGGGGTACTGCTTCGCCATGACGTCTGTGATGAGCTCATATACAGTATTTATCATTTTTGTCGCTCCTTGCTGTTTTTCTTTATTGCAGCGAAACGCCGGCAGCTGACATTTTCTGCCTCAACGTAATAATACCTGTTTCGACAGAGAAATGCAACTACGCGGCGTGTCCTTTTTCGCTGTTTTATTGTTTATTTGCGCAGCAGCTTGCCCAGAGCGTTGCGGGGCAGGGGCTCAGCGGTGAACTCCACAGCACTGATGCGCTTATACAGCGGCAGGCTGCGGTTGGCCTCGGTGACGAAGGCTCTGACCTCTTCCTGCTTATCCTCAGGGCAGTAGATGACGGCACAAATTTTCTGGCTTTTCTCCTTCACGATGCACTCGGTGATGGCCGGGCAGAGGGCCAGCTTCTTTTCCAGCTCTTCAGGGCTGACGTTCTCGCCGCTGGCGAGGATGATGAGGTTCTTCTTGCGGCCGGTGATGTAATAGAAGCCTTCCTCATCCATCCGGGCCAGGTCGCCGGTGTGGAACCAGCCGTCGGCGTCGATGACCTCTGCCGTGGCCTCGGGGTCCTTGTAGTAGCCCAGCATCACGCAGTCGCCCTTGATGCAAATTTCTCCGGTCTCGTCCAGCTTATACTGAACGTGGTCGTCGGGCTTGCCCACGGCACTCATGTGCTTTTCGACCTGCGTAAAGTTCAGGATGCCGTCGCCGAAGGTCTCGGTCATACCGTAGCACTGGTTGACGACGAAGCCGTTCTGGGCCAGCTCCAGCAGCATCCTGGGGTCGAGGGCAGCGGAAGAGCAGCACAGGTCCCACAGGCCGTTCAGGCGGCTGACGCGGCCACGCTTCATGTCGTTGTAGATGGTCTCCACCAGCATGGGGGCCGAGGCCATGACATCGCTGTGCATCAGGCCCAGGTCACGGTAGAAGTCGCGGATGTCGCTGCAGAGGTTCAGGGTCCAGCCGGCAGGCGGGTAGGACATGACGCAGACGAAGCAGGCCATGTGGAAGAGGGGCAGCAGGGTCATATGGCTCAGCGGCAGCTTCTGGCCTGCCGGGAGGCGGTCGGTGATCCAGTTCTCTGCCACCTCCGAATAGGTGTGCAGGCTGGCGCACATATTCCGCTCCGAGAGCATGACGCCCTTGCTGCGGCCGGTGGTGCCGGAGGTGAACATCAGCATCATCAGATCATCGTGGCCCACGCAGTTGGTCAGCTCGCCGGGGGCAGTATCCTTATAGCAGTCCATGGGGCGGAGCTTCGGGCCGTAGGCGGCTTCCAGCTCGGCGCGGCAGCCGTAGTCGATGCCGTCGTTCAGGATGAGGGCGGGCTCCACGAGGCCCAGCTCATATTCCAGCTCCTCCCAGGTCTTTTTCTGGTTCAGGGTCACGAGGACGCCGCCGGCGAGGATGATGCCGTAGGACGCCACGCAGAATTCATAGCAGTTCCGGCTCAGCAGAACGATGCGCCGGCCCTTGATGTCCGGCACTTCGGCCTTGAGATAGGCCACCATCCGGCGGATGTCCTGCGCATACTCGCGGTACTTCTTCTCCACGACAGTCTTGCCGTCCTCGGCCACATAGCGGATGGCCACATGATCGGGGAACTCCTGCTCCATGCAGCGGGTCACCATGTCGTATACGCCTGCGGGTACTTTGATGTATTCAGCCATCGGTCTTTCTCCTTCTTTGTTAAATTTTCAGCTCTGCATTTTTTATTTACCTTCCAGAGTCATTCCGAATCTCTGGCATTTCGAGGAAAACTTTGGCACGGCTCCTCATGGCAACAGTATACCGCAAGCAGAGCACAAACGCAAGATTTAATTGCACAAATATGCAACTTGAGCTTGCATTCGATTTGTGCAGGCAGATGTAATTCTTTCCTTTTGTTGCGATGCGCGAAAAGCTATGATACACTTTTTTTCGTCAGGACGAAACTTCACCCGGAGGTCGAGTCCTTATCAAATTGACAGCAAGCCCAAAAAGCATTATACTGTTTATATCATTTGGCAAAAAAGCTCCCCGCCGAGCTTCATATTTTTATTTATCGCGCCTAAAACACGGCCTTCCGGGGCCTCCGGGACGAATGGCGCACAAGGAGGACCCTTTTCATGGAAGGCACCAAGCCCCGCACTGTAAGCAGCCTTGGCATGTTCGACCTGCTGAAAGGCATCGGAATGCTGGCCATCGTCTTTGCCCACACGGCAGAGCTTTACCCCCTCGGCACCAACGACGTCACCCCTTTCGCGTTCGCGCTGTTCGCTTACCGCGAAGCGCTGATGGCCGCCTTTTTTATTGCCAGCGGCTACGGCTTCCGCAAGCGCTCCATCCACAAATGCATCGAGCAGCAGCTCAAGACCCTGCTCAAGCCTTACCTTTATACTGCACTGGCCACCACGGTGCTCCACGCTTTCCTTCACCACGCAGCTTTCGGCTCGTGGGATGCCGCCATCTCAGAATCGGCTAAGGTCTTAGGCGGGTTCCTGTTAGGCCTGCCCCATACGGCCACTTACTTCGGGCAGCAGTTTTTCTCCTGCGGCCCCATGTGGTACTTAGTGGCTCTGATGCTGGCGTGGGTGCTTCTGGACGTGCTGCTCGAGATCTTCCCCGAGCGGTACATAACCCCCGCAGTCGTCGGCGTCACCCTGCTTGGCTGGGGCGTCACACTGGTGTGGGAGGCTCCTTTCTGCATCGCACAGGGCATGGTGTCGCTGCCCTACCTTTACATCGGCTATCTGGCCAAGAAGCGCCGCCTTTTCGAAACTCCCCTTTCCGGCAGAGCCAGAGCCGGACTTATCGTGTCCGCGCTGGGCGTCGTCGCGGGCGTTTTGCTGACCCAGAGCACCGACTGCGTTTCGATGGGTGAGTGGACGATGGGGCCGCTGAGCATCCTGCTGGATGGCGCAGTGGGCTACGGCATCATCCGGCTCTTTTTGAAATGGCAGCGCCGGGTGGACGGCCCCATCTCCCATGCCATCGAGTGGGTGGGCCGGCGCTCGCTCTTCATCTTCTGCATCCACACGGTGGAGCTGACGGCTATCCCGTGGTATCTGATGGCTGCAAAGTATGCTGACCATCCGGTGCAGGGGATGCTGCTGCAGTTCGTGTTCTCGCTTGTGTCCATCTTCGCCGTCACCGAACTTCTGATGCGCCGCAAAGAGCTTGGCCGGAAGCTTCGAGGCGGCAAGCCTGCGGACAAGCCCCGGCAGCGGAGCAGGACCCGCCGCTATGCGGCAAAACACTGAAATTCCTGCGCTTTGGTATCCAGCCATTTTGAGGGCAGACTATAGTTACTTTTGATGCATGGGCTTGCAGCGCGGGTTGTACGCCTTGCGATAAATCGGAGGAGGCCCCGGTAATGATGAACGAAACTCCTGAAGCGGCTCTGCGCAGCCGCATTGCGGACCTTGAACAACAGCTCAAACTTGCAGACGAAGGCACTTCGCGGCTGGCCCAGCGCTGCCTCGAGCTGGAAAAACAGCTGCAGACCTTCTATGCTGCTCACCCCCAGAAAGAGAGGCAGACCGACTCGCCTGCTCTGGTGCAGCCGCTGCTTTACTATGATGCCGGGTTCGGCTTTTCCCAGAAAGACACCGTCAAGGCCCCGGACTACGAATACGACGAGCTGAACGGCATGGTGACAGCGACCTTCGAGCTGCCGGAGACCGCGTTCAATCTCCGTTTCGACCCCGGCGAACTGCCCTGCTGCATCACTGATTTCGTCTTCTCGGATGACCGCATCCTCTGCCGCCCGGTGAACGGTGTGCCGCTCCACGGCGACGGCATCCTGTTCCTCAACGACGACCCGAATTTCATGCTGGAAGGTCTGAACCGTTTCCCCGCCGGGATGGAGCTGGGCGTGAGCTACTGCTACTTCCCGCTGGAGCCGCTGTCTGACGACCCATTGTTCGCCGCCGTTCTCGAGGGCGTACAGTATTTCCAGAAGACCCGCGTCTGCGAGCAGAAGCACCTCGACCAGCTGGAAAAGACTACGGCTGACCAGAAGCAGACCATCGAGGCCCTGCAGAAGAATCTCTCCGAGCTGCATCAGGCCAACGCCGAGCTGAGCGCCCGGAGCAAAGCCTACGAGAGCTCGCTGGAAAACATCCTCTCTTCCAGCAGCTGGAAACTCACGCTGCCCCTGCGCCGCCTGCTGGGGCTGTTCCATCGCAGCCATTGAGCCTGCCTGCGGAGAGGAGGATACGATGTACAGCAGTTATACCACTCTGCAGCGGGTTCAGCTCGCCAAACAGGAATATCTCGACACCCAGGAAGTTTTTCTCGGCGTCTATGCGCCAGGACGGAACGCCTCCCTGAAAGCTTCCCTGCAGGACCAGCTCCACCGCAAATTTTTATTGACGGACAGCCTCCGCCCCGAAGCCCTCGGCAGCGCCGTCGGTGTGCTTCTGGTCAGGGAAGACCTTTTCCTGATGCCCACAGCCCTTTCCTGCTTTGCGGACGCACTGCGCAGCGGCGCAGACTACGTCACCAGCGACGCCGTCTTCGGCTACTCAGGCGTCACCACCCTCTACCACAGTCAGGGCTTTGCAGCCTGCCCGGGCTGCGCCCTCGTCTCCCGGGAGCTGCTGCGCCGCTGTCAGGCGGAAGCCCGCGACCCGGAAAATCCCGTCGAACTGCTGACGCTGGCGGCGAAGCTCCGCCGCAGCCACGTCTGCCTCCCGCTGGCGCTGGCCCACTATGAGCGGGACATCTGCGCCGAAGACGTCTGGTCTGTAAAGGGGAAGCGCGTCTTTATCATGAGCCACCTGCTGGACATGACCGGTGCGCCCATCGTGCTGGTGAGCGCCGTGCCGGTGCTGCGCAGCATGGGCTACGAAGTGGTCGTCCTCGGCCCTGAGGACGGCGGCTCCATGCCGCTTTTCCTCGAGGCGGGAGCTACCGTCATCACCCGCAAGGGCTGTGTTCAGTCTCCTCTGCTCTGGGGGCTGGCCCTCTGCGCCGACCTCGTTCTGGCCAACACCGTCGTGGAGGCCCGGGCCGTCCGCGCCCTGAGCGGTGCGCGGGTGCCGGTGCTCTGGTGGCTCCACGATGCCTTTGCAGGCTACCCCCACATCGCCCACCAGATCCCCAGAGAGCTGGGCGAAAACATCCGGCTCTACTCCGTCGGCAGCCACGCCGCCAACGCCATGCACTCGGTGCGGCCGGAGTTCAACATCCGGCCCCTCATCTACGGCCTGCCGGACTACGCCGCCGAGAAGTTCTCCCACTACGATCTGAGCTATGCGGGCGGTCGGCCTCTGTTCGCCACCGTGGGTTCCTTCGAGAACCGGAAAGGCCAGGACATCTTCTGCAAGGCCATCCGGCTGCTGCCGCCTGAGACCATGAAGAAGGCATCCTTCCTCTTCGTGGGCAAGGCCGCAGAGGCTGAGATGATGGACGCCGTGCGGAGCCTGACCGCTGACTGCCCCGACAACGTCTTTTATGTCAAGCGGCTCACCCGCGACGAGATCAAGAGCCTGATGGCCCAGTGTACCTGCCTCGTCTGTGCCTCCCGCGACGACCCCATGCCTACTTTCGTCACGGAGGGCCTCATCTTCGGCAAGCCCGCCATCGTGTCGGAGCACACCGGCACCGCCGGGCTCATCACCGAGGGCGTGGACGGTTTCGTCTACGAGGACGACGACCCCGAAAAGTTGGCCGAGCGGCTGGCCTGGGCCATCGAGCACCCGGAAAAGCTGGCTGCCATGCGCCCCGCCTGCCGTGAGCTTTACGAGAGCCATTACTCCAAGCAGGCGTTTTCCGACAGTTTACAGCAGGCTGTAAAGGAGCTCGCCGGCGAATAAGCTCCCCGTTCTTTATCACTCTGCCGAAACTGAGGCAAAAAATTTGGCAGTTGTTCACAAACACACCTCCGGACTGTGATATACTCTCCTAAGAGTTTATCCCAGTCCGTTTTTTGTTGAAATTTGAAAGGAGTCCCTGCATGAGTTCGTCCGCCTCCCCCGCCCCTTCGCGCCGAAAGACCCTGCTCTCGCTGGGCGTTCTGGCCCTGCTGACCGGCATCGTGGTGTTCATCTTCCGGGAGCACTGGGCCGAGATCTCCGAGGCGCTGAGCCGGCTCACCCTCGGACAGGGGCTTCTGGCACTGGCCGTGGGCCTGAGCTACCCGCTTCTCGAGGGCGTATCCAGCTGGCTCATCGTCCGCAGCCGTCTGCCCCATTTCCCGCTGCGGCAGGGCATCGATAACGCATGGATGGGGACCTTCGGCAATGTGGTGGGCCTCGGCGCAGGGTCGGTGCCGTTTCAGACGTGGTATCTCCACCGGCGCGGGCTGGACGTCGGCCCCGGCGTGGGGCTGATGACCCTGCAATACGTCTTCCACAAGACAGCCGTCCTGCTTTACGCCACCGTGCTGCTTCTGGCGGGCCGTCCCTGGATGGCGGCCCACTCCGACGGCGTGCTGCGGTATCTGCCCGGGGCCTATGCTGTCGTGGCGGGCGTCATCGTGGGGCTCATCGCCCTCTGCGCCCTGCCGGTGGTGCAGCGTCTGGCCCGCTGGCTGCTGCATTTTCTGCCCGACACGGGCCGCTGGGCCGAGCGCCGGGAAAGCTGGCTGGAGCAGCTGGACACCCTGAGCACCGAGAGCCGCCATCTGCTGGCGGACAAGCCCCGCTGTGCCGCCATTCTGGGCGTGCATCTCGTCAAGCTGTTCCTGCTCTTCTGCCTGCCCTGGATGGGGCTGCGGTCCATGGGGCTGGACACAGGACTGGCCTTCTGGCAGGTGCAGCTTCTCACGTCGCTGACCCTCTTTGTCTCCAACGCCCTGCCCAACGTAGCGGGCATGGGCTCGGTGGAGACGGCCTTCCTGCTGGTGTACAGCAGCTTCCTCCCCGATGCTTCGTCCATGAGCCTGCTGATGTTCTACCGGCTGGCCAGCTATTACGCCGTCTTTGCGGCAAGTGCCGTCGGCTTTGGGCTGGCGCAGAGAAGATTATCTCGTGAATAACAAAAAACCAGTGCATCTTTGATGCACTGGTTTTTGCTTTTACAATATCAGCCCTTCATGGGGACAAAGCCCACGAGGTCCTTTACGACCTCGCCGCCGATGATGAGGCCCACGACCGACGGGACAAAGGCATTCGAGCCGGGGACAGAGCGGCGGATGGTACACTTGCGCTGGGTACCCGGAGGGCAGATGCAGTGGTGTTTGCAGCTGATGGAGTCATCCTCGATGGGAGTCATGACAGGCTCCCTGGAGTAAACGACTTTCAGGTGCTTGATGCGGCGCTTGCGGCACTCGGTGCGCATGACCTTGGCCAGCGGGCAGACGGAAGTCTTATAAATATCCGTGACCTCGAAGCGGGTAGGGTCCATCTTGTTGCCTGCACCCATGGAGCAGATGATGGGGACGCCAGCCTCCTTGCACTTCATGACCAGCGCAATTTTACCGGTGACAGTGTCGATGGCGTCCACCACGTAGTCGAACTGGCTGAAATCGAAGCTGTCCTGCGTCTCGGGGCCAAAGAAGGTCTTGTAGGTGGTGACCTTGATGTTGGGGTCGATGTCGTGGACGCGCTCTTCGGCCACATCCACCTTGAACCTGCCCACCGTCTTGTGGGTGGCGATGATCTGGCGGTTCAGGTTGGTGAGGCAGACTTTGTCGTCGTCGATCAGGTCGAGAGCCCCCACGCCGCTGCGGGCCAGCGCCTCGACGGTGTAGCCGCCCACGCCGCCCACGCCGAACACGGCTACGCGGGAATCGTGCAGTTTGGTCATTGCTTCCGCGCCCAGCAGCAGCTGGGTGCGGGAATACTGGTCTTGCATATACTTTCTCCTTTAGGTTCTGCTTTTTACATTCACGGGCTTGCCCTCTCAGTCACCTTCAGTGACAGCTCTCCCAAAGGGAGAGCCAGAATGCAGCGGTCAGGCAATCGGCTCTGGCGCGAAGCGCCTGAGAGGGCCAGGCCGCTCCCCCTTATCCCTTCGCCACCTGTGTAATGGTGCCGCCTCCGAGGACGACATCGCCCTGATACAGCACGACGGCCTGCCCCGGGGTGGGGGCGCGCTGAGGCTGGTCAAATTCCAGACGGAAGCTGTCCGGCCCTGCCGGGTAGACGGTGGCAGGCTGTTCGGTCTGATGATAACGGGTGCGGGCCGTCACCCGCAGGGGGCCTTTCAGCTCCGGGATGGCGATCCAGTTCACTTCGTTCGCATAGACGATGGTATCGAACAGCTCCGACTCCGGGCCGACCGTGACGGTGTTGGCCTGCATATCCTTGGCGCAGACGTAGACCGGTGCGCCCATGGCGAGGCCCAGGCCCTTCCGCTGGCCGATGGTGTACCGCACAGCGCCGCTGTGGGTGCCTACCTTTCTGCCGCCGACGTCGAGGAAATCGCCCGCCGGGTAGTGCTTGCCGGTGAAATCCTCCATAAAGCGGGCGTAGTCGCCGTCCGGCACGAAGCAGATGTCCTGACTGTCGTGCTTGCGGGCGTTCACGAAGTGTTGCTGCTCGGCGATGGCGCGCACTTCGCTCTTGTGCAGACCACCCAGCGGCAGGCGGACATGAGCCAGCTGCTCCTGCGTGAGGTTGTAGAGCACATAGCTCTGGTCTTTGTTCTCGTCCAGACCCTTTTTGAGCAGCCAGCGGCCCGTGGCCTCGTCCTGCTCCACCCGGGCATAATGGCCCGTGACCACATAGTCCAGCCCGTGCGCTTCCGCCCAGCGAAGCAGGTGATCGAACTTCATATATTTGTTGCAGTCGATGCAGGGATTGGGCGTACCGCCGGCCTCGTAGACCCGGATGAATTTGTCGATGATCTTTTCCTGAAAGTCTGCCGTAAAATCCAGCACCTCGTAGGGAATATCCATCGCATAGGCCACCTCGGCGGCGTCCTCAATGTCCCGCTCCGAGCAGCAGGTGTGCAGACCCTCGGTGTTCACGGCCTCGTTGCGGGTGAGGCGCATGGTGACGCCGGTGCAGTCGAAACCGTCCCTCTGCATGAGCCATGCCGCCACCGAGCTGTCCACACCGCCGCTCATGGCGATGAGCGCCCCGGGGCGGCGGGAAGTGTTCTGTGTTTCTGTCATTCTGTTCCTCTTCCGTTATAACATACTAAAACAGTAGTATAATACTACCGCAGCTTCTTTCTCTTGTCAAGACGCAGAAAATTTGGCCGCAAAGGCCAGAAGTTCCGCTTTTTCATTGGGCAGCCGCCCGGTGATGACCTCTTCCAGCAGCGCTTCCAGCACGCGGCGCAGGCCCGGCCCGGGCGCGACGCCCGCCGCCATCAGATCGCGGCCATTCACGGCCAGCTGGGAGACGCGGCAGCAGGCGTTTTGGGCGGTCAGCGTCTCGGCCTCGGTTTGCAAGGCTTTCCACTCTTCTTTCTGTTCCGGGTAAAGAGCGGCACAAAGCCGAGTCAACCTGACCAGCATAGGCAATTCCAAACGCCCCAAAAGACGTTTGGTTTGTAAATTCAGTGCCTGCCGGGAGGGCGGGGAGTTTCTCTGAGGACCGTCCGGAGGGTGGGACCCTGTTGCCGAAGGCAATAGGGCGGGGGATGGAATGCCCCGGCCCGTGTCCGAAGAGAAAGCTCCCCGCACTCCTGCCCCGCACTCCTTCACCAGCGTTGCCACTCCATCTATCACAGCATTGGAGCATTTCAAGCGTTTCAGCGCCTTTCGTGTTCCATCCTCCCCCAGCGGCAGAAGCAGCGCCGCCCAACGGGTGGTCACTTCCTCTGCTCCTGCCGGAAGGGCGTCTATGATCTCACGGGCTTCCGACAGGTAGTCGAGCGGCAGTTCCGGCAGGACGAAGGCCAGCACTTCCGGCTCCAGATACGCCCCCGGCTTCGGGGCGGACAGAAGCTTGTCCAGCTCTTCTTCGATGCGCTCCACCGACACGCAGTCGAGGTGGGCGGCCAGCTGCTTCGCCGCCGCTTCGGTGGCCTCGTCGATCACAAAACCGAACCGGGCCGCAAAGCGGTAGAGACGCAGGATGCGCAGAGCGTCTTCTTCAAAGCGGCGCAGCGGCTCACCGACGGCACGCACCACGCCCCGGGCCAGGTCTTCCTGCCCGCCAAAGGGGTCACACAAGCCCTCTTCGGCGCTGTAGGCCATGGCGTTGATGGTGAAGTCCCGCCTGGCCAGGTCCTCCCGGACGTCGGGTACAAAGGCCACGCTGTCGGGGTGGCGGCCATCGGAATAATTGCCCTCGGTGCGGAAGGTGGTGATCTCATAGAGCCTGCCGTCCCGCTTCACGGTCACGGTACCATGCTGCAATCCGGTGGGGATGCACTGCTTTTCTCCGAACAGCTCCATCACCTGCTCCGGGCGGGCGGCGGTGCAGAGGTCCCAGTCGTGGGGCGCAAGGCCCAGCAGACTGTCCCGGACACAGCCGCCCACGGCGTAGGCCGCAAAATCTGCCCGGTGCAGTGCGTCCAGCAGGGCGGAGGCGCCGGGTTCCAGGACGATGTTCATTCTTCGGCCTCCTCATATTGCAGGGTGATGCTCTTGCCGTCATAGCCGCACTCTGCCGCCGGGAAGAGGCTCTGCGCCTGGGCCAACTCTTCTTCCGGGTCGGTGATCATGGGCGAATAGTGGACGAGCCAGAGCCGCTTTGCGCCCGCTTTGGCGGCGAGGGCTGCGCTCTGCCCGAAGGTGCTGTGGCCGTACTGTTTGGCCTGCGCGGCCTGCTCCGGCAGAGCATAGGTGGAGTCGCAGAGCAGAAGGTCCGCACCCGCTGCGGCCTTTTCCAATGCCGGACAGGGGGCAGTGTCGCCCGAGAAGACAAAGCTCAGCCCCTGCCGGGCCGGGCCGAGGACGGCTTCCGGCTGGAGGACACGTCCACCGTCCAGCGTGATGCTCTCGCCGTGCTGGAGCGTCTTCCACTGCTTTACCGGTACGCCCAATGCCCGCGCCTGTTCGGGTGAGAACCGGCCGGCCCGGGGCAGATCGAGCCGATAGCCCTGACTGACGACCCGATGGCGGGTCGGCACCGGCGTGAGCTTCGCGCTCTGGGGCCAGCCGCCGAATTTTTCGCAGAGCGCTGCCGGGGCGTCCAGCACCTCAGCATAAACCGGATACGGCAGAGGCCCCGTCAGCACCCGCAGTGCCGCCCAGACTTCGCCGAGCCCCTTCGGCCCGTACAGCGCCAGCGGGCGGGTGCGGCCCTGACAGCCCAGCGTCTGCAGCAGCCCCGGCAGGCCGAAGATGTGGTCGCCGTGGTAATGGGTCAGGCAGACGGCGTCCATCTTCATCAGGTTGACTCCGGCCCGGCGGGCGGCAGTCTGGGTCCCCTCGCCGCAGTCGAACAGGAGGCTGTGTCCTCCGCATTCGGCTACCGCCGCCGTGAGGGCGCGGTCGGGCAGGGGCATGGTGGCCGCTGTACCCAGCAGTGTAATGGTCAGCATAAAGTTTCTCCGTATCACAAAAAATCTCGATGGCTATAGTGTACCACACTCTTCGGCCCGGCACAATCGCACAGCTGCACCCTGACAGGCATAAGATGGCCCAAACCACAAAAGGAGGGGTCTTGTATGCGGCGTCAGCGGCCCGGGCATCGCATTTGGTCGTTCCACCACCGGGGGCTGCTGCTTCTGGCGGCGGCAGTGGCGGTGATGCTCTTTTTTCTCTACGGCTGCGTGGCAGGGGCGGCGTACAGCCCCCGGGGGCGGCTGGTGTTCATCCCTCTCGCACAGGTTTCAGGCAGTAGTACGACTTCGCTTTTTCCGCTTTTATCTGGAAGAATCGGAGCTGTCCACCGCATGGTACAATGTGCGGGCCGATATGAAAAACAAGCCCGCTCCCCTGCTGAACCCCGGCACCCTCAAGCCCATGACAGCCAGGGAGCTGGGCGGCGTTTTCTGTGATGAGCTGGTACAGCAGGAGCTGGACGACACCACGGCCTGATGGAGGCCGCCAGCGTGGAGCAGACCAGCGTCTTTGAGGAGGCAGAGCACTGAGCCAGACGGTCATTCCGCAAACAGCAAGCCAGCCGCCCTGCAAGGTAACAGGGCGGCTGGCTGCTATATTATGCAATTCAGGAGAATGGAGAAGAGAATAGCGTTTTTATGCTTCCTGGGGACAGAAGTGCCGGAGGATCACTCGCCCCGGACGGCTGCGAAGCCTGCCTCGAGGTCGGCGATGATGTCGTCGATGTGCTCGGTGCCGATGGACAGGCGGATGGTGTTCTGGTAGATCTGCTGCTCGGCCAGCTCCTCATCGGTCAGCTGGCTGTGAGTGGTGGAAGCCGGATGGATGACCAGGCTCTTGACGTCGGCCACATTTGCCAGCAGAGAGAAGACCTTCAGGTTGTCGATGAACTTGAATGCTTCCTCACGGCCGCCCTTGATGTTGAAGGTGAAGATGGAAGCGCCGCCGTTGGGAAAGTACTTCTCATACAGGGCGTGGTCGGGGTGATCCGGCAGAGAGGGATGGTTGACCTTCTCGACCTGGGGATGGTTGGCCAGGAACTCGACGACCTTCTTGGTGTTCTCCACATGGCGCTCAATGCGCAGGCTCAGGGTCTCGGTACCCTGCAGCAGCAGGAAGGCGTTGAACGGAGAGATGGTAGCGCCGGTATCACGCAGCAGGATGGCGCGGATGTAGGTGACGAAAGCGGCGGGGCCGGCTGCGTCAGCGAAGGACACGCCGTGGTAGCTGGGGTTGGGGGCGGCGATGTTGCCGTACTTGCCGCTGGCCTTCCAGTCGAACTTGCCGCTGTCCACGATGATGCCGCCCAGCGTGGTGCCGTGGCCGCCGATGAACTTGGTAGCGGAGTGGACGACGATGTCAGCGCCATGCTCGATGGGACGGATCAGGTATGGGGTGCCGAAGGTGTTATCAATGACCAGCGGCAGGCCATGCTTGTGAGCGATGGCTGCGATGGCATCAATATCAGGAATATCACTGTTGGGGTTGCCCAGAGTCTCGAGGTAGACAGCCTTGGTGTTGGGCTGGATCGCGTTCTCGACCTCTTCCAGATCGTGAGCGTCCACGAAGGTGGTGGTGACGCCGAACTGGGTCAGGGTGTGCTCCAGCAGGTTGTAGCTGCCGCCGTAGATAGTCTTCTGAGCCACGATGTGGTCGCCGGCCTGAGCCAGTGCCTCGATGGTGTAGGTGATGGCAGCTGCACCGGAAGCAGTCGCCAGAGCAGCCACGCCGCCTTCCAGAGCGGCAATGCGCTTCTCGAACACATCCTGGGTGGAGTTGGTCAGACGGCCATAGATGTTGCCGGCGTCGGCCAGACCAAAGCGGTCAGCGGCGTGCTGGCTGTTGCGGAAGACATAGGAAGTGGTCTGGTAGATAGGCACAGCACGGGAATCGGTAGCGGGATCGGCCTGCTCCTGGCCAACGTGAAGCTGCAGGGTCTCAAATTTATAGTTAGACATAGTATTTTTCCTCTCTATCTGTACTCAAAGTATTATTTTTACTCATAAAAATGCCCGGCAGCGTGGGGAGTTTCACCTTTCGTCTGCCGGGCAAAGAAATCGTTCTCAGTTCAGAACCTTTTGTCTGTCTCGGGCGTCACATTCGCTCGCACATTCGCGGCATAGAGGGCACCGTACAGCTATGGCTCAGAGTTTGTTTCTCGGCCCGGGCGCTGTACATTCGCCCACAGCGGAAGTTGGCGTGCAGAAGACTTTTCCAAATCAGCGTCATTTGAGTACCCTCCTTTCCGAGATTCCCACTTACCTACAAGGCGTGTGGTTTTGTTGTCTGCATTATATTCCATCATACCCATATTGTCAATGGGTTTAATTGAATTTCTTCCAAAAAGGTTTTAAGAGTCATTCTTTTGAGAAAAATGCAAAAAGATTGCATTTTGGTCTTGCATTTCACGCAGAATCCGTGTATACTCTTTCCTGCGCCTAAATTGCAATCAGGTTGCAATTTAGGTGACTAAAGCACTTTTCGTCCCTCCGTTTATCGCAATTTTCAAAAATAGTGCCTATCAAAATGGCATATTTGCGATATGCAGTTTGCGGATGTTGCTTGTGCATTAAAAACGCAAACTGCTATATTTTGGGTGAAGACGTAAAATGGCGTGGCGGCTGCGCGCGCCGGCGCGGGGCGGGTTTTATTCTTTCGGTCAAATGGCTTTGCGCTCCGCGCGGGCGCGCCTGCGGCGTGGGGCAGGTTTTCTCTTTTGGTCAAATGGCTTTGCGCTCCGCGCGGGCCAGAGGTAGGGAGGGGTGTTTCGAATCCCCCCTCCCTACCTCTGGACTCCACTCTCCCCGCAACGAGTTAAGGGCTGCTCGCCCTTAACAATTCCAAAGATGAGGTCGAAACGGAAAAAAGCTAGCCGCTGCGCTTAACGCTTTTTTCTCGTTTCTCCAATTTGCTGCTTCGCAGCAGACTTTACGCCCTTGCTGAACGTAAAGTTCTGCGAAAGCGTAACACCATCGGCGGAGCCGTAAACCGGAGAAGCCCAAAAAATGCGTTTAGCGAAGCGGCTAGCATTTTTGGGCTTCGACAACCCCTTCGGGGTCTGAAAGGGGCGAGCAGCCCCTTTCTCGTGCCTCCCGCGCCTCGAAAGTAGCGGGTGCTTTTCTGGTTCTCTTTTGGCACGCAAAAGAGAACTTAGCCCCAATGCAAAAGCGCTCTGACCCCGCGCCCACCAGCGCGAGAGCAAACTTTATCTTCACTTTATTTTATATCACGAGGTATCAAACAATGGAACTTTTTCTGGATGTACTGAGCGAAACTCTGGTGGACACCGCCAAGATGCTCCCCTTCCTGTTTTTAGCCTATCTCTTTATTGAATATGTCGAGACCCGCCACGGTGAGCGCATCGAGGCCCTGCTGGCGGGCGGCGGCCGCTGGGGCGCGGTGCCGGGCGCGGTGCTGGGCTGTGTGCCGCAGTGCGGCTTCTCGGCCATCGCCTCCAACTTCTACGCCTCCCGCGTCATCACGCTGGGTACGCTGATGGCCGTCTATCTCGCCACCAGCGACGAGGCTATCCCCCTGCTGGTGTCCATGCCCGCCTACTGGGATAAGCTGATCCTGCTGATGGTCATCAAAGTCGTGTACGCTGTCTTTGTGGGCTTTCTGCTGGATTTCGTCCTCCGCAAGGTCCTGCCCCGCAGCCTGCGCGGCGGCTACACCGGCCACGCCGACGAGGTGGACTGCCACGAGGAGCACAGCGACGAAGAGGGCCATCCCCAGCCCATCTGGAAGGCCGCGCTCCGCCACACCCTCGAGATCTTTGTCTTTATCTTCGTGTTCAGCCTCGTGTTCGGCCTCATCGTCGAGGGCGTCGGCGAGGATGTCTTCGCCTCGGTGCTGGGCCGGATGGGCTTCTTCCAGCCGGTGGTGGCCGCACTGGTGGGCCTTGTCCCCAACTGTGCCGCCAGCGTCCTGATGACCCAGCTCTACGTCGAGGGCGCACTCCGCTTCTCGAGCCTCGTGGCCGGTCTCTGCACCGGCGCGGGCGTGGGCCTCGCCGTGCTGTGGCGGGTGAATCCCTCCTGGAAGCAGAACCTCTTCATCACCGGCCTGACCTGGGCCTGCGGCGCCGCTGTGGGCGTGGGCATCCAAATCGTGGTAGCCTTTATCGCCTGAGTATTTGCAAAGCACCTGCACCTTTTCTTCGGAGAAGCGTGCAGGTGCTTTTTATTTTGGAGACAAAGCCTCTATTTTGTGATATACTCAGCTTATATATAAATATAAGGAGAACACCATGCAATATAAAATTCTCGCAAGCGATTACGACAACACCCTCGTCCCCTTCGGGGAGAGCCAGCCCCGTCCGGCCATGGTCAAGGCCGTGAAGAAGCTTCAGGCCGCCGGGGGAAAATTCGTGCTCAGCACAGGCCGGGCCTGGTCAGCCATCAACCGGAAAGGCCAGCTGGGCGGCATCCGGTTCGACTATGCCATCACCTGCAACGGTGCCTGCGTCGTGGACAAGAACGGTGCCATCGTGGCAGAGCACCCCATGACCAACGAAGAGATGTACGCGCTGGTGGATTTCTGTGAGGACTACAACTACCCCCTGCAATTTAACTTCAAGGATGCATACTATGTTTACTGCGAGTATGACATCCTCCACAAGCACTACGATCGGATGAATAGCGTCGGTCTGGACTGCGTGGACGGCGAAGACCAGGACCGCCACCTCATCGATATGCCTCACGCGGCGTTCTGCCTCTTCCCCGAGGGAGCGCTGGAGCGGTTCAACGAAAAGTACGGCCACCTTGGCCTTCACTTCATGCAGACGGGCGACCAGCTGCCCGACGGCTCCCACTTCTACGACATCGTGCGGGGCGGGATCGACAAGGGCGCGGGCCTCGCAGACCTCTGCGAGAAGATGGGCCTCTCCCTCGCCGAGGCCGTGGCGGCAGGCGACTCCGCCAACGATGTGGGGATGCTGAAAGCAGCCGGCCTCGGCTGCTGCATGTCCAACGGCACCGACGAAGCCAAAGCCGCCGCTGACCGCGTCATCGGCGATGTGCGGGAGGACGGACTTGCTGCCCTTATTGAAGAGCTGTGGTTCGACGGCCCGAAGGCGGAGCCCTCCGACCGCAGCTTCGGCTCTGCATGGGAGACGATGGAACGATGAGCTTCGCACCCGTTTACTCTGAAAACAGCCGCGCCCTCATCCTCGGTACATGGCCCAGCCCCAAAAGCCGGGAGATGGCCTTCTACTACGGCCACCCGCAGAACCGTTTCTGGCCCATGATGGCAGCCCTCACCGGCGAGCCTGTCCCCGCCCGGGAGGACATCGAGGCCAAAAAGGGCATCATCCTCCGCCATGGCCTCGCCCTGTGGGACACACTGGAAAGCTGCACCATCACCGGCGCGTCGGACGCCTCTATCCGGGACGTGGTGCCGAACGACATTGCATCTCTTTTGGCAAAAGCACCCATTGAGGCAGTGTTCTGCAACGGGGCCACCGCCTACCGCATTTATACCAAATATCTGCTGCCGGTGTCCGGCATCCCGGCGGTCAAACTGCCCAGCACCAGCCCCGCCAACGCCGCCTGCCGCCCCGAAACCCTGCGCGAGGTCTGGGGCGAGGCCCTCAAAGATTATATAACCGTTTCCAACCTGTAAATTATTCATGAAACACTTGCGTTTTGTGGATAAAAGGATTTATTATGGAAGAGTACAAGGGGCGGTGCGCCTCTTCGGGAAAGGAGAAAATGCATGAGCAAAGTTATCCGCACCCAAAAGCCCAGCGTCCTGCCGTGGTATGCGGCGGCGCTGGTGTTCGCGGTGCTGTGCGCGGCGCTGCCAGCATATAAGCTGTGGGCGCTGCTGATCGCGCTGGGCGGCGCAGCCGTGATGTTCGGCGCGGCAAAGAAGGTCTGCCCGCCCCGGGTGGTGGAGCATGAAGTGCCTTTCCACACCGGCAGCGGCGATGTGGACGAGATGCTGGCCGACATCCAGCAGAAGCTGGACGCCCTCCACGCGCTGAACGAGGCCCTGCCCGACCCGGAGCTTTCCGCCGCCATGACCCGGATGGAAAAGGCAGGCCGCTCCATCGTGGAGACGGTGGAGGCCAGTCCCGCCAAGGCAAAGCAGGTACGCCGCTTTGCGAACTACTATCTGCCCGACGCGGTGAACGTGCTGGAGCAGTACGCAAAGCTGGCCCGACAGGGCGTGCGGGGCGAAAATGCCGCTTCGATCCGGGCAGAGGTGGAGCGGAACGCGGCTTCCATCGCCACTGCATTCGAAAACCAGCTGGATGCACTGTATGCCGCGGAAAGCATGGACCTCTCGGCGGATCTGACGGTATTGCAGAATATGCTCAAAGGACAAGGGCTCGGTTGAGACCAAACCTCTCCGTCATCGCTGCGCGATGCCACCTCCCCTATCGAGGGGAGGCTTTGGCATTCCGGAAAGCTTGCCCTCTTCGCCAGAGGCTCCCCTACTAGGGGAGCTGTCTGCGAAGCAGACTGAGAGGTTGTACAGAGCAGAGCCTTTGTTTGTAAATGCATCGTTTTATTGGAAAGGAAGGAATCTCTCATGGCTGATAATACGTTCAATTTTGACTTAGACGCACCCGCTGTTCCCACCCTGACCCTCGATCCGGTGGAAGCACCTGCCGCCGAGGAAAAGCAGCCCGAACCCGCTGCGGCCCCCGAGGCCGAACAGGTCAAGCTCAGCCCCGAGGAGCAGGCGATGGTGGACGCCTTCGCTCAGAAGATCGACATCACCAACAGCCAGCAGGTGCTGCAGTACGGCTCCGCCTGCCAGAAGAAGATCGGCGACTTCTCCGAGGCGGCACTTTCCAAAGTGTCCACCAAAGACCTCGGCGAGGTGGGCGGCATGATCACCGACCTTATCGGGGAGCTGAAGAACTTTGACGCCGCCGAAGAGGAAAAGGGCATCCTCGGCTTCTTCAAGAAAAAGGGCAGCCAGCTCGACAACATGAAGACCAAGTACAGCAAAGCGGAAACGAACGTCGAGACCATCCAGTCCGCCCTCGAAAAGCATCAGGTGCAGCTGCTCAAGGATATTGCGATGCTGGACAAGATGTATGAGCTGAACATGGCCTATTTCAAAGAGCTGAGCATGTATATCCTCGCGGGCAAGAAGAAGCTGGCCGACTTCCGCGCCCACGAGCTGCAGCAGGCGATGGACAAGGCAAAGGCTTCCGGCCTGCCTGAGGACGCACAGACCGCACGCGATCTGGCCGACCAGTGCGAGCGCTTTGAGAAAAAGCTCTACGACCTTGAGCTGACCCGCACCATCAGCCTGCAGATGGGTCCCCAGATCCGGCTTTTGCAGAACAATAACTCCATGATGGCCGAGAAGATACAGTCCACCATCGTCAACACCATCCCCCTGTGGAAGAACCAGATGGTGCTGGCACTGGGTCTGGCCCACAGCCAGCAGGCTATGCAGGCCGAACGTGCCGTCACCGACATGACCAACGAGCTGCTGAAAAAGAACGCCGACGCCCTCAAAATGGGTACCATCGAGACGGCCAGGGAGTCCCAGCGCGGTGTCGTGGACATCGAGACCCTGCAGCAGACCAACAAGAGCCTTATCGAGACGCTGGACGAGCTGAACAAGATCCAGAGCGAGGGCCGCGCAAAGCGTGCCGCTGCCGAGCAGGAGCTCACCCGCATCGAAGACGAGCTGAAACAGAAGATGATGGAGATCCGGAGCTGAAATGGCAAACGCAGATTTTTCCAGACAACAGAATCGACCCACCGGCGGCTTTGACGCTTCCAGCTATCGCGCCGCAGCGCCCGCCGAGGAGGAAGTGCGGCTGACGCCCTTCCAGCAGAAGCTGGCAAGCCTCGAAAAGGCCCTGCCAGCTGCGCTGGGCAAGCAGGCTGTGGCCGTGGCGCTTTGCATCGTGGTGATGCTGGCCTGCTTTGTCGGCTTTGGCGGGGCGAAGCTCCGGGCAAAGTACGACACGGTGAAGAACGGGTTCACCACCGGCGTGGCCGCAGACAGCGGCTATGCCCTGAATGAGGAGTTGACCACACGGCTCAACACGGCCGCCAACATCATCACCACCGCGTCCAACACACTGGGTGCCGACAGCGCCGAAGTGCAGACGGCACAGGCTGCGCTGGACTCTTTTTCTGCCTGCCTCGGGGCGGTGCAGTCCGATGGCAGGATCCACGCACCGGACTCTCTGAGTGTTTACACCGGCGGCAGGATGCATATGCTCTACCAGTCGAACGAGACGCTTGGCACAGCCATCGGCCAGCTCTACGCCAAATTGCAGGAGCAGGCCGCAGACCCCATGAAGATGGGCGCAGTGCAGGGGCAGTACAGCCAGTTCAACAGTGCGCAGACCATCATCAGCAACCTGCATTATAACGATGCGGTCCAGAGTTACCAGAAAGACGTCGGCGGCTTCCCGGCCAGTGTGCTGGGCAAGCTGTTCGGCATACAGGAGGTGGAACTTTTCGCATGAAGACGATGAAAACACCTTCCAGCCGCATTGCGGCACTGCTTCTTGTCGTGACCGTCGGCATCACGGCGCTGGCTCCGGCGGCTTCGGCCTCCAGCATCCAGCTGCCCAGCCTGCCGAAAGATCAATGCGTGGTGGACGACGCCGGTGTGCTGAGCGACAGCACCACCTCGGAGCTCAAGACCCTCAACGCGCAGCTCTCTTCCAGCTGCGACGGCGCACAGATCGGCGTACTGACCGTAGACTACACCGGAAACGCCACCACCGAGGACTACGCCACTGAAGCCTTCAACACCTGGGGCATCGGCAGTTCCGACAAGAACAACGGCGTGCTCATCCTGCTGGTGATGCAGTCGGACCAGTACGCCGACGGCGACTACTATCTGACCTACGGCGACGGCTTCCGCAGCACCATGCTGGCCGATCAGGCAAGCTCCCTCGTGCAGACCATGGAGGACGATTTCGCCGCCAAGAAGTACGATGCCGCCGTCCTCACCTGCGCCACCAATGTGGCCAATACCATCGCAGAGGTGTACGGGGTCACTCTGAGCGGCGGGACCATCTATTCCGACGGCTCTGACACCCAGACCACCCGGCCCTCTGTCGAGCCTGTCCCGCCCCAGAAGCACTACTCCATCTGGGAAAGCTTTATCGGCGGCATTTTCTCCATGCTTGCTTATATCATCCTGTTCATCGCAGTTTTCTTTATCTTTATCACCCCTCTCGGCCACTCCTTCGGCTGGTACTGGGGGCCGTTTGGCTGGTTCGGCGCACGGCGTTGGCACAGAGGCCCCCGCCCTCCCCGCGGCCCTTACGATGACTTCGGCCCCGGCGGCGGTTTCTATGGCGGCCCTCGCGGCCCGAGAGGCCCCCGCGGGCCTCGTCCTCCCCGTGGAGGCGGTTTCGGCGGCTTTGGCGGTATGGGCGGCGGCTCCGGTTTTGGCGGAGCCGGGCGCGGCGGCGGCAGCTTTGGCGGCATGGGCGGCGGCAGCAGCCACGGCGGCGGAGCCGGACGCGGACGCTGATATTATGACAAAAGGGAAGCCCCATCTGACGGTGGGGCTTCCCTTTTGTCTATTTGTTATTTGATGCAGCTCGAGCAGGGGCTGTATCCTGCGGCCACAGCTTCATCATAGCTCGAGAACAAAATCTGGTTCTTCTCTGCCGGGAGGTTGACACAGCTGGGCAGATGGAACTTTTTGCTGTTCACGTTGCCGATGTAGGCCTGCTGGGCCGTGCTGGACGCTGCAGGGTCGGTGGGGTTCAGCTCAGCGTCGGTGGCGAAGTGTTCCGTTGCCACCGTGTAGTTCTGGCCGTCACTGGAAACGGTGATCGTCCCCAGCAGGTCGGTGCGGTAGACGTCCACACCGGCGTCCCGCAGGATGCTCAGGGTCTCCTCGTGGGGGTGGCCGTACTTGTTGTTGACCCCGCAGGAGATGATGCCCATCTCGGGCAGGACAGCGTTCAGGAAGACGTAGCTGGTGGAGGTGCTGGAGCCGTGGTGGCCCACCTGTAAGACATCCACCTTGAGGTTCGCGCCGCTGTTCACGAGGTCGCGCTCGGCGTCGGCCTCCATATCACCGGTGAGCAGGAAGCTGGTCGCACCGTAGTCGATGCGCAGGACAATGGAGGTATCGTTGGTGTCCTCGTACTGCGCCACAGGGCCAAGCATGGTCACCGTGGCGCTGCCCAGCGCCCACTGGGTACCTGCGGCAGGTACTTCCACCTGTAAGTTCTGCTGCTGGGTGTACTTGACGAAATCCTTGAAGCACTTGGTGGAGGCTTCCGTCACGGGGCTGTAAACGTGGCAGGCCGGGAAATAGGCCAGCGCAGCGGCCAGACCGCCCACATGGTCTTCGTGAGCATGGGAGCAGAAGACATACTCCAGCTGCTCGACCCCCTGACTCTGCAAGTAGGAGACCACCAGACTGCCGTCGTCCACATTGCCGCCGTCGTAGAGCATGAACTGTCCGTCGCACTCCACCAGCACGCTCAGCGCCTGCCCCACGTCGATGAAGTGCATCTGGAAGGCGGCGTCCTGCCCGTCGGAAGGCGTCGTTCCGGTCTGAGAAGCTGCCGGGTTCGGCATGACGCCGCCGCTGCCTCCCGGGACGATGGAAGAGGTGTCACAGCCCACGAGGCCCAGCGCAAGGGCTGCGGCCAGCGCCAGCGCAGCGAGGCGGCTCATGAGCGTTTGAGCGGTCACTTTTTCTTTTTTGAAGTTTTCCACGATGTATTCTCTTTCTGTTGATTGCTTTTCGGTTTATGCGCAGGAGCCGAATGGGGCGCAAAACGCGCGCCGGGGCTGGGCTGACGGCCTGCCGGGCTGCGGCCCGCCGGGGCGGTGGAGCGGCTCTGCGGCTTGCCGCCCTTGCCTCTGGGCCGGACGGTGTAGGTGCCGTCGCCGTGGATGGTCACATCGGCGGCCTCGGCTCTGCGGGCCGAACGCTGGACCGCAATGCGGCCCTCAGCGGGAACCAGCAGGGGGATGAGGTCTTCGCGGTGGGTCATTTTCAGCGCTTTGATGACCTTTTCGGCGTTGCGGGGCTCATAATACTGGAGCAGGGCGCGCTGAAGTGCCTTGCCCTCAGCGGTCTTTTCCACAAACACCGGCTTCAAGGTGTAGGGGTCGAGGCCGGTGTAGAACATACAGGTGCTCACGGTGCCGGGCGTGGGATAAAAATCCTGCACCTGCTCGGGGCGCATATGGTTCTTGTAGAGGTATTCGGCCAGATAGACGGCATCCTTGAGGGTGCTGCCCGGGTGGCTGGACATGAGGTACGGCACGAGGTACTGCTTTTTGCCCGCCTTCCTGCTCAGCTCGTAGAACTTATCCTTGAACCTGTTGAAGGTCTCGATGGGCGGCTTGCCCATGTAGGCGAGGGTGTTGGGGGCGCAGTGCTCCGGCGCGACTTTCAGCTGGCCGGAAACGTGGTACTCCACCAGCTCCTTAAAGAAAGTGTCATCGGGGTCGGCCATCAGGTAATCGAAGCGGATGCCGCTGCGGATGAACACCTTCTTGACGCCGGGCAGCTCCCGGACGCGGCGGAGGATTTTCAGGTAATCGCTGTGGTCCACGATCATGTGGGAACAGGTGGTGGGGGCGAGGCAGTGCTTGCCGCCGTTGCACATACCCCGCAGCATCTGCTCACGGCAGGATGGGAAACGGAAGTTGGCGGTGGGGCCGCCGATGTCGTGGATGTAGCCCTTGAAATCCGGCTCGTGGGTCATCCGCTCTGCTTCGGCCACGATGCTGTCGGCGCTGCGGCTGGTGACGCGTCGGCCCTGATGCAGCTGGATGGCGCAGAAGTTACAGCCGCCGAAGCAGCCGCGGTTCTGGATGATGGAGAACTGCACCTCGCGGATGGCAGGCACACCGCCCATGGCCTCGTAGATGGGGTGGCAGCGGCGGGTGTAGGGCAGGGCGTAGACCTTATCCAGCTCCCAGCGGACGAGGGGCTTTGCGGGGATGTTCTGCACGAGGTACCTCTCGCTCTGCTTCTGGACGATGATATTGCCGCTGACGACGTCCTGATTGTCCATCTGGATGCGGCAGGCTTTCGCATAGGCCACCTTATCGGAGGCGACCTTCTTGAAGCCCGCGCATTCCACATACCGCTCGGGCAGGTGATCGAAGTCGGTCAGGTAACAGGTTCCGTCCACATCGGTGATGCTCTCCACCGGCTCACCTGCCGCCAGACGGCGGGCAATTTCCACGGTCTGGTGTTCACCCATGCCGAAGCTGATGATGTCCGCGCCGGAGTCCTCGGCGATGCTGGGCAGGACGGTGTCCAGCCAGTAGTCGTAGTGGGCAAAGCGGCGGAGCGATGCTTCCAGACCGCCCAGAATGACGGGCAGGTCGGGGTATGCCTGCTTGGCAAGTCTGGTGTAGACGGTGGCGCTGCGGTCGGGCCGTGCGCCGCCCTTGCCGCCGGGGGAATACTCGTCCTCCGCGCGGGGGATCTTTGCGACGGAATAGTGACTCACCATGCTGTCCACATTGCCGCCGCCGATGAAGAAGCCGTACTTCGGCTTTCCGAACCGCTTGAAGTCCTCGCAGTCGGTGTAGCGGGGCTGGGCCAGCACGCCCACCTTGTAGCCCTCGGCTTCCAGCAGGCGGCTGATGATGGCGGTGCCAAAGCTGGGGTGGTCCACATAGGCGTCGCCGCCCACCACCACGAAGTCCAGCTGGTCCCATCCCCGGGCCTCCATGTCGGCCCGGCTGATGGGGAGAAATTCGGTGTAATGTTCCATAGTTATCCTTTTTCTTTCATTATGCCTGCCCTATGCAGCAGGGCTCTATTGCTTCCGAAATCAAACATTCTATTCATCCGGCGTGAGCCTGTCCGGTACGCCAGCGGGTGCTCCGCACCCCGGGTTGCGGCTCCCAGCGGCTGCTTCACTTTCGTTTGCATCCCGCTGGCCGCAGCCCCAACAATTTCTCCCTGTTTCCGCCACTGGCGGCGGTCGAAATCGTTGCCCCTATTAGGGGGAGCCGGCAAAGCCGTCCGGCTTTGACTGAGAGGTCATTCATCCGGCTGATTCATCTGCATTTCCAGCCACTGCTGGCGGCTGATGAGGACAGCGCGGGGCTTTGCGCCCTCGTAGGGGCCGATGATGCCCTTTTCTTCCATCTCGTCCATGATGCGGGCGGCGCGGGCATAACCCAGCTTGCAGCGGCGCTGCAAAAGGCTGGTGGACGCCTGGCCGGCGTCGATGACCACCTCCACGGCCTGCTTGAGCATCGGGTCACTGCCGCCCTCCTCGTCGGAGTCGGCAGAACTGCCGCCCTTTTTGCCGTCCTGGATGGCGTGTTTTTCCATAGCCTCTATCATGGCCTCGTCGTACTGGACGGTGGCGCTCTTCTTGATGAAGTCCAGCACACGGCTGATCTCCTCATCCCGCACAAAGGTACCCTGGATACGGGTGGGCTTGGGTGCGCCCACGGGCATGAAGAGCATATCGCCCATGCCCAGCAGCTTTTCAGCACCGGCACCGTCGAGGATGGTGCGGCTGTCCACCTGACTGGACACGGCGAAGGCGATGCGGCTGGGGATGTTGGCCTTGATGAGGCCGGTGATGACGTCCACGCTGGGGCGCTGGGTCGCCACGATGAGGTGCATACCGGCGGCACGGGCCTTCTGGGCGATGCGGCAGATGGAGTCCTCGACATCCTTGCCGACGACCATCATCAGATCGGCCAGCTCGTCGATGATGATGGCGATATAGGGCATCTTCTCGAGGTTCGGGTCTGTTGCAGCCAGCTTATTGAAGGACTTGATGTCGCGGACGTTGTTCTCCGCGAAGAGGTGGTAGCGGCGCTCCATCTCCTGCACCGCGCCGCCCAGTGCGCCGGCCGCCTTGCGGGGCTCGGTGACGACGGGCATCAGCAGGTGGGGGATGCCGTTGTACTCAGCCAGCTCGACGACCTTGGGGTCAATGAGCAGGAGCTTGACGTCCTCGGGGCTGGAGCGGAACAGCAGGCTCATGATGATGCTGTTGACACAGACCGATTTACCGCTGCCGGTGCTGCCCGCGATGAGCAGATGGGGCATCTTGCACAGGTCGGCCACCTGGGCCACGCCGGCGATGTCCTTGCCCAGCGCAATGCCCATCGGCGAGGTCATCCGCAAAAAGCTCTGGCTCTCGAAGACGCTGCGGATGTAGACCGGCGTTTTCTTATGGTTCGGCACCTCGATGCCCACGGCAGGCTTGCCGGGGATGGGTGCCTCCATGCGGACATCGGCCACCGCCAGGTTCAGGGCGATGTCGTCCGCCAGCGAAGTGATGCGGCTTATCTTGACGCCCGCCATGGGCTGGACTTCATACCGGGTGACCGACGGGCCGCGGGAAATATCCAGCACACGGGTGCGGACGCCGAAGCTTTCCAGCGTGTCCACCAGCTTCTGAGCGTTGGCTTTCAGCTCGTCTTCCGCGCCGGAGTCGCTTTCCTCCGGGGCGCGCTCGAACAGCTCGATGGACGGGTACTGATACTGGAAGCTCTCCTCCGTCTCCGTCTCTTCGGCAGGGGCGTTCGCGGCCTGCTCCTCGGAGACAGCAGGCTTTTCCATGGCGGCTGCCACCAGCGTGTTGAGGTCTTTTTCCTCCACCGGGTCGCTGGTGATGCTGATCCAGCCGTCCTCATCCGGCTCAGAGCGGAACGCCACCGCATTCTCGGCGCTGACCGGCTGCGGGGCCGGTTCCGGAGTCGGGGTCAGATCATAGAGCGGGATGCCAAAGGAGAGCGGCGGCTCAGGCGCGGGCTGCTGTTCCGGCTCTTCTGCCGGGGCTGCGGGCGTAACGGTGGGTGTCACCGTCGGCTCGGGCTGGGCCGTGAAGAAGTCCTCGGCGGCGGTATCCACAGCGTCCGGGACGATGGGAGTCACGGTGGCGCGGATGGGCGCACGGCGGAGCGGGTCCATGCCGAAGGTGCCGCCGGGGCCGAGGATGATGGGCTCGATGGGCTCACTGCCGCCCTCGGTGACGGTGGTATGGTCAGGGCCTAAATCAATATCAAAGGGCGCACGGGGCCGGGGCTTTTCCACCTGTACGGGGGCAGGCTCGGGCTGAGGCGGGGTCTGCGCTTCCGGTGCGGGCGCAGGGGCAGGCTCTGCCTGTTCGCCGCCCTGCATCACCTGATGGCCCCAGTGGAAGACGCCAGCCAGCCAGCCGGGAGGCTGGATATGGAAGGCGGGCTCTTCGCCGCCGTAGTGGTCCTCGCCTTCGCCCACTTCGTCTTCCGGCAGGTCGTCGTCATAGTCCTCATATTCCTCTGCCGCGGCCTCCTCGGCGGCGCGTTCTGCCAGACGCTCGGCCCGGCGAGCGGCATTCTGCTCGTGGACGGCAAGGCCCTTTTCGTGGACGCTGCCGCCCACATTGCAGAGCCACTGCCAGCACTCGGCGGGCGTAACGTCAAAAATGTACAGGCTGGCGCAGGCCGCCAGCGCCGCCATGACCAGATTGGCGGCGGGTCTGCCGCAGAGCAGCAGAAGCGTCCCGCCCAGCACAGCGCCCAGCGCACCGCCCGAGAGCCATGCGCTCATCCCATTCTGATAACAGGCAGCGGTCATCTGCGCGGCGGTCTGGTCGGTGGGGATGTCAGAAAAGACGATGACCGTGCCGCTGGCGAAGATGAGCCCCAGCGTAAGCTTGGCGATATGGGGCAGCAGGTCTTCGCCCCGGGTGTAGAGGATGGCCAGATAGCACAGCGCTGCGCCCAGCACGAAGCTTCCGCAGCCGAACACACCGAACAGGACATCGTGCATCGTGCGCCAGGCCGAGCTGCCCGGCACGAAAGCCAGCGCCATGAGCACCAGCCCCGCAAACAGGGTGATGAGCCCCGCGGGCATCCGGTCCTGTGTCCGGTTCTTGCGGCGCGAGGCTGTGCTGCGCCCGGAGGTCTTGCGTTTTCTCTTTGCCATGTTTCCTAAAACCCGTTCCTTATTTTATATCATGAAGCAGGGCGCGCTCAGGGCGGCTCTGTCGGTGACGATGGAAGAATTTCGATACTACTCGATTCTTTCATTGTACCACGGGAAAAGTCAAATGGCAATTTATTTCCCCTCGATTTCTCGGTAGAGCCATGCCAGCGCATCCGACAGCCCGCCCAGCTCGTCGATGAGCTTTTCCCGCACGGCTTTTCGGCCATCCAGCACGGTACCCACGTCCATGACCAGCTCGCCCGTGCGCATCATCAGCTCAGTATAACGCTTCTCCGAGATGCCGCTGTGGGACGCCACGAAGCCGGTGATGCGCTCCTGCATCTGCTCGAACCAGCGCATGGTCTGGGGCACGCCCAGTATCATGCCGGAATGGCGGACGGGGTGGACCGTCATGGTGGCAGTAGGCACGATGAAGCTCCGCTGGGCGCTGACGGCCAGCGGGATGCCGATGGAGTGGCCGCCGCCCAGCACCACCGCCGCACTGGGCTTGGAGATGCTGGCGATGAGCTCCGCCAGCGCAAGCCCCGCCTCCACATCCCCGCCCACGGTGTTGAGCAGGACCAGCAGGCCCTCGATGGCGGGGTCCTCCTGCACGGCCACCAGCTGGGGGATGACGTGCTCATACTTGGTGGTCTTCTGTCCCTGAGGCGCTTCCACATGGCCCTCCACCTGCCCGATGACCGTCAGGCAGTGGATGGCGTGAGCTCCCCGGGTACGATAAACGCTGCCCATATCCTCGATCTGCTCTTTTTCCAGCCGCTGCTGCTCCACGGGGACGTTCTTCTCTTCCTGTGACATTCTGCGTATCCTCCTTTTTGCTTCATTTCAGCTTGTCCGGCATTCCTGCCGGTTATACTTCGGTAAAGATTTCTTTTCTTTCTCAAAAAAATGTGCCAAATGGTTTGACATTCTCTCTTCGCGCTGTATACTTTATACTAGAGATAAGATTGTCAAATATGTATCATTATTGTACAAGAAAGTACAAATCTTTTGCCGGAGCACCCTGCCGCTGCGCACTTCTCCCCGGCAATGCTGCGGATAAAAAGAAAGGAGACCCCCCTATGAACACTCCCGGCAAAGCTTCTCTGCCCGTCATCAAGCGCCTGCCCAAATACTATCGCTACCTGCGCACCCTGAAGAACGACGGCATCACCAGCATCTCGTCCCGTGAGCTGGCCGCCCAGATGGGTACCACTGCCTCTCAGGTGCGGCAGGACTTCAACTGCATCGGCGACGTGAATGGCCGTCAGGGCATCGGCTACTCGGTGGAGAACCTGCTGAGCATCCTTGAGCATCTGCTCTTTGGCAACGGCGACCTCCTGCCCACCATCCTTATCGGCTGCGGCCGTCTGGGCAAGGCTGTGAGCCGCTTCATCACCACCGACACCAACGGCTACAAGCTCATCGCCGCCTTCGACAACGCCTCCGACGAGGTGGGCAAAGAGATCAACGGCATCCAGATCTTACACAGCGACGAGCTGGAAGCTTTCTGCGCCGAGCACCACCCCGAGGTGGCTGTACTCTGTCTGCCCCGCAGCGGCGCAGAGGAGATCAGCGGCCGTCTGGTGGCTCTGGGCATCCAGGGCTTCTGGAACTTCTCCCACTACGATCTGTCTGTCTCCTACCCCGACGTGGTGGTGGAGAATGTCCACCTCGGCGACAGCCTGATGAGCCTGGGCTACCGGCTGCGCAATCAGGACTGAGCAGATACGATCGATAATACAGGCCCTCTCCGTCAGGCTTTGGCTGAGAGAGTCCTTTCATGAGGAGACTTTTTCGACATGGCAAAGCTTTATTTCCGTTACGGCGCAATGAACAGCGGCAAGAGCACCGCGCTGATGCAGGTGGCCCACAACTACGAGGAGCAGGGGATGCGGGTGCTCATCCTCAAGCCGAAGGTGGACACCAAGGGCAGCGGCGACCTCGTGAGCCGTCTGGGCGTCCGCCGCCCTGCCGACCTGCTGGTGCCGCCGGACATGGACCTGGTGGAGGCCGTCCGGGCCGCCAGCAGCGAGGGCCGGCCTCTGGCCTGTGTGCTCTGCGACGAGAGTCAGTTCCTCACCGCCGAGCAGGCCGAGCAGCTGTTCATGGTGACGGTAGAGCTGAACATCCCCGTCATCTGCTACGGCCTGCGCTCCGACTTCTCCCTCAAGGGCTTCCCCGGCTCCACCCGGCTTCTGGAGCTGGCCCACACCATCGAGGAGATGAAGACCATCTGCACCTGCGGCCGCAAGGCCACCTGCAACTGCCGCAAAGTCAACGGCCGCTTCGTCTTTGAGGGCGAACAGGTCGCCATCGACCTTGAGAACGACGTCCAGTACGTCAGCATGTGTCCCCAGTGCTATTTCCGGGAGCGCAGCGCCTTCTACGCCGCCCGCCGGTGACTCTTTTTCCTGATTTTATGCCGTCCGCACGCCGGGCGGCATTTTTGTATCTTTTCTGCATCCGTGATATATCAGTCTGGGCCTGATTCGCGCGTTTTTTGCGCTATTGATATATCAGCTCGGGGCCGGAACTTTCTGTTATCGTCGCTTTTGATGTATACAACGCTCTTTCAACAAATTTTGCCTCGGCTACAAAATTCTTGCAATTCAGGCCAATCTTCTCCTGTTGCATCCCAGTTTTCTATGCAAATCGTTGAAGTATACAAGTTGCACAGTTTTTCGGTCCAAGTTTATTCATTATGGCAATGACGTCAAAAGCGGGCAAAAAATAAGCGCAATATTTGTACGTTTTCTGCCGCTATCACTACAATTTGCATCTTTCTTTTTTTTCTTGCCTTTGGTATTATATTTGTATACAACGGATGCTTTGCAGAGGCGTCCGTGCAAGAAGATGTTTTCTACATAGGAGGAGAACGAAAATGAGCAAGGCAATTTCTCGTCGTGACTTTCTGAAGGTCTCTGGCGCTGTGGGTGCTGCCGGCCTGCTGGCCGCCTGCGGCGGCTCCGGCAACGCTGGTTCTACCGCCACTTCCACTGCTGCTTCTTCCGCAGCAGCTTCCGTGGCCGGCCTGTCTTCCGACCCCGTCACCCTGACCATGAGCTGGTGGGGCGGCGAGTCCCGTCACAACGCTTACCAGGAGGCCATCAAGGCTTTCTCTGCTGAGCACAGCACCATCACCGTCAACCCCACCTTCGCTGCATGGTCCGGCTGGGAGGACACCATGTCCACCAAGTTCGCAGGCGGTGTCGCTGAGGATGTCTGCCAGATCAACTGGAACTGGCTGTATAACTACTCCAAGAACGGCCAGACCTTCATCGACCTGAACAGCGTCTCCGAGTACCTCGACCTGACTCAGTGGGATGAGGCCAAGCTGGCTGCCTGCAACGTGGCAAACGCTCAGCAGTGCGTACCCGTCTCCATGACCGGCCGTATCTTCTACTGGAACAAGACCACCTTCGACAAGGCCGGCATCTCCTTCCCCACCACTCTGGACGAGCTGATGGCTGCCGGCAAGACCTTCCAGGAGAAGCTGGGCGATGACTACTATCCCCTGCACCTGGGCGCATACGACCGTATGATCCTGATGGTGTTCTACCTCGAGAGCAAGTACGGCAAGGACTGGGCCGACCCCTCCACCTCCACCCTGAACTACGATGCCGACCAGATCGCTGAGGGCATCGACTTCATCAAGAGCCTGGTCGAGGGCCACGTCATCATGAGCCTGCCCACCTACTACGGCTCCAACGGCGACAACGCCGCTCACCAGTCCACCGAGTGGATCACCGGTAAGCTGGCCGGCTGCTTCGAGTGGGACTCCTCCGCTACCAAGTACGCTGACGCTCTGGACGAGGAGAACAAGGCTGGCTTCACCGTGGGCGAGGAGATCAAGTTCGGCGATTACAACGGCGGCTTCTCCAAGGTCTCCATGGGTCTGGCCATCACCAAGACCTGCGAGCATCCCGCAGAGGCAGCTACCCTCATCAACTTCCTGCTGAACGAGACCGCAGGTGCCGAGATCATGGGCTCCGAGTGCGGTATCCCCGCTTCCAAGGCTGGTCTGGCTGCTGCTCAGGGCGCCGGCAAGATCAAGGAGCTGGTGGCTGAGGCAAACGGCAAGGTCATGGCCTTCGTTTCCAACCAGCTCGACCCCCTGTTCGAGTCCAACGACCTGAAGGCTACCGGCACCGGCGTCTATCAGGAAGTGTTCGACACTCTGGATTACGACAATGTTTCCGGCGCTGACCTGGTCGATACCCTGCTGGACGGCATGGAGTCTGTCGGCTACACCGTCTGATTTCCGCCTCACGGACTTTTTGCGGCCCGCACACGCGCGGTGTTGACACGGGCCGCCCCGCATAAAAGAGTCTTGCAAGGGGCATCCCTTCCACCTACGGACGGATGCCCCTTTTTTGCAAGACGGTGATGACATTTTTTTGACAAAAATGTGTCCAAACTATTGTGCGGCGTACGAGATATATCCTTATAAAAGGAGGATTCCCGGATGAAAGAAAGCAAAGCGCCCTCTCTCGGGCGTACCCCGGCCCAGAAGTTTTTTGACAAATGGCAGGGCCTGTTCTACCTGATCCCCTGGATCATCGGCTTCGTCGTCTTCAAGGCCATTCCGTTCGGCCAGTCTCTGTACTACAGCTTTACGGATATGGACTTCTTCAACGGCATCCATCAGTATGGCATCATGAACTATGTGGACGCCTTCTCCACTCCCAAGATCACCAAGGCGCTCATCACCACCTTCAAGTACAGCTTCATCACTGTGCCTCTGAAGCTGGTCTTCGCACTGTTCATCGCCTACATCCTGAACTTCAAGATCGCCTGCGTGAACGTGTTCCGCACCGTCTACTACATCCCCTCCATCCTCGGCGGCTCTGTTGCGATCGCCGTGCTGTGGAAGGCCGTGTTCCGTGATGACGGTCTGGTCAACACCCTCATCCGTATGCTGACCTTCGGCCACTTCCAGGGTCCCTCCTGGCTGAGCGACCCCAGCTACGCACTGTGGATCATCTGCTTCCTGCGTATCTGGCAGTTCGGCTCCGCCATGGTGCTGTTCCTCGCCGCTCTGAAGGGCGTGCCGGCCGACCTGTACGAGGCCGCCACCATCGACGGCGCTGGCAAATGGAAGCAGTTCTTCTCCATCACCGTCCCGATGATCACCCCCATCATCTTCTACAACCTGGTCACTCAGATCTGCCAGGCTTTCCAGGAGTTCAATGGCCCGTTCATCATCACCAACGGCGGTCCCCGCGGTTCCACCACCCTCATCTCCATTCTGGTCTACAACTACGCATTCAAGTCCAACCAGATGGGCATGGCTTCCGCACTGGCATGGATCATGTTCGTCATCGTCTGCATCCTGACGATCATCGCCTTCACCAGCCAGAAGAAGTGGGTCTACTACTCGGATGAAAGGTAAGGTGTGACAGTATGGGAATGAAAGCTTCTAACGCCATCGCGACGTTTTTCAAGTACTTCGTCCTGATCCTGGTGGGCCTCATCATGATCTATCCCCTGCTGTGGATGATCAGCGCCACCTTTAAGGACAACAGCGAGATCTTTGCAGGCATCGGCCTGTGGATCAAGAACCCCACTCTGGAGGGCTACAAGAACGCGCTGAACAACTTCGGCGGTTCCATCAACATCCTGCAGGCCATGCTGAACACTTACAGCTACGTCCTGCCCAAGGTCATCTGCACCGTGGTCTCCTCCTGCATTGCAGCTTACGGCTTTGGCCGCTTCGACTTCCCGGGCCGGAAGATCCTGTTCAGCATCATGCTGGCCACCCTGTTCCTGCCTCAGGTCGTCCTGAACGTGCCTCAGTTCCTGCTGTACACCAAGTTCGGCTGGGTCAACAGCCCGTTCTATCTGGCCATCTGGGTCCACTGCGCATTCGCAACTGAGACCTACTTCGTCTACCAGCTGGTGCAGTTCATGCGCAACGTCCCCCGCGACCTGGACGAGGCTGCCGCCATCGACGGCTGCTCCTCCTTCCAGACCCTGTACAAGGTCATCGTCCCGATGCTGATGCCCGCTCTGGTGTCCTGCGCACTGTTCCAGTTCATGTGGAGCTGCAACGACTTCATGGGTCCCCTGCTTTACGTCCAGACCCCTGCAAAGTACCCCATGTCCCTGTTCGTCAAGCTGTCCATGGACGGTGATACGGGCTTTGCCTGGAACCGTATTCTGGCCCTGTCCCTGATCTCTATCCTGCCGCAGCTCATCGTGTTCTTCTGCGCACAGGATCAGTTCGTCGAAGGTATCTCCGCCGGTGCTGTCAAGGGCTAAGCTGAAGCCCCCGCCGCTCGGATCATCCCGACAAACATGAATGCCCCCTGTGCCTCTTCCCATAGAGAGGACGCAGGGGGCATTTTTCATGACTCCTCCAGTCTGCTCCGCAGACAGCCCCCTCAGAGAGGGAGCCTCTGGCGATGGAGGAAAGCTTTCCGTTATGCCAAAGCCTCCCTCCTTGAGGGAGGTGGCATCGCGCAGCGATGACGGAAGGAGTATCACTTTCTGCTCTTCCGGTATTGCAGCGGTCCGACGCCCATCGTCTCCCGGAAGACGCGGCGGAAGTGGGCCGCAGAGGCGAAACCGGTCTGCTCGGCCACGCTGCCGATGCTCAGCTCGGTCGTTTCCAGAAGCTTCTGTGCCGCCTCGATGCGGCGGGCGTTGATGTAGTCCACGATGGACTGTCCTGTCACCCGCCGGAACAGCCGGCTCAGATAGTAGGGCGAGATGTAGAACCGCGCCGCCACCTCGGTGAGGGAAAGCTTCTGCTGGTAGTTTGCCGCAAGGTAGGCGCAGATCTGCTCCACCGTCTCGTTGCGGGGGCGGGCGTCGGCGGCGCTCTGCGCCCGGTGCTCCTGCTCCACATAGTGGAGCGTCAGTGCCAGATACAGCCCGCCGGGATACTCCGGCTCGCCCATGGCGCTCCGCATCATCTCCAGCAGCGTCCGCAGACGGCTGGCCCACTGGATGCTGCCGTAAAGGGCCATCTGGCTGCCCGGTGCAAAAAGGCGGAGGAAATCTTCGCTGGTGGCGTTCTTCATCTCGTGGAGGGCCGCCTGCGGGAAACTGCATCCCAGCATTTCCGGCTGGGTGTGGCCTGCCTGCGATACCGCCCACGCCCCCGGCCCCAGCAGCAGTGCGCAGCCGGGGCTGACCAGGAGCGACGTATCCCCGCACTGGACCGTGCAGCTGCCGCCCGAAAACAGAACGATATGGCACATCTCGGCAGGCAGCTCGAGCCGCCCGCCGGTCAGCTTGAGTGCTCCCGCCGTGATCTTCGCGTTGAGTTTTTCCCGTTCGGCGCGCATCCGCCCTTCCCCCTTCTTGCTATGCCTGCCCCGCCGGGGCAGTGCTCTGATCTTCTTATCCCCAGTGTACCATGTCCGCCCTCTGCGGGCAAGCCGCAAATCTACGCAAATAACTCAGGAGGCTGTAAAAATGAATCTGTCTCTCATCCGTTCCATGACCCGCAGCGCCGTCTTCGAGCTGGAAAACGGCAAGTGCTTCCGCCCGGAGCACCCCTTCGCCGTGGCTCTGAACGGCAAGACCATTTACGAAAGCTGCAACACCAACGTGTTCTCCCTCTTCTCCCTGACTCCGTCCACCGCCTACACTGTGGAGGTAGACACCGAGGGTGAGCACCTGAAACTGGATTTCACCACCGAGGCCGAGAGCTTCTTTGTGGACGCATCCCGCTACGGCCTCGTCGCCGACGGCGAGACCGACAACACCGGCAGGCTGCAGGCTGCTCTTTCCACCTGCCCCAGGGGCGGCACGGTATATGTCCCCGCTGGCCGCTACCGCACCGCCAGCCTCTTCATGAAGAGCTGCACCACCCTCTACCTCGAGAAGGGCGCTGTGCTGCTGGGCGACAATGACCGCACCCACTACCCCATCCTGCCCGGCGTCATCCCCAGCGAGAACGAAGTGGACGAATACTACCTCACCGGCTGGGAGGGCAACCCGCTGAACAGCTTTGCGGGCCTGCTGAACATCACCCAGGTGCATGACGTCGTCGTCACCGGCGAAGGCACCCTGGACTGCGACGCCCAGAACGGCGACTGGTGGGTCGACCCCAAGGTCAAGCGCATCGCATGGCGTCCCCGCGCCGTGGCGATGGTGGACAGCGAGAATATCTGCCTCCACGGCATCACCGTACAGAACAGCTACTCCTGGACCATCCACCCCATCTTCGTCAAACACCTCGACCTGCTGAACTTCAACATCAACAACCCCTACAACGCCCCCAACACCGACGGCATCGACCCCGAGAGCTGCGAGTACATCCGCATCATCGGCGTGAACATCCACGTCGGTGACGACTGCATCGCCATGAAGGCCAGCAAGGTCTTCCTCGGCATGAAGCTCAAGAAGAGCTGCGAGCACACCGTCATCCGCAACTGCCTGCTGGACAAGGGCCACGGCGGCATCGTCATCGGCAGCGAGATGAGCGGCGGCGTCAAGGACATGGTGGTCACCCAGTGCCTCATGGACCACACCGACCGCGGCCTCCGCGTCAAGACCCGCCGCGGCCGCGGCAACACCGCCGTCATCGACGGTCTGGTGTTCCGCAACGTGGAGATGCGGGGCGTCAAGGCTCCCTTCGTCATCAATATGTTCTACTTCTGCGACCCGGACGGCCACAGCCCCTATGTCCAGTGCCGCGAGGCTCTGCCCGTGGACGAGTACACCCCGAAGCTCGGCACCCTGACCATGGAAGACATCGTGGCCACCGATGCACAGTTTGCGGGCTGCTACTTTGACGGCCTGCCCGAGCAGCCCATCGAGGGCATCTCCATGAAGAACGTCACCATCACCTTCGACCCCAACGCAAAGGAGGGTCAGGCTGCCATGGCCGACAACCGCCCGCTGGTCAAGAAGCTGGCCATCTACGCCGAGAACGTCAAGAACATCGAGCTGCACAACGTCAGGATCGAGGGCTACGAGGGCGAGCGCCTGCGCTTTGCCAACGTCGGCCATTTTGAGGAGGACTAAGCCATGACTCATGAAGAGATTTTGTCCATGCTGGGCGATTATGTGGACTACCTCATCGCCAATTCCAGCGCCGAGGCACCCATGTGGAACATCGAGAAGGTCCGCAGCGGCAAGCCCAACAAGTGGAACTACATCGACGGCTGCATGATCACCGCCTGCCTGAGCCTGTATAAGACTACCGGCGACGAAAAGTATCTGAAATTTTCCAAGGATTTCATCGACTGGTTCGTGCAGGAAGACGGCTCCATCAAGACCTACGACCCGAAGGAGTACAACCTCGACAACGTGAATCAGGGCAAAAACCTGTTCATCCTCTACGACATCTTCGGCGACGAGAAGTACCGCAAGGCCATCGACACCATCCGCCGCCAGCTGCTCACCCAGCCCCGCACCAAGGAGGGCAACTTCTGGCACAAGGACATTTATCCGTGGCAGGTCTGGCTGGACGGCACCTACATGGCCCAGCCCTTCTACATGGAGTACGAGACCCGCTACAACAAGATGCAGGGCTGCATCGACAGCTACAAGCAGTTCATGAACATCAAGAAGCACATGCGGGATGAGAAGACCGGCCTGTACTACCACGGCTACGACGAGAGCCGCCAGATGTACTGGGCCGACCCCGTCACCGGCTGCAGCCCCAACTTCTGGCTGCGGGCCATGGGCTGGTTCATGGTGGCGATGGTGGACGTGCTGGAGCGGATGGATGAGCAGCTCTACAACGAGTACCGCGGCATCATGGCGATGTTCAAGCAGACCATCGAGGACGTCCACAAGTTCCAGGACGAGGAGACCGGCATGTTCTGGCAGGTGATGGACCACCCCGGCGTCGAGGGCAACTACCTCGAGACCAGCGGCACGGCCCTCTTCGCCTACGCTGTGCTCAAGGGCGTGCGTCTCGGCTACCTGCCCAAGCGGATGGCCGCATGGGCTGAGAAAGCCTTCTACGGCACCTGTGACAAGTATCTGAGCAAGAACCCGGACGGCAGCCTGCAGCTGGGTGGCATCTGTCTCGTGGCCGGCCTCGGCGGCAAGGACCACCGCGACGGCTCGCTGGCTTACTATTTCAGTGAGCCGGTGGTCTGCAACGATGCAAAGGGCGTCGGCCCGCTGGTGCTGGCCTACACCGAGATGATCGCACGGAAGTGACCTCTCCCCTATAGCAGAAGACCTCCGCAGCCTTTCCGGGCTGCGGAGGTCTTTTTTACATTGGAATTTATTGTTTCTGTTCAGGGCCAAAGAAATGCAGGACCCGCAGCGGAGCCTCCGCATACAGTGTAAATCTTCCCGTTCCAGCGGGGACAAAGAGCTGGTCGGTCTTTTTCAGAGGCAGACTGCGGCCGTTTGCGCTCAGGGTCCCTGCGCCTTCCAGCACATAGATGCCGCTGCCGCGGGGCGGGCAGTCCACCGTCAGGGTGTCGGAGACGTTTACTTCGTCCAGACGGAAGAGCGGCGTATTGCGATAGCCCACCAGCGTCGTGATGCTTCCGCCCGCCGTTTTCAGCACCGTTTCCGGTTCGATGAACCAGCGGTCGTGGATCTCCTCGCGGCTGTGCGGCTCATAGTGGAAGCATTCGAACATCTTTTCAAAGCCAAGCCCCTGATGGCACATACTGTCGGCCACGGCAAAGCCGCTGGGCGTCGTGCGCTCCACCCGGATCGTATAATCCGTCGGCTCCTGGATCTCCACGAGGAAGCAGCCCGCGCCGATGGCGTGGGGCATACCGCCTTCGATCAGGATGGTGTCGCCCGGATGCACCGGGTATTTCTGCATCCCGGCCAGCATCCCGGGAATATCCTGCGCGTGGAACAGCGCTTCCCACCGCGCACGGGTCATGTCCGGCTGGAAGCCGTAGTAGATGCAGGGCTCTTCGCCGTTCACGGGGTGGCCGCTGAGGATGTGCCAGCACTCGGTCTTGCCGTACTGGCTCTGGAACAGCCGCAGGGCCGTCGGCTTGTCGGGATGCACCTGCAAGGTCAGACGCTCGGCGCTGTCGATGAGCTTGGTCAGCACGCCGAGGGTGGGCTGCGCTGCGCCCTTGCCGAGATAGCCCTCCGTATCGCTTTCCAGCACCGATCTCAGGGTGACGTCGGTACCGCGCAGGTGGCTCATGCCCTCTTCGGGGAATTGCTCCCGTCCGGCGTTGCGGGCGGCGACGGTGGAAAGGATCCACTCTTCGGGGAAATGCCCGTCCTCGCCGTTGGAGTCACCGTGCAGAGCGTCCAGCATCCGGCCTCCCAGATAGGTGCGCCACGCCCGGGGGTTGTCCAGCAGGAACGGGAAATCTGTTGTCGGCTTCATAAAAACCTCCATAAAAGGCACAGAGCCTGCCTTTCCAAGGCAGGAAAGACAGGCTCCGCTTTATAAGATAGAAGAATCAGAGAGATGTGGAACGCTTGATTTAAGCGCCGTACACGAGGTTCGGCAGGAAGAGCACCGCCTGCGGGAAGAATATCATGAACAGGATGACACACACGATCGCGAGGTAGAAGGGCCAGCCTTTCTTGAAGGTCTCCTCAATGGGACACTCCATGATGTCAGACACGGCATACAGCGCGGTGCCGACAGGGGGAGTCATGACGCCGAAGGTGACGGTGGTCATCATGATCATGCCGAACACGACTTCGTTGACGCCAATGCTGCGCATGACGGGCAGCAGGATGGGGGTCAGGATCAGGGCGATAACGGTGGTCTCCATGAACATACCGCAGATCAGCAGGAAGACGACGACCAGCAGCAGCAGGATCGCGCTGTTGCTGGTGATGCCCAGCAGAGCGTTTGCAATGGTGACAGTGATGTTATCGAACACGATGCCGTAGCCGAACACGCCGGAGAACGCCAGAATGATGGTGATGACGGTGATGTCCTTCACGCTGTCGCGCAGGGTCTGCAGCAGGCTCTCCCAGGTCAGCTCGTGGTAGAACACGGTGCCGACCAGCAGGGCGTATGCGCAGGCAAAGGAACCGGACTCGGTGGGGCTCATGATGCCGAAGCGGATCAGGACGATCAGCAGGACAGGGAACAGAATGGCCCAGATACTATCCAGCAGAGCCTTCAGGATCTCAGACAGCGGAGCCGGATGGTCATGCTCGGGCTTGTAGCCGAAGCGGCGGGCGCTCCAGGTGACGGCCAGCATCAGCAGCACGCACATCAGGACGCCGGGGATCCAGCCAGCCATGAACAGACGGCCAATGGACACCTCGCCGACGGTGCCGTAGATGATCAGGCCCATGCTCGGCGGAATGGTGGCGACGATCAGGCCGGACAGGCCGTTGATGGCGGCAGACCAGCCGCGGTCGTAGCCCAGACGGGTCATCTCAGGTCCGAGGATGCGGCACTCCATCGAAGCATCTGCAACCGCAGAACCGGAGACGCCGCCCATCAGGGTGGACATCAGGCAGGAGACCTGACCGATGTTGCCGTACATATGGCCGGTGCAGGCGTTGGCAAAGCGCATCAGGCGCTTGGTGATGCCGCAGCTGTTCATCAGGTTTCCGGCCAGAATGAACAGGGGGATGGCCAGCATGGTAAAGCTCTGAGAAGTGGAAATGGATTTCTGCACCAGAACGGTCATGGGCAGGTCGCGGATCATAAAGAACGAGAAGCCCGACAGACCGATGGAGAATGCCACGGGCATACCCAGCAGCAGAAACACAAAGAAGATACCGATTGCAATAAACATTAGCCGACGTCCCTCCCTGCTTCGTGTTTGACTTCCTGACCAGCAGGCGTCTTGACGCGCTCAATGATGTTCCGGATGGTGGAGATGAGCATAAAGAAGGAGCCGACAGGCACAGCCATCGTGACCCAGCTGTAGCTGATGTGCAGAGAAGTGATCTGACGCGCCCAGCCGGAAGTGGTCATGCCGTAGCCGTAGTAGATCAGCACGCAGAGGAACGCTGCGATGATGACCTTGAACAGGATGTCCAGAACCTTCTGCACCCCGGCGGGGAACTTCTTGACGAACAGATCAACGCCGATCAGGCCGGAGCCGCGCATTGCGACGTCGCTGCCGAGGAAGATCAGCCATGCGAAGGCGATCAGTGCAACGTCCTGTGCCCAGTTCAGCGGATGGCCAATGGTACGCATCAGCGCCGAAACAAAGACGAGGACCGCAATGCCTGCAACCAGGATCAGAGCGATCAGCTCTTCCAGCTTACAGACTTTTTCATAAAATTTCTTCATAGAAAGTCGTCCTTATTCACAATACCTCCTGCACAGCGAGCTGCCATGCAGGAGGACATTTACGTTATGGTCGATTCAGCTTTTTAAGGGATCAGGCCTCGACGCCGGCTTCCTTGTACAGCTGCTCGCGCAGCTCGGTCCAGCCCAGCTTCTCGTATGCGGGCTTGACAGCCTCACGGAAGATGTCCTTATCGACCTCGACGATGGTCATGCCGTTGTCGGTCAGGGTCTTCTCCATGTCATCCTGAGCAGCGATGATGTCCTGAGCATTGTTGTATGCGCAGTCGTTGAAGTCCTTCTTCATGACTTCCTGATACTCGGCGGGCAGCTTGTCGAACCATGCCTGACCGCAGATGACCATGTTGAACAGGTTGATGTGCTCGGTCTTGCTGACGTACTCGCAGACCTCGTAGATCTTGCTGGAAACAGCGGAGGTGTACTGGACTTCGCAGCCGTCAATGGACTTGGTCTGGATGCCGTTGTAGACCTCAGACCATGCGATGTTGTACGGGGTAGCGCCCATAGCGGAGATGGACTCAACGTACGGGTCAGCACCGGGGGTGCGGATGACAGCGCCCTTCAGATCGGCGGGGGTGTTGTAAGCCTTGTGGCCCATGAAGGAACGAGCACCGTCGTAGTAGTTGTAGCACAGGCCGCAGATGCCGTTGTTGGCCAGGTCAGCGTCCCAGCCCTTGAAGGTGTCGGTAGCCATCAGCTTCATGCCGTCCTCGTAGTTGTCCACGATGTAGGCCATGTTCATGATGCCGATGTCGTTGACGTAGCTGGACAGACGGCCTGCGTCGGTCAGGACGGCGATGCCCATGCCCTGCAGAGCCTGGTCGATCATGTCTTCCTCACCGCCCAGCTGGCTGGAAGGATAGATGGTGACCTTCACATGGCCGTCGGTGTCCTCAGCCACCTTGTCGGCAGCAGCCTGAAGGCCCTGATAGATCATGGAAGTATCGGTCTGGGTGGTGGAGAGCTTCAGCTCAAAGACCTCACCGGATGCAGCAGAACCGGCAGTGGAGCCGGAAGCAGCGGTGCCGGCGGTAGAAGCGGAAGAACCACCGCAGGCGGTCAGGGCAGCAGTTGCAGCCATAGCGCCGCAGACAGCGAGAAACGAACGACGAGAGATCTTCTTCATGTGATTTTTCCTCCTGATTTTTCCAAACAGATCTTGCTCTTCTCGGATGAGCCTCGCGCAGGCCCATCTGATTTTCATGGCTTTATCATACCATGTTCATGTCCTGTTCACAGCTGTAGAATGTCACAAGCAGAATATGACATTCTGCCAAACAAAACATGACAAATGTCACTTCTTTCGTCAAATAGTCGAATAAAAGCCCGCTTTTATGCAGCAGTTTGCACAAAAGCGGGCTTTCTGCGTGGATTTTTTGTCAGCTTGTCAATGTGACGTCGAGCTGCTGCTGAATTTGCAGCAGCTGCAATTCAAAGTTCTTGTCTGCCGACATGGCCTCGGTGATCAGGCGGTCGGCGCTCTCCATCGCCTGATGATACCGCGCAAAGCGGGGCGTGGCAAGCGTATCCTCCATGATGGCAGGCAGAGTAGACATCCCGCGGGAGGCGGTGTCCTGCGAGTCCAGCTGAAGCAGCTGGGCGACCTCATCCGATTCCGTCACACTGTGCAGGGCGGACACGCCGCTCAACTCGGTGTAGACCATCGTCTGCATCTCCTCCGTGCAGGCAATGGTCTTCAGCAGCTCCCACGACAGCCGGGAATGCTTTGTGCGCTGGCTGATGCCCAGCATGAGGGTGCTCAGCCGGGAGTAGTTGCCGCCGCCGACGCTTGTGCCGCTGGGCATGGCGATGCAGTCCCACTCAAAGTTCGACGAGCGCTTGATGCGCCACGGATACGGCTCATAGCTGCGGTACTCGGAAAAGAGCATCGGGCGGAACGCCACTCTGCCCTCGTCGAAGGTCTTTTCGCTCAGATCCGTTCCGGCGTTGAGCTGGTAGATCTTCCGTGCAAACTGCATGGCGGACTCCTGTGCGCTCTGGTTCAGCAGGCAGTGCTGGCCGTCCTCGCTGAACAGCGAACAGCCGTTGGCCACCAGCGCCTCTTCCCAGCCGTAATCGTAGACGCCGAACTGGTCAACGATGCCGTCCCCGTCCGTGTCTCTCGTCAGCTGCTCACACAGGCTGTAAAACTCATCCCACGTCCAATCGTTATCCGGGATGCGGATGTGCTCTTTTTGGAGCAGTGTCTTATTGATGAACATCATCTGCGGCACGCATTCCAGCGGCAGCGCATACTGTTTTCCCTTGTCGGCTCCGGCCTGCAATGCCGCCGGGTAAAAGCCGCTCAGATCCACTTCCGGGTCTTGCTTCATGAACGGGTCCAGCTCCCGCAGGGAAGCTGTATCGCTGAAAATTACAAGGTCCTCGGGAAGGATCACCATCACATCCGGCTCCTGCCCCAGCAGGTACTGGCCGCTGAGCCATTCGGTGTAGTCTTCGACCCGGATGCCGCTGGTGTACTCGACTTTCACGTTGGGGTGCTCTGCCTCAAACTTTTCAATGGCGGCGTCAATAAAGGTATAGTAGTTCTCGCCCGGGACATTCCAATAGCTGTCACACGGGAAGCCGATGTGCAGCACCACCGGACGGCTGGCAGCCGCCAGAATGATGACCGCTGCCAGCAGAAAGGGCAGCGCGGCTTTCCAGTACCGGCTCATACGTCTGCCTCCGGCTGGCTGTTCTGGTTCTGCACCGCCCAGATGGCCAGCTGGGTGCGGTCACGGAGTTCCAGCTTGCGCAGGATGCTGCTGATGTAGTTGCGCACCGTGCCTTCGGAGAGATAGAGTCTGCCCGCGATCTCCTTGTTGGAGAGGCCGCAGCCCACCTCGCGGATGACCTGCCACTCCATCTTGGTCAGCTCCAGCGCATTCTTTTTGTTCACGCGCACCTGCACGTCGCCCTGTGCCATGCGGGAGAACATCTGCAAGACCTTGGACGCCACGTCCGGGGCGATGATGGAGCCGCCGCGCGCGGCCTCCCGCACGGCGTTGGTCAGGCCGTCCACCGAGACGCCCTTGAGCAGGTAGCCGGAAGCGCCATACCGCAGAGCGTCAAACACATAATCGTCATCGTCAAAGGTGGTCAGGATGATGACCTTGATGCCCGGAAACTCCTGCTTGATGCGGCGGGTACACTCCACGCCGTCCATCTCGGGCATCCGAATGTCCAGCAGCACCACGTCGGGCTGCTTTTCCTCCACGAGTTCCAGCGCTTCACAGCCATTGGCGGCTGTACCCACCATCTCAATGTCTTCCTGCTTGCTCATCACAAAGCTGAGGCTCTGACGGATCAGTTCCTGGTCGTCGGCCAGAAGCACCTTTATCATACCGTTTCCTCCTGTTTCCTCTTTTCACTGCCCGGGGTCTTGCGCAGAGGGATCTCTGCCCGGATGCAGAACCCGTCGCTGTTCTCATACCAGAACGTGCCGCCCAGCATGAGCATCCGCTCCTGCATATGCTGCAGGCCAAAGCCCGGCGTCACGCTCTTGCAGCCGATGCCGTTGTCCCTCACCGACACTTCCAGCACGCCGTCCTCGATATGGCACCGCACCTGGACACGGGTGGCGTGGCCGTGGCGGATGGCGTTGGTGATGCCCTCCTGCACGGTGCGGTAGACGCAGTCTTCCTCATCCTGCGAGAGCGTCAGCCCGGCCAGCGACTCTTCCAGCTGGATCTGCGTGCCGCTGCTCTGCGCCATGCTGGTACACATCTTGTTGAGCGCGCCCGAGAGGTTTTCTTTTTCCAGCGAGTCCGGCCGCAGTGCCTTGACCGAGCGCCGGACATCGTTCATGCCGTTGCGGGCGGTGTCGGCTATCAGCTCCATCTGATGCCGTGCCATCTCGGGCGAGTCGTCCATCATCTGGATGCAGGCGTCTGCGCCCGCTGTGATGCCCGTGAGCACATGGCCTAACGTGTCGTGGATCTCCCGCGCAAGGCGGTTGCGCTCCTGCACCTGTGCGGTGTGGGCGCTCTCCTCGGCGTAGATGCGCAGCTGCTCGTTGGCCTGCTGCAGCTGCTGGTTCAGGTTCAGGATCTCCTGTTTCTCGCTGGTCTGCTGGCTGATGAACAGCACCATGTACAGGATGAAGAGTATCATTTCCAGCGCCGACAGGCTCTCGATCACCAGCTGCAGGACGCTGCGGGTGTGCAGGCTGTAAAAAGCCAGGTATTGCTTCAGCGTCACGGCATGGAGGGCGCTGGTAGCGGCGTCCATGTTGCAGAAAAGGTACACCACGATCATGGCGCTCAGAAAGCGCTTCTGCCGGAGAGAGCGCGGGTCGTCCACCATATCCACGATCGCAAACAGAGCGATCTTGTCGCAGTTCTGCTGGAAGATCAGCGCCGAGGCACTGTACAGCACGCCCTCCAATAAATATAGCTGCCAGCTGCTGCGGGAGAGAAAGCCGCTGTCCACCTCGTGGGAGCACTTGCTCAGGATGGTGCCCACCGCTGCCAGCATCACGCCCAGGGCAAGCACACCGGGGCGGTACGGCAGCCATTGCAGCTGCTGCAAAAACGAGTCTGCACGGCCAACTCTCACCGCGTAGAGCGGCGTGATGATCTGCACCGCAAAGATGAGCAGGATCAGAAATACCGTCAGCCACTCAATGGCATGGTAGAGCACCCGGAGGCCGATGGACAAATTTTCAGTTTTCATTGCCAGCCCTCCGTGCCGTAGCGCAGAATATCCTCCTGCGTGATCTGATTTACCGGCACCACGATGTTGGTCAGGTACGGCTTGCCCTCCAGGATCTCGTACACCACCTCTGCCGCCATCCGGCCGATGCGGAGGGGCGACTGTGCCGAGGTGGCCGTCATCAGCCCTTCGGAGATCAGGGCTTTCGCCTCCGGTGAGCCGTCCACGCTGTAGACCAAAGTGGACGAGAGCACGCCCTTTTCTTCCAGCGCCGCCATTGCACCCAGAGCCGCCTGCTCGTTGACGGCCATCACGACGTCAATGCGCGGGAACGTCTCCAACAGCTGCACCATCGCGCGCATGGCGCGGTTCAGCTCGCCGCCGCAGTCCCGCAGCTCCAGGATCCGGTAGTCGTTGCCGCTTTTGGTCAGGGTCTGGCAGAAGCCCGAAAGTCTGTCCCAGCTGGAGAACGAATCCGAGTTGGACAGCAGCACGATGCGGGCGTTCTTGGTCTGGCTGATGAGGTGGCGGGCGTCCAGCAGACCGGCGCCGTAGTTGTTGGAGGTGATGGTGCAGGTGACAAGCTCCGGGTCGTCCACCTTGGAGTCGATGAGGATGACCGGCACACCCTTTTCCCTCGCCTTTTCCAGCGCAGGCGTCACGCCCACATAATCCACCGGGTTCACAATGAGCAGCTCAATGCCCTTATTGAGCATATCCTCGATCTCCTGATTCTGCCTCTCCTGGTCTTGTCCCGGGTCGCGCACCAAAAGCAGATCGCCGTTGCTCTTGATCTGCATCTGGATCTCATCGTTGATGGTCTCATAAAACGGGTCGCTCAGGGTCGTATACGTCGCCCCGATCACCCGCGTATGAGTCGGCAGACGCACCGCGTCGATAAACCTTCCCTGCACCCAGATGCCCGCTGACACCGCAACCACCAGCATCAGCATCCCCGCCAATGTCCGCCGAAACAGCTCCATCTGCATCCCCTCCTTCCGACTAACTGAGTGGCTTTATTATAGCCCAGTTTCCCTCCGGGAACAAGGGCAAGTTTTTCGGTACACCGTCTCCCCTTCATCTTGACAACCACACAGCGGCAGGGTATGCTTTAACCATCCAACCACATCTGATTTTACAAGAGGGTCTATGAATATTTACGATATTGCACGGGAAGCCGGAGTCTCGATCGCCACCGTCTCCCGCGTGCTCAACCACAAAGATACCGTCCGCGCCGACACCCGCGCCAAGGTGGAAAAGGTGCTCAAGCGCTGCAACTACGCTCCCAGTGCCATTGCACAGGGCATGGTCAGCAAGAGCCTGCACACGGTGGCCGTGCTCACAGTGGACATCCGGGATTCCCACTATGCCCGCACAGCCTACACCATCGAGCGCGAGTTTGGCCGCAGAGGGTACGAGGTCATCCTCTGCAACACCGGCGGCGACCGGGCGGAGACGCTGCGCACCCTGCAGGCTGTGGCGCAAAAGCAGGTGGACGGCCTCATCCTGGTCGGCTCGATTTTCAACACCATCTGTCAGGGGGCAGAGATGGAGAACCTTCTGCGCAAAATGCCCGTCGTCCTTGCCAACGGCACGCTGGCTCTGCCGGACGCCTATTCGGTCATGGTCGATGACTGCCGGGGCGTCGAGATGGCCGTGGAGCATCTGGTGAAGACCGGACGCCGGAACCTCTACTATATCAAGGATAAGTCCACCGATAGCGCCGCTGCCAAGGCGAAGGGCTTCCTCTCCGGGATGGCCGCTGCCGGTCTGGACGCGGAGGGGCATATTCTGGAAACAGGCGAGACGCTGGAGGACGGCATCCGCGCGGTGCAGCAGCTTTTGGCCGAGGGCATCCGCCCGGACGGCATTCTCTGCGGTGAGGATCTGACCGCCGCAGGTGTGCTGAAAGCCCTGCTCCGGGCGGGCATCCGCGTCCCCGAGGAGACCGCCGTGGTGGGCTATGATAATTCCACCTATGCCCGCCTGTGCGAGCCGGAATTGACTTCCGTGGACAACAAACCGGAGCAGGTGGCCCTGCTCTGCGTCCAGCTTTTGCAGAGCCGCATCGAGCACGGCGAGGACTATTCTTCTGTCACCTTGCAGCCGGAACTCGTTCAGAGACAGAGCAGTTAAAGTGTAAAATCTTAGGAGAGTGCGTGTTCCTCAAAATGTAAGCGGTTACACTTTCTCCTCAAAAGTACTTGATTTTTATTTGTGGTGTGCTATAATCAAGTCAAGAAAGCGCTTACATTATTCTTTTTAAACACTGCTCAGGAGGAGATTTTCATGAAACGTGTCGCCTACGAAGAAATGGTCGCTCAGTTCACCCGCGTGCTGGAAAAGCACGGCTTCACCCCGTCGGACGCCAAAGACGCCGCTGTGATTTTCGCCCAGAACAGCCTTTCCGGCGTGTACAGCCACGGTCTGAATCGCTTTCCGCGGGTGGTGAGCTACCTCGAAAAGGGCGAGATCGACCCGCTTGCCCGCGCCGAGTGCATCTCCCGCATGGGCAGTATGGAGCGCTGGGACGGCCACCGCGGCTTCGGCCCGCTGAACGCACAGCGCGCAATGGAGCGTGCCTGCACCCTCGCCAAGGAGAACGGCGTCGGCATCGTGGCATTGGGCAACAACAACCACTGGATGCGCGGCGGCACCTACGGCTGGCTGGCCGCCGAAAAAGGCTGCATCGGCATCTGCTGGTCGAACACCGCCCCCAATATGCCTGCCTGGGGCGCCAAAGACTGCCGCATCGGCAATAACCCGCTCATCCTCGCTGTCCCCCGCTCCGACGGTCAGCACGTCATGGTGGACTGCGCCTTGAGCCAGTTCAGCTACGGCAAGCTGGAGAGCACCCGTCTGGCTGGCAGGCAGCTGCCCGTACCCGGCGGCTGCGACGAGGACGGCCAGCTCACGACAGACCCCGCCGCCATCGAAAAGAGCGGCCGCGCACTGCCCATCGGCTACTGGAAGGGCAGCGGCCTCTCCATCCTGCTGGATTTGATCGCCACCCTCCTTTCCGGCGGCAATGCCGTCCACACCATCGGGACCTTCGGCGACGAGATCGGTCTGACCCAAATCATGATCGCGATCGACCCCACTAAATTTGGCACCGTCGATGAAAACGACGCCGTCATCAACGCCATCCTTGCAGACATCAAGGCCAGCACCCCGGCCAGACCGGATGGCGAAGTCCGCTGGCCCGGCGAGGGAATGCTGCGCACCATCAAAGAAAACCGCGAGCTTGGTATTCCGGTGGTCGAGGAGATCTGGGAGTCGGTTTTGAAGATGTAAGAAAACCTCCATGTTTTTCACATTTGCTTCTCCTGCAGTGGAAAGTTCTGTCTGTCCGTTTGCAGATCCATAAAAGAAAAAGCCTGAAACTTCTCGTAGTATCAAGAAGTTTCAGGCTTTGTTGTACTTATAAAAAGAGAGAGGGCTGGACGGTGCCAGCCCTCTTGACGGCGATTTAGATTAACGTAGTGTCCGCAAAAATTTCCACTTGACAATCCAATGTTGCCTTGCTATAATCCAATTTGCAATCAAGTTGCAAATTCAAGAAAGGAGGGCAATGGAATGAACTGCACTGCAAAACAACGCTGCGCTGCGTGGATCCTGCTGGTTGGTTTCCTGCTGGCCGTTTTGGGTGCATTGACATTCTGCGCGGAAGAAGTCAACCACGACTGTACCGGGGCAGACTGCGCCGTCTGCGCACAGCTGAAACTTTGCGAGAATATCCTGCACGCCGGAAAAGATGGTTCCGGGCCGTTCATTCTAACACCCGCGCCGCATTTTGTGTTGGCGGCCTTGCTGTCGCTTTGCTCTCCGCTTTTGCTGATAAAAACACCGATTCGACTAAAGGTAAAACTGTCGGATTAAGAAATGCTTGTCCGTATGATTCTTGATATCAAACAATGGAGCGCATTTCTATGAAAAAATTCAAACGTATATTCGCTGTATTTTTTTGCCTTTTACTGGCTGCTGGTATTTTGGGCGGCTGTGGGAAGGCCGCATCTTCGTCCGCTCCTGCACCGTCTGCATTGCAGAGTGGCAACAAGCCGCTGAAGATCGTCACGACTATTTTCCCGGAGTATGACTGGGTGCGCGAAATTCTCGGCGATAAGGCCGATCATGCCGAAGTTACCATGCTTCTGGGCAATGGCGTTGATTTGCACAGCTATCAGCCCACCGCAGATGATATTATTAAAATCTCGGACTGTGACTTGTTCCTCTATGTTGGCGGCGAATCGGATGGCTGGGTGGAAGATGCCTTGAAAGAAGCCACCAACAAAAATATGAAAGTTATCAATCTGCTTGATGTGCTGAAAGATACTGTTAAGACAGAGGAAGCAATGCCCGGTATGCAGGCAGAGGAAGGACATCATCACGGATATTCCCACTTTGCCGATAGCGATGTGCAGGATAGAAGCCTGTCCGATTGGGATGGCGAGTGGCAGTCTGTTTATCCTTATCTTCAAGAGGGTATTCTGGACGAAGTGATGGAACGTAAAGCAGAAAATGGGAACAAAACGGCGGAGGAATATCGTGCCTATTACGAAACGGGTTATAAAACGGATGTTTCCAAAATTACAATCAATGCCGAAAATAACACGATGTGTTTTGTGAAAAACGGTGTTGAGGCAAAGGCTGCCTATCAATATAAGGGCTACCAGATTTATGACTATGAATCTGGCAGCAGAGGAGTACGATATTTCTTCGAGGCAACCGATGGTGATGCTGATGCGCCTAAGTATGTGCAGTTCAGTGATCATGGCATTGCTCCGGGCAAAGCGGAACATTTTCACATTTATTTCGGGAATGAAGGCTTCGATGCGCTCTCTCAGGAAATGGAGAATTGGCCGACTTACTATCCGATGGATATGAGCGGTGATGAAATCAAGGAGGATATGCTGGAACACGCGGAAAAAGAATATGACGAGCATGTATGGCTGTCGCTGAAGAACGCTGAAACTCTCTGCAATGCAATCACCGATGCACTGGAAGAGATCGACCCGGCTAACAAAGATGCCTACGCTACTAACGCTGCATCCTATCTGGAAAAGCTGGCCGCTCTGGATGGCGAATATCAGACGGTGGTGGACAATGCCGCCCGGAAAACTGTGCTGTTCGGCGACCGTTTCCCGTTCCGCTATCTGGTGGACGATTACGGTCTGAGCT